>Ga0209692_10000255_pt1 | contig 163079 bp, 122 predicted proteins | sample tdDd472_FD_187129 | JGI IMG/M metagenome (GOLD analysis project Ga0209692, IMG submission 187129) | Marine sediment microbial communities from the Atlantic coast under amendment with organic carbon and nitrate - tdDd47.2 (SPAdes)... | ecosystem: Environmental > Aquatic > Marine > Coastal >... | reverse complement strand
CGGCAACACAAATAACTTTTAAAGCGATACGAGATTAAGAACACCTGGGAATAACACATAGACCGCATTTGTTTTGCCAGCTTGAGCATAAATAATGCTGATTATTCTTTGCTATTCAATAACTTAATTGGACGACTTCCACTTATTCCATCACTTGAAATACCAAGCCCAGGACCTTACTAACTTATAGTTATAAGCGGGTATTTAAACCCTAAGCCAGCAATTGACGTTACGGAACAAAGGTCTTTAAAGCTATTTCAATCATCCTTTTCTTGTCTGATTACCGTTCTTTCAGGGGCTTCTTCATAAGGCACCGAACGAAATAATTTACGAATAACAAAATTAACCAGCGGCACGCGATGCCGTACCCAGACATACGAATCAACCGGTTTTGCGCCTAAATTTGCTTTGGGTTCACTCGCAGTGCGACCAAATGAAATCCGTTGGCACCCCATTTCTATGGCGCTTTCAATAACCAATTGCAACAATCGAAAATACACCGGTACTTCTTTATTCACCTGGTAGTCGACACCCACATAGTAAGCGACAGCGGAATCACCATCTTTAACGATCGAAATAAATCCCGCCAGATGGGCATCCGTTTTAATCCCATAACAACAAAATTTATCACCAAGAATTTGAGACAAGGCATAAAAATAGCCTTGCGGTAATGTCGCCAGGCGCACTTGTGATTTATTTTCAACTTGCAAGTAAAGTTGGTGCAACCGTTTATCCATGATGGGATCGACTGGTAGCTTTTCACACCGATAGCCAGCTGCCTCGACGGATGTTATGATTTTTTTACATCGGCTACGATACTTTGACGTTAATGATGCCAGATAATCATCAAAGCACTGAATCGTTTCGTCCAGTTGTAAAACCATGTCGGGATCGGTTTGTATTTTGCGATAGCTATAGCGCTCCAGCATGGATGACCGATTAATCTGTCCGCCTTTTAGATCTTTTAGCATCACAAAATCAATGGTGCCGCCCAGTTGTTCACCGCGGCGGATTTTATACAGCATTTCGGCGACAATTCGCCAGACTCGGTCTTCGTCTAGCTCAGGATCAAAAGCCACGCCGTGAAGTCCGCTGGATACCAGGTTGCCACACACCAGAATTCTTTCCTGATATTTCTCGGCAACGAGCGTTTGTAATTTATTGGCGGGTTTATAAAAATTACCACCATTAATTTGCGCGACCTGGCAAACTACAGCGACAACAGGCTTACCCTGTTCAAACGCCATCGCATAACGTTGTTGTGAGTTTTCAGGCGAATGCGCTTCTATGGTATTTAAATATTCGAGACTCATAAACAAACTTTGATGCTCGACGATCTTTTTCCAGGCCTGTTGTGGTATATAGCGAATACTGTCGGCTATCACAAAATGCAAGCCCGTTGAAACCCGACGTTCTTGATGTCTTTTTACTTTATCCTGAATTTGATTAACCAGTTTCATGGCATTCCTTGTTGTGTTGTTGAAATTATTTTCATCAAGGTTAGCGCGGTCGTCACTGTGATTGACAGCCAAAAATAACAAGGTAATACTCACGCGACCCCAAGTGCCATTATTTGCGACCAATAAAGTCATATTCAGGTCACCTTGCGCTTATCAAGCATTAATTAATGCGCCTGGCTTTAGAATATTTTGAAATAGTGGTTAACGAACCGGGGGTTGAGTAGTCTATACTTTAACTAAGGGAATACATTCAGTCATAGCAGTACACTGAGGGAGTATATGATAAAAAGACAAACGATAAATGCCTCTGTCACGCCTAAGGGTAGCCTCGAAATTCTTTCCCAGATTGAAGTCGAGAAACTTAAGAAAGTCGGTGAAAACGGACTATATTCGCTGTTTCGCCAATGTGCGCTGGCGATACTCAATACCGGCTCCGATAGCGATAATGCTAAAACCATTATGGAGGCTTATCCTGACTTCGAGATAGAAATCATTCAACAAGATCGTGGCATCCGATTAAACTTGGTTAACGCCCCAGCTAACGCATTTGTCGATGGAGAAATGATCGCATCCAGCCGCGAAATGCTATTTAGCGCAATGCGCGACATTGTGTATTCTGAATCAGAAAAACGCAGTACGCGAATGGATCTTAATTCCAGCTCGGGAATAACCAATTACGTTTTCCACCTTCTGAGAAACGCCGACATTCTCCACGCGGGCGAACCCCCGAATATGATTGTTTGTTGGGGTGGCCACTCGGTTCCTCATGAAGAATACGAATATACCAAAGATGTAGGTCATTCAATGGGATTGCGAGGTCTCGACATTTGTACCGGTTGTGGCCCTGGCGTGATGAAAGGACCAATGAAAGGCGCCGCCATTGCGCACGCGAAACAACGTTTTCCTCGTTCTCGATTTCTCGGACTAACGGAGCCGGGTATTATTGCAGCAGAAGCGCCCAATCCGATTGTGAATGAGTTAGTGATCTTACCCGACATCGAAAAACGACTCGAAGCATTTGTTCGAGTTGCTCACGGTATCACTATTTTCCCCGGCGGCGCCGGCACCGCTGAAGAGCTACTTTATTTATTAGGCATATTATTAGATCCTAAAAATAAAAATTTATCCTTTCCGTTGGTATTAACTGGCCCAAAATCGGCCGAAGCTTATTTTCAGACGCTACACGAATTTATAAACGATACGCTTGGCTTTAAGGCCCAACAAAAATATAAAATCATTATTGACGATCACGAACAAGTTGCTCGCTATATGGCGCAAGGAGTTAAGAAAGTCAAAGAACATCGTATGCAACACAACGATGCATTTTATTATAATTGGATGCTCAATATTGATGAAAAATTTCAGCGCCCCTTTGATCCCATTCACGACAATGTCGCGGCGCTAGAATTATCACCGGACTTAGAGCCGCATACGTTAGCAGCTAATTTACGGTGTGCGTTTTCAGCGATTGTGGCAGGCAATGTCAAAGAGCAAGGCATTCGCGCGATTGAACAATTTGGTCCTTATCAAATTAATGGCGACCAATCCATCATGAAGCCACTTGATAAACTACTAAGGGCCTTTGTTGAACAAAAGCGAATGAAACTGCCAGGCAGCGAGTATATGCCCTGTTACGAGTTACCAGATTAGCGCTAATGGCGGGTTAAAATTAGGCGGCAAAAGTTTTTGAAAATTTGCTTGCCAAAATTACCCGAAATTTCAGGGTGAAACTGTAATCCATAAAGTTTTTTCTGCTCGTAAGCTATCGCTTCAACCGGATAATGCGAAGATGAGGCAAGCAGATCAAAATTTTTCGGCAGACTGATCCCCTCACAATGGTCTGTACCTACTTTAATTTTTTGTGGCATCCCTTGGAATAACGGATGGTTATTTTTAATTTCTACCAATTCCGTTTCCCTTCTTTCGCTATCTCGATAGACTTCAGCTTCGTAGGCCAGGCCAATAGCCTGATGCCCCAGGCAGATCCCTAAAGTAGGCCGTGTGAGTTCTTTTATAAATTTGAATTGTTCCGCGAGTACTGTTTTTTGATCTGGGTCGGTAAAAAGCTTGGGACCACCGGAAATAACAACACCATCGTATTGATTGAAATTAGTTGCGTTGGCGAGTTGTAAATGCACCGTCGAAACTAGACAACCACAGGTTTCCAGCATTTCAATAATTTCTGAGACCTTGGTGCTACTGCAATCGATGACAGCAATTTTTAACAGACTTTCAGACATATCAATGCTGGTTTTGTGGCAAGCCATCGGTGAGTTCATAGTAATCGCCTTTTTCTGCGACAAAAATATGCTTCTCCAACATAGTCTCGGTTGGCGTATCAAACGAGCCGAGCGCGATCCCAATCCAATCATGCTTCTCACGATCGAGCGGGTCAAAAAATAGAGAGGAGCCACATCGCTTGCAAAACCCACGGCGAACTTTTTCAGAGGACAAATACCAGCAAAGATTGTCTTCACCGTTTATTGTTAAATCCGATCGTTTCGCTTCAGCGCTAGCAAGAAAATGACCGGTCCATTTTCGACACTGTATACAGTGACAACCATCATTAGTGCCTAACTTTTTATTAATTTCAAATTTTATAGCACCACATAAGCAAGAACCAGCGAGCATATTTCCATCTCCTTTTTTATGTTTAATCATCCTTCATCTTTACTATATCGATTGTTTTATCCGCTCGCAATTCCTATCACGAAAGATAATGGGCGAGTAAAAAAAAAGCCGCGATAATCGCGGCTTTTTCAGTCAATGCTAGCGAGTCAACTTACTCGTTGCCTTCACCTTCTGATGAAGCATCTGCAGCAGGCGCTTCTTCTTTTGGTGCAGGTGGATCTAACAACACTTTAATACTTAAGCGAATGCGACCTTGACGGTCAACTTCCAGTACCTTAACGTCGATTTCCTGACCCACTTTAAGATGGTCTGCAACTTTATTCACACGCTCATGAGCGATTTGTGAAATGTGCACGAGCCCGGTCTTGTTACCCATAAAGTCAACGAAAGCACCAAAGTCAGCAATCTTAGCAACCGTACCTTTGTACACTTTGCCTTCTTCCACATCTTCGGTTAACTCTTTCACTCGCTGAACAGCCAGGTCAGAAGCCGTTTTCTCGACCGCTGCAATTTTCACGGTTCCATCTTCTTCAATTTCAATGGTCGCGCCTGTCTCTTCTGTCAGAGCACGGATGGTTGAACCACCTTTACCAATAACATCGCCAATTTTTTGTGGGTCAATTTTGATTGAGGTAATTCGTGGTGCGTAAGGAGAAATATCATCACGTGCCGTACCAATCGCTTCGTTCATAACTTTGAGAATATGGAGACGACCGCCTTTGGCTTGGTGCAAGGCTTTTTCCATAATTTCCTGGTTAATGCCTTCGATTTTGATATCCATTTGTAGTGCGGTAATTCCCTTTTCAGAACCCGCTACTTTAAAGTCCATATCGCCTAAATGATCTTCATCACCCAGAATGTCAGAAAGAACGACGTAGTTGTCGCCTTCTTTAACTAAGCCCATGGCAATACCGGCAACCGGCGCTTTAACAGGGACACCAGCGTCCATTAACGCAAGGCTGGTACCACAGACTGAAGCCATTGAGCTTGAACCATTTGATTCAGTGATTTCTGAAACCACTCGAATGGTATAGGGGAATTCGGTTTGCGATGGAATGACGGCTTGCGTTCCGCGCTTGGCGAGTTTACCGTGACCAATTTCACGACGCTTTGGTGCACCCATAAAGCCCGCTTCACCAACACAATAAGGAGGGAAGTTATAGTGCAGCATAAAAGTTTCTTTCGACTCACCCAACAGGCCATCAACGATTTGCGCATCACGTTCAGTACCTAAAGTGGCGACAACCAAAGCCTGGGTTTCGCCGCGAGTAAATAACGCAGAACCATGAGTACGTGGCAAGACGCCGGTACGAATATACAACGCACGAACCATATCATGTTCACGTCCATCGATACGCGGCTCACCAGAGATAACCCGAGTACGAACGACAGATTTTTCAGTTTTCGAGAAAGCCGCTTTCACGTCTTCTTCCGAAGGTGAATCTTCAGCGTCAGTTACCAATGCGGCGACCGTTGCGTCTTTGATTTCTGAAAGCTTGGCTTGGCGTTCCATTTTATCTGCAATACCATAAGCGGCAGTGATAGCCTCTTTGGTATGGGCTTCTACTTGTTCAATAACGGAAGTATTTTCTGCAGGTGCAGCCCAGTCCCATTTTTCAACGCCTACTTCACCAGCAAATTCCTGTATGGCTTTTACGGCAACTTGCATTTCGGCAAAGCCATACATTACTGCGCCAAGCATTATGGATTCAGACAGTTCTTTGGCTTCTGACTCAACCATCAATACTGCGTTCTCGGTTCCGGCAACCATTAAATCTAACTCTGAATCGGCCATTTCCTCAATGGTACCGTTTAACAGGTATTCGCCGTTTTTGTAACCCACGCGTGCGGCGCCAACAGGACCATTGAATGGCAGACCCGATACGGCCAGAGATGCAGAAGCGCCAAGAAGCGCGACCAGCTGAGGGTCAATTTGCGGGTTAACTTGAATAACCGTACAAACAATTTGAACTTCGTTCTTGAAGCCTTTAGGGAATAGCGGGCGTAATGGACGGTCGATTAAACGCGCTGTTAAAGTTTCGCCGTCTGATGGACGGTTTTCGCGTTTGATGAAGCCGCCTGGAATTTTACCCGCAGCGTAACGCTTTTCTTGATAGTTCACAGTCAACGGGAAAAAGTCTTGACCGGGTTTGGCTTCTTTTTTACCAACCGTCGATACCAGTACCGTCGTACCTTCCATATCGATGATGACACATCCAGACGCTTGACGAGCGATTTCGCCAGTTTCTAAAGTAACCGTGTGATTACCGAATTTAAATGATTTTTTTACAGGATTCACTTGTTTTCCTTTTTAATAAATATTGCTTTTTTAAGCTTGTTAATCTTTACCTAGACTATTCAGTTGCACGCTATCGATAAAATCATAACAGGCAACTGAATAACCTAGGCGTTCGTTTAAATTTTTCTGATAAAGCGTCGCTGTCACGACCGATATGCAGAAATTTTCTTGGGTAAGTTTAGTTCATTCGTTGTTGGAATGAGCGGTAATTTTACCCCTCGAAAATGACAAAAAGGGGCCCAAGGCCCCTTTTTTAAAGAATAATCGCTTATCGACGTAATCCTAAACGACCAATTAAGGAAGTGTATCTGTCTTGATCCTTTCCTTTTAAGTAGTCGAGCAATTTACGGCGTTGGCTAACCATTCGTAGAAGACCACGACGTGAGTGGTGATCATGAATGTGCTCTTTAAAGTGACCTTGCAGGTGGTTGATTTGATGGCTTAACAGGGCAACCTGTACTTCAGGTGATCCAGTATCGCCTTCACCACGTGCATATTCTGCAACAATTTGTGCTTTTGCTTCAGCAGTTAGTGACATTTTATGTACTCCGAATGAAAGGTCAAAAAAATTCTGACCAGATTACTTCACAACAACACAGCCGATCACTAATTCAGCCGTGTCAAGACGGGCGCATTGTACAGTAGCCAAGGGATACAGGCAAGCCTTATACCGCAGAAAGCCGCAGGTGTCATACGCGGTAAATATCGGCAGAAAAGTCAGAGAATTCGCTTAGAAGGTGGTATCTACCTGAAGATAGATTTCACGACCGACCGAACTGTAATAACCGCCACCTTCACGAAACCAGGGCCAGGTGGTCTGGGAAGGATCTTGTGGTGGCGCTTCGTTGGTTAAGTTATTGATACCTAAACGAATTCTAGTGTAGTCGGTAAATGCGTAACGGACGCTGACGTTGCTTGTCATCCAGGAGTCGGTGAATTGATCGCTATTGCATGGAAAACAGAAAGATCCTGCTAATTTGTCGACATAGTTCACTCTGGCGGTCGCCCCCCAGTTCTCAAGCTGCCAGTCTAACATCAGATTGGCGCGATATTCAGGCAAGATCCCCAGGCCGACATTTTCAACACTGGAGGTTTCTTCTGAAAAACGGGTGGAAAATTCATTAACGCGGGTAACATTCACGCTGGTCGACCAATTGCCAAGGGTGTTTTGCCAATCGTAGGTCAAGATTACATCGACACCACTGGTATCTTGCTCGGCAAAATTTATTGCGTTGGTTTGAATAAATGCACCACCGCCATTTAGGGTCCCTGCAGCGTCTCGGTTGACCGCATCACATAAAATATCCAGCGCCGAACAAAGATCGACAACCGACTGTGCCGACAAGGTAGTGACTAATTCATCTAACTCAATCTGGAAATAATCAACCGTCAAGCTCAGCGAATCGTTGATTTCCCAGATAAATCCCGCACTCAGGTTGCTACCTTCTTCTTCCTGTAAATCGATATTTGAACCAATGCGTAAGCTTACCGATTGAATTAAGGCGGGCGCACAATTCGGCGCGCTCGCATCGGCGCATAAATCACCATTTTCATCCACCAGAAATTCCGGGTCGACGATATCGATAAAACTCCGTGTTTCACCACCAAACAGACGTTGCATGTCGGGTGCTCGGAAACTTTTACCCCAGGAAAAACGGGTTAACAGGTTTTCAATTGGCCGATAACCCAGTGCAATTCTTGGACTTACCGCGCTATTGACGCTTGAGTCGTCGCGATAATCATCCCAACGTACCGCCAGATCCATCTCAAAATTATCTGAGAATGGAAAACTGAGTTCGCCACCGATCCCTAGATGGTCTCGTTCACCACCGCCAGATGTGCCGCCGTCGAAGGCATCACCAGAAAGTACCAGTGGGTCAGGTGTATCTCGATATTTTTCCGAGACATGCTCAATCGCAATGGCAAACTGCACCGGCCCGGCGTCCACGCTAAAGGGTAAATCGCCGGTGAGCGAGAAATCAATCACCCGGTTACTCGAATAAGAATTACGATTGGCATCATAAGTGAGCGAATTAACAACACTGTCCGGGATAGGTTGAAACAGATCCAGGCCGTTATCCACCGCCGCATTGAGACCACTTAGGAGTATGTTGTTACCGTCGCTATCGACGTCGGTGCGATTATAGGAAAAACCGACCTCCCAATCATAACGGCCATCGGCAAAACTACCATCAAGGCCTAATAACAAATTGATGGAATGATCCTCAATTTCTTCAATTCTGGGACCAAACTCGACTAAACGACGGACAAATACCCCAGATTCCTCAAAAGCGCTGCCTGTTGTGGGGTTATTCGGATCTCCGGGAAATAAAATGGCGCCATTATTCGGTACCGCGCTGCCGAAGCCGTTAAATAACGCGCCACCGTAAAAATTGGGTTCCAGCTGCGGTTTGGTATTGGAATTAGAAAAACCTATTCGACTAAAGAAGGACAGATCCGGGTTAATTTCATAGGTCAATCTCGACATTAATGAGAATCGTTCTTGTGGAGCGACTAGCTGGCGGAATGCCGAACGGTCAAATCCACACCAGATTTCACCCGCATTAAAAAAGCTGATCTGAACATCCGGGATCCCTAAGCCGCCAATCGCGTCGTCTGGCGTGCCACAATTAGGATCCTGGTAGACATTTCCAGAAGTGAAGCCTATAAAGCTAGACCCCCCGCCGCTATAAGTTCCACGAGGGTTAGAGACATCCGACTTGGCGTAATCTCGTTGACTGGCCCAAAGTGCTTCCTGAGTCCAGATATCAAATATTAAATCAATTTGGGTATCCCCATTTCTGGCCCCAGTTAATAAATTAAAGCGGTGATTCTGATAGCCACCTTCAGTTGAATCACCATATCGGTAATTCATTGAAATACCTTCAATATCTTTTCGCGTAATGACATTAATGACGCCAGACACTGCATCTGAGCCGTAGACTGCAGAAGCACCATCGGTTAATACATCGACGCGCTCGACAAACGCCATTGGAATGGACGACAGGTCGACAAAATTACTGGTACCATTAATACCGATGGGATAAATCGGCAGTCGTCGGCCGTCAATAAGCACCAAGGTATGACCAAAGCCGATTCCGCGCAGGTTGACCGATGAAGCTCCAGGGGTAAAGCCAAAAGTAAAAGCGTTATCCATGGTTCCACCGGTATTTTGGGTCAAACCGTCGATCAGGTCTTTAACATTGGCGTAGCCTTGTTTATCGATATCTTCGCGGCTAATCGAGAGAATTGGGGTGAGGTTGTTGATATCAACCTTTTTAATACGGGAACCTGTAACAACAACCTTTTCTTCTTGAGTTGGCTCATCCTGGCTTTGTTGTTGGGCCGCAACCGGCTGTGAGGTGGCGATTCCCCCAAGCGCTATACCGGTTAATAATGTCCCGATGCGTAGATGATGTGACAGATTTTTATGATTATCAGTCAATCCTGGTTGCTTATAATTTTTTAACAACTTATTACGACCTTCGTTTCCCCAAGGACTGTAAGATAGCAAATTTTCTTATTGAATGCAGTTTTTCAGGCATATTGTACAATGTCAAAATTCCAGCCTGTAGCAAAACGTAATTATTCACATATTTAATCGATAGGGAAGTCTTTGCACAATGATTTTATCGGTCGCCGATAGACCGTTCAGTTTTAAGCGTGTTTTTAGACTTTTCAGGAATAAAATGAAAAAAGCCGCCCGTTAAACAGGCGGCTTTACTGCGCAGTCCCTCCAAAAAGAGACAATTCACTATAATGGTGAGGTAGGCACTAGAAGCGGAGTTTCACCCCTAATTTATAGGTGCTTCCCAAAACATCATAGTTACTTGGCCAGGTGTTACCAAAGTTAGAACTGGTATCACCGGCATCATTACCCGAAATAGGTGGATCTTCATCGGTCACATTATCGATACCAAAGGTAATCTCAGCGTATTCGGTCACCGCATAGCTGGCGAACAGGTCAAGATAATCATAGGAATCGATTTTCTGGAAAGGTTCGAACACATTGGCACGTTCTGTTGGTTCAGCTTCGATAGAACCAATATGTCGCCACTGCGCGGAAACCGTCCAGTCTTGATATGACCAAGTGGTTCGTTGCACCCAACGCAAGTCAGAGATTGGGTCACACGACGTACCGAAGAACCCTTTACATTCAAGGACAGGGGTCAGATCAGAACTTTGTGATTCCTGTTTGAGGTATTTATTGATGTTAGCAGAAATGTTCAAACGCCCCATTTCTCCCATTTCGAATCCAAAATTCACACCGACCTCTACCCCTTCTGCGCGCAGATAATTGAGATTAGTGGTAAATTGATCGACCCCGGAACCAGCGATGGTCAGGTCGCCACCCACGCGATGGATTTTGGCACACTCTTCCGCGGTTCCCGCCACGTAACATGCGTCAAGAATCTCCTGAACCGAGAAAGTACCAATGATATCTTTGATGTCGATATCATAATAATCCACCGATACCGTGAAGTTTTGGAGCGCATCAAACTCAGGCGTCCAGACGATACCCGCGGTAAATGTATCCGCTTCTTCAGGCTTAGGGAGGTTATTAGGATCGCTACCGTTAAAGGCATTAATCTGGTTAGCAATAATATCCTGTACCGCACCCACCTGTCCTGGCGTCATGCCAGTACTGATACACAGATCCGTCAAGCGTTGGTCAATATTGCCAGCATTGGCGACCGAACAGGGGTCGATGACAGCATTATCAAGACCAGTGGTTACTGGCGACGCCAACTCTCCTACGTTTGGTGCGCGGTTTGCTCGCTGCTGCATGACACGAACTAGCACCTGGTCAACCGGACGCCAGTTAAAGCCAAATTTATACGATTCGGCCGTATCGTCTGACACATTATAATCAGAACTACGGAAACCAAATTCCATCGCCAAAGATTGTGCTCCCGGGGCATCACTGACTAGGGGCAAAATACCTTCAAAGAAGTACTCTTCAACGGTATATCCACCGGCAATCGGCAATAAGTTACCACCGGCACCACCTTGACAGCTGGTTGGCGCTTCTTTGAGACATTCATCCGGCGTCAGGCTACCTTTTTCCCGGCGATGCTCCATACCTACGCTGAGTCGCAGTGAATCATCTGCCCAAGGCAGCTGAATCGCATCGACCGGACCGTTGGCAACCGCAGTCGCAATGGTTTGCTCGTAGTTTTGCGTTTGCAGGGCAATGGCTCTTGCATAGGCCGCCATTTCGTCAGTAATAGTACCAAATCCACCAAAGAGGTTAATCGGCACACAGGTAGAATCACCACCAAGACAGGTCACACCGTCAGCGGTATCCAGTGCATTTTGAATATTGGTTACATTGGTATACCCGTCACGAACGGTGGTACGATTTGATTCACCGTATTGGAAGGTTACATCGTAATCCCAGTCCTGATACAAAGTACCGCGAACACCAGCATTTAACTGATAAAGCTCAGTATCAAAACGTTCTGTACGAGGTCCTAATTCGAGGGTACGACGTCGTAATTGAACCAATAGATAGTCCTCTGGACCGACGACACCATCACCGTTTTCATCACGCCAGTTAATTAACGTATCGGGGCTTGGCGCAGTTCCTGTGCTGTTAAGATTGCCCGCAAGACGCTCAGTTTCAGCACCGGTAATCATAAAGTTCTGCGCTTGCGAACCGATGAGCGGATTAAACATCGGCAACCAGAAAGTCGAACCGAAAGTGCCTGAAGGCGCTACCTGCTGGTCAACTCGCGTATGTGTAAAGTTAAAGTTGGAGTAAACTTCGGCGTGCTCATTAATTTCATAAAAAGCTGCCGCAGTCGCTGAGTAGCGCTCCGCCGGGGTTTGGTAGTAGTTAAAAGGACCAAAATTAAAGCGACTACAGTCGTTGCTGATTGTGCCGTCATTTCTAAACTGACCAGAACTTGCGGCAGTTCCACCGACAATCGCAAATCGGGTCGGCATTGAGGTGGTTGATCCCGAACCATTGACGAAATCTACGGCGCCAGGGGCTTCACAACCGGCTGGTGGCGCTGCTGGCGGGCCGCCTGCTAGCAGTTCATCGAGTCCGGCACCGGTGCGTGTGTTAACGCCGAACAGGCCATAAGACCGATCGCCAAGCAACACAGGCTTACGTTCCAACCAGCTCATAGAGACAACGGCATTACCACGTCCGCCGTCGAGGTTTGAACCCAGGGTAAATGAAAAACTGTCAGTATCGCCGTCATTCTCACCCAATTCAGAGTGATTTAACTCCAGCGCGATACCCTCGAAGTCTTTTTTCATAACAAAATTGATGGCGCCAGCAATCGCATCTGACCCATAAACGGCAGATGCCCCACCCGTGATGACATCCACACGCTCGATTAATGCTGTTGGGATGGACGCCGAATCAACTTGACCATTAAAGTTAAACGGCACCATTCTACGACCATCGAGCATGATCAGGTTACGCTGAGCCCCGAGACCGCGAAGGTCTATGGTGCCAGCCCCTGCGGTACCGTTGTTCACATTTTTATTATCCGCCGGAATAATCGCCGGAATCGTTCGCATTATGGACTCTATTTCAGTCGTTTGATGGAAATCCAGCGCTTCTTCATCGATGGAAAGGATTTGGCTGGATGAATCGACACCCGGCGCGGCAATACGACTACCGGTAATGACGATACGTTGGGACTCTTCATCAGCAGTTGCATCATCCTCTTGAGCGTAGACTTGTGGGCTCAGGGCAGCAGATGACACTGCTCCGAATACAATAGCCATTCGCACTGACCTGGCTAATTTTGAGTGTCTTAACATGTAAATTCTCCTCGGATTGAAAAAAATAAATTTTTCATTTTTTGTTTTATTGGGTAGCTTTTTTTATCGCTACCTTTAAGGAGGGAAAATTGAACTCCAGGTTTTCCAACATTGGACTTCTGGAATTGGTCAGTAGTGTTCTGCCAAACACTTTAATTAGTATCTCAACAACACCAATTAAAACTTCAGTTTTGCGATTTTATTCTGTTAATCGAATATACAAACTAGGTGAAACAGAATAATTAACATCGGCTGATTTTACCCCCTATAACAACTTTATTCGTTGTCGTCTTAATAAGACTAAATAACCCAAAACCAAACAAGTCTTAAAAAGTTGAATATTTATTAAAAAAATATTGAAGAAATATTTAATTGGCACACACACTTTGTCACATTTGGAAAAACATTAAAAAAGAAAACAAACATATACTTTTTACTTGATCTATGAAAGCTTTCGTAGTTTAATACGAATATCTTCGTATTAAACGCTCATGACATTTCACTAATAACACAGAGAAGGGTTGATATGAATAATTTAGGACCATGGGAAAAGGAAGAACAATTCACGCGTTTTTGCGGCTGTGTGCTCGATTCAGAAACACAAACCTTGCAAACCGATACTGATTTTGTTCGCTTAAGAAGCAAATTATGGCAAGTATTGTTAGAACTGGTCAGAAACCCTAACAAGTTAGTATTAAGGGATTCGCTGATCCAATCAATCTGGCATGGCAACGGATACACTGGCGAGCAGGGCTTAACCCACGCTATATGTCATCTGCGCCGCATTTTGAAAAAGCACAATGTGCAAGCGCAAATTGTGACGCTGCCGAAAAAAGGCTACATTCTGAGATATCAGGAAAAACCGAACACATCCCATTCGGTTCATTCGCTCGAAGTGTTTCCAAACGCCAAAGATATGAAACAGGATAATACCCAATTTATCTCACCCGATCTTAGCGTGCGCTACAACTTCAATTAATTTATTTCTCCCCCTTCTCTGACGTAATCTGTTTTGTTATACGAGCAAAACAGGTTGCGTAAATTTCCGCTTTAATCTCCTGAAATATTTTCACTGAAAGTCATCCTTTTCTGCTTTCTCAATTATTGCTTTTAGAGATTTATGTTTTTGGTCCAGGACTGACGCTTTAAGTGGCAAAAAAAAACCCTCGGATCGGCAGATCATGAGGGTTAACAACCAGGGATGTAGCATTAATTGCTACCCTTATATAAGACCATTTTTTTTAAAACGAGACAAACCCAAAACAATTGAATAATAGTTGAAAAATTATTGCCTAAATGTTTATTTATATTTCAATTGATGTGAATTAATTTAATGTGTTTTTTCAGGCCGTTGTCATTGAAGAAATTTAAGAGTAACCGCCTCACGACGCTGTATAAATTTGCACATTCGTTCCCTTGAACGCAGGTATGATTTGTAACCAGAAATGTCACCGCTTTTCTCTCAATCAAGCCATCATCCGGCAGCCTGACATCGACAAAATCTCATGATAACCGTCAGGAAATTTTGAATGCTAAAGAAAGCATTGCTTCATCCGATTAATAGATTTATGATATACAAAATTTTCTATACTAGAAAAACGCTATGACACTGAATGAATTGAAATACGTCGTTGCTGTCGCTCAAACGCAACACTTTAGCAAGGCTGCCGAAGCTTGCCACGTCAGTCAACCCAGCCTGAGTATTGCGGTGCGCAAGCTCGAAGAAGAACTCGGTATCACCATATTCCAACGTGGGAAACGTCAAGTTGAAGTCACCCCTGAAGGCGAAGCTGTGGTGCAGCAAGCGCAAAAAGTTATCGAAGAAGCAGAAAAACTCAGCTATCTGAAAAGCGTTCAAAAAAGTCCGCTTGAAGGCGTGTTAAAAATTGGCGCCATATTTACCATTGGACCGTATCTGTATCCGTCTTTAATTCCATTCATGCGCGACAACTACCCTGATATGCCGCTGCAGATTGATGAAGACTATACGGAAAATCTACGCAAAAAATTACTCACCGCGGAAATCGATATTGCAGTACTGGCGCTACCTTTTTCTGATCCCGCGATTGAAACCCTGGAAGTTTATGACGAAGATTTCATGCCGCTTTTTTACGAGGGCCACCCGTTTTCAGAGATGTCAGAAATCAAAGCGGAAGATATTCCTAACAAAGATTTATTAATGTTAGGTAAAGGAAATTGTTTTCGTGATCAAGTCATTGCCGCCTGTCCGAATTGTTTTTCACCGTCGAACAATACTGACAATTGGGTCGTCGGCAGCTCGTTAGAAACCATTCGTCATATGGTCGCTATGAAGTTAGGTATTACCGTGATGCCGGTGACCGCCCTGGCTAAACAAACCGATTACCCCGGACTCGACTCCAGACCTTTTGCCGATCCGGCCCCCAAACGCCGCGTAATTTTAGCGTGGCGCTCAAGTTTTCCTCGCAAAGAAGCGGTGCAAGTGATCGCCCGTTCATTGCAGCAATCGCTCGCCGGTCAGGTTGATTTACTGCCAATAGCCAAAGAGTAAATCATTGCAATCAAAACTCGCGTCGGTCAACATTGATGTTCTTAAGGGTGTCGGTCCAAAAGTAGCCGAAAAACTGGCGCACCTCGCCATTTTTAATCTTGAAGATCTCCTGTTCCACCTTCCCTCTCGCTATCAGGATCGCAGTCGTATTCATCCGATAGGCGATTTACGTCATGGTGAAACCGCACAAATATGCGGCATGATCGAAGCGGTAGATATTGTTTTTGGAAAGCGTCGCTCGCTGGTGTGTAAGATTTCCGACGGAACCGGTATTTTAGACATCCGCCTGTTTTACTTTTCGATGGCGCAGAAAAAACAATTTGTCCGCGGCGAGTATATTCAGTGTTTCGGCCAGGTGAGCCATTTTGGCCGCAACTTTGGCATGGTTCACCCTGAAATGACGTTTCTCAAAGAAAATAACACGCCAAAATTACAAGAAGGATTGCAGGCCGTTTACCCAACGACTGAAGGATTACAACAACGCACCTTCAAGAACATTATGGATCAAGCGCTCAAGTATCTGGCTCGCTCACAGGTAACCGATTTGCTCCCCGACTACTGGTTAGACAAACTCAATTTTCCTCCGTTAAAAGACGCACTGCAAACGCTGCATCAGCCACCTTTGGACATTTCGCTGGCGGCGATAGAAAAAGGTGACCATCCATTGATCAAGCGACTGGCGTTCGAGGAACTGGTGGCGCAGCATATCGCTTTACAGCGGGTCAAAGGTCAAATTCAAAGCCATCGAGCTATCTCGATTAAAAGTAATAATGACGTCGACAAGCGACTCAGAAATCACCTGCCCTTCCAACTGACCGCCGCTCAAGAACGAGTGATTAAAGAAATTCGCCACGATATGCAGCGCGAATTTCCGATGATGCGACTGGTACAGGGTGACGTCGGTTCAGGTAAAACACTGGTCGCCGCTTTTAATATGCTATCGGCAGCGGCCCAAAATTGTCAGTCTGTATTAATGGCACCGACCGAAATTCTCGCCGAGCAGCACTTTAAATCCTTTACCAGCTGGTTTGAACCTTTGGGTATTAAAACTGCCGTATTAACCAGCAAAATGCCAGCGGCACTGAAACGAGAAAGGCTATCTCAAATCGCATCTGGTGAAGCTCAATTGGTCATCGGAACCCATGCATTGTTTCAGAGTAAAGTCGAATTTAACCGCTTGGCGTTAGTGATCATCGATGAGCAGCATCGATTTGGCGTCGAGCAACGCAAAACTTTATTGGAAAAAGGCTTTGCGGCCAATAATAATCAATTCCAGCCGCATCAGTTGATTATGACCGCCACGCCCATTCCAAGAACTCTCGCACAAACCGCTTATGCGGATCTGGACCTGTCCATCATTGATGAGTTACCTCCCGGTAGAAAACCAATTACTACGGTTGCTATCGGCGATGAAAAACGTGAGCAGGTCATCGAACGGGTCAAACAAGCCTGCCATAACGATCAACGCCAGGTTTATTGGGTCTGTACTTTGATTGACGAATCTGAAGAACTTCAATGCCAGGCCGCTGAAGCGACGCACCAACAATTAAAAACGCAGCTTATTGGTTTAAACGTGGGATTAATTCATGGTCGTATGAAGCCCGATGAAAAACAACGCATTATGGCGCAATTTAAACAAGGTGAACTAGATTTATTGGTCGCAACAACGGTAATCGAAGTCGGTGTGGATGTCCCCAACGCCAGCTTAATGATCATTGAAAATCCGGAACGCCTCGGCCTTTCACAACTTCATCAATTGCGCGGCCGTGTCGGTCGTGGCGAAAAAGAAAGTCATTGTTTACTCATGTATCACTCGCCGCTTTCTAACAACGCCAAGCAACGACTAAACGTCATGCGTGAGTCCAACGATGGATTCGTTATCGCCGAAAAAGATCTCGAGCTTAGGGGTCCTGGCGAAGTGCTCGGCACCCGTCAGACCGGGGTGCTGGAATATAAATTTGCCGACCTGATACGCGACAGCGAACTCCTGCCAGAAGTTTATTTTTGCGCCGATGATGTGATGGAAAAAATGCCGAAACTTGCGGATGCCCTGTGTTCAAGATGGGTCAAGCGAGGCGATCAGTTAAGTCGGGTTTAGCCTTAGCTTTTTTGACCTGATAAATAAACATTGAATAATCCGCTTGGTTCCAAGCGGTTATTCCTGCGTCAACATATCAAAATACGCTTTATTGGACATGAGCAACGCTTGGGTTCCTTTCAGCGAAAAATCAAATCCGCACAAACTAAACCGGCTTTTTTTCGCAATCGCTTCAACCACAGCCAAGGTATCAACTGGTGAAAAATCTGCGTAATAATCGCCCTGATTTTTTACTTCAACACGCATAGTGCGATAGCTATCACCGTCGTTAAAACGAATTTCAACGCACTCTCTATCACCTATCGCAGTCATAGCAGACCAGATTTCACCATCAGTCTGGAGATCACCTTGCCAGGCGACAGTCAGCGCATTGTGTTGATCTAGCATGACCCAGAAATTATCGGGCAATTGGATTTTATTGATTCTTTCCTTAGCGGCTAACAAGGGGGAAGGTTGCTCTTCGATAATCACTTCATCAGGGTCGCTCGTAAATAAGGTCCAGGCAAACAAGCTGATAACCATGACGACAATGGCTAAAGCGGCAGTTAACGACAACTTACGATTTGCCACAAACCATTCGCCCAATTGCTGTTCCCAGTTTTTCGGCGAACGCTCTGCCAATGCAGGGCGGTAATTTTCCGGCTCGGTTTCAACATCAGGCGACGTGGAAAGCGACGATTCGACATAAGAATGAGTGACTTGGTCGGATGTGACAGAGGGTGAGGGTTGGTGATTGCCACTCGCGATGGTCGGTTCTATCCGGTCGTACATTCTTCGTGCGCTTGCAACCCTATCTTCCGGTTGAACACTCACGGGGCCGCAATACCCCCATTGATACTGGCGGTTTCGCCTCACTTTCGCATTACTTAAAGTCGTTCCTGCTAACGTCGCGATAAATGATAAGCCGAGTAAAAAATAGCTGGCTCCATGGGTGATATAAGTGATCCCCAATACCGCTAACCAGAAAAAAGCAACCGGAATCGCCGCAAGCGGCGTCGCAAACCCCGCATCGTGGACTCGTCGCATGCTACCCGCTAATAACACAGGCGTGGCGATCAACAAGAGCAAGACTAACAAAACAGGCGCTTTAGCTAACACCGGACTTACCATCAAAAAAAGCGCATAGCAGGCCAGGCTGATCAGCAGAAATCGTCGCCCATTGTCAAAACCGCGAAAGCACAATAATGATTTAATCAGTAACACCAATGTCTCCGTAATAACACGCTAAAATATTGATAAATAACAGATTTGATAGTAAAGCTATCTTAGCCGATTTCGTCCTCCAAAATCTATGCTAAGTGTGGCAGAATTCAGTCAAGTTGAGGGAAGAATGTGACAAATACCCGATATTTAAACTAATCTTAATTAATTGCCAGGGTTAAAAGGCGCGATATTCACACCCCGCTTGATAAAATGACGTTGATAAATTGAAGCGTTGATAAATTGACACTCAAAAAAACACGGGCCAAACGCATTTATGATTAAGAGAATCACAGCCACCCTTTTGTTACTCACTATTTTGGCAGCTGGGATCGGCTACTCAATCTACCAGGACCCCGAGCGCCGAGAAAGGGATTTATTCGATGGTTTAATTGCCGCCCTCGCGCAACAAAGCGCGCCTTTAGAACACGCATTTCAGCAGAGTCAGCTGCTGCCACCACGCGAGTTTGACCTTAGGTTGGACTATACTGATTCACAAAATCTCGCCGCTGCCATTGCTGCCCGAGTGGTCATTAACGACAACCGGCTGACCGTGACATTTGCCGATGGCGATACCCAACTCGCCAACCAAACCGCAATTTTCGAGCCGTTTATAAAATCTGAACGCGTAATGTGGAAATGCCTGAGCGGTTCGATTTTAATGCGCTACCGGCCTCGCCCTTGCCGCTTAGGCGAAGGAATTTCATTGCACCAGTTTTAAAGAGCCGCCAACAACAAAGTTGAATTTAAAAGCGACAGCGATTTTTTAAATGAAAGCGTCTACACTTAAAGCATCTCGTTGAGGCGGCCATTTAAGAGACGATTTTTATTCATTCACTGAAACAGATGGGAATTTCCCAGCGCTAAAACGCTTATGAGTCGACGAAGCCTATTATTACAAATCCACCGCGATTTAGTCTCCGGCGAGATCAAATTACCCGTATTACCCGAGGTGAGTCTAAAAATTAAAAAAGCAGCCGTTGATCCCGATACCGATATCAGCAGTCTTGCAAAGGTTGCCGAAACCGACCCGGCTTTTTGCGGCTATCTGATTCAAATTTCCAACTCGCCTATTTATCGCGGCGCGGCAGAGATTCAAAAAGTACCTCTGGCCATCGGTCGGCTCGGATTGCAAAACACCCGTAATATCGCGATGACTTATGCCGTGAGAGCGCTATTTAATCGAAACAAAAAAAGCATGGCCCACTGGCTGGAAAAAATATGGCGAAATAGCACATACACCGCGGCCGTCGCGAGTATTATCGCCGAACACATAAAAGATATTCGTTTCGACCCAGATGAAGCAATTTTAGGGGGGCTGATTCAGGACATCGGCTGCCTACCGCTCATTGACAAAGCCGCCGATCATCCTGACTTAATTAACGACGAACAAGCCATGTATTTTTTGTTTGACAGGTATGCGGCAAACGTAGGCTCAGCGATTATTCGCAAATGGGGATTGCACGAAAATTTTGTCGAAGTAGCGCGCAATCGTGACAACTGGAAGTACAATGAAAAAACCGAAGTGAATTTAACCGACTTGATTTTAATTTCCAAACTTCATACTTATTTGGGCAAACGTCAGTTTCAAAAGCAACCGCGCATCAACCAGGTTCCAGCTTTTGTGAAATTACATCTCGAAGCGCAACTTTCACCAGAGCAATCACTACAATTTGTCGCCGATGCTGAGCAGCGCATCACGGATACGCGACGAGCGCTCGGCGGTTAGACGCCGAAATCATCAATGTGGATTCGCTCAGGGCCGACGCCATGATTTTGCAACATTGAGAACACTGCTTTGTTCATCGGCCGGGGCCCACAAATATAAAAATCGCATTGATGAAAATCAATTTGTTTTGAAAGATAGGCTTGTTCGACCATTTCATGGATCATACCGTTAAAACCAGTACAATTGTCTTCAGAGTCTGAATCGGATAGCCCGACATACCAATGAAAATGCGAATATTTATCAACCAGCGCCTCGAACTCTTGCTGGTAAAAAATTTCCTGGGTATTTCTGGCGCCAAACCAGTAGTAAATTTCTCGCTCGCTCTTTAATGTTTCTAGCTGATGGAGAATATGCGATCGCAACGGCGCCATACCGGCTCCGCCACCAATAAAAACCATAGGACGATCATTTTCATTCGCGTGAAAATGTCCAAAACTACCCGATACTTTTACTTCATCACCAGCTTTCCGTGCAAATAAATAGCTAGATGCCTTGCCGCTCTCTCCGTCTCGAGTTTCGGGTAGCGCCAACCTGATATTCAGAACAATCTGTTGGTTATCAGCGGGGGCATTGGCCATCGAGTAGGCACGAGTGATCGATTCGCTGCGTCGACTTGCGTAGCCGCCTATTTTTTCATGCGACCAAAATTTTTGATATTCGTTAGCGACTGTAATCTTGTCCAGACGAGTTTCCCCCGCTGGAATATGAACAAGAACATACTCTCCGGCATTAAAGGTAAATTCGGCGGTATGGGGTACTGATAGAATCAACTCTTTAATCAGTGGCGTTTTAAATTCGTTGCGGATTACCCGGCAAGAGAAAATCTGCTGTTGTAAAACCTGATCCGGTAATTCAACTTCAAGTCCATGGGATACTTTCAATTGACAAGCAAGTCGATAGCCTTGTGCTAATTTTTCTGAGTGAATAAATCGGCGATCCGCTTGACTGATCGCCGCACTTTCACCGAGCTTAACCTGACATAAACCACAACTGCCGCCGCCACCGCAATTGGATGGTAAGTCGAATCCCGCCGACGATAGAATCTGGTACAACGGTTTATTTTTCGACGCAAAAATTTCGCTATTAAACCCTTGATTGTTTTTTATCATCACGGGTACGCGCTTAAACCGGGCTAATAGGTTAAAGTCATTCGCTGAAAACACAGAGAAAATGAGTATCAGACCCGTTAGCGCGATAAAGCTAACAACAGAGACTGAGAAGATAACTAAAGCATTATTAAAATCGTTACGCTCCGAATAGTCCATAATATGAAGCATCCAGAAAATATCGAAGATTCGCCAGGTGTCTGTTTTGACACCAAAAACGCGACCGGTTTTAGCGCTAAGATAAAGGCTGGAATTTTGCTGGTCGGAAAATTGAACGTGCCAAAGCGGTGCGACAAATTTTCGAGTCTCCAGGGTCGTGTCTGTTTGTTTTTCTATTGATATAAATTCACCTTCACCTTGATAGCGAGCCAGTGCGATTTTTCTGGCGAGTTCTTCATCGATCTGAATTTTCACTAATCCAGATCCTCGCACAACAAATTCTTCGGTAGATGTTTTAATCTTATAGACAGGCTCAGCCAATAATCGACCGGATTCAATGTCGACAACATCGTCAAATTCCGCTGCTAGTATTTGCAAATCATTTGAACGACCTTGCCAGAGAACCGTCTTTTCCTTTTTGATCAGATAATTTCCAGAAACTTCCTGATGTGACAACAGGCTAAACATCAAACCGCTGAGCATCCAGAGAAACAATTGAATACCGATAACAAGCGCTATCCATTTATGTGCTGTTTTAGCAACGGAAAGAAACGAAGTCTGCTTAACTCTTCGGTTTTTCACATTGTAAAATAACAGACCAATACCGGATAGCGTCAAAAGTAAACCCAGGCTTGCGGCAACTCGAAGCAAATTATTATTAATGTCTTCTCGCTCTTCATAATCCATAATATGAAGCATCCATAATAAATCAAACCAACGCCATAGATTGGTGCGTTTGCTTCTTAGCTCTCCCGTGTCAGGTAAAAAATAAAGTGTCGATGCGAGCCAGTCGTCATATACCACTTGCCAAATAGCCTGTTTCCGACCGCCCAATTCGCGCGGATATTCATCCAGCAATTCGACAGACTGAATGCTATGGGTTCCCGCATAAACCTTACTCGCAAGTGTTCGAATTTGCATTTCATCTATGGCAGGTAAAACGTCTAAGGTTACGGCGCTGAGCCTGACTAACTTGTTTTTTATCTGAATAAAATACACCGGGCCCTGATCGGTTTGGCGTAATTTTATTTTTTGAATTTCTCCCATTTGTTCAAGTTGTGTTTCTGGAATGGGTTGAATCATCTCAGACACAAGCGGGTTGATTGTTTTTGTCTTAACGAGATGGTCGCCGTGAATAATATCGATATGAATCGCCGTCATATAGAGTCCGCTGAGACACCAGATTAATGCCTGCACACCGACAATGAGGGCTAACCATTTGTGATATTTTCTAAAATAAAATGCGAGTTTCATCGTTATTATATCTTTATTTTTGTTGTGTCAATGTCGACTTCGATAGCACTAAAAAAAGCATTGAAGCAATTCCGGAAGCGCCAAAAATCATACACATCACCATAATTTGATATCGCGCCGCGATGTGTGGAGAAACGCCCGATAAAATCTGTCCGGTCATCATGCCAGGTAAAGATACCAGGCCGACAGCGAGTAACGAATTAGTCATCGGAATCAACGAGGCTTGAAATGCAATATTTCTAGCGCGAATAAAATCTTCACCGCGTGATAATTCCGAAATTACGCGCTCCGCCACCAGGCTAACGCTATTCATGGCATTCGCGAAAATCATGCCAGCCAGTGGGATCATATAGCGTGGTAAATACCAGGGGTCCAGCTGCACGACGCCTTGCGAAATGACCGCTAATACAAATCCGCCAGCGACCAGAATAGACAAAAGTGAATACTTAAATAGCGCTCGGCGATTTTCTTTGACAATACCCAACGCAATCCAGCTAGACGCAAACACCATCACCACTAGAATAGCAAAGATTATCCAACCACTATTTGCGTCAAAAATGAAAGCCAGAACATATCCGACAAGTAGTAATTGTCCAAGCATTCGCGCGACTGCATACAGCGCGTGGCCAGCATCGAGCGACCAGCGAACTAAAATCGTAATCACCATCGCGACGGGAACAAAAGCTAACGCCAAATGAGCAAGCGATATATTTTGAAGGCTTTCTTCCAATTAGAATTCCTGACTGTTCGAAGCCGGCTTAACCATTTTAAAATTGGTGCTCATATGAAAGTAACCACTGAAGTCCTCTGGCAGGGTAAGCTTGCACATCATTGCCTAAATCGTCGGTACCGAGAACTACGTAAGATGAAGTTTCATAATTCTCATTGGTCAAATTTTTTATTCGTAAGTGTATATCCGAATTATCGGTAAGATGATAGGAGAACTTGGCATTCAACAAAAATAAGTTACCCTGATCTTCAAGCACATCGATACTGTTTCTCCAGTTCCCCGCGACGCCTAATTCCCACAAGTCATTAGTATAATAAACGCCAAAATTAGCGTAGGTGTCTGGTGCAATATGTTCCGACGCAGGCAAGCCCACAGCCATCCCCAGATCTGTCTCGTTTTTAAAAAGATGGGTTAACGCAAAATCAGCTCGAACACGCGTTGAAAACTGCTGTCGCCATTCTAACTCAAAGCCATGTGCCTCATTGACTGCGACATTATCTAAAAATACGTTACCGTCATCGCCAACTCGAAATCCGATCAAGTTTTCATGATGGTTATCAAAAATAGTTGAAGTTAACGAAAAGTCATCATTAAAGTAGGTGTAAACTAGCTCAACGCTTCGTAACTCGCTGGCATTTAAATTGCGATTACCGGTGGTTAATCCACTTTCTTCATCGTAGAGATCACCCAATGACGGCGCGCGGTAAGCTTCCCCATAGATAAACTTAACAATCTCATTATCACTTTTGCTATAAACCATCGACACTCTTGGCGTCAAAGCATTGTCGACATCATTATACGCATCGTAACGAAGACCTGCGGTGACATTCAGTTTACTGCTGGCGCGCCATTGAGTTTGCAGATAACCGCTAGTAATACTGCGCCGTTTGTCCATCACCACTCTAAAATCATCACCCACAAAAGTTGTTACCTGGCCCAAATAGCTCAAGTCACCAAATACATCATAATTACTTTTAATGTAGCCTTCGGGCACTTCGCTTTCAGAATAGGAAAAACCAAAATTAACGGTTTGATCGGGCGAAAGATTATATATCGAATCGATGGCAATATTTGCCGATGCATAATTAAAATCCTCGCCGAAGAGAAAATCTGCACTCTCAAACGGTGGTTCACCGCCGGGCGTCAAAGCAGTTATCGATTGACGAGAGGCCATTTGATATCCGGCGTTAACTTGTGTGCTCCACAGGTCGTTGTCGATTAGCTGGTGGCTACCGTATAAGGCCCAGTGTTCTAGCTCGATATGAGTGACATCGTCTCTTAACCGCCTGAATAAATAGTAGTCATCTCGCTCCGATCGCAGGTAATTCAGATTGAGTTCACTCTTCTCATTCGACAAACGCAAGCTGGCCTGCATGACTTCGTGAGGGTCTTGAGTCGCATCCTGAATGCCGTTTCGGTCAAACACATCATTAAACTCGTCGCCATCATCTTGATAGATATCAAGCGAAGCGCCTAGTTGCCAACCGGACAGTGGAACCTGATAGGCGGCAGATAATTCGGTAGCGTTAAAACTGCCAACCCCAAGCGACACTCTCGGTGAGAAATCTGTGATGATGTTGATAACACCACTATAAGCGTTCGAGCCGTATAGTGCCGACCCAGGTCCACGGACGACTTCAACCTTGCTCACATTTCGAAGACTTATAAAACGCATCAAATAATTAATTCCGCCAGTGTAGTCTTCATTGATTCGCTGACCATTCAATAAAATAAGCAGTGTGTTGGCATATTTTTGTGCATGGCCTCGCATAACGACGTGAGATTGATTGCCTTCGACGGCATTCATCATGGAATAAAAACCCGGTACCTGACTGATCAAATCGGTTAAGGTATCGGCCCCCAGACGTTTGATATCTTTTCGAGTAAAGACAGTTACCGAAGAAGCACTGTAGAGTTGCGCTTCTTCGTTTTTCGTCGCGATTTTAACTTTTACTTTGAGTAGTTCAGATAAGGTTAAAGAACCAAGATCAAGGGCTTCACCAGCGCTACACACTGATGAAAGCAATCCTAATCCCCCTAAAAGCCATTTCGATCTGAGCACTACTACCACCTTAAGCGCCGTTACTTATCTATAAATGTAGCTAGTTATAGCACAGCTACTAATTTTTTCGTAGATGTAATTTGACAATAGCATTTCGATTAACGCCCCAGTTTATCGATAGTCCAATTGCGCCAAAGAAAGAAAACAGCCGGAATCACCAGCAACGTCAGAAACACTGCGCTTAACATGCCGCCCACCATCGGCGCCGCAATTCGGCTCATCACCTCGGAGCCGGTTCCACCGCCATATAAAATGGGTAATAAACCGACAATAATGGCGGCCGCAGTCATCATGACGGGTCGAATTCTCATACCAGCGCCTTGAATGACGGCATCCTTTAATTCTTGTTGACCCATCGGCAATCCTGAGATTCGCGATTTTTCAGTCAGCTGGTTGTAGGCCTGATTTAAATACACCAGCATAATGACACCAATTTCGACGGCTACACCGGCAAGCGCGATAAAACCGACACCGACCGCAACGGAAAAATTAAAGCCTTGTAAATACATCAGCCAGATACTGCCTACCATCGCAAGAGGCAGAGTTCCCATGATAATCATCACTTCGACAAAATTTTTAAAATTCATAAACAAGAGGATAACGATAATCGCCAAAGTCAGCGGAACCACATAAGTCAGCTTCTCCTTAGCGCGCAACATATACTCGTACTGCCCTGACCAATTCAACGAATAACCGGCGGGTAATTGAACTTGTTCTTTAACAATTCGTTGCGCGTCTTCAACATAGCTGCCGACATCAACGCCTTCGATATCGACAAACGTCCAACCATTGATTCTAGCGTTTTCACTTTTTATTCCTGGCGGACCATCTTCGATAAAAACATTGGCGACATCGGCAAGAGAAATCCGCTGTCCGCCGGGAGTCACTACGGGCAATAATGACAATTGCTCCGGCGAATCTCGGTAATCTTGCGGATAACGAATATTGACCGGATATCGCTCAAGACCTTCGACCGTTTGGGTTACGTTCATACCCCCTATCGCAGTCGCAACGACTTGTTGTACATCGGCGATATTCAGACCATATCGGGCTGCTTTTTCTCGTTGAATGTCCACCTTGATATAACGACCACCCGCAACTCTTTCGGAGTAAACCGAAGCCGTGCCGGGTATGTCTTTCATTACCGACTCTAGTTGCTGACCAATATCCTGAATGACCGTCAAATCAGGACCGGCGACTTTGATGCCCACAGGTGTCTTAATCCCGGTTGCCAACATATCAATGCGCGTTTTGATCGGCATTACCCAGGCATTAGTCAATCCGGGAAACTTAACCAGGGCATCCAGCTCTTTAATCAAATCATCCGTTGTCATGCCATTCCGCCATTCAGAGCGCGGTTTTAACTGGATAAACGTTTCTATCATAGTCAAAGGTGCCGGATCTGTTGCAGTCTCAGCCCTGCCAACTTTGCCAAAGACATTTTCGACTTCGGGTACCGTGCGAATTAATTTGTCCGTTTGTTGTAATAGCTCGCGCGCTTTGCCGATAGAAACACCGGGGTATGTTGTCGGCATATACATAAGGTCCCCCTCATCGAGCGGCGGTATAAACTCACTGCCAATTTTATCCAGTGGCCATAATCCCAGCGCTAAAACAACGACTGCTCCTGCGAGTACGGCTTTGGGATAGGCTAATACTTTTTTTAATACCGGCAGATAGCTCGCCGTTAATATTCGATTCAAGGGATTTTTGTGTTCAGGTAGCACTTTTCCGCGAATAAAATACCCCATTAGTACCGGCACCAAAGTAATTGCCAGGGCCGCCGATGCCGCCATGGCATAAGTCTTGGTAAAAGCGAGCGGCGAGAACATTCTTCCTTCTTGTGCTTCAAGGGTAAAAACGGGCACAAAACTTACGGTAATTATTAACAAGCTAAAAAATAATGCCGGCCCAACTTCAACGGCCGATTCGGTGACAATTTGCCAGCGATTTTCTTTCGTCAGTGGTGTTTTTTCCATGTGTTTGTGCATATTTTCGATCATCACTATGGCGCCGTCGATCATGGCGCCGATCGCAATGGCGATTCCGCCGAGTGACATAATGTTGGCGTTCAAACCTTGCCAATACATCACGATAAACGCGGTAAGAATGCCCACCGGTAATGAAATAATGGCGACCAAACTGGAGCGCACATGAAATAAAAACAAAATACAAACCAGAGCAACGACCGCAAATTCTTCTAACAACTTGAACCAGAGGTTTTCGACGGCGCGTTCAATTAATGCGCTGCGATCATAAACCGTAATAACTTCGACTCCGGCAGGCAGACTTTGTTTTAGATCGTTGAGTTTTGCTTTAACCCCAGCAATTGTTTTTTGCGCGTTTTCACCAAAGCGCATCACCACAATGCCGCCGACCACTTCGCCTTCACCATTAAGTTCGGCAATACCCCGTCGCATCTGTGGACCGATAGATATATCAGCGACATCTTTGAGCAATAACGGCGTACCATTTTCGTTGACGCCTAACGGCACGTTGGCCAGATCAGTTTGATTTTGTAAGTACCCGGTCGCGCGCACCATATATTCCGCTTCGGCCATTTCAACCACTGACGCGCCAATTTCCTGATTGGCGCGTTTGATCGCCATCTGAATATGCGACAGCGGTATACCAAAAGCGCGAAGTTTATCGGGACTGACTTTCACCTGATATTGCTTGACCATACCGCCTAAGGCCGTCACTTCAGAAACACCGGGCACGGTTTGCAATTCGTATTTTAAAAACCAATCTTGCAGGCTGCGCAGCTGGCTTAAATCGTGTTGACCGGTTTTATCGACCAACGCATACAAAAAGATCCAACCAACCCCTGTAGCGTCAGGGCCCAATTGCGGTTTCGCCGCACTCGGCAATGAAGGCGCGACCTGGCTTAAATATTCCAGAACTCGGCTGCGCGCCCAATAAAGGTCGGTATCCTCGTCAAAAATCACGTAAACGTAAGAGTCGCCAAAAAACGAATATCCCCTGACCGTGACCGAGCCAGGTACCGACAACATAGCGGTCGTCAATGGATAGGTCACCTGATCTTCGACAACCTGTGGCGCTTGACCCGGGTAACTCGTTTTAATGATCACCTGTACATCCGATAGATCAGGAATGGCATCGACGGGTGTATTTTTAAGTGAGTACGCGCCAATGCCGACTAAAATTAATGTGGCCAGCAATACAAAAAGCCGGTTGCCGACAGACCATCGAATAATTGATTCAATCATCGCTTCGGCTCCTAATGATTTTTATGTTGACTGCCGCTATTACTAGCTGAGTCTATCTCGACAATAACAAAGTCACCGTCATGAATTTCGAAAGTAAACCGAATGGACGTGTTGCTTTGAAGACTTGCGAGATCAACGTCGTCAGCCACTAGAAAATCCAGAGTCGCCGCTGGCCGGTTCCACTTTTCAATGGGACCGCGACTAATGTTGACGGTTCGACTGGCGCGATCAATGGCGTTAATGATTCCATCTACTTCCGCAGTTGAAGGTTGTGCGGCAGAAGTATCATCTCTATGGTCCATGATGTGGATATTAGAAATCACATAGCTGCCGTCGTCGGTTTTAGTGATTTCGAGATGAAGTGATACACCTTCTTCCAGTTGTGAAAAATCAACTGACTCTGCCACCGTAAAATCCATGGTCATTTCTGGCCACTGCCATTCATCAATAGGTTCATGGCTCGCGTTAATCATGCGATGTTTTGGCATCAGGGAATGAATAGTTGCGGAAGTCCAAACAGAAGTTGGTTGTTCGTCCAAACTTTGCATGCGTTTAAAATCAGAGGTTTTGCTGGATTCCGAGTCGATTAAAAATTGCGCCGAGGTCACAATTTTGTCGCCTTCGTTAACGCCTTCAAGGATTTCGATATTTGTGCCATCTTGTAAACCTATCTTTACGGCGACCGATTTAAATCGACCATCATCAAGTGCCAGAACGACACGATCCTGTTTGCCCGTACGAATAACCGCTTCTCTTGGAACAACCAAAGTTTCACTGTCGCTTTGCGCGTGAATTTCAACTTGAGCAAACATATTCGGTTTTAATAAATCGTCGCGATTTTCAAAGCGTAAACGGACTTTTACGGTTCGCGTTTTCGGGTCAAGAGTGGGATAGATGTAATCAACTCGTCCTTGCCATTTCTGGCCCGGTAAATAATCGAGTCGCATCGTCACGGCCATACCATTTTTAATGAACGGTACTTGTCGTTCAAACACTTCCGCTTCGACCCAAACCTGATCGAGTGCGCCTATCGACATCAGTGTCGTGCCAGGTTTCACATAAAAACCCTGACGAATATTTAAATTGTCGACGACACCAGACTGAGGCGCATAAAAAGTAATATTTTGTTGAACCTGGCGACTCTTTTTCAACTGTCTGACAATGACATCAGGAATTTGTAACGCAGAAAGCCGCTCTTCTGCGGCTTTTATCAGCACACTATTTTTTCTGTCCATAGCCAATAACAATTCTTCTTGAGAATTCACCAGTGCCGGCGAATAAATTTCGTAGAGTGGCTGTCCTTTTTGCACCGGATCACCAATCGCTTTGACGAAAAGACTGTCAATCCAACCTTCTACACGTGGGTGGATATGCACCAGTTGATCTTCATCGTATTGTACGTAACCGACGGTTTTAATTTCAGCGTGTAAAGGTTGTTTTTGAACCTTTGCGGTTCTCACCCCTAAATTATTGATGACTTCCGGAGAAATTTTTATCGTTCCGGGTCCTGCCTCGGTACTGCCATCAACTTCCGCATAAACCGGGATAAGATCCATACCCATAGGAGATTTTCCCGGTTTGTCGCGTCGATAATTGGAATCCATCGGCGCGACCCAATAGAGCGGCTGTTTTTCTGCTGTAGATTCTTCACCCGCGGTTGAGTCGCTATGGGTACCGAATAAATAAACAGCTCCGCCACCGATAAGGCTTCCGATAAATAATCCTGCGATGAGGTTGTTTTTTATAAAAGATTGATTCATTACTGCTCTCCTACCCGATTGATTTCAACCAGGCTTTGCGCTGTTTGGTCTTTGACCATGGCATCCAGATTGTTGCTGACCAGAAAATAATTTAAAGACACGATGGTTTTCTGTTTATCTAAATTAATTGCCAACGCATCAATTTCCGCGTTGAGTTCGGCAATCCTTGCCCTTACTACTTCAGAAAAATCTCCATCGTCGTTGGTGTAGGCTGTCAGAGAGGCTTCCGCTTGCTCATGCATTTGCGGTAGCAAGCGACTGGCGTATAGCTGCTGTCTTTGTGTCAATCGATGAAGTTGACTTTTGGTGGCTTCAAATTGCGCTAACATTTTTCGCATAAGCTGCCATTTCTCCGTTTTGATCGCGGCACTATTTGAAATTGCCGCAGCGACTTCTTTGTCTTGTCGGTTGCTGGTATTAAAAGGAATTTCAAACGACACGCCGACAGACAAAAAATCAGCCCGACTATTTCCCTGCGGGTCATTGTCGCGATAACCGTAACTGGCGCTCAGCCCCCAGGCGGGTTTATATTTCTGTTCGGCCAATTCTATTCCGGTTTTGCTGGCCGTTATTTTATTCTCGATTGCGAGAACCGCTGGATGATTCATTAAAATCTGGCTCAGTTGCTGACGAGCATGACGATTATTGACTGCTGTCAGTTCATGATTAATTAGCGCAATATCAGGTACCTTGTTAGCTAATTGTTTCTCGCCTTGTTTCAGCGTGGTGGAAACTTCTGTTGCTGGCGAGTCGACTGAATATTTTCTGGTCCATTCGCCCAGTTTTTCCAGGCTGGTTTCTTTGGCTAACTTAAGTTGAGTCAAACGATCTTCAAGTCGGGTCAATTCCAGTTGGGCTCGCACGATATCTTGTTGGCGGGTTTTGCCAATGGTCGATGAATAGCTGGCCTGTGCAACATCGGTTAACTGCTCAAATAACGAACGGCTTTTTTCAATCAGCGCAATACTTTGCTCGGCTTTATAAGCGTCTAACCACAAGTGACTGACAATAATAGCGACCTGCGCTTTTCTATCGCTTCGCTGATAAGGAAACTGCTGACTGAGTTGGCGCAGTTGTTTTTGCCTCACCGCCAGCGAGTCACCTTGCGGAAACATCTGATTGATCCCGACTTTAAATTGCGTCATGGCTTCCTGACTAAAATCAAATCCATCAATGGGCAAGTTTGCCATCGACAGCGACAAGGTCGGGTCGGGCAACGTACCTGAAGCGACGCTCTTTGCTTCCAATGCCGATTGCCTGAGGCGATTGCCCGCAATCCAGGGATCTTCCTGCTGCGCCAATGTGACCGCCATTTGTAAAGTTAGCCGATGGTTATTATCGGTTTGCCCAAAAGCATCGAAGCTGAAAACACCTAACAACAACAGGCTTTGAAATGCGGTTGCTCCGGTTTTCATGAGAGTTTGGTACGCGTTTTTCATGACGAAAATCTCCTGGATGTCACTCCAAGTTAAATCCATCTGCTCACACTATTATCAAAAAAAAAGTGAGAGACTAGATGAAAATACAAAAAATTAAAGCTGCGGGCGAATAGCTCGATTATCAGGAGATGTTATCCACCCATTTGTCTCGATTTAAGGAATTCGAGACGCACCGATCCTGTGTCAGGCGGTAATTGGGGGACGAAAGAGATTCGTTATTTGACGACTCGTGGTGGTAGGAAGCGATGCAGATATAGATTGAGACTGACCGCTAATATCGACTTTAGCAAAGTCAGATAACATAAAGATAGTTACACAACTGCCCATGGAACAATCGTTGCCTAATTGGCAGCAGTCCATCATCATCTTTGCGGATTCGTCCGACGGAGGCATTTCATGTCCCATCGCGGCATGGTCCATATCACTCATATTGGCCATATTAAAGTCCATACCAGAAGAATCCATAGAAGTATCTGTGGCGCCCATCAGTTGCATATTACAATGTACTGTCGCAGACGCACTGACCTGACCGACAAATGTCAGCAGGAGCAGGAGCACCGGAAGTAGACTTGTTTTACGCAATTTTGCCATATAGACCTTCTTAAAATTCGCTTATTAGGATACACAAAAATTTAAAAAGTTCCAAATTTGCGTGTGTAAACGGCTGTTTTATAAGGGTTACAGAATGTGTATTCAAAAGATGTAGGGGCGGATAGCGTGCGCCCAAAGTTCTTTCAGCGTTAGACTTCTCAATTTAGATAGACTATATCCTATGCGGGCTCACGCAATGAGCCCCTACAAACACAATTTCCCTCACCAACCCAGATCAAGATTCCCCCTTTGTCTAGTAGGTAACCACCAACGAATGTGATAAAATCGCGCCCACTTGAATCAATCATTGTCATCTAGGCCGGTTTTCCCACTGGCCGTCTAAAACTGAGGATATTAGAGATGAAACAACCTGTACGCGTTGCAGTGACTGGCGCAGCCGGTCAAATCGGTTATGCCCTGTTATTCCGCATTGCTTCTGGCGCAATGTTAGGAAACGACCAACCTGTTATTTTACAATTATTAGATATCACCCCAGCCATGGACGCTCTAGAAGGCGTCAAAATGGAGCTGGACGACTGTGCTTTTCCGTTACTGCACGACGTTGTCTGCACCGACGACCCAAATGTCGGTTTTAAAGACGCCGATTATGCGCTGTTGGTTGGTGCTCGTCCTCGTGGACCAGGCATGGAGCGTAAAGATCTGTTAGAAGCTAATGCCGCGATATTCTCAGTTCAAGGTAAAGCCATGAACGAACACGCTAGTCGTGACATTAAAGTGCTCGTGGTCGGAAATCCGGCCAATACCAATGCGTTAATCGCTCAGCGCAATGCCCCCGACCTTAACCCACGTAATTTCACCGCTATGACGCGCCTTGATCAAAATCGGGCGATGACGCAATTGGCGCAAAAAACGGGTAAAGCCGTCACTGAAGTTTCCAACATGATTATCTGGGGCAACCACTCGTCAACCCAATTCCCTGATCTTTACCACGCAAAAGTCGGTGGTGAATCAGCGATGGATAAAGTCGCCCAAGACTGGTATGAAAATGATTTTATCCCAACTGTGCAACAACGCGGTGCGGCAATCATTAAAGCACGCGGCGCTTCTTCTGCCGCTTCTGCAGCCAACGCTGCAATCGACCATATGCGCGATTGGGCTCTCGGCACAGCTGACGGAGACTCAGTCAGCATGGCGGTTTATTCGGATGGCTCTTACGGTATTCAAGAAGGACTTATTTTCTCCTTCCCTTGTGTCTGCAAAGACGGTGATTGGTCAATTATCCAAGGTCAGGATATCAATGAATTCAGCCAGGCAAAACTAAAAGCCACTGAAACTGAACTGGCCGAAGAACGAGACGCGGTCAGCCACCTGTTGCCATAATCGCACTTTGCTCCAAATAGCAGTACATGATAAAACGGGACTTTCGAGTCCCGTTTTTGATGCGGATTTTTATGCCGACTTTGATATAAAAACAGGCACACAATTAGGAAAGTAAATAATGACAGAAGTTTCACCCTACCAAACGCCAGATAGCCAGGTTTACACGCCTGACGGAAATGAATTTGACGACACACGAATAATGTCGATGAGCCAACGAATTGGCCGAGTTCGTTTTCTGGCTTACAACTCGCTCAGCTATGTCGCTTTTTTTGCGCCTTTGGGCTTGCTTGGATTTCTGACAGAAAGCTCGAGTGGAAACAATGAGATGCTAGGGATTTTTGCGGGGATAATGCTAATCATTTTATATATCGCATTTATTGTTGTCGGGTTTATCATCGCGAGAAGACGACTACACGATTTGAATCAAACCGGTTGGATGGGGTTATTATTTTTGGTGCCAGTGGTGAATTTATTTTTTGGTCTGTACCTAATGTTTGCCCCTGGAAACAAACATGTAAATCAGTATGGTTCACGCCCTTCGCCTAATACTATGGGTACCTGGATCGCCGGAACTATTATGCCAATTATTTTTGTTATCGGGATAGTCGCTGCCATCGCCCTACCCGCCTATCAAGATTATACCGAGCGCGTCAAAGCCGCTCAAAGTCAGTCAGGCGATTAAACCTTTTTAAAGCCCATCCCAATACCCCGACGGCAGATTCCAACTACGGATCCTGCCGTACTGATTGATCAGCTCTCGTAGCGAATCCTGATTGATCACCGAATCGCGGAATAATTTGAGTTGCTGATTTTTTATCGGTCCAACCGCGTTACTGTAATGACTCAAATAACTTAAGGTTTCCGCTCTTTCTTTGGGATCAGCCAACCGTTCAAGATAAAGTCGTCTGGTCGATTCCACATCCTGCAAGCAGAGAGCCGCACGCGTTGACGCATAATAATTAATACTGGCATCTGAAAGCATCTGATTCAAAATTTGCCGCGCCTGCCGACGTTTACCTGTTTGACTTAACACACAGGTTAATACCGCTTTCGCGAAATATTCGCCATAATCGCTGGTGTAATCGGCAAAGTCGGTAATAATCTTATTCGCTAAGATTTCGGCGCGCGCCAGCTCGCGATTTTCCAATAAACTGACGGCAAAATTAATATGGCCATTAACAAGAATCGGATGATTTTCAATATCCTTATTTAAGATCGCCCCATTGAGATCTTTTGCTCGTTGCCAATAGCCCGCATCATCATAGACGTGAACCAACTGCTGTTGTAGCCAAAAAAATTTATCTTCATTTTTGACCGAATCAGGAACTTCTTCGATGGCACTTTTGGCAAATTCAATGGCGGCTTCATAGTCTCCTTTACTGCGATATAAACGCACAATATGAGTTTTCGTTTCAATCCATTGGTTCCAGGTTTTGCTCTGGTCATTTTCCAGATAATCAAATGCGAGTTGTAAATTACGTTGTATGATGGCTTGAGGATCAAACATCCCTTCATCTTCAATCAACGGCCATAACTCGGCGTATCGCTTGTCATGCCAGATATCAAAATACACCTCGAGATCGGTAATGGCGGTTTGTAAAACCCGTTTGGCCCGGTCAATATTATCGACTTGTAAATAACGTCGAATAAGCTCCAGATACATAGTGTCGATTGATAGCGCGGCATACTCACGAGGATAACCATAATCAAACAGGCTTTCTAAGAGTTCAAACGTTTTGTCAGGATCAGTCTCATCAATAAAATGGTAAACGCGCCATAAAAAGCGCACGCTAATATCGTCAACATGGTGGGAATTATTTTTCGCTAACCAGATTAAACTTTCGACGATTGCCAATTTTGCCGGCTGATAATTAAAATGATGCAGCTGGAGAAAATGACCAAAGCCTGGGTTAATGTTTTTGGCGGCGTCAATCAATGCCAGATATGATGGATGATTGTCGGTTTCGATTGCCTGCTCGGTTAATGCCAGAAACAGCTTTAAACGAGAATCTTGATCGCGCCGTTTCTGGCGTGCAAAAAACAGCATTTTTTCAGTCGCCTTTTCGTGCTCGCCGTCGGCGACTGACTGCTGAAACTGGGCGATTAAATAATCAACCGGTGGCGTACCACCACCGCGCGCAGCTGTCTGGCCCGCAGCGACACTCGTCATGGTCAGGGCAAAAATCATAACTAACGCGCCAAATAGCGGGCGATATCCTCTCGCCAGGCATGCAAACCCGACTTCGGGCAGTAGTCTTGCGACAACGCCGACTATTTTGCTGTTAACCCGCCACACCATCTGTCGATTTCAATAAACTCCTTAAGCTAAGCGATAAGACTAAACGACGACCAAGGTCCTCTTGACTATTGTTCCGATTTAATCGCCTCCGTCGCCTGGTCGCCTAATTGAAGCTTCGCTTTCAAGCCGTTTCATTACCAGGCAAACCCCGACTAAAACCTGTGATAACAACTACTTACCGTGCTCCCAGTGTTCCAACACTACCTGATTTTTCGACCGATCACCACGCTCCTGCAATAATCCCCGCGATTTTAGCGTTATTTGGAGGAAGATTTTTCACAAAAATTGATACAACTCGCCACTTTACCTCGGGCACAACTCATTTATACTCTACGCTGAACTCAAAAATTCAATAACAATCGACAATATCACCTCTATGGGAGAGCTTAATGAAACTAGTCACCACCTGCGTGTCGGCGGCGCTTTCTGGCTTGATTTTAGCCACTTCTTCAGTTTATGCGGAAGAAGCAGCTGAAACCAGACAACCGGCAGCAGTCGAAGAAAACAGCGAAAATAAAGACGCCAAAAAAGAAGAAAAATGGGACGTCAATAATCCCCCTGGCGAAGAAAAAACCATCAAGATCAAAACCACCCAATCCACTTGGAGTAATGTAGACGTCAGTCCAGACGGCAAGACTATTGCTTTTGATATGTTGGGCGATATTTATACGATCCCTGCATCAGGCGGCAAGGCAACACCGATAACCGAAGGCATGGCCTGGAACATGCAGCCACGATTTAGCCCGGACGGTAAACAGATTGCTTTTATTAGCGACCGTGACGGCGGCGATAACCTCTGGATTATGGACGCCGACGGCAGCAACCCTAAGCAGGTCAGCAAAGAAAAAACCAGCCTGGTTCACACCCCTAACTGGTCACCCGATGGCGACTATATTGCGACCAAACGCGGTTTTATGGGCTCACGCTCTATCGCTGGTGGTGAAATCTGGATGTATCATAAAAGCGGCGGCAGCGGCTATATGTTGCGCAAACGCCTCGGCAGCAATATGCAGGCGCAAAAGAATATCGCCGAGCCGGCATTTTCTCCCGATGGACGCTACGTTTATTATTCCATCGACTCAACGCCAGGAACCCGTTGGGAATACAACAAAAATCCAACCGGACAGATTTTTACCATTAAGCGCCTGGATTTAGAGACCGGTGAAGATCTGACTTTAGTGAGCGGTGCCGGTGGGGCCATTGCGCCGACACCTTCTAGCGATGGTAAATACCTCGCGTTTGTCCGCCGTGTCGATACTCAGACCGTATTATTTATCAAGGATCTGAAAACCGGTTTAGACACCCCGCTTTATGCTGGCCTCGACCGAGACTTGCAAGAAACCAACGGTAGCCACGGAAATACGCCACATTTTGACTGGATGCCCGATAATCGCTCCATCGTCATCTGGGCGGGCGGCAAGCTGCACAAAGTCAGCATCAAAGATAAAAAGGTGAGTAACATTCCATTTGAAGTCGAGGTCGAGAAAAAAGTCACTCCGGCATTGCGATTCGCCGTAGACGTCGCGCCAGATGAATTTGACGTTAAGATGATCCGCTGGGCGCAAATGTCACCTAAAGGCGATAAAATTGCCTATCAGGCACTCGGCAAAATTTATGTCCGCGACGTTAAGTCCGGTAAGCGTAAACGCCTGACAAAACAAAACGATCATTTTGAATTTTATCCAACTTTTTCCAAAGACGGTAAAAAGATCGCTTTTGTGACCTGGGATGATCAAAAGCTCGGTAGCGTTAAAGTGGTCTCGAGTCGCGGCGGCAACGGCAAAACCATTACCACCGAACCGGGTCATTACGTTGAGCCCGCGTTTTCTAATGACGGTAGTAAAGTGGTATTCCGTCGTTTCACGGGTGGCTACCTCACCTCGCCAGAATACTCGATGGAGCCAGGTCTTTACGTTGCTAACGCGCGTGGCGGTGAGATGAAACGCGTCCACGAAACCGGCGTGAATCCCCAATTTTCGGCAGACGACAGCCGCATTTTCTTTTCCAACTTTGGTTGGGGCGCGAAAGCAAAATTTTCCAGTGTCGACCTGGATGGAAAAGAAGTTCGCGAGCACTTTTCTGGAATGGACGTTACCGAATTTCAAGTATCTCCGGACGGAAAATGGATTGCCTTTACCCAACAATACAACGCCTATATTGCACCTTTCACTTTAACAGGAAAATCTGAGTCGCTTACATCGAGTGCAAAAGCAGTACCTGTTAAACAGGTTTCTAAACGCAGCGGTGAGTACCTCCACTGGTCAGCGGATAGCAAAACCATCAACTGGGCACACGGCGCGACTTTGTATTCACGTGATCTGAAAGACGCTTTCGCGCACTTTGCCGGTAGCCCGGATGAATTACCTGAGCCTGTCGAAAAAGGTCTGGACCTATCATTCAAAACCAAAGCCGATTTGCCACAAGGTATGATCGCGCTGGTCGGCGGCGATATCGTCACCATGCGTGACGCGGCTAACCAACAAGAAGTGATCAAAAATGGCGTTGTCCTGGTCGAAAACAATCGCATCAAAGCGGTTGGCAGTCGCGATCAGGTCAGTATTCCTAAAGACGCCGAAGTGGTCGATATGACAGGAAAAACTATCGCGCCGGGACTAGTTGATGTTCACGCTCACGGCGGACAGGGAAGCAATGAAATTACCCCGCAACAAAACTGGATGAGCTATTCCTCATTGGCCTTTGGGGTTACGACTATTCATGATCCGTCTAACGATTCAACAGAAATCTTTGCGGCCAGTGAAATGCAGCGCAAAGGCTTGACCGTTAGCCCCAGAATCTACTCAACCGGTACGATTCTCTACGGTGCCAAAGCGCCCGGCTATACCGCAAAAATCGACAGTTTCGACGACGCAAAATTTCACGTCCAGCGTCTCAAAGACTTAGGCGCCATTTCAGTGAAAAGTTATAACCAACCCCGCCGTGACCAGAAACAGCAAGTGATTGCTGCTGGCCGCGAACTTGGCATTATGGTCGTGCCCGAAGGTGGCGCAAAGTTTTATCACAATATGACCATGGTTGCCGACGGACATACAGGGGTTGAACACGCCTTACCAATTGCCAATGTTTACGACGACGTGAATCAATTCTGGTCACAAACAGAGGTTGGATACTCGCCAACTTTTGGTGTCGCTTACGGCGGACTTTCGGGCGAAACCTATTGGTACGACCGTACAGAGGTTTGGCAAAACGAAAAGCTGATGACCTACACGCCGCGTTATTTTATCGAGCCGAGAGCGATTCGTCGTTCCACCGCACCAGATTCTCACTACAATCATTTTAATGTCGCAAAAACCGCGAAACAGCTAAATGACAATGGTGTACCAGTTCTCATTGGCGCTCATGGACAGCGTGAAGGCCTGGCGGCCCATTGGGAAATGTGGATGATGAATCAAGGTGGATTTACTCCGTGGCAATCGTTACGCGGCGCAACTATCGATGGTGCAAAGTACCTCGGTATGGACAAAGATCTCGGCAGCATCGAAGTCGGTAAGCTGGCCGACCTGATGATTATGGAAGGTGACGTATTAACCGATTTAAGACAATCGCAAAATGTCGCTTACACCATGATTAACGGTCGCCTGTTCGACACCAAAACCATGAATGAAGTAGCGCGTAAAAATGGCCACAAGCGCGAGTCGTTCTTCTTTGAAAGGTTACAACTGCAGTCACTACCCGAAGCGACTGCAAAAGCGCTGGAAATGAAACAGGAAATGCATCACTGGCGTCATTAATCGCTCGGTGAAATTGCCCCCTTAAAAGCCTGGCAATTCTGTCAGGCTTTTTTACGCCTTAAAAATATATTGAACACAAAAACACCTTGTTATCAAAACCTACATTTTTTCATTTGTTTGCTCTCGCCTAAGCATTTATCGCCACTCGCCCAGAAAGTTTTTGGTCCTATTACCACTTCCCTATTTGCGAATTGTTTGATATATGAAAAAACGCTATAGTGTGGCATATTCGCCCAGTTCCAATTTATTCGATAACGGTAGAATGCAATAAATTAAAAGGTTGGTCGTTTGAATCAAAGGAAACACGACACCTTTTGCTGTAAATAAAAAATAAAATCTAAGGAATGATCATGATAAAACGCATACTTTTGGGAACGCTTTTTTTCTTTTTCGCCCAAGCAAGTTTAGCGGCAAAACTGCCCTTATCAACCTTTGCCAAATCTACTCAATATACCGACGTCAAACTTTCGCCCGATGGCAAATATCTGGCGGCGAAAGCGCCCTTGGGCAATCAGACGGTTTTGGCCATTATCGAACGCGCCTCAATGCAGATAAAACAGGTTTACCGATATGTCGAAAATGCCCATATTGACGAGTATTATTGGGTCAATAATGAGCGCCTGGTGTTTACTCGCTATCTTCAAGAACCCTGGTCCGAAGCGCCGGTATCCTATAGACAAATCTATGCAGGAAATTTTGATGGTTCGCGTCAGGATATTATTTTTGGGTATCAGTCGACGAAAGGAAATAGTCAAACGCTGGCGCGGTTAAATCAAAATCGGGGCGCCCTTCGCGCCTGGGGGGAAATCGTACATTTATTGCCTGATGATCCCGATCATATTCTGGTCAGCGCCCAACACATGGGTGATGACTTTGACGCGCCGCGTAAAATTTATCGCGTCAATGTTTACACTCACAAACGTCGACTCATTACCAAGACCCCTCTCGGTAATATGAAGATTATATTTAATGCCGAAGGTGAACCGGTGGCGGGCAGAGGTACCGATGTAAACGGTATTTCACGGCAGTATCTTTATAGCGACGATGAGTGGGTTCAGGTTAAAGAAGGACATGAGCTTAAAAATTATACGCCGATCTCAGTCAGCAAAGATGGCAGCAAACTTTACCTGACCGCTTATATTAATGGCGGCACCGAAGCGCTTTATCAATATGATTTTAAGACGGATAAAATCGAGAAACTCTATCAACACCCCGACACGGATATTCACCGATTAATTCGCCATCCCGAGACCGATACGGTAATCGGCGTCGAGGTGATGCCCGGTAAAATCGAATATCATTATATTGATAAAAATGAACCTTTTGCCAATTTGCATAAAGATATCGTCAACGCTTTTGGCGGACGAGATATTAAAATCACTTCTCGCACCAGCGACCTGAAGGAATTGGTATTACTTGTAAGAAGCGATAGAAACCCCGGTGACTACTATTTATTTAATAGTGAAAAAAACACAGCGGATATTCTGCTTAGCCGAAAACAATGGATCAATCCGTCGCAAATGGCCGAGAAAAAACCAATCCAGTTTAAAGCGAGAGATGGTGAAACTATTCATGGTTACTTGACCATGCCGCTCAATGCCACAGGCAAAGTGCCGCTTGTCACTCTGGTTCACGGTGGACCATTTGGCGTCCGAGACGACTGGAATTATGATACCGAGCAACAAATGTTAGCCAACAACGGTTACGCCGTTCTTCAGGTAAATTTTCGAGGTTCAGGCGGTTATGGCCTCGACTTTCAACGTAGCGCCTATCAGAAACTCAGCAGTCTAATTCAACAAGATATTATTGATGGCACCAAATGGGCGCTAGCCCAATCAGAAATCGATGATAATAAAGTATGTATCATGGGTTGGAGTTTCGGTGGTTACTCGGCCGTCATGGCGCCGCTAGTTGAGCCCGACCTGTTTAAATGCAGTATTGCAGCAGCTGGTGTTTATGATTCATACGAACAAAATGAAGAAGCCGCTTATGCCAATACGCGCTCAGTCGCGGCGCGCGCAGCTAAAGTATATGGAGAGTCATACACCGTATTAAAAAATGAATCGCCTTTAACTTTTATTGAAAAACTAAAAATTCCAGTATTTATCGTCCACGGCGGAAAAGATGAACAAGTACCGCCTAAGCAGGCAGAGATGTTAAAGCGCGCCCTCCAGAAGCATCACGTTCCTTATGAATGGATGTTCAAGGAAAAAGAAGGTCATGGCTTTTATAATGAAAAAAATCGAGAAGAGTTTTATCAGCGGGCGTTATCGTTTTTGGATAAACACCTTCGGGATTAACTTATTTCAGGACGGGACATCTCCATAAAAAATGCCCTTCAATGAAGGGCTTTTTTTTCGAGTTTCAGTTAGCTCTGCTAATCTTTTTTATTCATTTCTTCCAGGACTTCTTTATGATTCAGCTCATAAGGCGGAATTTCCTTGCTCTTATTTTTCCCTTTCAGGTAGAAAGTCATCCAACGCATCAGGCGCATCGAGTAATCTAACTGTGCTGCGTTTTTCCGATTACCGTGTGGTTCGGTCGGATAAAAAACTAAGCGCGCTGGTGTATCGGTACGCGTCTTAATATAACGATAAAGTTCCATCGACTGGCTTGGATGAACACGAGTATCTTTTTCACCGTGCATAATCAAAATTGGGGTTTTAGCTTTATCAGTATGATAGATCGGGCTGCGCTCCAGCATCCACTGCCATTTGTCCCAGGGATAATTTCTCGCGTGCACATTGTACATTTCTTGCGGAATATCGGTCGTGCCAAACTTGGACAACTGATTGGAAATTCCAACGAACATTACGCTGGCGGCAAAATGCTCACTCAGGGCAGTCGCCGCCCAGGCAGAAGCGTACCCACCGTAAGATCCGCCCGTTATACCGACGCGTTTCTTATCAACCAGTCCCATATCGGACAAGTGGGTAATGGCGTCAACCAAATCGTTGAATTCTGCTCCGGCATAATCAGCCTGACCCATTTTAGAAAACTCTACACCGCGCCCGGTACTGCCCCGATAGTTAGGTAGGAATACCGCAAAACCGTTGCCGGCAGCGTGTTTAATAGGATAAGAATAACGATCCAGCCAACCATCACTGATGTGACTTTCAGGCCCACCATGAACCATCATAATTAACGGATATCGTTTTTTCTTTTTATAGTTTAATGGATAGATTAAAACGCCCTGAAGCTCCACTCCGTCTCGCGCTTTATAAGTCACCGTTTCCTGTTTTGGCATCGCAATGTCTTTCAGCCAAGGGTTTGAGTCAGTTAAACGCTCCGGTTCACCATCGGATAAATAAAAGACTTCGCTGGGATGTTTATCACTACTGCCAACGCCGACCAATTTTTTACCGGAAACATCGGCTCGTAAACTGTTAAGTACCAGATCACCCGGTGCAACTTTAGTGGCAACTGACTCGCTATCAAGGTTTACAACAGCGACTTCACTTTTGGTTCCAATATGCCCTAGATAAGCAAGTTGATAATCGGACAACCATTGAATATCTCGTACATGACCCGGATAACTTTTTACTGGCTCAGTAATGTCACCGGTTTTAGTATTGGCGACAAACAATCGACCATCCGCCGGGTCATGTTTGTCTACGGCGCCAATGAACGCGACGTACTTACCATCTTTTGACCAACGCGCCAGGCCTAGCTTGCCTTCTGTTTTAAAGGCTTGCAGTAACTTTCCTTTTTCACTATAGATTCGATATTGTGATTTAGTGTAGTTGTCATCAATTAAAGCGGTTGGTGTGGTTCTCATTAATAATCGATTGTCTTCAGGGTGATAAGCCACCGAACGAATGTGATCGCTTATTGCAATTTTTTCGTGCGGTTTTTTAAGATCGGCTAAGTCAACGCGATATGCATTGGCTTTCTTTATCGACTCTTCATAAACTTTAGCTTTAAACCCTTTTTCTTTTAGTTTTTTGTCTGATTTATCTGCGACGGGTTTGGCGAGATAAGTAAGCTGGCTGCTATCTGCGTTTATACTAAATGCACTAATGTTAGATTTGAGCGAAGCCACTTTTTCAGACTCTCCACCATTAATCGCGATTCGATAGATCCCTTTAAATTCATCATCACTGCGTTTAGCAATGTAGTAGATGAACTGACTATCTTGACTCCAGGTAATTGACGCGACATTCACTTTTCCAGTGATAAAACGACGACTATTTCCTTCGGTGTCGGTGACATGCAACTCGACGTATGATGGCCCGTCTTTGGCGACGTAGGTCTCGCGAGGCACGACCAGCGTGTAAGCAATATGTCGACCGTCTGGCGAGATAACACTGGTTCCCACCATTTTTTTCTCAATGGTCTGCTTAAGGCTTATAACTTGCGGTTTGGCTTCTAGCGAATAATTGTACATTAGCGTGATAAACGCAAAGCTAATGCCAAGGATCATATTTTTCATTATTGAATACTCCCGGGGCGGTTTGACTAGTAAGGCTACAAATCGGGTATGACTAGCGCTTTCTGCCAGTCAAAATCTGGGTCGCCTAATACGAGGAAAAACGGATTTAATAAAGATTCTTTTTGATTATAGGTCATTCGAGCAAAGTCCAATTGAACCAGTTGCCCGCCAGCGTGCTCAACAATCGATTGCGCCGCCGCGGTATCCCACTCCGATGTCAGTGCGAGCCGGGGATAAATATCAGCGACCCCTTCTGCAACTAAACACATTTTCAGCGAGCTCCCGCGGCTGGTCAAATCAAAACTGGCAAAATTCTGACAAAGCGTTTCAACTTCGGCCAGACCGTGGCGTCGACTGGCGACCACGGTAAAATGCTGATGGCCGTCAACATGCTGAAGCGGCCGAACCTGAATAGCTTGAGGCTTTTCATTATCGATAACCTTAAACGCACCAATGTCGTCAGCGGCGTAGTATAAGGTTTTTAACACCGGGGCATAAATGGTGCCTAATATGGCCCGACCATTTTCAATTAAGGCGATGTTCACTGTAAACTCATCGTTACGGGCAATAAATTCTTTAGTCCCATCGAGCGGGTCAATTACAAAACAAAAAGGCCATTTTTTTCTGATCGAAAAATCAATCTCGGTGCTCTCTTCCGATAAACAGGGAATTTCAGGAAAGTGTTTTTCCAGCTGTTCGATGATGATGTGATGCGATGCTAGATCGGCTCGCGTCAATGGTGAATCGTCACCTTTGATTTGCACATCGAAGTCCGAACCATTATAAATATCAATAATCGCGGCACCTGCTTGCAACGCCGTACGATTTACTACGTCTAGAATATCGGATAACGCATAAGGGATCTGACTCATTTAAACTCGCCTTTTTGTAAGTATTGCTCAACTAAAAATAAAGCGGCAATCGAACGGGCCTCGGTAAAATCTTCCTGCTCGAGCAATTCTTCACGCCGTGAAAGCGGCCAATAGACAACCTCTAAAGGCTCTGGCTCATCACCTTCTAATTTTTCTGGATACAAAGCGCGCGCTAAAACAATATCCATCTGATGGGTAAAATACCCCGGCGCCAAACTCACGCGCTTTAACAATTGAAACTGATTTGCACCAAATCCGATTTCTTCCTGAATTTCTCGATTGGCCGCTTCAAAAGCCGACTCTCCCTGCTCCATTAAGCCTTTCGGAAAAGCTAATTGGTAATTATCGGTTCCGGCTGAATATTCTCGAATTAGAATGAGTTCATTCTGATCGGTTACGGGTACTATCATCACCGCTCCAGCGCTTCCAGAAACCATGCGCTCGTAAATGCGTTGCTGACCATTGGAAAATTCCAGAGAAAGTTCTTCAACGCGGAAAATGCGAGTTCGGGCGACTTCTTTACGTGCAGTTATTTTAGGTTTACTGGTCATCAGGAATTATCTTCTTAAATTCGGTAATCGATTCAAATGGGGCGCAATCTTGCGGTTTTAAATTTTTATCGGGTTGTGCAATCCCGAAAATATGACCAATACCAAAATCTTGCGCCGCCTTTAATATACGCACGCTATCATCAATAAATAACGTTCGCTGCGGTTGAAACTGATATTTCTGTTGTAACAAATTCCAGTAGGCCTGTTCTTCTTTGGGAAAGCCAAAATCGTGGGAGCTATTGAGATCAGTAAAATACCGATGAAAATTTGCGTTCAATAGTTTGATTTCTAAACTCTTGCGATGTGCATTGGTCACCAAATAAACTTCCTTCCGCTGATCAACAAGAAACTCGAGAAATTCCACGGCGCCATGACGAAACGCCACCCGCTCACGCACCGAATATTTAAGTCTGGGAATATCGAGCTGCAATCGTTCGCTCCAGAAGTCCAGGCAATACCACTGAAGCTTTCCTTCTATAGCGCCATAGCTGTCGGTTAAAAATTGTTGGCTTTCTTCCAGTGATATATTATTTGCTTTTGCGTAAACTTCGGGCAAAAACTCCAACCAAAAAAAGTTATCAAAACTTAAATCAAGAATAGTGCCATCCATATCCAACAGGACGGTATCTATTGCTTCCCACTTGACTGATGGTTTCAAAAAATTTTCCTGGTGCGGTTGAAGTTAGCTTTAACAGCTTATTTAAATATTTTCTGTCTGAATTTAATTGGTAGTCGGCCGTTTTCGGGCTTACCACTGTTAAAGAGCGCGATGGCGTTATATAAGGTCTGATCAATCTCGGTCGCAATACTACCGACAATTTCGACGGTACCATCGGCCAACAAGGTAATAGTTCCTTCAAGGCCAAGTTCATTTTTACGCTTTTCTAACTGTGCGGTGATAATTTTTTTCTCTTCATCAGTGGTGACGCTCACGGAATAGTCGCCCAGTGGCCAACTATTTCCACCGAATGAAATCGACGCGTTTCGCCACTGTATATTGCCTTCCAGAAAGGTAGGTCTTTTATTTTCTGCGCGAACATCCAGATCACCCGTCGATAACTGGCCGGATAATTCAACACCACGGATAGGCAAAAAGGGTTCGAGGTGCGCGGCTGCTAACGTCAAATTTGCATTATCTAGCCGCACTGATTGAGATAAATCTTCACTCAAATAGACGCGTAAGTCTCCTTGCAAATCACCTTTAGCAATATCTAACATTATCGATGGGTTTGCTAACATGAGGTCGAGCAAACTGGTAGAAAACTCGATTTCAGATAAGCTAATGCCGGGAGCCACAATACTGGCTATTTCACCAGACCAGACACTACCGCTTAGGCCACTGACCGCGACCCCCTTGTTATCTGGAATAAAATTTTCCGCTAGTTTTGCTGGCGCAAATGCGATCACTAAAACGACAAAAGCGATTGATAGAATGAGGATTTTCTTTTTCATTAATATGGCTATCCACGAATAATTTTTATATCGATACTGCTCAGACCGTCTCGCTCTTTGCTACGAATATTGACCGAATCAACCGTCACCTGATGTTTATTTTCTAGCTCTGCAACCCAGCGGATAAAGTCATTAAAAGGGACGTTATCGAACCAAACCTGCATTTCGTTCTGTCCTTTTTCTTGCACGCGGGAAACATTTAAGTTGAAGCGTCGCGTGGTGGAAGTTATGACGTTGCTGAGTGCTCTGCTATTCGTGGCCGTATTGGTCGCGCCTCGATTTGCAATCAGTACCGGCATACTGGCTTTCCAGTTAGCTACTGACTTTTGTCGGCTATCAACCTGTTGGCGCAGCGAATTCACCGAATCATTTAATGGCTTAATCAGGCCAAATATTAAGATAACCAGACTTAACACCACGCCACCGATAATAACGATACGTTGTTCGTTATCTTCTAGACCGTTAAACCATTCTTTTAATTGTTCCATAACTACCTCCGAATGATCAGGCGACTAGAATAGGTATCGCCGCGTTGAGTCGCTGAGGACATATCCACCTGATGTCCCGCTTTTTGCAGCTCATCACGATAGGCATTTAAAATGGGTAAATCTTTTGCAATAACATCCATACGAAGTTCGTTGCGAGCCGAGTTATAGCTGATATTGGTCGGGTATAGCTGGTTAAGATCAGTAATCAATCGACTCGACGACTCCAGCAAATTTAAAAAGCCTCCTTCACCAGCGCCAGCGCTTATGGTTCGTAAAAAGCTGCGCAGGGCTTTATCAGGATTGGCTGGCACTTTTCTGCCTGGAAATGCCTGTTTCCAGAGTACCGTGCGCTCTTTCGCCAAACGATCTTTTTGTCCATCAAGTGCAATCCACTGTGATCCTTGATAGATCAAGTGTACGACCAATACCATCGCCGCAATAGTGGCCAATTTGACAAGCATATTCTTAATCGGCGAACTTTCGACTTTAGGTTCAAACTCAGCCTGCAGCAGATTAAATAGCGGTTCTTTCGATTTTGCCAGCGATTCCTCCACTGAGTTCACTAAATTTAAATGGGGCGCAAATCGTCCAACCGGCAGTTGTTGCTCAAATAATTTATAAATATCTTCTTCATCGCAAGTGACCATCATCGGTATGGCAATCGGCAAGGTTTCCTCGTCCTGGGCAGCCGCTAGCTGCTTTTGAACCAGCCAGGAAAAATCCGTCTGATCGCAACTCCACCGTTCGCCCTGGCTGTCACAAATTAACACCTGATCATTAATTAAAATAACTTGGTAGCCTTCTTCTGGCTGAGCAACTAAATCCAGGTCAACCCGAATACGATCGAGTTTAATTTCTGCTTCGTTAAATTGCGCCAGAATGGCTTGCAAATACTTGAGTGCAATTCCGCGCACCGGAATTTCTCCGCTTGGCAAGCGGTTACCAATCGCAATAAAAGTATTGTCGACCATATCAGCGAGCTGCTCTTCAAGTAAGAAAGGTACCGCTTTTCGCATATGCCTTTGAGCTTTGTTGGGTAAGGACACCTTATTGACGTGGATATCACTACTGGCAACAATTAACTCCACCTGACATTTATTTGCCAGGTCGGCTAAGCAGGCAAGATCAGCCTTGAGAATACTGTGACTTTCGAGCAGTGGAATTGCGCTGTTTATTTCACTGGGTGAACGGCTATCATCCACACACCAATAGAAATGTTCGGCGTTTTTCGTACTCCAAAAGATGGTTAATTTATTCATGCTTGTCTCTAAATATCTGCCGTCAAAGTAGTCATTTTATTCGACGTTGTCATTTTCTTTAATGTCATGCCTACCGCTCGTTTTACTCTTTTCCATAATAGCGTGAGACCACTTTAAAGTTGTTGCTATCATCTTTTTGAAATAAGGTTTTCATCGCAACCCGCGTTTTACCGATCTCAGCCTGGGCGGTCACTTGAAAGAAATGACTCTTAACGTCAAAAACTGTTTTATTAGTGATAGAATCACCTTTATCTCCAAACTCCTGAATGAATTTTTCGACCGATTCAAACCCATCATCAGGACGGTTTGATAACGCTTCATTAACTTCAGCGAGTGTTATTGTTTTACTGCCTAACGCGGCATGCATGACCAAAGCTGATTCTCCGCTAATAGTATTTATATTCAGCTTAGTTTCATCTTCTTTTGGTATCACGCACACATAAGGTAAAAGGCTCTGAACCAGTTTCTGGTTAAACCCTTTTACCGTCAGCAATTCGCTGCTGTGGGCAATCGTACTGTTGGGTGTTCGATAGGGAACATCCATCGATTGATAATAATCATCTTCTGCACCGCGGTGGTCAACCTGCTCGATGTCGGGGTCTACCCAATCGCGTAAACTGGCCGCCAAATCGCCGCCTTGCACGTCAGAATTTTCATTTATCTGGCTAATTATTTCTTCCAGAATTCCTTGACCAACCGACTCGGCAGTCACTCCGGTTGCCGTAATCTCATTTTGTTTATTCGGGTCTGGGTCAACAAATCGAACCGTATTTAAATTAAAGCAGCTTTGCATATCCTTAATTGAAGCAGTCATTAAGCCGCCGTCAATGGGAAAAGTAATATTATCCTGCGCCCACGGCTGATTCAAATGAACCCTTTCTTCCTTCGAATTTTCAAACGCCTTTTTAAGCCAGATTTTAGCCAGCTCTTCCATGCCCATTAAATAAGCGTAGGCTTGGTCGCGGTTAATCAAATTGCTACTTAATTGTTTTTGATAACGAACCGTTTTAGTCGACTCAATAACCAACACAATCACAAAAGCAGCAATGAGAATCACGGTAATCAATACCGTACCCCGTTGCCGACCCGGAAACGAGATTGGGCGCTTCGTCATAGCGATGCCTTTTCTGTTTCAATTTCAGCAATAACATACAAGCGTTCAATCATACCGTAGTCGCTGAGCTCCAATTGTATTTTTATAGCGTTCGGCTTGTCACGATATCCCGCGTCCTCTGGATTTTCCGTTAATGGCCAATAGTCCCGCCACTCCTCTCCGTCAAAAAACGACAATTTCATATCTTCAACATTGTTCAATATCGGCCGTTTTAACCCCATGCTTTCAGGCATGCCGTCGGGGTAAGTATAGCTGGTTCGAACGAGGACTTTATCTTCCACACTATACACCAGATGTTCCAGGTTCGACCGCCTTAATTGGGCTGGATTGCGCCGGCCTAAACGCGTAAACCGCACATAAGGGGCCGACGCTTGTAAATCGCTTTTCAGGCTCGGGATCAAGTCGCCGTATTCATCTCTGACCTGGCGATCGGTTAACTGCTGAATATCGTTGGAAATAAATAAGAATGCCCGTTGCACATTATTCAATCGGTCGCCGTCAGTTTTAATTTTATCGCCTGTCGAAGTAGCGGCGTTCAAAAGCGATAAAGCGCCTACTCCAATTAACGCCATAATAGCCATGGCCACCATGATTTCGATAAGCGTAAATCCGCGTTGACGATTATGGCGAACCATCACTACCACTCTTCTCCGCGATAAAACCCGTAAATCGTGTCGCTGGATGTTCATCTTCTTCTTCCAGACGTACTTCAATTTCAATCTGACGCAGTTGTTTTTCCGTCGTTTTGCTGACCGTTTGCAGCCAATACCATTTACGATGACGCATTTCTATTTCACCGCGGGTCACACCGATATTCGGCCAGCTTTTTTGCATTCGCGTTTCGGCCATTTTGTTCATCGCGACCCAGTGAGCGACGGTTTTAATGCCAATTTCACTGTGGGCTCTTTGTTGCTCATTTAAGTTTTGCAATAAAAAGGTCACGGTGGTGCCAAAAATAACCATAGCAACCAGCACTTCCAGCAAGGTAAAACCCTGTTTCAATTTGCCCATTGATCTGACAGGTACAGTCACCTTATTCACCGGTCTTCCGCTAAGTAATCAGAATAATCGCGGTCAATATCCTGAAATAGATTGCCCGGCAAAGGCCCCTGGTATTGCAGAGTCCCGGCCAGATCTCCTTTAATTCGATAGAATTTGGGTTCTTCGCGATCCGACTGATATTGATCATTCGAGGCTACCGCTAACACAAACTGGTTTTGTTCGCCCGTTGATAGAAAATAAATCAGCGGCGGTTCAATTTTTTCCACTTCTTCTTCATCTTCAAAAATATCGACATCTTCTTCAAAGATTTCGACATCATCTTGTGCAGCTTTAAAAATATTTTCCCCATCGATTGCAATATTTACCTCGACCTCGTCGGGAAATTCATGCTCATTGAGAGCTGGATGTTCGGCGATTATTTGCCAGTTAGCTCGCCCTTCTTGCGACTCTTCATCCAGTACTAAAAACTGATAGCCGTCTTCATCGATGGTGAGCCCATATTCTTTGTTCTCAATTACGGCCAGGTCTCGCACTAACTCAATGGCGGCTAACAACCGGTTAATTTCGTGACGCGCATATTTATCATTAGAGTTACCGATAAATGGAATGGCAATGCCAACCAATAATGCGATGATTGCCATGGCGATCAAAATTTCAATCAAGCTAAACCCCCGGCTTTTTATGCCGTATGAGGGTCTCACCGCTGAGCTCGCCATGTCAGGTATTACTCCTGATCTTTAAGCGCTTTTATCGCTTCATCAATATTCCAGTTGCCAATATCAGAAGCCAGCCCTTCCCCGCCTTCTTCACCATCAGCGCCTAATGAATAAATATCGTACTCGCCGAATTCTCCGGGATAAGCATACTGATAAGGATTACCCCAAGGGTCATTTTTCAGTTCCTGCAAATAACCACGACGAGCATAGTTTTTCGGTACAGGAGAGACTTGGGGCTTGCTCACTAACGCCTCTAAACCCTGCTCAGTCGACGGTAATAAAAAGTTATCAGAATGGTACTGAATTAATGCGGATTCCATGGCCGCAATATCCCCCTTGATGCGCTGCATAGTTGCAGTCTCTGTTTGCCCCATAAACTGAGTTACCATGATTCCGCCTAATATGGCCATAATGGCCATTGCGACAAGTATTTCTAGTAATGAAAAACCTGATTGTTTTTGCATGTAAAACCTCTACCTTTTTGCTGGCAGGTTGGGGTGAGGAACGAACCCCAACGATATCGTTATAAAAATGTTGAGGCTCGTTCCTCACCTCAACTTATCGATTAAAACGTTTTACGTTCGCCAGGCGAACGACATTAAGCCAATGTTTCGCTTAATTTAAATACCGGCAGCATGATTGCCAGCACGATCGTAAAAACAAAAGATCCCATTATTAAGATCATAATGGGTCCAATCATATTCATCATAGTGCTCACCAGGTTATCAAATTGTTTTTCCTGGTTGTCGGCTGCACGATCGAGCATTTGTTCTAATTCACCCGAACTTTCTCCGCTGGCGATCATGTGCAGCATCATCGGTGGGAAATAGCCACATTGTTGCAGCGAGACTTTTAAACCGGCACCTTCTCTGACTCGCACGGTTGCTTCTTTAACCGCTTTTCTGAGCTCTGCGTTGGTCATCACGTCTCCGGCGATTTTCATCCCTTCTAAAAGCGGTACGCTGCTTTGATTAAGAATTGCCAGGGTGCGTGCAAATCGTGCCGCATTCATACCACGAATGACCTTACCGATAATTGGCGCACCGAGTTTCCATTTATCCCAGGCCAATCGAATTTTTGGGTTGGTCAGCAAATATTTAAAACTGATAAACGCAGCTGATAATCCGAGAAATAACCATACGCCCCAGGCTTTTATAAAGTCACTCATCGACAACAAAATCTGGGTAATCAGCGGCAGCTCTTGACCAGACTGGGTAAAGCTACTGGTGATTTGCGGCACGACATAACCGAGCAGAAAGCCGACAATGCCAATACTGACGACCGTTAAAATAATCGGATAAACCAATGCGCCAGAAATTTTTGACTGAATTTCCTGACGGGATTCGGTGTAATCAGCCAATCGCTCCAACACCAGGTCAAGATGCCCTGATTTTTCACCGGCAGCCACCATCGATCGGTAGAGATCATTGAACACGCCGGGATATTCGCTTAACGCATCTGCCATGGTATGGCCTTCCACCACCCGAGACCTGATGCCCATTAGCATACTTCGCTGTTTGGCTTTTTCACTTTGATCGGCGACCGCTTTAACCGTTTCTTCTACGGGAATTGCCGCTCTCACTAATGTAGCGATCTGGCGTGTGATAAGCGCCAGATCAGAAGCGCTAATTTTGGTTTTAAAAAAGCTCGATTCACCCTTCGCCGTTTTTTGTTTTTTGCCGGCGGTGACGCTGTCGACCTGCAGCGGGATAAGCTGTTTATCGCGCAGAATCTGACGAATCTGACGCGGTGTATCCGCTTCAAGAATACCTTTTTTCTGTTTACCCGCCTGATCCAGAGCGACATATTCAAACGCAGCCATGGGTTAATCTTCCCGGGTTACACGAAGCACTTCTTCGATAGTCGTTTTGCCTTCAAGGACGCGATTTTTACCGTCCTCTCGAATACTAATATTATGATCCCGCGCATATCGTTCGATATCAAGTTCACTTGCGCCGTTATGAATTTTGTCGCGGACTTCTTCGTCAATCAGCAACAATTCATAGATCCCCTGACGTCCGCGATAGCCAGAATTGTTACACTCGATGCAGCCTACCGCGTGGTTTATAGTCGGTGGATTGGCCGGGTCAAATCCCATCAATTCACATTCTTTTGGGTTGGCCGGTGCCGCGCTTTTACAACTTGGGCACAATGTTCGCACCAGTCGCTGCGCTAAAACGCCTAACAGGCTTGAAGATAATAAAAATGGCTCGATGCCCACGTCTTGCAACCGCGTTACCGCTCCAGAAGCGGTATTGGTATGCAGCGTCGATAACACCAGATGGCCAGTCAAACTTGCCTGAACCGCAATCTGTGCGGTTTCGAGATCACGAATTTCCCCGACCATCACCACATCCGGATCCTGTCGCAAAATCGCCCGTAAACCTCGGGCAAAAGTCATATCGACTTTAGTGTTAACCTGCGTTTGGCCAATACCGTCGAGGAGGTACTCTATGGGATCTTCGACCGTGAGTATATTTCGAGACGACGAGTTAAGCAGGGTAAGACCGGCGTATAGAGTGGTGGTTTTACCAGAACCTGTCGGTCCAGTGACTAATATAATGCCGTGCGGTTTATGCAGAATGTCACTCATTTTCTGCATCAGATCTTTTGGCATCCCTAGATGCGCAAAATCGAGTCTTCCTGCTTGCTTATCGAGTAAACGCATGACCACCCGTTCACCATGACTTGACGGAATAGTCGAGACACGGACGTCGACGCCACGATTAGCAATTTTTAACGCGATGCGGCCATCTTGCGGGATCCGTTTTTCGGCAATATCCAGCTTCGCCATAACTTTAATACGCGACACTAATAGCGGCGCCAATTTTTTACTGGGTGACAAGACTTCGCGCAATACCCCATCAACGCGAAATCGCACTTTCAGGTCATGCTCAAATGTTTCAACGTGAATATCTGACGCATTGACTTTGATAGCTTCAGTCAACAGCGCATTAATCAATTTGATAATCGGCGCGTCGTCGTCAGCTTCAAGCAGATCTTCGGTTTCTGGAATTTCTTCGGCGAGACGAAACAGATCCATATCTTCGCCGATGTCTTCCATGGCCGCCATCGCTTCGCCAGAATTATCTTGATAAACCTCGCTTAACACCGCTTCAAATTCGGCTTCATCAACTTCTGTAAAATTGATTGGATGACCAGCGAAGCGACGCGCTTCAGCTATCGCAGACAGTGGCGTTGTTTTTTTCACCACCGCGTGTAGGCCTTCTGTGGCAACGTCATCAAACGCAGGATTTTCTTCGCTCAAGCGGATAACAATGCCTTGTCTTTTGGCAAAAGTGAAAGGCAATTTAGTCGAGGTCACCTCACCAATTTCTCCAGCGTCGACGGCCTCAACGACTTCTCCTGGCGTCAGTTCCTCGGAGGAATTTTGTTGTATAAAATCACTTACTGACATGACCAATTAGTCCTGTGATTCTTCGTCGACCGAATCTTCCTGATTTTGCAGGTCGTGCTTTTTCAAGGTCTCTTCGTATGAAGGTGGTAAGGCGAGTGCGTCATCCCACTCTGGCAACGTCTCTGCGTCGGTCATTGGCATTAGTGAAATACCGCGTGCTTGCCAATCGAGTTGCTGCGCCCGCATGTAATTATATTTACGCGAACTCACGGCGTCGATTCCGGCGGTATCATCAAGAATGGTCGGTCGAATAAAAACCATTAAGTTTCGTTTAACTTTCGTCGTTGCGCGCGAGGAAAACAGATACCCTAGCAACGGAATATCCCCTAACAACGGAACTTTTTGAGCGCTCTCTTGAATATCGTCGTCAATTAACCCGCCGAGAACAATGGTCTGCCCATCTCCGGCCAACACTGTCGTATTGATCTGACGTTTATTAGTGACAATATCCGCGCCTGTCGCCCCGGCAATGCTCGAAACTTCCTGTTCAATTTTCAAAATAACGCCATCGCCTTCATTAATCTGTGGGGTAATTTTGAGTTTAATTCCGACATCTTTACGGTCGACTGACTGGAACGGATTAGAATTATTATTACCGAGCGTCGAGCCGGTAATCACCGGGATTTCTTGGCCAATACTAATCGTCGCTTCTTCGTTATCCAATGTTGTCAAGCTTGGGGTTGATAACACATTTGAGTCAGTATCTGATGCCAGCGCCTTTAATAACCCAGCCCAGGATTCATCATCGGTAAATCCAAACAATGCGCCAGTCACACCCGCTAAAACCTGGCCTAGTGCCGCACCACCGTCGCCACCAGTATTTCCGGGCTCAGTCACCGTCGTCACACCGGTGACCGGATCGGTTCGAGTGATGGTATCGCCGGTCGCTTCCTGACCATTGGCGGCGATAACCCCGCCACCGACTTGCGCAAGTGATGGATTACTATTCGTAAAGTTAACCAAACCCGCTTTGGTGGCCCATTGAACGCCTAATTCTTTGACTTTGGTGTCCGAAATTTCGACTATGATAGCTTCAACGTGCACTTGCTTACGTCGCAAGTCTAATTGATTGATCACCGACTCGAATGAACGCATAATATCAGGCGCCGCAGTGATCACTAGCGAGTTGGTTTCTTGGTGGGCTTTAATCGAATAGGCTTTATTGCCTCGACGGGATTTTGCTTTATCTTTCGCTTCGTCCTGCTCTATCGATTCCCCCACCCCTTCGAGCAAAGTTGCTAATTCTTCTGCATTGGCATATTTCAAATAGATAACTTTCGTATTACCGCTATCGCTAACGTCCGAATCCAGTCGCGCAATTAAAGAACGCAATCTGAGGGACGCTTTTTTATCAGCGCTCAGTAGGATACTGTTGGTTCTTTCATCTGCGACAAATTTCGGTTTATTCGCTTCTGGCCCTTTTGCAGCCCCAGACTGTTTTTCAAGACTTTCCAGAATACGAACCACTTCACTGGCCGATGCGTGCTGCATAGGGATCACTTCAATTTCTTCGTTACTCTCTTTATCGATCTGACGAATGATTTTAACGATTCTTTCCAGGTTGGCGGCCGTATCGTGAATAACCATGACGTTGGTCGGTTTGTACTGCGCCATGTGACCTTGGGTGGAAACCAATGTTCGTAATAGCGGTACCAATTGGGCCACGTCAATATTATCCACTTTGATCACGCGGGTGATCACCTGATCGCCTTTGTACTGTTTACCACCTTCGGTATAAACCGGCACACTGTCTTGTTTGGCCGCTTGTAGCTGTTCAATTTTATAAATACCGTTAGTTTCAACGGCGGAAAATTGATGAACTTGCAGCACGCTTAAAAACAGTGCAAAAATTTCTTCTTCATCCATTTCGTGTTGCGAAATGACTGTGACTTTTTTGTTTTTAACGCGAGGGTCAATAATAAAGGTTTTTCCGGTTATCCGGCTGACGCTTTCGATAAAGACTTCAATATCCGTTTGCTTGAGATTCAAGGTAGCTTTTGCGGCGAAAATGGTGGGACTGATAACGGATAATCCCAACGCCAACAGGGCAATTTTGGCAAACCCTAGCTTCGATTTAAATTGTGTTATTGTTGATCTGACTATAGGCACTATTGGAGTCCTGCTTTTTCATTCTCGTTTAAATTTAGCAAAAGATTCAGCTGTTCGTCACCACGCTGGATCTCTACATTCAGTTCGGTCATCGATTGCGCATCGTTCATCAATGTCATCGCATCTTGCATATTGGTCAAGGCGACACCGTTAATCGCAGTGACCAGATCGCTTTCTCTCAACCCAAGTTCTTGAAATAAACGTCGGTCTTTACCGGCAGATATTCTAAATCCTTTTAATTCGCCGTTAATAAAGTGCGGGCGGCCACTGATGACATCAGCAACACTTTTAGGATCGCTCAACAGTTTATCTTTATAACTTTTTAGCTTGCGACTCAAACGTTGATTTTTTCGCTTATCTTGCACATTTGATTTGGAGACAGAATTCGTGTCCGATTTTTTTACCACTGACGAGGTTTTCGATGGCGTGATGGCCATCTCTTTTTGCTCGAGGGTCAGCTGCTCGGTTTTACCATTGGTTTCCAAAATGATTCGATTGGCAAACACTTGACGCAAATACACTCGGCCACTCACATTAAGTTTTTCGTCAATAAAATAAACCGCTTGCTGGCCGCGATTATCTTCGATAATAGCATTGGCTTTTTCTCGTGTATCGGCAGCGTAAATTCCACGTAATTTTAGATTAAGTCGCGTTTCGGGGGCTTTTTCAGTTTCAACTTCAGGGGCTTTTTCGACAACTTTAACAACATCGCCAAACAGGTTTTTGCGGAGTAAATCATTAACATCAACGCCTTGGGTATTGGAGGCAGCAGGACGCGCATTGACCTGCATTGGCTTAAATTCTGACGGCGCAGAAAAATAAAGCACCCAGATCCAGAAAATTTTGGCCAATAAGGTCACCACCACCAACCAGCCTGCCCATTGCACATAAGGGAGCCATTTGTTGTAGTCGTTTAACCACTTTGTCGATACTAAATTTGAAAAATTCATTTCATCCGTCAATATGGACCTTTGCGAAACCGACAAAAGTCACTTTTCACTCATTAAAAGCGTTTGTTTTATTTATTTTTCCAGTTCATGCCTTTATTAAAAAAGGTCATGTACACAAGATAGCTTATCGCTCAGTTTCAAATCCCTTCAGGGGCGAAATAATCCTTTATTCTAAGTTGTTTAGAGAGGTAAGTTTACCTGAAGTCGCACCCTAGAATCACATCTAATCGACTAATTATCAGCAGAAATTGACAAATTTACACAATATTCGTCAAATAGCCGCCAATTCTAGCGATACCAACGCCTCATTTGTTAAAATGGGGTCAAAGAATAACAAATAAATCCAGTGTGTTGTAACTTTTTACCGGTCAGGTGGGAATATGTCACAAGATAATAAAATACGACTCGACAAGTACCTGTGGGCCTGTCGATTTTACAAAACACGCGCGATTGCCAAGTCGGCGATCGAAGGCGGTAAAGTCCATTATGACGGACACAAACCCAAACCCGGTAAAATCGTCCAAATTGGCGATGCCATTCGCCTGCGCCAGGGCTTTGATGAAAAAACGGTGGTCGTTCAGCAGCTCTCCGATCGCCGCGGACCGGCAACCGTTGCGCAAACCTTATATCTGGAAACACCGGAATCTGTGCTAAAACGTGAGGAAATCGCCAAGATGCGAAAAATGGCCGCGCCGCAAACTCAAGGCCGCCCGGATAAAAAGCAGCGCAGAATGATCCATCGGTTTAAAAATATTCATGACTATGACCCAAACTCGGAATCAAGTTAGCAAGCACACACACACTTTAAACCTTTTTAATTTAAAGGGGACCATTACGCCAAGCAATCATTGCAGCCGACGGCGCGCGCCAGTCTCGGGCTAAAAACCGTCGCCAACTGCATGTCAAAACCGCTAAAAAATATCGCGATTAGGCCAAATTGCCGGGCCTTAATTAAATGCCCGGCAAGTTACTGAAAAAGGTCTAAAATTAACCAACTCAGTTTGTTTAATTTTTATGCAAATTCCAAATAGCCCCCGACAAATAACTAGTGTATAATGCGCGCCTTTCGCGTATAGCGCCCAGAATTCAAAGTTATTTTTTAATTAATAGAGTAGAACAATGGCTGATTTATCTAAATACAGAAATATAGGCATTTTCGCTCACGTTGACGCTGGTAAAACCACCACAACTGAGCGTATTTTGAAGCTTACCGGTAAGATCCACAAAACTGGTGAAGTACATGACGGTGAGTCTACAACTGACTTCATGGAACAGGAAGCAGAGCGTGGAATTACCATCCAGTCAGCTGCGACTACCTGTTTCTGGAAAGACCATCGAATGAACATTATCGATACCCCAGGACACGTTGACTTCACTGTTGAAGTCTATCGTTCCTTGAAGGTACTCGATGGTGGTGTTGGTGTTTTCTGTGGATCTGGTGGTGTTGAGCCACAATCAGAAACTAACTGGCGCTATGCTAATGAATCTGAAGTTGCCCGTCTTATCTTCGTAAACAAATTAGACCGTATGGGTGCTGATTTCTACCGAGTCGTTAAGCAAGTTAAAGACGTTCTGGGCGCAAACCCATTGGTAATGACTTTACCAATCGGTATCGAAGATGACTTTGTGGGTGTGGTCGACGTATTAAGTCAAAAAGCTTACGTTTGGGACGACACAGGCTTGCCAGAAAATTACGAAGTTCAAGATATTCCAGCTGACTTAGTTGATAAAGCCGCTGAATACCGTGAAATGCTGATCGAAACTGCGGTAGAGCAAGACGACGACCTGATGGAAAAATACCTGGAAGGTGAAGAGCCTTCTGTTGAAGATATCAAGCGTTGTATTCGCAAAGGTACCAATGAACTGGCATTCTTCCCGACCTACTGTGGTAGTGCATTTAAAAACAAAGGTGTGCAACTGGTTCTTGACGCGGTCGTTGACTACCTACCTTCGCCTACTGAAGTAAAGCCACAGCCTTTAACAGATGAAGAAGGCGAAGATACCGGTGAAGTTGCGACGGTTTCTGCTGAAGAACCACTCCGTGCGTTAGCGTTTAAAATTATGGACGACCGTTTTGGTGCGTTAACCTTTATCCGGATTTACTCTGGTGTTTTGAATAAAGGCGACACCGTCCTTAACTCTTACACAGGCAAAACAGAGCGTATCGGCCGTATGGTTGAGATGCACGCTGACGAACGTACTGAATTAGACAAAGCACAAGCGGGTGACATTATCGCTGTTGTGGGCATGAAGAACGTACAAACTGGTCACACATTATGTGATCCAAATAACCCTTGTACGCTTGAGCCAATGGTATTCCCTGAGCCGGTAATTTCGATTGCGGTTAAGCCAAAAGATAAAGGCGGCAGTGAGAAAATGGGTATCGCGATCGGTAAAATGGTCGCTGAAGATCCTTCTTTTGTTGTTGAATCGGACGAAGAAACGGGTGAAACCATCCTGAAAGGTATGGGTGAACTTCACCTGGATATCAAAGTTGATATCTTAAAGCGGACTTACGGCGTAGAGCTGGAAGTTGGTAAGCCACAAGTTGCTTACCGCGAGACTATCACGCAAGCGATTGAAGATAGCTACACGCATAAAAAGCAATCTGGTGGTTCTGGTCAGTTTGGTAAAATCGATTACCGCATCAAGCCAGGCGAACCTGGTACTGGCTTCGAATTCACATCATCGGTTGTTGGTGGTAACGTTCCTCGTGAATTCTGGCCTGCTGTTGAAAAAGGCTTCAAGAGCATGATGGACGAAGGTGTTCTGGCTGGCTTCCCGGTACAAGACGTTGAAATCGAGTTGTTCGACGGTGGATTCCACGCAGTTGACTCATCTGCTGTTGCTTTTGAAATTGCAGCAAAAGGCGCTTTCCGTCAATCGATTCCAAAAGCGGGTCCACAGCTCATCGAGCCAATCATGAAAGTTGACGTGTTTACGCCAGAAGATCACGTTGGTGATGTTATCGGTGACTTAAACCGTCGTCGCGGCATGATCAAGTCTCAAGAAGCGGGTGTTACTGGCGTTCGCATCAAAGCAGACGTACCGCTTTCAGAAATGTTCGGTTACATCGGTCACTTACGTACAATGACTTCAGGTCGTGGTCAATTCTCAATGGAATTCTCACACTACCTACCATGCCCGAACAGCGTGGCAGAAGAAGTTATCGCTGAAGTGAAAGAGCGTAACGAAAAGAAATAGGTTTGAAGTGCTAAGCACTAAGAACTAAGTTCTATAAGATAACCCCGGCAGTGAAAACTTTCGGGGTTTTTTTTTGCGTGTAAATTAATTTTTCGCTATCGTTATATTTGCCTAGTTCAACTGACGTTTTAACGTAAAAGGAATATGGTTGCGTTCGGCGAAATTTGAACTAGAGATAAATTCTAAATACCAATGAGCACGAATCATAAGATTACCGTCGTCAAGTTGAATTATATCCGCCAAAAAAGGCATCTGTATATCCGTCTGACTCCAGGTCATTCCGCCATTATGTGAAACTTCTAATTGCGTCATGTAAGTACTGTAGTTAGTTTCGCCTTCTCGAATGAACTTTTGTCCGCCAAGATGCAAATAGTTTTTTCCAGTACCATTCAGATTAAGCTCTGTCAGCTGCCAACCGTCACTTAACTCTGATGAAGTATAGGTTTTGTCGCCAGGTAGAAAAAAAGTTCCATTATTATCAATGAAAATATCGTTACTCCAAACTTTATTTCCTTTACTTTGCATTAAGAATGTCTCGATATTACCGTTGGTTAAATCAACTTGATGAATTTTATATTCAGGGTCAACAATATATACTTGTTCCTGTTTACGAAAAACCTGCGAATATCGATTGCCGAGAAATCCCTCTACTTTTTTAACATCTGAAATTTTAAGCCATTCAGGGTCATTTATATCTTCCGCATAATAATAGGCTAACGCCCAGTCGTCATAGATTGTCGACACCAAGATATTTCCTTTATCTGTTACAAAAATATCTGCAATTTGTCCTTTAAGCTCGACATTAAAAGGGATTACTTTTTCCGGATTGGAATCTATTATCATTGCAAGATAATTGTTGTAGCCCCCAAATACTATACCCTTTTCACCATACTCACTTACGCTGGTGATTGTTTTCAGGTGGTCGAGTTCAATCCTGTTGATAGTTCCTTCTTTATTGATTTCATGAACTATTCCAAGTTGTGAGCCAAGTAAAAACCGGCCTCGTTTACTGTTGTACACTTCTGAAAGACTTTTAGGATTTTGTCTGGCTAAAGCCACGGCTTTCGCATCGCGACTTGTAGCTTTTTCTTTCCAACCAATTAAAGACAAACCAGCTATTTTCTTTGCTAAAGGAGGGGAAAATTGATTGATAAAATTATAAATCGAGAAGTTGTCATTTATTTTTGCTACAAGATGATCTTTATTAGACATCTCATAAACTAGCAACCGTCCTAAGTCAGTGATCGTATTAGCTTTAATTTCAAAGGTAAGTTCAGAATTTTCTTCAAATTTAACCCAGCTATAACTCGTATGAAATTGAGTTTCCGTTGTATCGCTAACACCCGTAATTTGGTACTGACCCGCAGGCAATCGGCTTGAATAGAATCGAAATTTATTTGCGCCCTTACCCGCATTAGTTCTAAATAAAACAAATTCTTTTGCTGCAGGTAAAGGGTGGGATAGAGTATTTGCATTGGTAATAGCCAATGCTTTGACGACAATTGAACTCCATTGAAAGCTGTCGAAACCGCCATTAATGGTGATCAACACTATGCCTTCATTTTCGTTCAAAGGTTTTTCAAACGGCGAATGATAGAGCTTTTGAGTAGCACATCCGCAAAACGACATAAGCAAGATTAATGGCAAAAGGGATTTTGCGAAATTAGTATGTCTCATATTCCATCGATTCCATTTATTGTTATTTGTTATTTGTTATTTGTTATTTGTTATTTGTTATTTGTTATTTAGAAGTTACTATAAATTTCGAACTGTAGCGCTTATTTAGTGCGTACTTTAAGGGTTTATTTAAGCCTTTAGACATTAAATTAACGAATTTCAAATGGTGCTAAATCAAAGTGTTCGATTTTATTCACCTTGCAGACATTAATCACCGACTCAAGCGCTTTATCCATTTCTGCTTCGCGTGACCAGGCGAGTCCTATAATACGGTCAAACTGCATCCCTTTAATTTTTAAGAGCGGCACCCGTTGTGTATTGTAGAAGCTCGGATGATCGGGAACCACCGCCGCACCGACGCCCGCAGCGACCAGTTCGACCGCATATTCGACGGTGCGAATTCTGGCGCGAATATTCATTTTAATATCTTTGGGTTCCATTTTTCGCATCAATGTTCTGGTAACTAAACTCGGACTTCTTAAAATAAAATTGAGTCCATCCAGATCTTCCAGCGACAGTTCAGACTGATAACTCAGCGAGTGACCTGGCGGTAACGCCATTAAAAATTCATCTCGCCAGAAAGGCATAAACACTTCGCCAGGTTTGACCATATTGGAAGCAATAATGCGCGCTTCACAGGCACGTTTTTCCGCGTCCACCAGCGTTAATTCTAGTCCGTCAACCGAGTCGATTATTTCTTTAATCAAATGACTCATACGGGACGCCCCAAGCGCCTGGACGACACCGAGTCGAAATGGTTGAATCGCTGCTTTTTGTTGGAACAGCTGTTTGATCGAGCGGGCTTGCCCTGTAAGTTGTTGCGACAAGGGGTATAAACGATGTCCGGCTTCCGTCGGCGTGACACCACGCGTATGCCGAACAAACAACGACTCCCCCAAAAAATGTTCTAAATTCTGAATAGCCGCCGAAATCGATGGCTGAGACACAAAGCAATGCTTGGCGGCAGCACTAATACTCTCTAGCTCATAGGCCGATTCAAAATAGCGGAGTTCTCTCAGGTCCATAAAGCTCTCATTTGTTTCAAATTTCTGTAGGGGCGTGTTGTGCACGCCCGTTTTGCTAATTCTTCAGCTATCTCACATAGTTAAAGACAATCTATTCGCGCGCTCGCAATGCGCTCTTATCATAGCTCTCTTTCTACAACCGAATAGAGCGGTTAATGATATTCCTTGCCATCACATTTTCCTATACCAAGTATACACAATCAATATTATTCCTTTAACTACTAAATAGCTATAGTGGCGCCCTGAAGACACCCCGTTTGTATTATGTGAGAAAGTCATGAGCAGTACCGAGCAATCAATCGAGCAATTATTCGACAATATGTGGCAGGATTACCTAGCCTTAAATCCAGACGCATTAAAAATTTTTGAACTTTTTAGTGCTAATGACACGGTCGTCAATGACCATGTAGCATTTCGCACCTTCGGTTTGCCCGGATTACGCGTTGAAGATATTGCTGCACCTTTAGTTGACGCCGGTTATCGGGAAATTCAGGAATACGACTTTGAAAAGAAGAAGTTGCGCGCCAAGCATTATGCTCATCCAAGCATGCCGTTAGTGTTTATCAGTGAGCTAAAAGTCGAAGAATTTTCACGCGAAGTTCAAACCTTGATCAAACAACTCGCATCCCAGGTAGATTTAAATGCCGTTAAACAGCAGGATTTCCTCTACTCAGGCCGCCCCTGGACGGTTGTTTCCGACGTTTACGAGCGTTTATTGGAAGAAAGCGAATATGCGGCGTGGGTGGCGGCATTCGGTTATCGTCCGAATCATTTTACGGTTTCAATCAACGCATTAACACAATTCGAAACGATTGAACAAGTGAACCAGTTTGTCAAAGACCAGGGGTTCCCACTGAATACCGCTGGCGGTGAAGTTAAAGGCGATGCAGAAGCCTTGCTCGAACAGTCTTCAACCCTGGCTAATTCAGTTGACGTGGCATTTAGTGATACCACGCTTACTATCCCAAGCTGCTTTTACGAGTTTGCACTGCGATACCCAAAAGCGGACGGTGAATTATTCCAAGGATTTATCGCTTCTTCTGCAGACAAAATTTTCGAGAGTACTAACAGCAAAGCTGCTTAGTTTCTACTTATCGGGCGCTTCAGGCGCCCGGCTTTTTCAAATTCGCGTTTCAATAAAGCGACTTTTTGCTTTTTCCCCCAAGATCACATCGGTATAATTGCTACCTAGACTGTTTAGCAACAAACGATTATTCCTATGTCCGACAAAATCCAGCGTTTTATATTCGACACTCATGGTATTCGTGGTGAATTGGTCAAACTCACTGACTCGATTCAACGGATGTTGCTTAATCACAATTACCCGGAAGTAGTCGCCAGTTTATTGCAACAAGCGGCGGCGGTGAATGTGTTACTGGCGACCACCTTAAAGTTTGAAGGAAAAATTTCGCTTCAGCTGCAAAGCAACGACAAGATAAAGATGCTCGTCGTCCAGACCACTCACAAACTAGGTTACCGAGGACTAGTTCGCTATAACAAAGAAGCTGATTTCTCTCACGAATCCTTCCATACGCTGGTCAAAGATGGTCAGTTATCGATAACTATCGAACCTTTGAAAGGAAAGCGTTATCAAGGCATTGTCCCGCTCGATGGCAATAATCTGGCCGAGTGTATCGAAAATTATTTTAACCAGTCGGAACAACTTAAAACTCGCATCTGGTTATTTAACGATAATCAGCAAGTGTTTGGCTTATTGCTTCAAGCATTGCCTGATATGCTCAGCGAAGACTCGTTTGACCATTTAATTTATCTGGCATCGACGCTGACGGCCGAGGAATGCCTTTCTGTCGACAGCGATATCATTATGCACCGCCTTTTCCACCAGGAAAGCATTCGCGGGCTGACAACCGATGCGGTCGAATTTACCTGTGGCTGTAGTGAGAAAAAAATGCTCGACTCGATTAGCTTATTGCCCGCCAACGAGCTTAAGGAGATTCTTGAAACTCGCGGCAGTTTATCGGTTAAATGCGAATTTTGTCTTAATCAATTTAGCTTTGACGAACTCGCGATTAAAAGCCACCAAAGTATCCAAGGCAACCGGACACAGCACTGACCCCAATAGATTTTTAGCGTCCCGTGACAAATGTTTGCTATCCTTTAATGAAGGGTTGACCCACGGAGGGTAGCAGCATGAACAGTGACACAAGCGAAGTACGTGAAATAGTCGCGGACGACATTTGGCGTAACCCTGCACGCGCGCCTTTGACTGACATAGTCAGTCGGTTGGAGCAACGCGCTCGAACCGGCGTTCCAATGGAAAGCTTTTCCCTATGTCGGGAAAACCTGCGCGACCTGAATCTGGTCAACCGTGTTTCTAATCAAGGCTATCAGCTCACTAACAGCGATCTTTATCGTGCCAATTTGCAAGGTGCCCACCTCTTTAAACTGAATCTCACCGGCAGCTCATTAATGAAAGCCAACCTCGCTTATGCCAACCTGCATTATGTGAATCTGGAAAACTGCAATTTATTAGGCATCAACCTCAAGCACGCGAAAATAGAGCACGTGAACTGGGGTGAAGAAATCTCGCAAGAAACCCAGGCGAAGCAAGCGAAAAGCCAGGCTAATCAGATTGACCTTTATCAACAAGCCGAAGAAATTTATCGCAACTTGCGGCAAACCTGTGAGCATCAGGGCTTATTTGAATCTGCTGGAAAATTTTTTCAGAAAGAAATGGTCATGCGTCGTCGGCAATTACCCAAGTGGAGTTTTAAAAGACAGTTTTCGCGCCTGGTTGATCTTTTTTGCGGGTATGGTGAGCGTCCATTGCGAGTGATTATTTTCTCACTCATCGTAATTTTTTTATTCGCTACGCTTTACTTTTTTGCGGGACTATCGTTTAGCGGTGATTCGCTCGCCTTTGACCCAGCCCTGGGCTGGTGGGCGAATACAAAAATATTCTTATCCGCGCTTTACTTTAGTGTGGTCACCTTTACCACCTTAGGCTACGGTGATCTGGCTCCAATCGGAATAGCCAGAGCGCTAGCCGCTTTGGAAGCTTTTCTTGGTAGTTTTATTCTCGCGCTCTTTGTGGTCGTATTTGTGAAAAAAATGACCCGTTAATACTTTGGCGACTTTTCTCTTTTCTCTAAACTCTCAACTTCAATGATCAGCCTATTTCAACACCAGTACCTCACAATTAATTTCATCGAGTATTTTTTCTGCCGTATTGCCTATCATCATGCCCGATAAGCCTTTACGGCGCACACACCCCATCACCAACAAATCTGAAAAAGTCGACTTAACGATTTCCGGAATGGTTACTTCCGGATCCAGCCCTTCAGCGACAATAATGTTTTCCTGAAGCGCAGGGAAGTCTTTGACATAATGCTTGACCGCATTCAGGTGATTGTTTTTAATGGCGATAAACTGGTCCTTTTTCTCAAATAGATATTTAAATTTATCCAGGTCGATTGTCGCCCAGGGAAATACGTTTAGGATATGCGGAGTGCTGCGACAGGCTTCAGCAATTTGTGCAGTTGCTGTCACAATCTCCTGATTAAGCTTCTGATGGGCTTGATCATCGTCGATATTAATCGTTCCCAAAATATTGGTCGAAGAAGGCCACGCACCTTTTTTTACAAATAAAATATTATTTTCGATGTCGCGCAGTAAATGCCAGTCTGTTGGCGTGAATAATATTTTTTCCATTGCGGAATGCTGATGGGCGGTTTTGACTACCAGGTCGAATTGGTTTTTCTTAATAAAAGAAACAAGCCCCCTATGGAAGCTTTTATCCCAGACGACCTCAAAACGAATATCTTTATCCGCTTTAAAACCTTCGTCGATTATTGGTTTCGCCATTTCGCGCAACTCGTTCTCATAGTGAGCAAGCGCTTCATGTTGAATGCGTTCCAGATCGATGCCGCTCTCATCTGGAACCAGGTCAACGATATGTTGATAGACACAAGTAATTACTGTCAAGCGGGATCCAAAACGACGAGCCAGTTCAAAGGCTCGAGGTAATGCATGATGGTTTTCTTGACGAAAGTCGACAACGACTAAAACATTATCTGAGCGATACATATTGCCTCCTGAGAATATTTTTATTATCACGTTCTCTGCGAAGCTGTTCTCTGTTTCGCGACTTCAGATCGTTTTAGATAGAACCGGTCAGGTTAATCTTAACGGAATGAATATTTAACACCATGACGCAGGTCATGAAAATTTAGACAAGGTAACTTAATAAAGGATAATCTCAACTTCCTCCAGCTGGCTACGTTTATTTTTATCATTAAACAAGAAATTGGCCTGATACGTATCGGTATCAACCTCAATTTTCAGATCCCCTGCGTAGGCGTCATCGGGCAATTTTGCGAGCGTAACGTCCAGATTGTCACCCTCAGTCATTTTATCGAGTGACCAAACCTGCTCCTCGCTTTTACGCATTATTTTGTTGTTAAATAGCTCAGCGATTATGTGTAGTTTGGTAATAGAATTTCTCTTAGTCGTAATAATAAGGTGGTCGTTATAGATATTGCTTTGCTCTTCGCCAGACAGATATATTTTCGCCAACGGCTCCCCCATTAGATTAATGGTTGTCAGTTCATTCTCAAAAGTCTCAGTTATTAATTTTTGATACAACTTCGTCAGAATTTTGAACTGCTTGCTGCTATCAAAAGGCGTTATACCCCCAGCTACGTAATCATTTGTTTGCAGACTAAAGCCCGATAAACTATATACTTTATTTTCGTTTTCCAGATCATTGCGCGATGAAAATAACAATTTGAATGTTTTAGTACCATTATTTAACGTAACTTCATTATTTCTTAGATGTGAATTTTTTACGCCAAGCGCCGTTGTGACAGTTGCCAGATCCGATTTATATCTGACGCTATCATTAATCGTCCATTGAAACTCGTCAAACACATCCCTCAGAGGAATTAAATTGAGGAAAGCATCGTCGAACAAGGTATTTTCCGTCGACACTTTGACCAGTCGATTGTCTTGCAGGTGTAACCAGTGACGTCGTCCGAAACCTAGTACCAATTCTCGCTTTAAAATACGAGTTTCGATGCTTGGCATTCCAAATGCCGCAATAATCTCTTCGCGAGTCGCCCCCAAATTAAGGCCATAAATCCCTTGTTCAATGGACACAATATTGCTCTGAGGATTTATATGACTGAATTTTTTAACGGAGGGTAATTGCACCACGAGTGCCTCTCGCTCGATCTTCACCCGGAATACTTCTTGGGCGCGTTTTTCCCCCTGTGCTGAGTAAGGCGTTGGTTGGCTTGTATCGAGTTTCAGTTCTTGACAGTGAGTGATCAAATCAGCGGTAACGATAACCTTAATACTTTTTTTATTGGCTTTAGGGTATGCCGGAAGCGAAGTACTGACTAATGTTGTCGACGTTTCAGGGTTTAATGCCTGCACGTTAGTGAGAATGACCGCATCAGCCCCTTTATCTTGCGCTTGGCGACGAATGGCTTCTAGCATTTTAGTCGTATTAGCCTTCTGGCGGTTACGCTTAACTTCTCGTGAGAGAGAATACGATTCGACTACTTTATAATCACACGCTGGATAAAATTCCAGTATCGGAGGGAGTGACTCAAAAGCAGCCACCCTGTTGGACTGAGCGAAACATATTAAGCTTGCGAGAAGGCAGCAATAGAAAAAGCTTTTAGACACCGATTTTTATCCTCTCTTATTCTTCTTTTTCTAATTAAGAGCTAGATAGAGCGGCTCTTTCAAATAGTTGCAATCATAGTACCCTTTTTAGCCGGAAATGCTAAAGGTTATCCAAAATTTGCCAGGTAATCGGTAAAATTTCGCACAAAACCGATGATTTAATTGAATTCTGACCGAATAAGAAAACACAAAATGTTCTTTTAATTTGGCCGCACACCGTGAAAATAGCCCACTGCTAATAAATTTTGATTATTTGTCTAACCGATGGATTTACTTTACATTCAATTCTTACCCATCGGAAGAAAGCAGTAAATTCCAGGCAGCTATTAAACACTTCCAAATTTATCGGCCTTTTGCAATTGACGAGGACGGTACTAAAATAAATTCGCGACGCCTTTTTTTAAAGAGTTAAACAACGAGACTATAAAAATGAATCAAGAGTTAACATACGAAGGTTTACGCGAAGGTGTTCGCTTATTAGGCGATATGCTAGGCGAAACACTTCAATCCGCCTTAGGCACGGATTGGCTGGAAACCATTGAAAAAATTCGCCGCCTGGGAAAATCCGCAACCCATGACAATCAACAAGCGGTCCAGCAGCAACTCGAAACCATGTTTATTGGCATGACTACGGAAGAGCTGAGCCGTGTCGTGAGCGCGTTTTCGCAGTTTTTAAATTTGGCCAATATCGTAGAAGAGCAGTATACCGTCTCTCATCACCAAGGAAGTCCTGTCGCCGACTATCTTAAACGCCTCAAAAATGATGGCGTTAAGAAGTTACAGCTGGAAGAAAAAGTTAATCAACTTAGTATCGAACTAGTTCTAACGGCACACCCCACCGAAGTCACACGCCGCACCTTAATCAATAAATATCGCGAAATCACTGATCAGCTCGAGCAATTAGATATTAATCGGGCGCTAAATAAAAACACTGCCGAAGTAGAACGTCGAATTGCCGAGCTAATCTCACAGGCCTGGCACACCCATAAAATTCGCGAGGAAAGACCGAGCCCCGTCGACGAAGCACGCTGGGGATTTGCGGTGATTGAGCATAGCTTATGGGAAGCGCTACCGCAGTTTGTCAGACAGTTGGAGCAGGCGCTCACAGAACAATTTGATATCCAACTGCCGCTGGACGCTCGGCCGCTAAAAATTGCCTCCTGGATGGGAGGTGACCGTGATGGAAACCCACGAGTTACCGCTGAGGTTACCGCTAAAGTCTTGCTATTGTCCCGCTGGCGGGCGGCGGACCTTTTTATTCATGACCTTGACCGGCTGGTAGACGAACTCTCGATCTCTGCTGCGACTGAAGAATTTATTGGGCTAGCGGACGGCAATCGCAAAGAGCCTTATCGAATTGTTCTTAGAAAATTACGGGTTCAGCTGGTAGCACTACGCGAAAGAATTTCCGATAAATTATCAGGCGATAATATTCATCCGGCAAAACTCGTTTTTCGTGATCAGGAATTATTACAGCCATTGCTCGCTTGTTACCATAGTCTGCAACAAAGCGGTTTGGCAATTATCGCTGATGGCGCCCTCAAAGACACCCTGCTACGGGCTTATTGCTTTGGTACGAGTTTAATTAAACTGGACGTCCGCCAAGATAGCGAACGACACCAGGAAGCCATAAGTGAACTAACACTTTACCTGGGGCTCGGAGACTACGCCCAATGGAGCGAGACCGATAAAATTGCCTTTTTGCAAAAAGAATTACGCGAAAAACGTCCGCTTTTTCCACGTCGTTGGCAACCATCGGCCAATGTCCAAGAAGTACTCGACACAATGCAGGTCATCGCTGAAAACGATCCTGCCAGTTTTGGCATCTACATCATTTCTATGGCTCGCACAGCCTCCGATGTGCTTGCGGTACAGCTACTATTAAAAGAGAGCGGTGTTAGCTGGCCAATGCCGGTAGCCCCCCTATTTGAGACCCTTGATGATCTCAATAATGCCCAAAACGCGACGGAACAATTGTTAAAAATTGACTGGTATCGAAACTATATTGAAGGTCGCCAGTACATCATGATCGGTTATTCTGACAGTGCCAAAGACGCCGGCGTGCTTTCTGCCGCCTGGGCACAATATCGCGCACAGGAAGGGCTGGTAAACTTAGCCAAAGCTTATGATATTACCTTAACGCTATTCCACGGCCGCGGCGGCACCATTGGTCGTGGCGGTGGTCCGGCGCACGATGCGATCCTGTCACAACCTCCTGGCAGCGTAGATGGAGGATTGCGAGTCACAGAACAAGGCGAAACCATTCGCTATAAATTTGGCATGCCAGCACTCGCCGTTCGGAGTTTAAATCTGTACGCTAGCGCCGTCCTTGAGGCCTTAATCACGCCGCCACCACAACCTAAGAACGAATGGCGCGCACTGATGAATCAGTTAAGTGAGCAAGCCACGGCGATTTACCGCGGCGTAGTCAGACATAATGACGAATTTGTGCCTTATTTCAGGCAAGCGACGCCAGAACAGGAGTTAGGGAGTTTGCCCCTGGGGAGCCGGCCTGCTAAGCGAAAACCCGGTGGTGGTGTCGAAAGCTTAAGAGCGATTCCCTGGATTTTTGCTTGGTCACAAAACCGCCTGGTTTTACCTTCCTGGTTAGGTGCTATGCAATCTATTGCGCAACTAACAGATCAAAACACCCGTGAAACGCTAGAACAAATGCGCCAGAACTGGCCGTTTTTTAGAAGTCGACTGGCGATGCTTGAAATGGTGTTTAGTAAATCTGATCCCTATTTATCAGCCGCTTATGATCAGCGTCTGGTCGATAACGATAAGTTGGCCTTTGGTGAAAAACTTCGCGAGCAACTCGCGTTAGATAAAAAGACGTTATTGCAACTCAGCCAAATTGAACAAATGATGCAGCATGATCCCTGGAATCGAGAGAGCATTAAAATGCGCGCACCTTATTTACTGCCTTTGCATATGGTACAGATTGAATTGCTCAAGCGTACCCGCGAAAATCCTGATGATGTCAAACTACAAATGACCCTGATGATGACGATAGCAGGGATCGCGGCAGGCCTGCGAAATACCGGTTAAGTTTGCAATTGTCTTATCCAGCCTCAAAGGAATAATTGACCTTGATTTTGGCTGCGTGTTAGCCATAAGCTTGCTGGAAATTGAATTGTTGTACCGAAATCGATATAGTTAGGCGGAACGTAGGCTTTTGGACTACTACGGATAAAATAATAACTAATTGGAAGAGGTACACATTGTGATTCAAACACTTACCAGGGGTGTTTTAACCCTATGTCTTTTTTTCGCATCTTTTAATCTACTCGCCCAAGAAGCGTCAATGACGCTCGATGATTTTGTCGCATTGCCGACAAGAACAAACTTTCAAATTTCGCCGGATGGAAAGCATCTATCTGCGGTCGTCACTGATAAAGGAAAAGAGTACTTAGTGATATTAGACGCAGAAACCAAAAAACTGAAGAAGGGCTTTAGCGTGCCTGGCGGTGGCAAAGGGATTGGCGAGGTTTATTGGGTGAATAACTCTCGCCTAGTCTACACCGTCACTGAAAGATACGCTTGGGATAAACAATTACATTTGACCGGCGATCTGGTGGGCGTAAATATCGACGGCAGTCAGCATGAATACATCTTTGGAATGAGTGCAGGAGAAATGCAAACCGGGACTCGCATAAAAAAGAAAAAGCGAATGAACGGGCATCAAAAAATACTCGACCTTCTGGAAAACGACGAAAGGCATATTTTGATCGCTTTTTATCCTTGGAAAATTGGCTCGAGCAGCTGGGTGAACAATAGAGACGTAAACCCAACTGTCTATAAACTCAACGTCTACAATGGTAATTTTATCAAAGAAGACTACCTGCCAATGCCAATGGCGCGTGGTATTACAGATAATAACGGTATCACACGATTTTCAGTCGCTTTTAACAAACAAAATGAACTGGTCCTCTCGTATAAAGAAAAGCAGGAAGACGAATGGAAAACTTTTCAATTAGAAAATTTTGACGGCGTCGACCCGTATCCACTGAGTTTTACCAAAGATAATAAGAGCGTATATTTGGCAGCGAATGTCGGTGAGGGAACCAATGCATTATACAAATTAGACTTATCTGGTAATTCTGTAGAAAAGATGTACCACAATGAGAATGTCAATATCAGTGAATACATTAAGGATTTCGCGAATAGAAGAGTCATAGCAGTAGGTACTAGTATCGGCAAACCTGAATACTTCTATTTAGATAAGAAAGATAAGAAAGCCAAACTGCATCGATTACTGCTTAATTCATTTCAAGGTTATGACGTTACGATTGTAAGCGTTACACAAGATGAGTCAAAAATCATCGTTCGTGTCGATTCTGATACAAACCCTGGCGATTATTACTTATTTGAAACAGAAAAAATGAACGCCGATTTTTTAGCCACTACTCGACCGAAGATTAATTTGGACTTGATGAACGAAATGCAAACGCATGAGTTTACAATGCGAGACGGCACTAAAATAAATGGTTTTGTTACCTTGCCTAAAAATGCCGACAAGAACCTTCCTTTAGTTGTATTGCCACATGGTGGTCCTCATGGCTATAGAGATTGGTGGGGATTCGACTGGGAAGTTCAGCTATTTGCCAGTTTTGGATACGCCGTACTTCAAGTCAATTTTAGAGGAAGTGGTGGGTTCGGTACGGCCTTTCAAAAGGCGGGTTACGGGACGTGGGGAACCTTAATGCAAGATGACGTTACTGATGCGACTAAGGCGCTTATCGAACAGGGCATCGCAGATCCACAGCGAATCTGTATTTATGGAGGAAGTTATGGCGGATACGCGGCATTAATGGGTACCGTACGCGAGCCCGAACTTTACCGGTGCGCGATAGGTTCAGTCGGTGTGTATGACTTACCAATGATGTTTGAAGAAGGCGATATCCCTACCAATGACTGGGGATTAAACTATCTTCGCGATGTGTTAGGTGAGGACATTGAGGACCAAAAAAGACGCTCACCGACATACAACGCCAATAAAATCAAAGCCAACATATTCCTCATTCACGGTGAAGAAGATGAGAGAGCTCCAATAGAACACGCTGAAGCAATGATGGAAGCGCTAGACAAAGCCGGCAAAAAATATGAATGGCTGAAACTAGGTAATGAAGGCCATGGTTATTACGATGAAGGAAATCGCAAATTAGTGTATGGAAAAATAATAGAATTTCTTGAGAAAAACATTGGTAGCAAAAACATTCGGCACGCCAAAAAATAAACATTAAACTTTATATTTTCAGTCACTTTCAAACTAGCCACAGGCGCTTTTAACGGCGCCTTTTTTTTAATTACATTTTAACTCTTTAATAAACCCTCCCTTCTAGTCATACCTACTGCAGAGCCTTTTTGTGAAATAATCACTATGACCTGCGCTATCGAAATCCGTATAATTCTTTCTCTCTATAAACACATACGTTCAAAATAAAAATTAAATTCTACCGCTTTTAAGCAGTACCTTCAGGGAGAAAATCATGAGCAAAATATTGTTAGCAGCTTTTTTACTGCTAATTCCAATTCATTCGATATCAGCTACACCTTTACCTCTTGAATATTTCGCAAAGGATGTGCAGTTTGGAAATGTTAAACTTTCGCCAGATGGCAAACATTTTGCTGCAACTTTTCCACGAAAAAATAGCACGTCACTCGCAATTATCGAGCGTGAATCTATGCGCCCTGTAAGTGATTTTGATTTTGGCGAGGGTGAACATATAAGTAACTTTGATTGGGTGAACAATGAAAGGGTTGTATTCACGCGGACTTACGAACGGCAGTCAAACGAGGCAGATTTTTCACTCGGTGAAATTTATGCCGCCAATATCGATGGAACTCGAAAAGGCTCAATTTTTGGTTATGGAAATCGGAATAGAAAAATCGGAGCCCGCAGAAATGAAAGTGACCTTTATTCCGGCACTATTATTCATATGCTTCCTGACGATCCCAAACACGTATTGATAGAAGCACGCAGCTTTAGAAGAGATTTTGATGCCCCCATAAAAATTTTAAAACTTAACGTTTACACTGGACGTCGCACACCAATGGCTAAGACACCATTCGGCAATATGAATGTTGTCATTAATGCGCAAGGCAAGCCAGTGATTGCAAGCGGTACAGATATTGATGGTAACAAACGCAAATTTTGGTATGAGAACGGAAAATGGATAGAAATAGCAGACGATAATCAATTAATCGACTTCGAACCGATAGCGGTGAATAAGGCTGGAAATATCCTCTATTTAACGACGCACCCAGACAATGGGACCGAAGCACTTTTTAAATACGATTTAAAATCATCAACCATGGAAAAATATTTTCAACACCCTGAAAATGATTTTTTTACTCTGGTAAGAACGCCTGAGACTCGCACAATTGTCGGCGTTGGCGTCATGGCCGGCGCTATCGAGTATCACTATCCTGACGATACCAACGAGTTCGCGCGATTGCATCAATCGCTTTTTCAAGCCTTTAATGGTCACGACATTCGAATTACTTCTCGTACGTCCGATATGAGTGAGATTATTCTTTATGTGATGAGCGATAAAAACCCCGGAGACTTTTACGTCTTTAATACAAAGACCAATAAGGCCAGCTTTTTGCTGAGCAGAAAGCGATGGATTGAGCCGCAGTTAATGGCAGATCGACATCCAATTTCGTTTCAAGCTCGTGATGGCCAATCGATTTCGGGTTATTTAACGATGCCCTTAACAGCAGACAAAGATACGCCACTAGTCACTTACGTTCACGGCGGCCCTTATGGCGTCCAGGACACTTGGTATTTTGATACGACAGCGCAAATGTTAGCCAACAACGGATACGCAGTTCTTCAGGTCAATTACCGCGGCTCTGGTGGCTTTGGTTTAAATTTCGAAGAAAGTGCCTATCAAAAACGTAGCACGTTAATTCAGCACGACATAATCGACGGCACCAAGTGGGCGATGTCACAAGCGAATATTAGCGACAACAAAGTCTGTATTATGGGTTGGAGTTTTGGTGGATATTCAGCGCTGATGTCTCCACTCATTGAACCGGACTTATTTAAGTGCAGCATTGCGGCCGCTGGTGTTTATGACGCCTACCAACAAGAGAAAGAAGCGGATTACGCAGATATTAGGTCAGTGTCTCACGAAGCGGCCAAAGTTTATGGTACAGAGAAACATTTACTCAAAGAAGAGTCTCCGCTTACCTATATCGATAAGCTAAAAATACCTGTATTTATTGTTCATGGTGGCAAAGACCGGCGAGTACCTCCTGAACAAGCTTATTTTCTCAAAGAAGCGCTAGATAAGAGGCAAATGCCTTATGAGTGGATGTTCAAGCCCAAAGAAGGTCACGGCTTTAACGAACCAAGCAACAGAGCCGAATTTTATCAACGCGCATTAGACTTCTTAGATAAATATTTACGCTGACATATAAGCCTGAGTAGGAAGTTTTCTTGAAGTCAGTCACTGAAGTCAGTCAACAGTTATGCGGCTTGCAACAGGATGGAATAGAACCCTCACAGGCCCCCAATGAAGGAATGCCAGTCAGTTAAACACTGACTGGCATTTTTAATAGCTACACTTCTGAGGTTCTTGTTGCCTACCTTTAAAGGATATACCTGTCTTTTATTTATAAAACAGGTAGCGTTATCGTACCTTCGACAACTGTAGTCTCTCCTCTCACACGATAAATGTACGAGAAGGTAGCAGTATTTTCAGAAGAAGCAGTATCGTCTGCGGCATAAAAACCCACGTACCCCTTTTTATACCATTCTCCGTCAGCGAGTGCTGTCTGCGAGTCTATACTTACCGAGTAATAACCCGATAGATTTTCAATATTTTCATTGTCAGCAAGACTCACTAAATTTCTCGTTGAAACAAAAAGACTGTCTCCATTAACAATATCAAGATCTCTTGAGTAGGTACTCGTAGATCCATTACGAACATAACTAATCAGATCCATTTCAAAAAAATCTAATGATAAAATTGATTTTGGTAAATAGAGCTCTACGCTGCGAGTATTATTGGTTGCAGTGTTTGCGATGCCCGCCGTATTTGTCGCAACTATCATTACGCCGTCGGTTGTACCGTTATTGTTATCAATTTTTATCTCATTGATATTAAAAGTGCCATAGTTAGCGCTGGTTTCAGCTACATCAAAATTGTTATACCAGTTTCTATCAAAGGTATTTCCAGTTTGGTTATTAACAAGTTCATCAACCCGATAAGTGTAACTTCCACTTGTTAATGAGCTATCAGGCGTAACGGTAAGAAATGTATTGTTATGACTTAACGAAGCGGTCGCTGCAACAGTTTCCGAAATATAACCCACTTGAGTTGTTCCTTCAGGAACAACGTCTGAATCAGAATCATTTCCTTTAATAACTGTAAAAACATTATTTCGAACCAACGATACCGATTCTGCTAACAGGCCAATGGGAGAGGCATAAAATTGCTTTAGACTTGCGTTGTCATTAGCATCAATAACTGAACTGACTATTGAGACATAATCGCTAGGTGTCGAGCCTTCATAGGGCTGAACGATCACGGAAGCAACGCCATCGACTACCGGAATTTCTCCCGACAAGTTATTTCGAAAACCATAATCGCTAATTGTCAGTGCCGATTCGGACGCCCAGGTTAAAATTAATGTTCCACTCTGATAATTGACGTCATCACTTGTCGTAAAACTCGGCATATTTAAATCGACTCGGCTCGAGCTTTGGTAGTTAAAGACATACTCTTGAGTTGCCACATCATAATTTGTTTCGAGGCGACCAAGGAAAGTGTCACTGGCAAAAAACTCGGCACCTTCAATGTTTTCGCCCAGTTCATCAATTAAAGTGATTCTTAGCTCGACCGGTTGATAAGCCTCTGTCTCATTAACGTACATGGTTTCTAACTGCAAAGCTTCCGCTGCACTTAAATAAATATTATCGCCGTAGCGGAAACTATTATTTTCAGGTGTAAAGTCAACAATGCCGTCACCATCAACATCTCCAGACGCAGTGACGCTGAAGCTTAAGTCTTTTGGTAGCGTAATCGAATAAAGCCCTGTCACATCATCATAGGTTGATTCAACATTATAGCTACCAAGTCCAGAAACCGGACCACTTGAAGAAAAGTTTGTAGCGGTGTTATATGTGAATGTGATCCCTGCAAAAGGTTCGCTCGTATCAACGTCAAGAATTGAATAAGTTTTCACAATGCCTTGTGAAACTCTTAGGTCGCCCACAGATTGTTCTGCGACTTGACCTTGTTCTGCTTGCGTCGTTTGTCCATAAAAGACTCGGTCCATGAATTCGCCCGTCGGGCTTTCAACCAGAATAAAAATATCCGTATTCACTGGCAGTTGTACAATCTTGAATTCACCAGATACGAGTTCGGCGGGTCGCCACTCGGAGCCTACTTTTACCGAAATAGTCGCTTCGTTTACCAGCTCATTGGTTTCTGCATCGATAATTGTGCCGAATAAAGTAATCGGTGTTTTTTCTATCGTCACCGTTGTGACTTGCTGTTGCAATATGGCGTTTTGCGCTTCAAGTGCTGCAACCACGTCATCATTGCTGTTATCTTCCACTTCAAAACACCCTGAGATCGACACAGCGATCGCAGTAGTCATTGCTAATCTCGAAAAATTCCTCATATTTCCTGTTTCCTTTTAGTTGTCTTTTAACATTGACGAGAAGATTCAAACTGTAATTGGCCAAAAACTAACCGAATAAAAATTGTAATGAGGAAAGAAGGAAGTCGGCAGACACGATCGAGGATACGATCGAGACATTGATTGATGAAGTGAATATCTGATTGTTTCAAACTTATAAAAAGTTGAATACTCCATTACCCTAATACCAACTGCAGCTATTTTCCTTATCCTTTTTTTAGCTTGGTTTATTATTGCGTGGCGAGATTATCACCACCTTACTCAATTTTCAAACAGTAAATGCTGCTTTTCTATTCGCATAAATGCGAACCTTACACAGCTAACTCTAAGTCGATTAAGATTAGAGCCCTGCTAATTATCTCGGCTTACTGAGGTCACAGATATTAAATTTTTGACAAAAGTTGGTAAATATTCGCCAATTTACAGACACGTAAATCATTTCGTTGTGTTTTTTTGGGTACGACTAGTTGAACTAGTTTTCCTGAATTTAGTCGCCCAGCTGACAACTTATTTCAGGACGAAACAAAGGAATAAAAAAAGGAATAAAAAAAGGGTGCTCAATGAGCACCCTTTTAATCGTTTTTAAGATATTGCTAATTAAGCAATGATCTTAGCAACAACACCAGCACCAACTGTACGGCCACCTTCACGGATAGCGAAGCGTAAACCTTCGTCCATCGCGATAGGAGCAATCAGTTCGATAACCATTTTGATGTTGTCACCAGGCATAACCATTTCTACGCCTTCTGGAAGCTCACAAGCACCCGTTACGTCAGTTGTACGGAAGTAGAACTGTGGACGGTAACCTTTAAAGAATGGCGTATGACGGCCACCTTCGTCTTTGCTTAAGATGTAAACTTCTGACTCAAACTTAGTGTGAGGAGTGATAGAACCTGGCTTAGCTAATACCTGACCACGCTCAACTTCATCACGCTTGGTACCACGTAATAAGATTCCGCAGTTATCACCAGCCTGACCTTCGTCAAGCAGCTTACGGAACATTTCAACACCCGTTACCGTTGTCTTTGTTGTATCTTTGATACCAACAATTTCAACTTCTTCACCAACTTTGATAACACCTTTCTCGATACGACCTGTGACAACAGTACCACGGCCTGAGATTGAGAAAACGTCTTCGATTGGCATGATGAAATCTTGGTCGATGTCACGCTCTGGCTCTGGAATGTAAGAATCTAGCGCTTTAGCCAGCTCTAAGATAGCTTCTTTACCGAGAGGACCTTCGTCACCTTCAAGGGCTTTCAACGCTGAACCTTTGATGATTGGCGTGTCGTCACCTGGGAATTCGTAAGCGTCTAATAATTCACGAACTTCCATTTCAACCAGCTCTAATAACTCTTCGTCATCAACCATGTCGCATTTGTTTAAGAATACGATGATTTTTGGAACACCAACCTGACGTGAAAGCAGGATGTGCTCACGCGTCTGTGGCATTGGGCCATCAGCTGCTGAACAAACCAGGATAGCGCCGTCCATCTGAGCAGCACCAGTGATCATGTTTTTAACATAGTCAGCATGTCCAGGGCAGTCTACGTGAGCGTAGTGACGACCTTCTGTCTCATACTCAACGTGAGAAGTCGAGATGGTGATACCACGCTCTTTCTCTTCTGGGGCATTATCGATTTCTGCGAAGTCTTTAGCCGCACCACCAAATGCAGCAGAAAGTACTGTACACATTGCAGCAGTTAGTGTTGTTTTACCATGGTCAACGTGGCCGATTGTACCAACGTTTACATGGGGTTTGGTTCGTTCAAATTTTTCTTTTGACATTACCTTTTCCTCGTTGATTTAATTGTTAAATTAAAAGTTTTATTTCAAGTATTAAAAAAAAATTCTCTAATGAATTAGTAACTCATCGCATCTGAAACACTCGCAGGCGCTTCAGCATATTTTGCAAATTCCATCGAGTAACTTGCACGACCCTGAGTTGCAGATCGCAAATCTGTGGCGTATCCGAACATTTCCCCTAATGGTACTTCTGCTCGTATCACTTTGCCTGATGGATTGTCATCCATCCCTTGTACGGTTCCACGACGTCTATTGAGATCGCCCATGACATCGCCCATATAATCTTCTGGCGTTACCACTTCGACTGCCATAATTGGCTCGAGTAGAACCGGTTTTGCTTCAAGGGCCCCTTGTCTGAACCCCATTGAGCCAGCTATTTTAAATGCCATCTCGCTTGAGTCAACGTCATGGTAAGAACCATCATACAAAGTGACCTTAACATCGACCATTGGGTATCCTGAAAACACCCCTTGATTCATTTGTTCCTGACAACCTTTATCGACCGCTGGAATATATTCTCTTGGTACTGCGCCGCCAACAATTTCGTTAACAAACTCGTAACCTTCACCCGACGGCTTTGGCTCGATTTTCAACCAAACATGGCCATACTGACCTTTACCACCCGATTGGCGAACAAACTTTCCTTCCGCTTCAACCGATTTGCGAATCGTTTCTCGATAGGCCACTTGCGGTTTACCGATATTGGCGTCTACTTTAAACTCTCGTTTCATTCGGTCAACGATAATATCCAGATGCAGTTCACCCATACCGGAAATAATCGTTTGACCCGATTCTTCGTCAGTTTCCACGCGGAACGATGGGTCTTCCTGCGCTAACTTACTCAGCGCAATTCCCATTTTTTCTTGATCAGGCTTGGTTCTAGGTTCCACTGCAACCGATATCACCGGCTCCGGAAACTCCATTCTTTCAAGCACAATTTTTTTCTGCATGTCACAAAAGGTATCGCCGGTTGTAACATCTTTTAAACCGATAGCTGCGGCAATATCGCCTGCGAAAACTTCTTTAACTTCTTCGCGAGAGTTCGAGTGCATTTGCACGATGCGACCTACGCGTTCTTTTTTACCTTTGACCGAATTATAAATTTGGTCGCCAGTCCGTAAGACACCAGAATAAACGCGGAAAAAGGTTAAAGTGCCCACAAAAGGGTCTGTTGCAATTTTAAACGCGAGTGCCGCAAAAGGTCCGTTATCTTCTGGCGGGCGCGTTTCTTCTTCTTCACTATCTTCAAGATGGCCGACTATCGGTGGCACATCAACGGGTGCCGGCATGTAATCGATAACCGCATCCAGTACCGCTTGCACGCCTTTATTTTTAAACGCACTACCACAAGTAGCGATCACGATATCGTTAGATAGCGTCCGCGTGCGTAGCCCGCTTTTTATTTCGTCTTCGGACAAATCACCGTCTTCGAGGTATTTATCCATTAATTCTTCACTGGCTTCGGCTGCCGCCTCAACCATTTTTTCACGCCACTCTTCGCATTCCGATTGCATATCGGCTGGAATGTCGGCGTATTCAAACGTCATACCGCGATCAGCTTCATTCCAGAAAATCGCTTTCATCTTTATCAGATCAACGACACCAGAAAATTCCTCTTCAGCACCAATAGGTAACTGAACGGGGACCGGGTGAGATCCGAGCCGATTTTCAATCTGATCGATAACGCGTAAAAAATCCGCGCCTGCCCTGTCCATTTTATTAATGAATACCATTCGTGGAACTTGGTATTTATTGGCTTGGCGCCAGACCGTTTCAGATTGAGGCTCAACACCAGATGAGCCACAAAAAACTACCACCGCGCCATCGAGCACACGTAAGGAGCGCTCTACTTCAATAGTGAAGTCCACGTGTCCGGGAGTGTCGATGATATTAATGCGGTGATTTTCGTATTGCCCTTGCATACCACGCCAAAATGTTGTGGTTGCGGCTGAAGTGATCGTAATGCCACGTTCTTGCTCTTGCTCCATCCAGTCCATAGTGGCTGCGCCATCATGAACTTCACCAATCTTATGCGATAAACCGGTGTAAAACAGTACACGCTCGGTCGTCGTGGTTTTACCCGCGTCAACGTGCGCTACAATACCGATGTTTCGATAAAGATTAATAGGAGTATTTCGTGCCATTAATAATCCCTCTGAATACGATTAATACTGAGTCGAAAAAACTTTGCTGCAATCGATTAGCGCTGGTAGATTTACCAGCGCCAACATGACTACCAACGGTAGTGAGCAAATGCTTTGTTCGCTTCAGCCATACGATGCACGTCTTCACGCTTCTTAACACAAGAACCGCGATTTTCGATTGCGTCCATCAATTCACCGGCTAAACGAGCGTCCATTGACTTTTCGCCACGCTTACGTGAACCTTCAACTAACCAGCGCATAGCCAGTGCAGTTTGACGAGAAGGGCGAACTTCGACAGGAACCTGATAAGTCGAACCACCTACACGGCGAGATTTAACCTCAACCAATGGTTTGATCTTGTCCAGACCTTCTTCAAAAATCGGTAACGCATCTTCAACGTTTTTCTTTTCTTTGATGATGTCCAGCGCGCTGTATACGATACGCTCTGCAACAGATTTCTTACCATCAACCATCAATACGTTGATGAACTTAGCTAATAGCTCACTTCCAAACTTAGGATCTGGCAAGATCTCACGTTTGGCGACTACGCGTCTTCTAGGCATAATATATTTTCCTATGTGTTACTTCAGGTTTATCCAGGACTAAGAGCCCGGTCCTTACTCACATCACTATGGGATGTTGGTTAACATTTAACTCAGTATTTAGCCCAAACCCGTTGCAGGTCTGGGATAAAACTGTGGTTTTGCTAAATGTCTATTTTTTCGAATGGATTAACGAAGGTTAATCGATTCTAACGAATAAGTTCTAAAACTTATTTTGGTCGCTTCGCACCGTACTTAGAGCGGCCTTGCTTACGATCTTTCACTCCAGCCAGGTCAAGATTACCACGAACACAGTGATAACGAACACCAGGTAAGTCTTTTACACGACCACCTCGAATCATTACAACGCTATGCTCTTGCAGGTTGTGACCCTCACCACCAATGTAAGATGTTACTTCGAATCCGTTAGTTAAACGAACACGAGCAACTTTACGTAGTGCTGAGTTAGGCTTTTTAGGAGTGGTAGTGTAAACACGAGTACAAACACCACGCTTTTGCGGATTCGCTTCTAGCGCAGGTACGTTACTCTTTTGGACCACTTTTTTACGCGGCTTGCGTACCAACTGATTAATAGTTGACATTGTTTACAATAACTCCAGCTTTTTTACAAAATAATATCCTGAGACTATAGGCAAAAGCACACAGCCCATATTTCAGGGTGCGGCATTGTAATTGCCACCGCTCAGGATGTCAAGATGACGAGCCGATCTTTGTACAAAAGATGATCAGCCGTCAAACTCCCGGATTCTGGCCGCTTTGTGGCGACCAGAACGGATTACTTACGCTTCGTCGCCTTCGAGGCCAGTCGAGCTTAATGCATCGCTCAGTGCCTTTTCAGCTTCTTCTGCTGATACAGATTCTTCCATATCAAATTCAAACTCGCCAGCAAGACGCTTGCGACGTTCTTCATGATAAGTCAAACCGGTACCTGCCGGGATCAAACGACCCACGATAACGTTTTCTTTGAGACCGCTAAGCGTGTCTTTCTTGCCACTGACCGCAGCTTCCGTGAGAACACGAGTGGTCTCCTGGAAAGACGCCGCCGAGACAAATGACTCTGTTGCCAGCGATGCTTTAGTAATCCCCATCAGGACACGCTCGCCCTGTACAGGTTCTTTACCTTCCGCTATCAGTTTGTCATTCATATCCAACACCCGCACATATTCCATTTGCTCGCCTTTCAGCAGCATGGAATCGCCAGGATTGGTCACGTTAATCTTGCGCAGCATCTGGCGAACGATACATTCGATATGCTTATCGTTGATTTTTACACCCTGCAGACGGTAAACGTCTTGCACTTCATTGGTGATATAGTTAGCCAGGGCGCTAACGCCTTTAAGACGCAGAATGTCGTGTGGATTATCCGCACCATCAGACACCACTTCTCCTTTTTCCACTTTCTCACCTTCAAACACGTTGAAATGGCGCCATTTGTGGATAAGTTCTTCGTAGGCATCACCTTCAGTTGGAGTAATAACCAGTCGACGTTTACCTTTAGTCTCCTTACCGAAGCTCACGGTACCTGAAATTTCAGCAAGGATAGCCGGCTCTTTTGGCTTACGTGCTTCAAACAGATCAGCAACCCGTGGCAGACCACCGGTGATATCTCCGGTTTTTGAACCTTCCTGAGGAATACGCGCGATAGCGGTACCAACACCCACTTCGGTGCCGTCTTCAATGCTCACGATCGCATTAACCGGTAACATATATTGCGCCGGCATGGTTGTTCCCGGAATCATCAACTCTTTGCCTTTTTTGTCAAAGAGCTTAATCATCGGACGCATATCGTTGGCTTTGGTACCGGTACGTTTCGACTCGGTAATAACTAAAGAGCTCAAACCGGTCAATTCATCGGTTTGACGCGTCATATTCACGCCTTCAGTTACATCTTGTAGCTTAATAGTACCGGCAATTTCCGTAATGATTGGATGCGTATGCGGGTCCCAGTTAGCGACAATTTCACCGCCGGTGACTGCATCACCATCTTTTTTCTCAAGTACCGAACCGTAAGGAACTTTATAGCGCTCACGCTCACGACCGAATTCATCTAGCAACGTCAATTCGGTTGAACGAGATACGATAACCAGTTTTCCGTCATCACGTTCTACAGATTTCGCGTTATGCAGCTTTAACGTACCATCATTCTTGATTTGTACGTTGTTTTCAGCGGATTGACGGGAAGCTGCACCACCGATGTGGAAGGTACGCATGGTTAACTGAGTACCCGGCTCACCGATTGACTGAGCCGCGATAACACCAACCGCTTCACCAATGTTAATGCGGTGGCCTCTAGCCAGGTCACGACCGTAACACTGGGCACATACACCTTGACGCGTTTCACAAGTAATCACCGAGCGAACAACAACCTGATCGACAGAATTGGCTTCAAGTGTTTCAACCCATTCTTCGTCGAGTAGCGTGCCCGCTTCACAAATGACTTCGTCAGTGCCTGGCTTGTAAATATGCTCGGCGTTAACACGACCTAACACCCGCTCACGTAGTGGCTCTACGACGTCACCACCTTCAATCAGCGGCGTCATAACCAGACCTTTTTCGGTACCACAATCTTGCGTAGTGATAACCAGATCTTGAGCGACATCAACCAGACGACGAGTCAGATACCCCGAGTTAGCGGTTTTCAATGCGGTATCGGCCAAACCTTTACGCGCACCGTGAGTTGAGATGAAGTATTCTAATACGCTCAAACCTTCACGGAAGTTTGCTTTGATCGGGCTTTCGATAATCGAGCCATCCGGCTTTGCCATCAGACCACGCATACCCGCGAGCTGACGAATCTGCGCGGCACTACCACGAGCGCCCGAGTCGGCCATCATGTAAATCGAGTTAAACGATTGTTGTTTAACTGTTTCACCTTCGGCATCAACCACATCTTCGAAGCTGAGGTTATCCATCATGGCTTTAGCAACCTGCTCATTGGTGTGAGACCAGATATCAACCACTTTGTTATAACGCTCACCGTGAGTAACCAGACCTGATGCAAACTGCTCTTCGATTTCGCGAACTTCTTGCTCAGCTGATTCTAGAATGGTTTTCTTTTCATCCGGAATGACCATGTCATCGATACCCACTGACGCGCCTGACAAGGTCGCGTAGTTAAAACCGGTGTACATCAGGTGGTCGGCAAAAATCACCGTTTCTTTCAGACCTAATCGTCGATAAGCCTGATTAACCAGGTTGGAGATGGCTTTCTTGGTCATCTTCTGGTTAACCAGCTCAAACGGTAGACCTTTGGGCACAATTTCAAATAACAAAGAACGACCGATAGTAGTATCGACCAAAGACGTTTCTTCGGTACGGTTGCCTTCATCATCGATGTGAGTCTGAGTCAATCGTACTTTCACTTTAGCGTGCAGTGCTGCGTCACCGTTACGGTAAGCGCGCAAGGCTTCTGCGGTATCGGCAAATACCATGCCTTCACCCAGATCGTTAACTTTTTCACGGGTCAGATAGTAAAGCCCCAATACGACGTCCTGAGTAGGTACGATAATTGGCTCACCGTTAGCAGGCGACAATACGTTGTTGGTGGCCATCATCAAGGCGCGCGATTCCAGCTGAGCTTCAATAGTCAGTGGCACGTGGACCGCCATCTGGTCTCCGTCAAAGTCAGCGTTATAAGCCACACACACCAATGGGTGTAACTGAATCGCTTTACCTTCAATCAAGACCGGCTCAAACGCCTGGATCCCAAGTCTGTGGAGCGTTGGCGCACGATTAAGTAGGACCGGATGTTCACGAATGACTTCTTCAAGAATATCCCACACTACTGGCTCTTCACGCTCAACCATTTTCTTGGCGGCTTTAATTGTAGTTGCCAGTCCGCGTAATTCTAATTTTCCAAAAATAAATGGCTTAAATAATTCCAGTGCCATTTTTTTCGGCAGACCACATTGATGCAAACGCAGCGTCGGACCAACTACAATGACAGAACGGCCCGAGTAATCTACACGTTTACCTAACAGATTCTGACGGAAGCGACCCTGCTTACCTTTGATCATATCGGCAAGTGATTTTAATGGGCGCTTATTTGAACCGGTAATCGCACGACCGCGACGACCGTTATCCAACAATGCGTCTACCGCTTCTTGCAGCATACGTTTTTCGTTGCGGACAATAATATCTGGTGCATTCAAATCTAACAGACGCTTAAGTCGGTTATTTCGGTTGATCACACGGCGGTAAAGATCGTTAAGGTCAGAAGTTGCGAAACGACCACCATCCAGCGGTACCAACGGACGTAAATCCGGCGGCAGAACTGGAAGGACTGTCATAATCATCCACTCTGGTTTATTTCCCGACTCGATGAAAGCTTCGAGTAGTTTTAAACGCTTGGCGAATTTTTTCAGTTTGGTTTCTGAATTGGTATTCGGGATTTCCTCACGAATGGTTTTCGCTTCTTCTTCAATGTCGATATGAGTCAACAAAGTCATAACCGCTTCTGCGCCCATTTTCGCGTCAAACTCATCACCAAATTCTTCTAACGCGTCGAGGTAGGCTTCTTCGCTTAATAGCTGGCCACGCTCTAATGTTGTCATGCCCGGCTCTGTTACGACAAAGGCTTCAAAATAAAGTACCCGCTCGATATCACGCAGCGTCATATCCATTAACAAACCGATACGGGACGGTAATGATTTCAAGAACCAGATATGGGCGACCGGGCAAGCCAGGTCAATATGACCCATACGCTCACGACGTACTTTCGCTAATGCGACTTCAACGCCACATTTTTCACAGATAACACCGCGATGCTTTAGACGCTTATATTTACCACAAAGACATTCATAGTCTTTGACAGGTCCAAAAATTTTGGCACAGAACAAACCGTCTCTTTCTGGCTTGAAAGTTCGGTAATTAATTGTCTCAGGCTTTTTTACTTCACCAAAAGACCAAGAGCGGATCATCTCAGGTGACGCTAAACCAATTCGGATGGCATCGAATTCTTCAGTTTGATTCTGCTGTTTTATAAAGTTTAATAAATCTTTCAACTTTTTCTCCTCCCGGAGTTAATAAAAACTGATGGTTAACTGCTTGCACCTTAGTTACCAGGTGCAAGCGTCCGCAATAGGTTCTAGTCTTCCTGCTCTAGCTCGATATTAATACCGAGTGAGCGGATCTCTTTGACCAGTACGTTAAAGGATTCAGGCATACCTGGATCCATGCGGTGATCACCGTCAACAATGTTTTTGTACATTCGGGTACGACCATTAACGTCATCGGATTTAACCGTGAGCATCTCTTGCAAGGTATAAGTGGCACCGTATGCTTCCAGCGCCCAGACTTCCATCTCCCCGAATCGCTGGCCACCAAACTGTGCTTTACCACCCAGCGGCTGCTGAGTAACCAGACTGTATGAACCAGTTGAACGCGCGTGCATTTTATCGTCAACCAGATGATTCAGTTTGAGCATATACATGTAACCCACGGTTACAGGACGCTCGAAACGCTCACCGGTACGACCATCAAACAACCAGGATTGACCCGATGATTTTTCCCCAGCCAGTTCAAGTAAATGCTTGATTTCAGACTCTTGAGCACCGTCGAAGACTGGCGTCCCCATTGGCACACCGCCGCGCAGATTTTTCGCAAGATTTTGAATTTCTTCGTCAGTCAAAGAATCAAGGTCAACCGACTTTTCTTCCCGATGGTTGTAAACCTTATCAAGGAATTCTCGCAGTTTTGCGACGGTTTGTTGCTCTTCAAGCATGTCGTCAATCCTGCGCCCCAGACCTTTTGCCGCCCATCCTAAATGCGTTTCCAGAACCTGACCAATATTCATCCGTGAAGGTACACCCAGCGGATTTAGCACGATATCAACCGGCTCGCCATTTTCCAGATAAGGCATATCTTCAACCGGAACAATATTAGAGATAACCCCTTTGTTTCCGTGACGACCAGCCATCTTGTCACCTGGTTGAATACGACGTTTAACCGCCATATAAACTTTAACAACCTTCAGAACACCCGGCGCTAAATCGTCGCCTTGAGTAATTTTGACACGCTTAATTTCCAATTGCTTGTCGTACTCTTTCTTCTGCTCTTCAAGATTCGTCGCTAAAGCTTCCAGTTGAGTTTGCAGTTTCTCGTCGCGTAACTGAACTTCCAGCCATTGTTCGCTGCCGATTTCCTGCAAATATTCTTCTGTTAACTTGGTGCCTTTTTTGAGCTTGTTCGGTCCTTTTTCAGCAACGGCGCCGTTAAGAACTTTGTAGGCTCGGCCATAAATGTTGCCTTTTAGAATTGCGAACTCATCATTGAGGTCTTTCTTAACTCGCGCGATTTCACTCGCTTCGATATCTAACGCTCGCGCGTCTTTGTCGACACCATCTCGAGTAAAGACCTGAACGTCGATAACAGTACCGACCGTTCCGGAAGAAACGCGCAAAGACGTATCTTTCACATCTGAAGCTTTTTCACCAAAAATAGCTCGTAATAGTTTTTCTTCTGGCGTCAGTTGCGTTTCACCCTTAGGTGTAACTTTACCAACCAGAATGTCACCGGCTTTAACTTCCGCGCCAACATAAACAATGCCAGACTCGTCTAGTTTTGCCAGTGCACTTTCACCGACGTTAGGAATGTCTGCGGTGATTTCTTCCGCTCCTAACTTGGTATCACGCGCGATACAAGTGAGTTCTTGAATGTGGATAGAAGTAAAACGATCTTCTTTAACCACGTTTTCAGAAATCAGAATCGAATCCTCAAAGTTATACCCGTTCCAAGGCATAAAGGCGATTTTCATATTTTGGCCGAGTGCCAATTCACCTAAGTCCGTCGATGGACCATCGGCTAGTACGTCACCTCGACCAACGGTATCACCCACGCTTACAATCGGACGTTGATTAATACAGGTGTTCTGATTTGAACGTGTGTATTTAGTCAGGTTATAAATATCGACACCCGCTTCACCGGATTGAGTTTCATCGTCATTAACACGAACAACAATGCGGCTCGCGTCGACATCTTCGATAACACCACCACGTCTAGCCGCTACGGTCACACCCGAGTCAACCGCAACAGTGCGCTCCATACCCGTTCCGACTAGCGGCTTGTCCGCTCGCAAGGTAGGTACAGCTTGACGTTGCATGTTCGAGCCCATCAAGGCACGGTTCGCATCATCATGCTCCAGGAACGGAATCATCGAAGCCGCAACAGAGACAATTTGCTGTGGCGAAACATCCATATATTGAACGTTTTCGACCGTGGTTAAAGTAAACTCGCCCTGATAACGACAAGAAATCAGATCTTCGACCATTTTGCCTTTGTCGTCTAACAGCACGTTCGCCTGTGCGATGTAGAATTTACCTTCATCAATAGCCGAGAGATAATCAATTTGATCCGTCGCCTGACCATTGTCAACACGACGATAAGGCGTTTCCAGGAATCCATAATCATTGGTTCGAGCATAACAAGACAGCGAATTAATCAAACCGATGTTTGGCCCTTCTGGTGTCTCGATTGGACAAACACGACCATAGTGAGTCGGATGGACGTCACGTACTTCAAAGCCCGCTCTTTCACGCGTTAAACCACCAGGGCCTAATGCAGATACACGACGCTTATGAGTAATTTCTGACAACGGATTATTTTGGTCCATAAACTGAGACAGCTGTGACGAACCAAAGAATTCTTTAATCGCGGCCGAAACCGGTTTGGCATTGATCAAATCTTGCGGCATCAAATTGTCCGCTTCAGCCATGCTTAATCGCTCTTTTACCGCTCGTTCAACACGAACCAGACCAACACGGAACTGATTTTCAGCCATTTCACCAACCGAACGAATACGACGGTTACCCAGGTGATCGATATCATCGACGACACCTTTACCGTTACGAATATCCAGCAAGGTGTTGACGACATCAATGATGTCCTGTTTCGACAGTGTGCCTTCACCTTCATCAGAATCACGTCCTACGCGTCGATTAAATTTCATTCGACCAACACGAGACAGATCGTAACGCTCATCAGTAAAGAAAAGGTTTTCAAATAGCGTTTCTGCAGAATCTTTGGTTGGTGGCTCACCAGGACGCATCATTCGATAAATTTCGATTAACGCTTCGAGCGCGTTAGTCGAAGGATCGATTCGCAGCGTGTCTGACATATACGGGCCACAGTCGAGATCATTGGTAAACAATGTTTCAAACTTTTTAATGCCCGCTTCGAGTATTTTATTGATTAACTCTTCGGTAACTTCAGCGTTAGCTTCAACCAATACTTCGCCGGTTTCTTCGTCAATAATATCTTTAGCTATCGCTTTTCCGATCAGATACTCGCGAGGAATTTCTATTTTATGAATGCCGGCTTTCTCAAGCTCTTTGATATGGCGAACGGTGATACGGCGGCCTTCTTCCACCATCACTTTTCCGCGCTTACCTTTGATATCAAAAGTCGCGATTTCACCACGCAGACGCTCTGGAATAAGGTCAAGAGTAATCACCCCGTCTTTGTCCATTTCCAATACGTCGTTCTCGTAAAACATTTCTAGCATTTCTGGCGTAGAGTAACCCAACGCTCGCAGCAAAATAGTTGCTGGTAATTTACGGCGTCGATCGATTCGAACGAACAAACAATCTTTTGGATCAAACTCAAAGTCTAACCAGGAACCACGGTACGGGATAACACGCGCGTTATATAAAAGCTTGCCTGATGAGTGAGTTTTACCTTTATCCGAATCGAAGAAAACGCCCGGACTTCTGTGCAACTGAGAAACGATGACACGCTCGGTACCATTGATTACGAAAGTACCGTTATCAGTCATCAAAGGCATTTCGCCCATATAAACTTCTTGCTCGCGAACTTCTTTAACCGTTTTGTTTTTACTTTCTTTATCGTAAATAACCAAGCGGATTTTAACGCGAAGTGCAGCCGAATAAGTGACGCTGCGAATTTGACATTCTTTTACATCAAATACTGGCTCGCCGAGAGAGTAACTAATGTACTCCAGCGCTGCAGATCCTGAGTAACTGGTGATCGGAAAAACCGATTTAAATGCTTTTTCTAAACCCGAATCGACAATATCGTCTTTATTTAAAAAAGACCGATAAGAATCGAGCTGGATTGCTAATAAATAGGGGACGTCTAAAACTCGTTTGTTTAGACCAAAATCCTTACGGATCCGCTTTTTTTCAGTATATGAATAGGCCATCTGGGCTCCTCAGTTAGCTATCATTCATGTTTTATAGTCAATTCTTGATACGATAAAACTGACTAACATAACGCGCGATTATTGGTTAAATACATTGCGGCGTCCTCCCCGCTGACCTGTTGATATTCGCAACTCCATTTGTCAATCTTTACCAACAAGTTCGTATCAATCAAAATGTAAAAAACTCTAAAAATTTCCGCTTTTTAAAACGGCAAAACGGCCGGGGACAAAAATGCCACCAGCCGGATTGTAAAAGCTTGCTTATAAGCGTGAAATCAATTACTTGATTTCTACTTCTGCGCCTGCTTCTTCAAGCTGCTTTTTAACTTCTTCAGCTTCAGCTTTATCAACACCTTCTTTGATAGGAGTTGGTGCGCCTTCAACAGCTTCTTTTGCTTCTTTCAGGCCTAGACCTGTGATGCCACGAACAGCTTTGATAACAGCAACTTTGTTACCGCCGAAGCTCTTCATGATTACGTCGAACTCAGTCTGTTCAGCAGCGGCAGCGCCACCTTCAGCTGGAGCAGCAACAACAGCAGCAGCTGCAGCAGCAGTTACGCCAAATTTTTCTTCCATTGCTTCAACTAGTTCAACAACTTCCATTACTGACATTTCAGCAATTGCATTTAAGATATCGTCTTTAGAAAGAGCCATTACTCATTCTCCTGGGTTTAAAATTAAAAAATAAAATATTAAAACTGTAAACGTGTCGTAAGACCGTTACGCTGCTTTTTGATCTTTGACCGCTGCGATTACTCGAGTAATACGCGTTGGGAATTCGTTTAATGTACGCGCCAGTTTGGTCACTGGTCCGTTCATTACACTCATCAAAGAAGCAATTGCTTCGTCTTTGGTTGGTAGTTTTGCAATAGCTTCAAGTTGCTCAGCACCGTGTAAGGTACCGCCAACTGCGATTGCCGTTGTTACCAGCTTGTCGCATTCTTTCGCGAAATCACGAACTAAGCGAGCTGCTGCGCCTGGCTCTTCGAGCGAAAACGCACAAATTACCTGGCCAACCAAGGCGTCATTCAAGCAAGCGAACTCTGTATCTTCAACAGCACGTTTGGCAAGAGTGTTACGTACAACACGTAAATAAACACCACTCTCACGGGCCTTGACGCGTAGCGCAGTCATTTGCTCGACTGTCATGCCACGGTATTCAGCAAGTACGGCTGACAGTGCACCAGAAGCTACTTCATTAACTTCTGCAACAATCGCCTTTTTACCTTCAAGTCCAAGTGCCACGTCGTTCACCTCCAAAAGGTCTAACTTAACTAGCAAGTTAGAGGGTTTACAAAACAGAGAAGATACTTCGATATTCTTCTCCAGTGTAAAACGGTGAACCGCCCAGAAAACTGAGTTTTGGTACCACCGTCTGCGCAGGCATTTTTAAGACCACTTTCTTCTTACCTTAAACAGGTAAACTACGAAGTAAGTTTTCACCTACGGTCTATGACGGGCTTCGAATTAACGCTTTAAAAAGTGATAATTCTAATACCCAAGCTCTCAAGTCGGCTCAATTAAATCGAACCGACCCTCAAACTAATCTTTTGCTTCAACAGTCGCTAAATCAACTGTTATGCCAGGTCCCATAGTAGAACTGACAGATAATTTCTTAAAGTAAGTACCTTTTGCCGAAGCAGGCTTCGCTTTCTTGAGCGCAGAAATTAATGCACCAAGATTTTCAGAAAGCGCGCTAACTTCAAAACTACCTTTACCGATAGTCGCATGAACGATACCACCCTTGTCAGTACGGTATTGAACCTGACCGGCTTTTGCATTTTGAACCGCTGTTGCCACATCAGGTGTTACTGTGCCAACTTTCGGATTAGGCATTAAACCGCGTGGTCCAAGAATTTGACCTAATTGACCAACAACACGCATTGCGTCCGGGCTAGCGATAACAACATCAAAATCCATATTGCCTTTCTTCACTTCATCAGCCAGGTCGTCCATACCAACGATGTCTGCGCCTGCTTCTTTCGCTGCGTCTGCGTTAGCACCTTGAGTGAACACAGCAACGCGAACGTTTTTACCAGTGCCGTTAGGTAGTACTGTCGCACCACGAACAACCTGGTCAGATTTACGAGGGTCAACACCCAGGTTAATCGCCGCATCGAAAGACTCATCGAACTTTACAGTCGACACTTCTTTTAAAAGGGTTAGTGCTTCTTCTAAAGAGTAAACTTTAGCGCTATCAACTTTTTCATTGATTAGCTTTTGACGTTTAGATAATTTAGCCATTGATTAACCCTCCACATCTACGCCCATTGAACGAGCAGTACCCGCCAATGTTCTTACCGCAGCGTCCATGTCCGCAGCGGTTAAATCAGGCTCTTTTGTGTTAGCAATTTCTTCTAACTGAGCGCGTGTAATTTTGCCAACTTTTTCAGTATTTGGACGACCAGAACCTTTTTTCAGGCCAACCGCCTTCATGATCAATACTGCTGCAGGTGGAGTTTTAGTAACGAAAGTGAAAGAACGATCGTTGTATACTGTAATTACAACAGGAATAGGTAAGCTTTTTTCTACCTTTTCTGTCGCCGCGTTAAACGCTTTACAGAATTCCATAATGTTTACACCGTGTTGACCTAAAGCAGGACCAACAGGTGGACTCGGGTTCGCCATACCGGCGCCGATTTGAAGCTTAATATAAGCGTCGACTTTTTTAGCCATTTTGCACCTCTTTGTGGGTTCTAGCGCCTGTCGCCAGCCAATTGGCTAAACTTTAGGCTCCCCTTTTCTTAACGTAAAAAAAACACCCACAGCGAATTACAGGCTATGGTTGCTTTTAGTGAAATTGTCTAACTCGTTCTTAAGGTCGAGTTTTACCCTTTTTCTACCTGGCTGAAATCTAATTCAACAGGAGTCGAGCGACCAAATATCATAACAGATACATGCAGGCGGCTCTTTTCATAATTCACCTGTTCGACTACCGCATTAAAGTCAGCAAACGGTCCATCAATGACACGGACAGATTCGCCTGCTTCGAACAGAGTTTTTGGTTTTGGCTTATCAGTAGACTCTTCAAGGCGATTCAAAATCGCATCGGCTTCTTTTTGACTGATTGGCGCAGGGCGGTCACTTGTACCACCGATAAATCCTAATACTCTTGGCGTTTCGCGCACCAAGTGCCAGCTTTCATCACCCATTTCCATTTCAACAAGGACATAACCTGGAAAAAATTTTCTTTCGCTTTTGCGTTTTTGGCCAGCACGCATTTCAACGACTTCTTCGGTTGGCACCAAAATCTGACCAAACTGATCTTCCAGACCGTGTAATTTTACGCGCTCTTCCAGAAGATTTCTAACTTTACTCTCATAACCGGAGTATGCTTGGACAACGTACCACTTTAAAGCCATTCAATTACCCTCTAACAGTAACAAGACTGATGAGATTGACTAAGATTGCGTCAATTCCCCAAAGCAACAAAGAAACGATTGAAACGGCCACCAATATGATCAGAGTTGTTTGAATCGTTTCCTGACGATTGGGCCACACGACCTTGCGTGCTTCAATTCTTGATTCTTTGGCAAATGCCAGACCGTTCTTGCCTTTAGTCGTGGTAAAGCCAATACCTAGACCAACCGCAACCAGCGTAATAATGACGCCAGCACGAACCAGCACAGAACCGTCCACTAGATAATGATTAGCGTATACCGCACCCGCCAAAGCAACAACGGCTAGGATCCATTTAATGGAATCAAATGACGAAGTAGGGTTTTCTTCTTGTACGCTCATGTAAATTAACCAATTATTTAGTCTAAAACGGCAATTGCCCGGTCTAGAAATTACTTTTTATTGCAGTGGCAGGCCAGGAGGGACTCGAACCCCCAACCTGCGGTTTTGGAGACCGCTGCTCTACCAATTGAGCCACTGGCCTGCAATAAAAGCGGTATCAAATGATACCGACTTGTACTCTTTCAAATGAGTGCTTATATAAGCACTCATATTCGGTATTGCTAATTAAGCAATGATCTTAGCAACAACACCAGCACCAACTGTACGGCCACCTTCACGGATAGCGAAGCGTAAACCTTCGTCCATCGCGATAGGAGCAATCAGTTCGATAACCATTTTGATGTTGTCACCAGGCATAACCATTTCTACGCCTTCTGGAAGCTCACAAGCACCCGTTACGTCAGTTGTACGGAAGTAGAACTGTGGACGGTAACCTTTAAAGAATGGCGTATGACGGCCACCTTCGTCTTTGCTTAAGATGTAAACTTCTGACTCAAACTTAGTGTGAGGAGTGATAGAACCTGGCTTAGCTAATACCTGACCACGCTCAACTTCATCACGCTTGGTACCACGTAATAAGATTCCGCAGTTATCACCAGCCTGACCTTCGTCAAGCAGCTTACGGAACATTTCAACACCCGTTACCGTTGTCTTTGTTGTATCTTTGATACCAACAATTTCAACTTCTTCACCAACTTTGATAACACCTTTCTCGATACGACCTGTGACAACAGTACCACGGCCTGAGATTGAGAAAACGTCTTCGATTGGCATGATGAAATCTTGGTCGATGTCACGCTCTGGCTCTGGAATGTAAGAATCTAGCGCTTTAGCCAGCTCTAAGATAGCTTCTTTACCGAGAGGACCTTCGTCACCTTCAAGGGCTTTCAACGCTGAACCTTTGATGATTGGCGTGTCGTCACCTGGGAATTCGTAAGCGTCTAATAATTCACGAACTTCCATTTCAACCAGCTCTAATAACTCTTCGTCATCAACCATGTCGCATTTGTTTAAGAATACGATGATTTTTGGAACACCAACCTGACGTGAAAGCAGGATGTGCTCACGCGTCTGTGGCATTGGGCCATCAGCTGCTGAACAAACCAGGATAGCGCCGTCCATCTGAGCAGCACCAGTGATCATGTTTTTAACATAGTCAGCATGTCCAGGGCAGTCTACGTGAGCGTAGTGACGACCTTCTGTCTCATACTCAACGTGAGAAGTCGAGATGGTGATACCACGCTCTTTCTCTTCTGGGGCATTATCGATTTCTGCGAAGTCTTTAGCCGCACCACCAAATGCAGCAGAAAGTACTGTACACATTGCAGCAGTTAGCGTTGTTTTACCATGGTCAACGTGGCCGATTGTACCGACGTTTACATGGGGTTTGGTACGTTCAAATTTTTCCTTAGACATAAATGCCTCCAAAAAAGAGTTTAAGCAAATTACAATTAAAATCAGCTTGGCTAGGATAGATTCATCACAACGACAAAACCGCCCAAACATAGCTAAACCCGGAACAATTTTGATTGATCCGGGTAAAAAATGGTGCCGATAACCAGATTCGAACTGGTGACCTCACCCTTACCAAGGGTGCGCTCTACCACCTGAGCCATATCGGCAGTTTGTTCGAATTTGGAGCGGGTAGCGGGAATCGAACCCGCATCATCAGCTTGGAAGGCTGAGGTTCTACCATTGTACCATACCCGCTGCACTTGAATGACCAGCAATCGCTAGCCAATCTCACTCTTTACAACAAACAAAACAGCTTAAAGTGATGTTTCTTGCTAAAACCAAAAAACACACTAAATAGTGGTGGTGGGAGGTGGATTCGAACCACCGAAGCTTTCGCGTCAGATTTACAGTCTGATCCCTTTGGCCACTCGGGAACCCCACCAAATTTATCTACTAGTTCCACCTCAGTGACTAGCAAGCCGCGAATTTTGACAACTAACACTGCAAAAAGCAAGCTAATTTCCTCAAAATTCAAGCTCTTAGCGCCTTATTTGAGCCAATGGAAGCAAATCTCACTGAAACTGCTAATAAGACAATGGGGCGTTCATTGATGACCACCCCATTTTTAGAAAACTGGTGCCGACTGAGGGACTCGAACTCTCGACCTACTGATTACAAGTCAGTTGCTCTACCATCTGAGCTAAGTCGGCATTTTACAGCCCTTTTTAAGCATCTCTGCTTAAGTGGGAGGCGCATTCTAAATAGTTATTTCTAAATGATCAATGGGTTTTTCCGTTTTTTTTCAGTTTTTTTGGCGGTGTTAGTTAAGTTGCTAAAAAACCGATATTTTTTCTAATAAGCCTAGCACCAACGGCGCTCTGGAGCTGCCTCTTTTACGGGATCGTTCTGTCCCTCAAACGGACAAAAAATTCGCCCAATAGCGTCCCATTTTGACTATTCGAATGGCCTCAGCCACCGAGTAAACAAAATTAAATAAAAGTCAGTTTAAGTAAAAAAATGTAAAACCGACCCGTCGCGCTGAACCAAACCTACGCTCAATCGTTCTATGGAAACTCAACAATTAGAGAATCAATACCCACTTATCCATTATTGATTGGTGCTTAATCACCGTCAGCATTTTCAACACACAGGAGCCATTACATGCTTAGCATTCCCCCTTTACTCAAATTTTGTCCCGGCCAGTATCACTTCATAACCCTTGTGTTCACGGGTTTAGCGCTAGTTTCGCTCACCGGCTGCAACGCTGATGACGACGACCAATCCGACGACAGCGGGTTTGTTCAACTGTACAATATCTCCGCGAATGCCCCTGGTGTCATTCTTTCACTCGATCAAGGGAATGAAGACAGCGACGATGACTTTTCTACTTTTGCCGTCAGCTATCCAACATCGACAGGCTTTCTCTCTAGTGAAACAGGAACTTTCGATATGGAACTCTCCTGGCAGGACGGCGATGACAGTGACGACTTAACCCTGCTGCATGAGGGCCAACTGACCGTCACACAAGAGAGTGTTGCTTTGGTGGTTGTCGCTGAAGATGTTGCCGCGTTAAACGTTCTAACTTACCAGATTGCCATCGAGGATGACGACACAGATGATAGCGATGAATTGTTTAATCTTCGTTTTTTGAATATGCAAACAGCGCACGAACGAGTCGATATTTATTACTCCCAGGCAAATCAAACTTTTAATGAAGCGGTGTTATTGCAACAGAGCAGCTACACCCAATTATCCGATAATCACAAATTGAGCGACGATGACTATATTTTTTACCTTGTGGCCGAAGACGACAGTCAGCCAGTGTATCAATCTGAGGCTATTTCGTTTTTAGTTGGCTATCAATATCTGCTCGTCGTTCGAAACAACACCGGGGCCGGCAGCTCACCATTCACGCTAGATAAATTGTCGCGCACAAACGCGGCGTTTGAATACCCTGACGCTGACGCCGAAGCGCAATTACAAGTTTATAACGGGATAGTCGAACACCAATTACTACCGACCTACGCAGGTATTGTCGACGTTAAGATTACCGGTATCGATAGCCTGGTTAAGTTTGATGCCCTGACCCTTGGCGAATTTAGCCAAGCGACCACGATGAATTTAGGCGATTTCAGCGTCAACTTAACCCTACCGGACAGCGACAATGAGCTGTTAGCCAATCATTTGCTAACCTTACCGGCAAACAGTGATAAAACAGTCTTTTTTTACCTTCATGAAGAAGCGCTCGATGAAGATGGCGACGGTGATTTCGATGAAGACGGAGACGGCTATGTTGACGAGTTTGAAATCACTGCCAATTCGCTTGTAGTGGAAAACAGCCAAAGCCAGAGTATTTATACCCATGCGGTACAAATTATCAACTTGATTGATGACTTCGATGCATTACAACTATTTTTCGTTCGACATGGCGAGACGATTGAAACCAGCACGCTTTCGGCCACCGCGACCTACATTCAACCGACAGAGACATCACTGACCAATAATACCTATAAGGTCTATCTTATCGGACAAGTAGATTCCAGCCAGCTGATTCTGGCTAGTCAGGAAGTAATCTTTGACGAAACGACCGGCGCGCAATTTCTTATCCTCGAAGAAAACTCCGGTTCGCCCAGTGGTTATCAGATGAACTGGCGAGAGCAAAAAACCGCCGCGGATTAAGCCACCATTGGGCTTGATATATCTTACTGCAACGCGCGATATAGCTGGCTCAATCCTTCAAAAACCAAAGCGGGGCGATAGGTAACAACTCGCCCCGCTTTACCCAGCTGCTTGCTCCAAAAGTCACCGCCGCCACCTGTCACAATAAACTGATGAATTTTGTGAACTCGCTCAGTTTCACTGATGGCAAGGCTGAGATATCCGGCAATCAGTGCGTTAACGCCAAAATGAACACACTCGGTGGTCGACTTTCCAAGCACAAAATCCGGCGACAATATCGGCTTATCTGCCGCCTGAACTCTGCCAGTCTGCTTCAGGGTGGCGAGCAGTAACCGACGCCCAGGAATGATTTGCCCGCCAAGGTGATTTCCGTGTTTAACAATATCCAGCGTGATCGCAGAACCAATACTAATCACCGCGATTTCGGTAGCGAGCTGAGCCGCAGCGATCACGCCCAACCAACGATCAACCCCGAGCTGGGTGGGATTACTATAAGCACAGCTCACACCACAAGCGGAGAGAGATGACTGCGCAAACTCAACCTGATCGCCTTTTTGCGCCAGCAAATTCAGCAACAATTGGTTGTCTGCATCACTTCGCACCGACGCAATTAAAATGCGCTCAAAAACCGAGTCCAGCTGCGCGACTAACTCGGTAGGCTCGGTAAAAGTCTGCACGGGCGTTTTACTCAAACTCACGGTCTCGAGCGAGTCTACCTGCAGCGATTTGATATAGGTGTTGCCCCAGTCGATCAATAAAATCATAACGCCCGTTTCCTCAAACTGACTTCACCCGAATGGAACACTTCGACGCCATTTGCCGTTTGCAATTTTAACGCGCCATTGTCTTCGATGCCGATTTCTATGCCATCGACTTTATCATGAGTTCGATAAATGGTCACAGGCTGCTGGTAGAGCGCACTTAACTGAGCCCAGTCTTGACTAAAATGCTTGAACCCACCTTGTTGATATTGACTCAATGTCTGATCGATATTGATCAACAGTTGCGCGAGAATATCGCCGCGACTGACATCTTTGCCAACCAAAGTTTTTAAATTGGTCCAGGGTTGCTCGATCGTCTCTGCCTGTTTGTCTTGCATTTGCCAGTTGATCCCAACGCCAATATTTAAAAAGCTGCTGTCGGTACTATCTCCGCTGGCTTCAACCAGGATCCCGGCAAGCTTTTTATGCGCCACTAACAGATCATTCGGCCATTTAATTTTTATCTGGTCGTCGGCAAACCGATTAAGTGTCTGCGCCAGGCTCATGCCGACTGCCAGACTCACACCGCCGAGCGCACTGAGCCCGAGCGGTAACGCCACGCCGATAGAAAAATATAAATTTGCCGCAAAGGGTGATACCCACCGCCGTCCTTTTCGGCCTCGCCCGGCACTTTGATGCTCTGCGATACACACAGTAGCAACCCCCGGCGATTGTTTCCATTGGTTGGCCACAAAATCGGCTGTGGAATCAAGCGAGGTTAGTACATGCACTTGCTCAAAGGAGGCCCCTGCAAGTTGCAATTGCGCCATCAGGGCAGACTTGTCGAGCAAGTCTAACCCGCCGGGAATTCGATACCCTTTGCCTCTGACCGAATAGACTTCGAGTTGCCAGTCGCTAATTTTCTGAATTAATTTCCATACAGCGGTGCGCGAAACGGCTAACTGCTGGGCAATAGATTCGCCAGAATGAAATTTTCCATCCGCCAGAATGCGCAATAATTTTTCCGTCCGCAAAATGGTTTTATTGGTCATGCCCGATAACTCGCACTTCAGCTTCCAGTTGAACGTGATATTTTTCCTGGATAGCCCGTTGGATCCGCTTGGCCAGATGCCAGATTTTTCGTCCTTTGGGCTCTCCATAATTCACCAGCACCAAAGCCTGATGCTTATGCACGCCGATATCCCCCTCTGTCATGCCTTTAAAGCCCGCGTGTTCAATCAACCAGCCGGCGGCTAATTTAACCCCTGATGCTGTGGCATATCCCACCATTTGCGGATACTCTTGTTTGAGCCGTTCAAACTGCGATTCACTTACAACGGGATTTTTGAAAAAACTGCCGGCATTTGCGATATCATCAGGGTCCGGTAGTTTCTCCCGGCGGATCTGACAAACCCGCTCCATCACCATGGTCGGCGTGACATCGCTCAGACCCGCAAAAAACGTTTTCAGTGGCTGATAACTTAAACACAAGTCAGGTTTTTTCTGCAGTTCAAACTCCACTCGAGTAATCAAATAACGGCCAGGAGTCGCTCGCTTGAAGAAGCTGTCGCGGTAGCCAAACTGACAGTCACCCTTGGCGAATAATTTGACCTCACCGCTATCCAGGTCAATACATTCCACCTGGTGAATAAAAGATTTTACCTCAACGCCATACGCACCAATATTTTGTACCGGGCTGGCGCCAACGCTTCCCGGAATTAGCGCCAGGTTTTCCAGACCATACCAACCGTTTTTAAGACAGGTTAGCACCAGCTGGTGCCAGTTTTCCGAAGCGCCCACCGAAATTCGTACGCGGTTATCATCCTGGTGTAACAGGTCTATTCCTTTTATCTGCGGATAAATGACGAGTCCGTCAAAGTCACTGATAAAAAGAATGTTACTGCCACCACCAAGAACTAGACGATGATTGTGTTGTTGAATAACCGGCAGGGCTGATCGAATCGCCGCCAGCGAATCCACGATTAAAAAATATTTTGCTTTGGCGGCTACTTTAAATGTATTGAGCGGTGATAAATCGACCTGCTCGCTTGTGATTGACAAAAATACATCTCCCTCATTAATTTTCAAGGCTATTCTACACCAGCCACCAGAACAACACATTAAGTTACATTCTATATATTGTGAAATTAAGGCCGCTGTTTTTAGATTATCCCCTGATTATTCTTTGCCATTAGACGCCTATTTGGGTAGATTGAATCTATCAAGTGAATGCAGAGCCTGTAACAATTGAACGAAAATACCGGTCTCTAATAGCGACATCATTGTGTTGAATAAACTAAGGTGACTTTGTGAATAAAATGCTTCGATATATAAGTGCTTCACTGTTGGCGGCCGCATTAACAACTTCAGCGCTCGCGGAAGAGGACTTGCCTGCACAAGGGCAAATCGCGCCGGATTTTTCTATCACGCGTTTTGACGGCAGTCAGTTTCAGCTCAGTGATTATCGCGGTAAAAAAGCCGTTTATCTGGTCTTCTGGAATACCTGGTGCACCTACTGCATGAAAAAAATCCCGAAACTGAAAGACGCGCAGGCAAACCTAAATGACGCGATAGAAATCATTGCCGTCAATACTGGCTTAAAAGATTCGCTGCAAAAGTCATTGGTCTTTGAAAAACGATTTGAGATTAATTATCCGCTGGCATTTGACGACCATAAAAAAGTCACCAATCTTTATGGCGTCTGGGGAACACCGACAGAATTCATTATCGATATTAACGGGATCATTCAGCATCGCGACGGCGTCCCTGATGATTTACGCGCCCATCTGGCGGACTGGAATCAGCCGATTGCGGCCAGCCAGATAGTTGATTCCAAAAATACCGATTGCGACAAGGAGCTGCAAACTTGCTAAAACGAGCGAGTCACACATCCGCCAACCAGCCGGACAAAAGAGGGTCGATAAAATCCGCCTATCAGGGGCCGCTTGCCAGCGGGTTAAACCGCCGGGCCTTTTTAAAAACCTCAACGGCTATTGCGCTATTAGGCGGATTGCCCGGCTGCAAACCACAAGCACCTGATGCTTCGATTTCAGAGACGCCACAAGCTATTCAAAAAGCCTCGGGCGCTCGCACAGACTTTTTTACACCATCGCAACAACGCACCCTGGATGCCGTGCAGATGCAGTTATTTCCTGACGACGATGACGGACCCAGCGCGCGAGATATCAATGCTATCGAATATCTGGAATGGGCCATGACGGATCCGCAAAATATCGACGATGGCGATCCCGCATTTCTTCGCCAGGGCATTGGCTGGCTAGACGATCTGGCGGCCCAAACCCAGGGCGACGCTTTCATTCAGTTATCGACTCAACAACAAGACAAAGTCCTGCGACAAATTGCTCAATCGAGCGCCGGTGAGAACTGGTTGTCGCTATTGATGTATTACCTCACCGAAGCCCTATTGCTCGATCCTGTTTATGGCGGAAATCCCGACGGCATTGGTTGGCAATGGCTGGAGCATCAGCCAGGTTTCCCGCAACCGGTGGCCGGCAAAACTTACCGTGACTTTGATTGAGTAGCGAGTAGTGAGAAAATAATAACGGTCTATGAAAACACAACCCTTAACAGAAATCGAATGTGACGTATGCGTAGTCGGCAGTGGCGCGGGTGGTGGCCCGGTGGCCTTTGAACTGGCTAAGGCCGGGTATAATGTTATTGTGCTGGAAAAAGGCGGGTGGTACGGAGAAAACGATTTTAAAAAAGACGAGATGCTCCCCCGGCGGAATATCTTTCGTTCAAAAATAAAAGACGAGCGCCACGTTTTAGAAGAGCCTGAAGACGACGGTAGCTGGTCGAGCCGCAATACCGACGAGTTTTGGGGCGGCAATATTGTCGGCGGCGCGAGTAATTTTATGAGCGGTTATTTTCATCGTCTCAAACCTGAAGATTTCAGGCTCTTGTCAGAATTTGGTCCCATTGAAGGCGCCAATATTGTCGACTGGCCGATTAGCTACGACGACCTGGAACCCTACTATGCTAAAGTAGAGCGCGTCGTTGGGGTTTCCGGCAAGATTGTCGACCACCCCAACCTGGAACCGCGTTCGACCAAAGACTATCCCTATCCGCCGCTGGCAGAACATCCGATCGCGGCTAAATTTGATCAGGCGGCCAACGAACTCGGCTTTCATCCCTTTCCCATGGCGCGAGCGGTATTGTCTCAAGCGAAAGATAAACGCAACAGTTGTGAGTATTCTGGCTACTGTGGCAGTTACGGATGTCGCTCTGGCGCGAAAGGTAGCTCGCGCGCATCGCTTATTGATCAGGTTGCCAAGCAGAAAAATTGTAATGTGATCAGTCATGCCAAGGTATACCAGATCAACACCGACGAGAAAGGCAACGCGACCTCCGTCGACTATTTTGATAAGCATGGTAGTAGTCACCGCATCAATGCCAAGATTATTAATATTGCCTGCTATTCGATAGAATCGAGCCGACTTTTGTTAGCCTCAATCGGCCCTAAGCATCCCAAAGGGATCGGAAATCAACATAACCAGATCGGCAAAAATCTTCACTGCTGCGCCGGTGGCACAGGACACGGTATTTTTGACCTGAGCAAACTTAGCCAGGCAGAAGCCGCGCAATTGAAAGTCCGTGGCCCATTTTTTAATCGTGCCTTGCAGGATTGGTATTTTATCGATGATAAAGCGACCTTTGGCAAACGTGTTAAAGGCGGCACCATTGATTTTGTATTTGACCCACCTTCGCCAACCGCCGACGCCAATAGCCTTAAATGGGACGATGATAATAATCTTGTGTGGGGCAGTGAATTCAAACAACGCTTAAAGTCCCATTTTACCCAGTCTCGCGATTTTAAATTTGAAGTCTTCTGCGACTGGCTACCAACCGACGACTGCAATGTAACCCTGGATTCTGAAGAAAAAGACAAATGGGGCCAACCGGTTGCGCGCGTCAAAGTTGGTTTCCATGAGCACGATCTAAAAGTCGCTCAATATATTGTCGACAAAGGCGTTGAAGTCATGAAAAAAATGGGCGCACAAGAATATTATGGCAATGCATTTACTGCCCCGACGTCAAATTTAATAGCTGGTGGATTACGTTTTGGTAACGACCCAAAAACCTCAGCGCTCGACGCCGATTGTCGCGTGCATGGCACCGACAATCTGTTTGTTAGCGACGGAAGTTTTATGCCAAACGGCGGCAGCGTCACACCAACGTTTACCATTTATGCCAATGCGTTTCGTGTGGCCGATAAAATTAAAAATCAACTCGGCAATCACGCTTAAACAACAACACGAAAGTCGGCTAAGCCATTGATAAAAAATATTTTCCTAGCCTGACCATTAAACTGTTTCAGGTTCACTGTTCATTTTTTAAAAACGCGTTATAATTAATTTTTCTCGATATATCAGCAAATTCTAATAGTCAGAAAACAGTCAAACTTCGGATAAATTTTTTTTATCTCATTAAACCTTTGATTCAGAACCACCTATCTCCACTAGCGATTTTTTTTCAAAAAAAGTGTTAAACTTATTCTGCGTCGAGTCGAAAACAATTAGACGTAACCCACCGAGGGAGTGACGGGTTTTACACAGTTAATGGAAGCGTCTTGGATCATGTTGTATCGAGGTAACTGTTACATGAAGTTAACAAAAATATTTAAACTCTCTCCCCTGTCCCTTTTAGTTTTAGCTGCCTGCGGCGGCGGTGGTAGCGACTCTCCCACCATTGTTGAAGACCCACCCGTCCAGGAAGATCCCGTTGTCAATCCTCCGGCTGAAGTTACCGGTTTAACGACGCCGGAAATTATCAGTATCGTCACCGATTCTGCCGATGGAACGCCCGGCATGCAAAAAACAGCGGCTGCCAATGCCTTTGACGATGCTGGCACTGACTATACGACAGACAAGACTCGTGCATATGTGTGGGACGAATCGATGGGTCCGATGCAAATGGTTAACCAGATCCTTTGTTATGTCGGCCAGACACGCGCCGATCAGCTGGTCAATCAAACTTATACCGCGCTTGTTGATACCGCTCGTTGTGAGCGAGATGAAGAAGACTCCGACGATATGGGTCAATCGAGTGGCAACGCCGAAACGGAATACCAATTGTGGACTATCGAATCCACGCGAGAAACGAACGATTCACCCCAGCGCGTTCGCATATGGGTTCCGTCCGAAGATAGCGATAGCGACGACCCGATGGACCAGCAGAGTATTCTGGTTGACGTGACGATTGCTTCTAGTCCAAGCGATGAATTACCTTTTGGTGATTTTAATATGAGCTGGAAAGGTGTGGTCGATATGAATGGCAATGAAATGTCGACCATGCAGGGTACGATTCAAACCGTCGAAAACCAGGACGGCAAACTTCAATTTATGTTCTATAACGGCTCTGATATGCCGGGAATGGATTTTAGTTTTAGCGAAGCGGCCAACGTTATTCTCGATGATGCCGATGGTACTTCTGGCATCGGTAAAACCGCGACCCATCGCGCTGATCCATTTTTCGAATTTCACAGTGAATTCTCGGTCGCTTATGATCCTTCACGCTTCTTGCGGGGCAAAGACGAAAACGAAGATGGTCTACCCGATGCCCAGCTTTGTAACGACCGTTTAAATATGGACGAAAATGTCTGGCGTTATAACCTGTATCATCAAGATAGCGGTGACCGGGTAGAAATGAATAGTGGTTTCCCATTCACTGCCGAAGTAGCTGGAGACCAACTTGACGGTTATATCAGCTATTGGGGCATGTGGTTACCCGGAGATGTGGACCGTTCCAGCATTCAAACCATTACGCGTCACGATTACTCAGGCGAAGGTAATAACGCCGTTTATGATGTGATTCACACGCCGGGCAAATTAATCAAACGATCCAAATCGACGATTCCATTAGCCGATCTCGATGGCACCCATTTTAATTACTGGGATAACGGCGAGTACCTGGTTGAATACACAACCGATGCTGAACTCAATGATGGCCGAATTGCCGGTGATGCGGGCTTCTTTAAGATTGCCGAAATCAGTTTTAACGAAGGCGAACGTCAGGTGACCCCTATAGACCCAATCTTTATTGATTCAGACTTTATGCATTTCTGGTCCGAGTCATTGGGCGGCTCCATCGCTTATGATTCATTTGCCGATCCGCTCAACATAGTCGCCTTTCAGGAAGAGTTTATCAGCGGTACAGATGGAAGCTTATTTGGCAGCGCCACGGTTGCGCAACTCGACTGCTACAACGATTGTCTGAAGGCAGGAATAACGGCAGAACAACTTGCCGGTATCGGTGAGTCGCCTTATTATCCGAATTCTGAAGACCCAACTATTCCGGCGGTTACCTATAGTTTTAGCGCGAGCGATCTGACGCTACGCGACCCTGAAGGCAATGCGGTTGCTATGTTAGACGGAGAAAACGCGGCAGATATGTGGGGCATGCACAGCGGCGCCATGGTCCTTGCCGGTACGGTACTAGATAACCCGTGGGATACTTACAATCAGGAAGTTTCATTTGTGTGGGAAACTGGACCGAACGACTGGAATAAAATGACATTTATTCGCGAACAAGGCGCGGCCGAATTTGTTCAATTCGATCGACCCATGCAATTCCTATACACCCATAGTAATGATAATGATCGCAACTCAGCCGACAGCCAATATGCCGGTCAATCTTATTTGCTCGAGTATGGCGGTCCTGGCGACTTATGGGGATTCCCTGAGCTAGAAAACGATCAGCGACATATGCGCGCATTCTCGCTCGCCGATGGTTCGGCGCTGTCAAACCAGAGTGGCGACTATGTGGTTAAGGCAACGGAACTTGAAAAACGCATGAAAGCCTTGGCAGTAGAAGCCTGTACTACAGGTGACAATGCGATGACCCTGAATGATGCGTTGAGCATCGAATTGCCCACATCAGCTGACGTTGCACCTATCAATTTTGGACTAAGCGATAAACCCGTTGTAACCGACTCCCCGAGAGTGGTTGGTGGAGAAATAGTAAGCGATTAATTCCCCTGGCTATATTTTTAGTTTAACGATTAATCTTGCTTTCACTTTGGCCGGTTCTGGATGGAACTGGCCTTTTTTATTGGAGCAATCACCGCTTAAAAAAAATGATTGAAAGCCGTCCGATTAGCGCCTTTATTGATGCTTTTTGACGGCACCGGGGGGTTTTCCTAAGACTCGCTTAAACGCTTTGGCAAACGCCGCTTCAGTTGCGTAGCCGCACTCCAGTGCGACTTCGATTATCGACGCATTATGATCTCGCAGACGGCGGTAAGCGTTTTCCATTCGCAATTGCGTTAAAAACAATTTTGGCGATGTATCAAGTAGCGCTTTAAACCGCTTGGCAAAAGCTGAACGCGACATTGCGGCAATTTGCGCAAGCAGTTCTACATCCCAGTCTTTTGTCAGGTCGCTATAGATTGCTTTAAGCGCCAGGGCGATTTTAGGATCAGCAAGCGCTGCCATTAACCCTTGCTGTTGGGTACTTTTGGTCACGTGCTCTCGCAAAATTAACACAAAAATCACATCGGTTAACCGGTTTAAAGTGACTTGTGCGCCTGGGCCATTGGTTAACGACTCTTTGATCAGTACTTGCAATATGCTCGATAAATGAAAACACCAGGGTTCCTCCTGGCTCTTAATCACCAGATAGTCGGGCAAACTATCCAGTAAGGGATTGCTCGCCAGATGGTCAAATTCCATAAATCCACAAACAAGCCCCGTGCCCTGCTCACCTGCCTGTTCAAAACTGACCGATTGCGCGCTATTAGGTGGCACTGTAATTGTTGGACTGTCAGACAGATGGTGCTCATTAACCCGATTCAGCAAAATCAGATCGCCCGCCGATAATTTCACCGGAGAGTCCCCGGGCACGGTTAGAAAGCACTCTCCTGACGTTACGATATGAAATGGGACCTTACCGGTCTGCGAGGTGTCAACGTTGAAGGCACCGCAATATTTAGCATTATGAAATACCTGCGCATGCAACCGGTGGGTTTGTAATATTTGACTAATCGGATCCATAAAAGCGTTTTGGACATGAACTTAAGAGTTCTGAGCATAGAGAAGAACAGGCGAAATTACTAGACTAATCAGGCATCTTGAATTTAACTTAAATCAATGGAGAAACCTAATGATTAGCAAGATTTTGACCCTGGTCTCGGTACTATTTTTCTCGGCCTCAGTATTTGCCGGTGTCGAAAACGGTACCGACGAAAATGACGTGATGCTCGCAGGTCATGACGCTGTCGCCTACTTTAGTGAAAATAAGCCGGTACTTGGTTCGCCTGACTATACGACATCTTACCAAGGCGCAATCTATCGATTTTCAAGCGCCATTAATCGAGACGTGTTTAACGCTGACCCTGAAAAGTACGCGCCAATGTATGGCGGTTACTGTGCGTTTGGCACCTCAATAGGTAAAAAATTTCATGTCGATGGCAAATCATTTAAAGTGGTCGATGGAAAGTTGTACGTCAACAAAAACATCTCAGTCGGAAATCACTGGAGCAAAGACATTCCCGGTAACATTAAAAATGCTGAAGGTTATTGGCCTAAAATCAAGACCGTAGCACCTGAAGCACTTTAATATCTGACCGCATTCATTCTGACCGTTTTGGCCCGGCTTATAAGTACTTTTTGTGATATTCAGTGAGAGTTTGGATGCACCTGGTCCGTAGCATCCAGTTTCACAAAAGTACTGCAATCGATAAGCCAGGCCAATTTAGATTGATATTGGCCGAAAAACGCATCCGCCCATTGGACTTTTACAATTCTACCGATTAAAGATTATTGTTATATCTTCAATTGACAATTTTTTAATTCTCATTATGTTAAAGCTATTCACGATTTTCTGCGGCGCTTTATCATGTCCACCATTAACATTCGAAAAGCCACTCAAAATGACCTGCCAGTTTTATTGCAATTTGAGCAGGGCATCATTACAACCGAACGTCCTTTTGACCCGACACTCAAAGAAGGCCACATTAATTATTACGATATTAGCGAGATGATCGATTCGGACATGGCCGAGGTATTGGTCGCGGAAATTGATACTGAAATTATCGCATCCGGTTACGCCAAAATTGTCGACGCCAAACCCTATCGCAAATATGAACAATACAGCTATCTGGGATTCATGTTTGTCGCACCTGAGCATCGAGGCAAAAAAGTGAACCGTTTAATTATTGATGGGTTGATACATTGGAGTTTATCGCGAGGACTCACAGAGATTCGACTCGAAGTCTATGCAGAGAACGCCGGGGCTATTCGAGCTTATGAAAATGCCGGCTTTAGTCAGAATATTATTGAAATGCGGATGGACGTGAGTGATAAGCGCTAAGTTTGATCAATATTTCTCCCCCCGAAGAGAAGAGAAATATCGAGACACATTAGCGGTTTTTAATTGACTATTTGAGCATCTGTCGACTTGGCCGATGTTTTACCCACATTCTGAGACTCAAACTCAAAGGCTTTTGCTTTCGCCTGCTTTTTTACTGCCTGAGTTAATGCATCACTCACAGTTGGTGCGCTCGCGGCCATCGCCTGGCGTTTTTCAGCGATATATACATCGCGTTTTTTACTGAGTTCAGCGATTTCTTTTTTAACTTTTTGCCGCTCGGCGACTTGCGTTGCCACATATTCCTTGCGCTCCTCGGCCGTCATGCTTTGCATTGTTTCGGGCAACGCTTTTTGTTCCATTTCGGCTAAATCGTTATCCTGAATTTTACCTTCAGTATAAGCGTCGACCAGGTCCCAACTACTATTGTCGTAAAATGAAGACGACTTAGATTTGATCCGACTACCCAGAATAGTAATCGACTGTTTTTCACTTTTCTCATCTTGCTCTTGTTGGCGACGCAATTTGTCTTTGCCTTGTTTGCCGTAAGGAATATAAGTCTTATTCAATTGTTGATTAAGCATAACGAGCTTTTTATCCTGAGGCGATTCAATATAAACCAGCTGCTGGTTGGCATCGATACTCATATAATCGCCACCCGCCAGTAATGCGCCAGATTGCCACCCAGTCTGAAGTCCTTGCTGGTGGTTTCCAGCAAAAATGGTATTTACCGAGATCCCTTTCTGCTTTGCCAGAGCGATTGCGTGTTGGTAATTAATGGGACCTTGGGTAAATGGTTCGTTGCCGGCAATAAAAATGGTTTTAAGATCATGAGCCGATTGACTCCACTGCAAACTTTCAACGGCCGTTTTAATCGCCATGCCGCAATATTCGCTTCCGCCGTTGGTGGTCAGTTGAAATAATCCTTCTGAAACGCGATCGAGTTCGCGGGTAAAATTGTTTAATTTCCTGACATAACCTGAATCGGCAGAAATACCATCATTACCATATTCAAATAAAGCAACTTCGAGAATTGGCGTCACACCATTTTGGCGAGCGGTGGTAAACTCATTAACCACTTGCCAAAGCTGATTACGCGTTTGATCGATCAAGCCGTCCATACTACCGCTGGTATCCAGTAGAATGGCCATCTGAATTTTTGGTTTGCGCTTTGGGTTAATCGGTTTGCCGGTTTCAATCGGTTGTTGTTCAACCACAGCGGGTCTCACCGTTTTCTTTTCGGACTGCTGCGCCATCGCATGCGTCGACAATATCGACAAACCGCATAACGCTGCTATTACCAGAGGATATTTATTCAGGGACGACGATTTTTTTGTTTGATTCATTGGACGAACGAACATAACAAGCTCCTATTCCTTTTCTGTTATGGGGATAGCAGCAGATTACATTTTTCGGTGGCAATATTTGAGACAGAGCGATGTAAACTTTTCACAACGAAAGTTTACATCGCGGTTACATTGTCAAAATGACTATTTTATTGAAAGTAAATTAGTCGAGGTCGCCGATACAGACATAACGTGTCTCCAGGTAATCATCGATGCCCCAGCGACCACCTTCACGACCCATCCCAGATTCTTTGACGCCGCCAAAAGGCGCGGCCGGATTCGACAATACGCCTTCATTGATTCCGACCATTCCAAATTGTAGTTGTTCTGATAACCGCCAGATACGTTGAATATTCTGGGTAAAGGCATAAGAACATAACCCATAATTAGTTTGATTGGCCAAACGAATAACTTCTTCTTCGGTCTCGAATGGAATAATCGCGGCAACCGGACCAAAAATTTCCGTGTTAAAAATATCCATCTCGGGCGTCACATGCGTCAGGATCGTTGGCGCGTAAAAATTGCCCGGTTGCTCGAGTCTTTCACCACCGCATATTAATCGTGCGCCCTGTTCAGTAGCTTGCTTGACCAGTCTTTCCACTTTTTCTACAGCTTTGGGTTCGATCAACGGGCCAATATTAACGCCATCTTCAGTCCCCGAACCAGTGACTAGTTCTTCCACTTTATCTTTCAGGCGAGCAACAAACTCGGTGAGTATTTTGTTATGAACAAACAAGCGGTTGGCACAAACGCAAGTCTGACCAGCGTTGCGAAATTTGCTGCCCATAGCCCCTTTGATAGCCACGTCCAGGTCGGCGTCTTCAAAGGCAATGTAAGGCGCATTTCCTCCAAGTTCCATCGATGTTTTCTTGACCGTCGAAGCGCACTGGTGCAGTAATTTTTTTCCGATGGCAGTTGAGCCAGTAAAGCTGAACTTGGCAATACGGGGATCGGTGGTCAGTATTTCGCCAATTGGCTGGGCGTTGCTGCCAACCACGACATTAAATACGCCAGCTGGAATGCCTGCGGCTTGTGACAGTTCGGCTAGCGCCAATGCCGACAGCGGTGTGAGTTCCGAAGGCTTGACGATAAAAGTACACCCAGCAGCCAGCGCAGCACTCGCTTTACGTAAAATCATCGCACTAGGAAAGTTCCAGGGCGTTACCGCGCTGACCACGCCGATAGGACGTTTGAGTACCATTGCCCGGCGCCCTGATTGATTGACTGGTAAAATATCACCGTTGACCCGTCGAGACTCTTCGGCATACCACTGAATGTATTTAGCGCCGTACACCACTTCGCCCATGGCTTCGGCTTTCGGTTTGCCTTGTTCGGCGATCATAATAGCAGCCAGATCTTGCTGATTTTCGAGTATCAACCGATACCACTTTTGTAAAATCGAAGCTCTTTCATCAACCGTCAATGATTGCCACCGGCTTAGTGCTTGGCTCGCAGCGGCCACGGCTTGTTCTACCTGAATTGATGAGACTTCACCTATTTCAGCTACTTCTTGGTGATTCGCCGGATTGTCGACTTTAAAGGTGAAAGTCGCGCTAGTCCACTCACCATTAATAAATGATGTTGTCTTCCATAATGCAGGGTTGTTTAATTTCACAGCTAACTCTTACTAACTTTCTGACTGTTGCAATGCTTGGCGATTCTAACTGATTTTGAACAGGATATACGTATAATTTCTCGTATTCATTCTATAATATTTGGTTCTTTTACTCGATAAACTATACAGATCTTCAAATTTTTTCAAAACTTTCCGCCGGCGACAGTTAAGAAAGTATATCTCGCTTTCATTTCTAGCTTATAATTTTGCCTTTAAGCCACTAACCCACTCACTTAAATTGGTGTATGAAACGATCAAATCTGATTACTGAAGAAGGCGCGACAAGATTAAGAAATGAACTAGCCGACCTTTGGAAGAATAAGCGCCCCGAAGTCACACGCGCTATAACGGCGGCCGCTGCTGAAGGTGATCGCTCTGAAAATGCCGAGTATATCTACCGCAAGAAACAGCTCCGGGAAATGGATCGACGCATTCGTTACCTGCAAAAACGCACTCAAGAAATGCAAGTAATCGAACACCTGCCCCCTGATCAGTCAAAAATATTTTTTGGCGCCTGGGTCGAACTTGAGGACGAACAAGGTCACGTCACTACACATCGTCTGGTTGGGTCGGACGAGTTTGATTACAGATCCGAATACATCTCCATCGATTCGCCGCTTGCCCGCGCTTTGCTAAAAAAACAGGTCGACGACGAAGTAGTCGTTAAACTACCTGGCGGCGAGAAAACCTATTTTATCAATCTAATTTCCTACAATCGCTGAGATTGACAAATTCCCTTTTTTAATAAAAAAATCCCCGAATTCTGCGATAGAATTCGGGGATTAGACTTACCTTTTTCTGACTAGTTGCCTGGACAAACAGTGACTGCAATAGCCCTGTCTTCTTCGCCACCAGAAACCATAGTCACTTCATTGACTTTAACTTTATTGTTATTACCACATGAAGTTACTTCTGCCTGGAATGTCGCCACTGCGCTGCCGCCTGGCGTTGCATTAACGGTCAGGTCAACTCCCACAGCTGGCAGTGTGCCGACGCCATCAGCGTAATAATTAGCGCCAATAGAACCGTCTGAATTTTCCGCACCAACCGTCGTGAAGAAAGGCACAAAATCACCTAAATCTTCATAAACAAACCAGACCTGATCAGAGCCATTTAAAACCCATATCTGGAAAGTAAAGGTATTGGTAGGATTACCCCACTGAGGAACATCTTCCCATTCGTAAACGGTAAATGAATCAGGACCAGCCGTTAATACTGCGACGTACCAGTTGCCACCATCACCCAGATTCATATCAGTCCAGAAAGGCGCTAACAAATTATTGGGTGCGTTTGGATCAGGGAACACTTGATTAAACCAACTGGTCGCTAACCCACTGGCAGCGCCGGCTTCAATAGTACCATTCACTGACCAGACGACTTGAGTATGGCTCGCACCATTAAAATCAAAACTTGGCACATTTAAAATAAATCCACCGTCATCGCAGTTAGAAGGACAACCAAAGGGCGCAACACCGAGAGACGCGAGTGAAAAATAACCAAACGGCGCTGCCGCTGGGTCAATACTCATTCCACCAACACCAAGATCAAAACTCCAGGTTAGTGTGTCGCCGGCCACGGTAAGCGGTGCAACCTCGCTTCCATTGGTGATAACACCACTGGCAGAACCATCGACATATTCAAGACCGGCAGGCAATACGTCGGTAATATTGATGGTATCGACCATCTGACCATTAGTCACTGCGATTTCATAAGTGAGTATATCGCCGCTTACCGATACTTCCTGGTCAACGGTTTTAGATAGGTTGGCACTGGTGGAGTCTGCCGCAGTAACCGCCACAGGCATGCTCAATTTAACAAACTTGTTACCATTTGGTTTCAGTCTGATATCGCCAAACACCCATCCAGAATCAGCCAATGCTGTATCAGCTGTGACTGTAATGGTCTGGCTTTCGCCATCATTTAAGCTAAACTGACTGGGTTCAACGCTAATGGTCATGCCATTGCCCATGCTTTTACCAGAGGTTTTCCAGGTTCCAGAATGACCTGACTTATTAGTCACAGTGCGCGTCCAACTGCAGCTACCGACACAATTGCTATTTTGCATACTCGCGATATTCAATGTCTTGGGATCACCACCTAACGCGGGATCTGCCGCAGCAAAGTTAGCCGGAGTTTCATCCATCACCAGGCCAGACTTTAAGACATTTCGTAACTCAATTCTCCCTGCGCCGACATCAAAATGATCGCTTGGAGTGACACCATCTTCTTTAAACATTTCGTCTTTTTTAGCGGTCATCATTAGCGCTGATTTTATTTCATAGGGATTCCAATCAGTCGCCATTCCCAATAATGCACCACTACCCGCATTATGAGGACTTGCCATTGAGGTACCCGATAAAAACGCAAATTCAGGTGCTGGTGAAACGCCATCAGAATTCACTGCGGCCATAATGCTGACGCCGGGCGCTCCGATATCGGGTTTAATCACATCGATAGAACTGTTGGGGCCGCGCGAGCTAAAACCAGCGACAACGTCACCGTTTGCATCGCTCAAATCGAGACTAAAGCCAGCGATGGTGCCAACAGGATTGGGGTTACCAGCTAACCACGCCGCGAGTACTGCGCCGTCGGCTTGAGAGATATGAATGCCGGGTAAAACATGCGCGTCACCCACCAGGCCACCGCCGTTATCGATAAGAATATAGCCACCTGCGCCCGCTGCTAGTGCGTTAGCACCTTTTTCAACACGACCGAATGTTCCTCGCGTACAGGCGACAATTTCACCGTTAAATGTACCGGGAGGCCAAGGTGGATTGAAGTCGCCAATAACGCCTAGTCCACATAAGGTCGAACCAGGAAAGGCACCTTCAAGATCCGCAGAATTGATAATGGTTGCAGGACCATAGCTGGCGGTAAATCCTAAACCCTTGATGTCTGCCAGTGGCGAGGCATCGCTGCTTAGATTGGTAAGGCTATTGACGATAGTTCGATTATGAGTCATGGCTGCGGTGGCACTGACCCAAGGTGAATTGTGTCCGGTTGTCGTAGCGCCAGGGCCAGCATTACCGGCCGAAGTTGCAACATAAACACCCGCCGCGGTTGCATTAAGAAACGCTAGTTCAACCGCATCGCTATAAGGATTATTGCCGCCAGAAATCGAATAATTCAGTGATTGAATACCGTTGGGTAATACCGACGCATCGATAATAACCTGTTCAACGGCTGCGATTAAAGCCGAACCGGGACACGTATTAATACACACATCATAAGCGATGATGTTCGCGTGTGGCGCTACCCCGGAAACTTTGCGCGTTAGATCGGTGGTTGGCGCAAAGAGCGTAGCCGACATAATCACGTTTCCAGCTGCCGTGCTCGCGGTATGAGATCCGTGACCATCACTATCTTCTGGTGAAGTGGGGTCGCCTACGGGATCGTTTACCATATCCCACGCGCCGATTAATTTATCGTTACAGAATCCGGGATTGCTATCGCAGTAACTGCCTGGAATATAATTGCCACTGCCAAGTGGATTGGTATGGTCGTAACCATCGCCACCAACATCGGCAAACGACGGGTGATCATGATTGATGCCCGTATCAAGAATGGCCACCACCGCGCCTTCACCTCGCGTGCCTGGGATCGACAGCGCGTTATTTCCTTTGTATACGGATTTCGCGCCAATCCAGAGCGGACCGGCATCTGTCATTGGCACTTCCATGCGTTCTCTTTGAACGCTCAAAACGCCCGGCATTTTAGCCAGCAAATCAGCTTCTCGGCTTGACAGTTCAATCGCCATCCCGTTCATCACGTTCTGATATTTAAACTTAACATTCAGCTCGTGGCCAAACTCACTTTCGCAATGTTCGACCATTGCTTGCTGACTGGCTAATAAGTATGCACGATAGGCCTTACTCGCATCGCTGTTGACGTTAAGTCGTCGCTCTCCACTAACTTGTGGGCTGGTCGCCGCAAATCCCTGTATTCCTCCTTTATAGTTAACAACCGACGGATCAGCAAGACGCACAATATAGGTCGCTACATCGCTTTGATCGCGCGACGCTTTTTTAACTTCCGTAGCCGCCGCTGTGGAAGTGAGTACACTGGGTTGCTGGGAAGACAATTGTAATTCAACTGTCCCTGATGTTTCTGTTGCTTGCAGACTACTGAGCGACGTCAGGAATGTCGTCGCTGCAACTGCTGTCATTTTTATCAACGTTCTCATAAAGCATATCCTTTTATCAGTTATCTTGTAAAAGTCTACGCAACATGTTTTCTGCCGAACGAATTTACTATCTCTACTGCACAGCAGAGTTACCGCAACAATGCGTAGTAATAAATCACTAACAGCTATACTAATGGTTTGATTGTGATGCAAAGATGTGGCCGACAATTGGAAAATTCCATTTTACTGCCGATTATTGTTTCCTTCTTTTTTGCATTCAAAGAAATGGTAACATGAAAAAAAGACAAACTTTAAGTTAGAATTTATTTTTTCTTAAGATTATTTTTTTAAGTCTCAATCAGTCTGATGAATGTTTTTTTAGTTATTTTTTCTTTTAACAAATCTCAACCTGATAATTTTATCGCTGCTTTGAATAATCAATTATGAGGCAATCTGACTCCTAAAATAATCTCGCACTGCCATGTAGTCTTTTAAAATTTGCTCTTGTGTAAAATACTGAATACCATCCCGCCCTTCAAAAGGTTTAAGTACAGCCTGCAGTTGACCCTGCGGGTTAATTAAATACAGCATCACGCCATGCGCGACAGCATATTCGCCTGAAAATTCATTTTGATCTGCCTGAGGGATAGGCGTCAGCACGGATTTCATTCCCAGGCTTTGTTCTAAACCTATCGCCCGACCGCGGTTGGATTCCTGAAAGGTTAGACCGATGAAATCGGGGTGAAAGAAAGGCATATATTGGTAGAGGATTTCGACAGTATCGCGCTGATGGTCAATCGAATAAAAAAGAATAGTGAGATCATTCTGCGGTCTGACGCTGTCCAGTTGTTTTTTAAAACGCGTTAAAACATGTAGTGTAGTCGGGCAAATATCGGGGCAGCTAGTATACCCGTAAGAAACCAGATGCCACTTACCGAATAAATCCTGATTGGTATAAGCTTGATCAAATTGATTACGTAATTCAAACGTATCAATATGACGACCTTCGGGAATAAATTTACCATGAATTGCCGGGTAGTTTTTCTCATCAGAAGTCAACAAAAACAACCCTAGTACAGCAAACAAAACCAGCATAAAAATTATGCCAACCTGAAGTTTTTTACCGCCTTCAAATTGTTCCATGGAGGACTCGATTATAGCTAACTTTTAACTACCTTTAAAAAATATAATTCGGGTTAAAAAAGTATAATCTGCTTCGTACGCCATCAGCCAGATTAATACACCGATCGCGATTGGTGGCAGCAGAATAGTGTAAATAAGCGCCAATTTTTCCCACGCCAAATGCATAAAGATAGCGATAATTAATCCCGCTTTTAAAAACATGAAAAGCAAGATCAAACTCCAGCGTAAATGCCCTTGCAGATTGAAATAATCAACCATGTAAGAAAAGGCGCTCAAAACAAATAGGAGTCCCCACACTTTTAAATAGACGCTTATCGGATGTTGCTGACCTGCGGTTTCACTCATAAGTCACCTCACCATAAATAGAAGAATGCAAAAATAAATACCCAAACCAGATCAACAAAGTGCCAATAAAGTCCGGTAATCTCGACAATGTCATATCCTTTTTTCTCATAAAACCCCTTGCGAACACGATTAGCGATCACGATCAAATAAATAACCCCAGCGGTAACGTGCATGCCATGAAAACCGGTAATCATAAAGAAACTCGCGCCGAATTGTTCGGCACCCATCGGGTTGCCCCACGGCCTGACGCCTTCATCGACTATTAATTTAGTCCATTCAAAAGCTTGCATGCCGACAAATGCTGCCCCTAGTATGGCGGTCGTCAACATCAGATTTACGGTTTTTTTCCTGTCTCCGCGATAGGCATAATTAACCGCCATTGCCATAGTGCCACTACTGGTGATCAGCACAAAAGTCATAATAGCTATCAGCAACAAAGGTACGTGGTTACCTGCAATGGTGAGAGCAAACACTTCACTCGCCAGTGGCCAATCCGCGGTCGCCGACATACGGACGGTCATATAGCTGGTTAAGAAAATACTGAAAATAAAGGTATCGCTCAGCAGAAAAATCCACATCATCAACTTACCCCAGGGCATGTTGAATGTTTCTCTATCTGCGGACCAATCGTCCACGACACTTTTCCAACCGCTAGTTTGTCCTGTGGTATCAGTTGTCATTGTGTGTTCCTTTCAAATTGTCTTCGTTGCGACCTCGCTTGATCGTCGATTAAAATCCACATAACTCTGCGATAACTCTAAAGGTTTCCGATGAACTGGTTAACAGTGCGAATAACAGAAGCCAAATGATGAGTAAAAAATGCCAATAGGTAGTACATAAATTAATGCTTTTTGACAGGTCGTCGGTCGCTTTATTGCGGATAAATTTTCCTATCACGTAAAACAGCGCTAAAATGCCACCCATAAGATGTAAACCGTGCAGACTGGTATAAAGATAATAATAACTATTCGCTGGATTCGTCTGAACATAATAGCCCAGCTGATAGAGTTGTTTCCAAACGACTAACTGGCCAAACAAAAATGCCAGCGCAAAAAATGTTGCCAAAAAAATCGCCCCCATTGCGAGGTCTAATTTGGATTTGTGGCTAAATATTTTTGCCAAATGAATGGCTAGACTACTCAGCGCTAATGCGCCCGTGTTGAGCCACAATTGTCTCGCGTCAGAAAATGGCTGCCAGGGTTCACCCGCCAATGCCTGAAAGTCGACCATCTGCGAGCGGCCAAGAAAGGTAATGGTTATCAGAAAAAAAATTACCGCCACAACTGCGATAAAAAATCTTAACGCAATATTCCCGACTTTATTATTTTCATTTAATTCGAGCGCAGAAAATTCTGCACCCGCAGGGTGAGGTACCCAGGATTTTTCTCCAAGTTTACGGAAAATATTCATTCCTTTTCTCCTGAGTTTTCGCTTTGATTGCGCTCCGCCGTGTCTATCCTTTCGACGGCTTCTTCCGGCACATTTTGCGGTATAAAATCTTCTTTCGCATCGGGCACGCTGTAATCGTAAGCCCAGCGATAGACCACCGGTAAATTATCTCCCCAGTTCAGATGTTTGGGCGGATGATCCGGCGTTTGCCACTCAAGTGTGGTCGCCCCCCAGGGATTCGGATCAGACGACTTGCCGCTTCTTAAGCTGGCAATCATGTTGTAAATAAATATAAGTTGTGCAGCACCAACAATTAATGCAGATACGGTAATGCTGGCATTTAAATCCTGAGCGGAATCAGGGATAAAGGCCGTATCCCCCATGGCGTAATAACGTCGCGGTACACCCAAAAATCCAAGATAATGCATCGGCAAATAAATTGCGTAAGTACCAAGGAATGTTATCCAGAAGTGCCATTTACCTAAAGTCACATTAAAATCTTTACCCGTAATTTTCGGGAACCAGTGATAAATGGCAGCGAACAATACCATTACCGGCGAGACCCCCATCACCATATGGAAATGAGCGACCACAAAATAAGTATCCGAAAGAGGTAAGTCAATTACGACGTTGCCGAGAAATAGTCCTGTTAAGCCTCCATGGGTAAAGGTAAAAATAAAGCCGATGGCGAATAACATCGGAACGGTCAAATGAATATTTCCCTGCCATAAAGTCAGCACCCAGTTATAAACTTTAATCGCCGTCGGCACAGCAATTATCAAAGTGGTGGTGGCAAAGAAAAATCCGAAATAAGGGTTCATCCCGCTCACATACATGTGGTGTGCCCAAACGATAAAGCTGAGTCCACCGATTGCGACAATTGCCCACACCATCATGCGGTATCCAAAAATATTTTTGCGCGCGTGGGTACTTAAGATATCCGACACGATACCAAATGCGGGTAAGGCAACAATGTACACTTCCGGGTGGCCAAAAAACCAAAAGAGGTGCTGAAATAAAATTGGGCTACCGCCTGAGTAATTCATTTGTTCACCGAGCGAGACAATCGCCGGCATGAAAAAGCTGGTGCCGACAAGCAGGTCCAGCAGCATCATGATGGCGCTGACCAATAGCGCTGGAAACGCGAGCAATCCTAAAATTGTCGCAATAAAAATTCCCCACACCGAAAGCGGCATGCGCATTAAGGTCATACCGCGAGTGCGCGCCTGTAACACTGTGGTGACATAATTTAATCCGCCCATTGTGAATGCCACAATAAATACCGCGAGCGAAACCAGCATCAATAAAATCCCCCAGGTAGCACCCGGCGTTCCTTCCAGAATGGCTTGCGGCGGATAGAGGGTCCAGCCAGCGCCGGTTGGTCCACCCGGAACGAAAAAGCTGGCCATCAAAATAATAACGGCGAGCAGATAAACCCAGTAGCTCAGCATATTGAGAAAAGGAAAAACCATATCCCGCGCGCCTATCATGAGCGGAATCAGGTAGTTGCCAAAGCCGCCTAGAAATAATGCGGTGAGCAGGTAGATGACCATGATCATGCCGTGCATGGTGACAAACTGATAGTAGGCACTAGGGTCAATAAAGGAAAAACTATCGGGGAATCCTAATTGCAGCCGCATCAAACCCGACAGCACTAAAGCCACAAGGCCCACCAAAATTGCGGTGATGCTGTACTGGATGGCAATAACTTTGTGGTCCTGACTCCAGATATACTTACTCACAAAACTCGACGGCTCGTGGGCATGCTCGAGAGGTTGATCCGCAATTGCTACGTGTGTCATTCAATATCCCCTTGCTTTTATCTGTTTTTAACGCCCACCATAAAGTTTATCTGTGGTTACATTGTCTCAAGACTATTAAGATAAGCGACCAGATCATCGACCGCCTGTTCGTCCTGTAAAATTCTTGCCATTAGCATCATTTGAAAACCAAATAAATCGTCGGGATGGCTTCCTCGGATGCCCAGCTTAAAGTTTTCTAATTGACGTTTAATGTACCAGTCGTGTTGCCCGGTCAGTTTAGGCGCTCGCAGGCCAAAATTGCCTTCGCCTTTATCCCCATGACAAGTCGCACAAGTGACATAATAAGATTCGCCGCGATCGACTTCGCCCTTAATAGTCGACTCATTTTGGGCGGCCGGTAAAGTTTTAATATAAGCCACCACATCATGGATCGCAGCTTCGTCAGCCAAAGTCCCCGACATAGCCGCCATCTGTTGACCCAAAACGTCTTCTTGATGACTGCCACGGATGCCTTTTTTGTAATACTTCAACTGGCTGGCCAGATACCAGTCAGACTGTCCACTCAAGCCGGGCGCATTCATCGCAACCAGCCCTTCGCCATTAGCGCCATGACAAGCTGCACATACCGCATAAAGCGTTTGTCCTTTTTGCGCATCACCCGATTGAATTTGTAGGCTCTCTGCCAGGGTCGTTTGTTGATTCAGCCAGGCGTTGTAGTTGGCTTCGTTTTCGACGACCACACGGCCACGCATGGTGTGATGGGCAAGACCACAAAGCTCTTCACAGAGAATTTCGTAGGTGCCATTTTTGGTCGGCGTAAACCAGATGTAAGTAACCATGCCGGGAACCAGATCCATTTTCACGCGGAACTGAGGTACCGCAAAATTGTGCAACACATCTTTTGAACGCAGTAACACTTTGACCGGCTTATTAAGCGGCAGATGAAGTTCGTTATATGGGACCAAGCGGTCATCTTGTCCTGCGGGGTCGGTCAGGTCGAGGCCAAACGGATTGGCTGGGGTGATATGCCGGTTATCACTGCGCCCTAACTTACCGTCTTTTCCCGGCAATCGAAATTGCCATTGCCATTGTTGTCCTACCGCTTCGACCACATGAGCGTCCTGCGGAACTTCAATAAATTTAGCCCAGACAAACAAACCGGGTGCTAACATAGTCGCCACACCCAACGCGGTAATGACCGTTAAACCCAGTTCAAGTTTTTTGTTTTCAGGTTCGTAGTTGGCTTTGGCATTTTTTTTGTGGCGATATTTTAAAACTACATATGCAAGAAACAGATTAACCGCCACAAAAACAAATCCGGTAACCCAGAAAGTAATATTAATAGTGGTATCTATGGTATGCCAGTTGGACGCAATCGGTGAAAAATACCAGGGGCTCACAAAATGAAAGATCAGTGTACCCACAACCAGCAATATAAGAACAATAGCAATTTTCATAGGCAGTTTAATCCCTTATTTAAGCGCTGCAGTTGTCTGTTTTCCTGAATTGACGCCAGCCAGATCGACCTGAAGAAAAACACACAATAAAATACCGACAGCCATCGCCCAACAAAAGGTGAACGATCGGTTACTGCTATTTCAATATTATGATTTAACTAAACTACTTTTAACTTGGAAAATGGATTAATAAAATGTCTATCCGTTGCGACTAATCGAGATTCAGGATGTTTTTCTGACATCATTTTTTTGATGGTTTCCTCTTCCTCTTTAGCCGCATAAACCAGCACCAAGAATTTCCCCGCCTCGATTTCATTATGGAATGGGCGGATCTTTTTATTTTCGCTATCAATACCGTACAAACCACCTTCCCAGACCCCGAAGAGCGTTAAAAACAGGATCATTAGAAAATAGATAGTATTTGAAAGGGGGAAGCCAAATGGTTCTGTTTTGACTGCAATAGCGACGATAATGAGTGAGACCACAAATCCGATGATGCCACCGACGGTAGTCCCGCGGAACAAGTCCAGGGTTTCCAGATAATTACTGGAATGAATATGTTTTTGATTAAGGCCAGTTTCGTCTTTACTGATAACGTGGATGTACCAGTCCAAAATTCCTGCTTCATGAAGGTCATCAGAAACACGTTTACTGATATCTAAGTTGGGTGACAGATAATAAAGACACTTCATTGATCTTCTCCATCAATTCATTATGCTCACTGTTAATTTATGACTACATGAAGACTGCGCATGCTCCTTAAAAAAATACTGCTTTCAATTTTAAAATAGCACATTGTTTAATTAATAAACAGCAAGTGAACGGATAGTTAACCCGTATAAATACGTTCACCGAACAGAGGAATCGGGGTAAAAAGAGTGAGTAAGAATTTCAGGATTTTGGCAGTCGAAAATGAAAAATTCGCCGTGGCTCCTTTAAAAAAGGGGAATTGCAGATTTCCGTCAGCGAGTATTTTAAAAGAGACGCACGATGAAATCTTGAAGCGACCACGACGTATTAAAAAAACGTTTTTATAAACTATTTTGTTATAAACAATTTTTTACCAACATTGCCAGCGTTTTAGCCGCGTTAGGCGCTAGATTATTGGCAGTGACCGAGCATCCAGATGACGATCCTGCGCTGTAATTCAATGCGAGTGGTCGAAAAAGCATGGTCACCGTCAATATAGACCGCCTTAAATTTTAGCCCCCTCACTTGCTGGAAACTGTCATTGAGTTGCTGCTGGAGCGCAGGAGGCGTCACTTGATCTTGATTGCCGACTATCAAATACACTTGCTTTCCCATTAATGCCTTGCCAAACGTCCTTGGGTCCATCGTCTTGGTATTATTTTTTAATTCGGCTATCGCCTGCTCGCCTGAAAACTCCTTAAGCATAAAGAGGTTATCAATATAGTTACCAATATTTGGCTGTATATTTTTATCGACTCGCTCACTTTGGCCGATCACCGCCGGATTGGCGGCAGAAATTGCCACAACACACGCTAAATGCTTATCCTGAGTCGCAGCTTTAAGGGCCGTGTAGCCGCCGAAAGAGTGTCCCATAATTGTCAACTGCTCGGTGTCGACTCGATATTGTTTGGCGTTGTCCCTGATAAATTGAATCGCTGCCAAAGCATCTTTGTCCAGCTGTAAAAACGAGTATTTGCCCTCACTTCCCCAAGCGCCCGAGTAATGAAAAAATAATACATTGAATCCGGCTCGACGAAGCGACTGGGCCAAGTCGAGATTCTTTTCGTTACCCGGTAAACCATGCAGCAGAACGACGGTTGGATGAGGTCCCTGACCATTTGCGGTCAGCATAAAGCCTGTCAGGCGATAATCGTTAATCGGTATAAAAACTTCGTGAAAAGCCGGCGGAAAACTGACATCAACAGTCGGGAGATCCATGGTTACTGGGTCGTATTCCTGATATTTTTCGCTCGCCAGAACCGAGTGGTGGCCAATTAGCGCGAGCAATAGACATAATATGACGGCGCTATTACTGAAGGCGGCTTGTATGCTGGCAGTCGTGATCCGTCGCTTTTGATTCATCTTCACACCTTATTTGAGTGACGTTCTGAGCAGGCCTGTTTGTAAGTTGGTTATGCTCATTTGCAGAGTAAAAATATCAACAGCGATCTCACCCCGTTTTGCTGGCAACATCCATTGCTGCAATCACCGAAGACTGATGAGTTTGCGGCTCTTCAAAAATCGATGCAATCGATTGTCGCTCGTAAACACGTTCGCGCAACCATTGAATATTTTTTTTGATTATCTTAGCAGGCCTGCCTGCCAGAACAACATTAGTTTGCTCAAATTGGCCATTAATTAAAGACCCTGTCCCCACTACAGAATTGTCCGCAATTGAAGTCCCCTTGGTAAAAATACAATGTGACGCTACCCAGATATGGTTGCCAAAGACGATATTTTTCGCAAAGTTGGTTCTTTGCCCTGTGCGCTGACAAAGTAGCGAATGAGAATCTCCTGTGCGAACATCAATATCATAGGAAAACATACAATCCTGGCCTATTAACAATTTTGATCCCGGCTCAGTCGCGGACAAATGGACGCCTTCAAACGTTGAATCCTGACCGATAGAAATCATGCAATCACGGTCTTCACACCAGATGCTTCCCCTTTCATTAAACGCACAATTGGCGCCTATGATCACACGATGATTATTGCCGTAAATATGAAACGAAACATTGTTCAGCTGACAACCGGGATGAATTAATATCAGATTATGATCGCCGATAATGTTAAAGCTGACATTGTTCAACTCGCAATCATCATACAGAATGTTATTGTTAAAACCCTCTACGGATTTTCGCGGCAATGGTTGAGTCGTTTGAGATTTAAGTGGGATAAATGAAATTTTTCGCATCGTACTACTTCTGCTTTAATGGGCTACAGCGTAATCCTAATCGCGCCTATTACACATAGCGTTAATCTTAAAATACTTTTCAGGTTGTTATTTTTATTAAGACTTCAATTATTAATATCTTTCATTCAGTCTTTAGTTTTCAAGAATTCGCGCTTAACAAGGATGCTCAATGTTTTTCGCTTCCTGCGATATTCAATTCAGATAGTAGCGAAAAAATACAGGCACACCAAGCGCATCAGGTGGAATTGAGAACTAAATCAACATTAATTCTCTTTAAGAGATTAGCGAATGAGATTTTCTGCGACGCAACACGTCGGTTATCGCAAAAAACAGATAAAAATTCACCGCAATACTAAAAACGCCTGAACGGGAAAATCCATCGGAAATTTTTTCCTATCAAAAAATCATTTTTCCAGCTAATGGGCGCGTTTTCATGATCCAGATTCTAGTAACAAAATACGTACTAACTTTGATTAATTGATGACAATTTTCTCATAATATTTTTCGAGCGGCACAGACACGCCATTTTCCGTCACTATCCTGGCGTGCTTCATCTTCAATTGGCGGGGCTCTTTAACGCCGCAGGAGTGGGCGATCATACCGACGGCGAACATCATATTTTCTGCATATTGAGCGACACGCAGCGATTTATCCCGCGCGACTAAACCACGCTGCAGATTTTTGTTATGCGTCGCTACGCCAGTCGGGCAAGTATTCTTATTACACTGTAACGACTGAATGCAGCCTAACGCAAACATGAAACCGCGGGCAGAACTGATAAAATCGGCGCCTACGCATAGGGCCCAGGCAACATCTGCCGGATTGACCATTTTACCTGAGGTAAAGACCTTAATTCGTTTACGCAGGCCATATCGTTTAAGGGCACTGATCAACATGGGCAACGTTTCTCGGATAGTCAGGCCCATATCGTCCATAAGCGTCATTGGCGCCGCGCCGGTGCCTCCGTCGGCACTATCCAGCGTGATAAAGTCTGGCGCATTTTCCAGACCGCGATCCAGAATATCCTGAAACAAAGACTCCAACCAATCAGGCGAGCCAATGACCGTTTTAAAACCAACCGGCTTGCCGGTCACCTGACGAATATGAACAATCAGATCAAGCAGTTCCTGATTGCTGTTAATATCGGGATGGCGGTTGGGGCTAATAGAATCTTCTCCCTCAACAATACCGCGAATGGCTGCAATTTCTGCGGTGACTTTTTCACCCGGTAAAATTCCACCTTTACCCGGCTTGGCACCTTGCGCTAATTTTATTTCGATTAAACGCACTTGCTCATGAGCGGCAACTTCTCGCAGCTTTGTATCATCCAGGTTGCCGTTTTTATCTCTCACGCCATATTTTGCAGTGCCGATTTGAAAAATGATATCGGCGCCACCTTGTAAATGAAACGGTGACAAGCCACCTTCTCCCGTATTCAACCAGGTTTGTGCTTTGGCGGCGCCATAAGACAAAGCCTGCACCGCCGGTTTAGAAATCGCACCATAACTCATGGCGGAAATGCCAAAAAAAGCGCTGGTTGTCCAAGGGTATTGGCACCCCTCGCCAATGGTGATCGGCCGCGGCGCGACCGCATCTTTTTTCATGGTAGGATAAGGGCAATTCACAAACAGAATGTTGCCGACTTTTTTGGTATCGCGGGTAGAACCAAACGCAATGGTATTATCAATATTTTTAGCCGCGCGATATACCCAACTGCGCTGCGCGCGATTGAAGGGTAACTCTTCTCTGTCCATGGCAAAAAAATACTGCCGGAAAAACTCTCCGATATGTTCAAAAAAATAACGAAACCGACCGACAACCGGATAATTGCGCCGAATTGCATGCTTGGTCTGAAATTTATCTATCAGATAAACGACCACTAAAACTAAAACAGCCAGTCCTACTATCCAGACAAATAGTAGCGCTGCCCATTGAAATATAGCATTAATCAATTGTTGCGTTTCTTGTGACACAAAAAACTCCCTAAGTTGCGTCGATACCCCTTGGCCGAGGCTCGCCAGGAGATGTTTTACACTGGAATAGGGGGCGAGTTAAAACTCAAACAATAATTTCAGTGCGATTAAGGTTAAAAACGCGCCCATCCCCCAGTCAATATAATGACCGTGAGTTTCATACCAGCTGAGTACAACTTGGCGAGAAAATATCCAAGCCACTAACACAAACCATAACACAGTCCAAAGCACTAACCATAGCCCGTATAAACTCTGAACCCAAAGCGGCGTTTCGGGGCTGACAATATTGGTAAATAACACCAGGAAAAAAACCGTCACTTTAGGATTAAATACGTTGGTCAGAAACCCTTGGCGAAAAGACTGCATAGCGGTCAATTCTATCGGCTCGAGCGTCATCTCGGTTGTCAGTTTTTTCGCCCGAGAATGAAACGCTTGCCATGCTATCCAGAGTAAATAGCCTGCCCCAATAATTTTTATTGTCGTAAACAACACCTCTGACTGAGATAAGATTAACGCGATGCCGAACAAGGTATATACAAGATGAACAGAAATTCCACAGCCAACACCAACAGCGGTGAAAACACCCGACGACTTGCCGCAGCGTAAGGTGTTTTTAGTTACTACCGCAAAGTCAGCGCCGGGGCTGGCGACCGCTATGATGTGCGCGATTGAGAGCAGAATAAATTCGTTAAGCATTTGTTATTATTGTATCAAGTTAAATGAGCGCTCTTTGTGTTAATTAAAAACCATTTGTGTTAATTGAAAACCATGTGTGAGTCCGGTTTTATCTGCGTGTAAAAAAACTGTCCTCAATACAGATAACCATAATACATAAGCTCGACAATGCGCGATATTTTTGACGCGGTTTTAATACTTCACACAAACGTTTTTGGGTTCGGTAAAAAAGCGCATGGCTTCATGCCCCCCTTCTCGCCCCATACCAGAAGACTTCACGCCACCAAACGGCGTGCGTAAATCTCTTAGCAGCCAGGTATTGAGCCAGACGATGCCAAAGTCCAGTTCACGCGACAAGCGATGACAACGTTTAATATTATTACTCCACACAGAAGTTGCTAATCCATATTCGGTACCATTCGCCAGCTCAATCGCTTGCTCATCGGTATCAAAGGGTTGAAGTGTGCACACTGGGCCAAATATTTCTTCCTGATTGGTTCGACAATTCAGCGGTAGCCCTTCGATCACCGTGGGCGCGACAAAATAGCCCGCTTCACAGCGTCCCGCCACGCTTACCTTATTACCGCCGCACAGAATTTTACCGCCTTCGTCTTGCGCCAGTTGAATATATGACAGGACTTTCTCCATGTGGGACTTTGACACTAACGCGCCGTGCTGGGTAGTTTCGTCGAGTGGATCGCCAATCTGAAGTTTTTGAATTTTATCGACAAAAGCCTGTTTAAATTTCTCGTAAATAGGTCGCTCAACATAGATGCGTGAGCCGCATAAACAGATTTGGCCCTGATTTGAAAACGCCGCCCGCGCGACTTCACTGACGGTACTATCAAAGTCACAATCCGCAAAGACTAATGTTGGATTTTTACCGCCTAACTCCAACGAGGTTTTCTTTAGCAAAGGCGCTGCCACCGACGCAATATGTTTACCCGTCGCGCTACCGCCAGTAAAACTGATGGCTTTAATTTTAGGGTGCTCGACCATCGGCCCGCCGATAGATGGCCCGGTGCCGTGGAGAATATTTAATACCCCTTGAGGCAAGCCGACTTCAATACACAATTTAGAAAAAATATATGCCGTCATGGGCGTTATTTCAGAGGGTTTAGCAATAACGCAGTTCCCGGTCGCTAAAGCGGGTGCAATTTTCCAGGTGAATAAATAAAGCGGTAAATTCCAGGGAGAAATGCAACCGACGATTCCTATCGGCTCTCGCAAGGTGTAGTTCACGCCAACCGCACCCATGCTGTGTGACTCACTCGCAAATTGGGTTGCAGCATTGGCAAAAAATCGAATATTGGCGGCGCTTCGATAACTGTCTACGGCCCGAGCAAATGCAATGGGCTTGCCATTATCGATAGCCTCCGCCCTGGCTAATTCATCGCTGGCGGCATCGATTGCTTCAGCGAGCTTTAATAATAAATTTGAACGCTCTTCCGCGGGCATCTCCGCCCAGTTTTTTTGCGCCGCCTCCGCAGCGGAAACCGCCAGTTCCAGATCAGCCCCATTCGATTGCGGGATGAGCGAGTAGACTTTACCGGTGGCCGCTTCATAATTGTCGAGATACTCGCCCGCCACCGGCGCGATCAATTGACCGTTTATGTAATTTTTAATTTTTTGCATAACCGTTTATCCAGTAACGTTTTTGTTCCTTCGCCCGCGAAGGGGGAATTTACAAACAGCTCGTACGGCCGCCGTCGACCGGCAAGCTCACTCCAGTGATATAACCCGCTGCCGGTGACGCAAGAAATGCCACAGCATTGGCAAACTCTTCAGCTTCACCAAATCGGCGCATTGGAATAATCGACTTTTCCTCTTCTGCCATTTCCTCAGTAGACACGCCGTTTTTCGCAGCTTTGTTTTTGATTATCGCTTCCAGGCGAACCGTGTTAGTTGCCCCCGGTAAAACGTTGTTCACCGAAATTCCGTATTGGCCTAATTCGTTCGCCATGGTTTTTGCCCAGCTGGCCACAGCGCCGCGCACGGTATTAGAAACCCCCAGGTTAGGCAACGGCTGTTTTACGCTCGTTGAGATAACATTGATGATTCGACCGTAACCGGCTTTTTTCATACCCGGTATTAATTTGGTTGCCAGTTGATGATTATTTATCAGATGCTGGTTAAAAGCCGCAAGAAACGACTCACTTTCAGCGGTATTCGCCGGGCCAGGTGCAGGACCACCGGTATTATTGATCAAAATCTGATAGTCAGGGACCACCGTTAATTGCTCGTCGATGGCGCGCGCGACAGCCGCGGGATCTGAAAAATCGGCACAAATCGCAAAATGCTCCTGTGAACCATCATTGGCCAATTCAGCTTTAACCTGGTTGAGCTTTTCCAGGTTTCGCGCAAACAAAGTGACATTCGCGCCCATTTTGGCTAATTGAATAGCAATCGCTTTACCCATGCCTTGCGACGAACCACACACCAGCGCATTTTTGTTTTTTAAATTTAAATCCATAGTCTTTCTCATCATTTCAATCGATTAAAAATAATAACGGGCCACTTTAAAGCAGCCCGTAAAATCATTCAAGAAGCGCTTTTGAGCGCGGCCTGGTTTGATTTACTCGCCGCTTATTGCCTTTAGAATACCGGCTTTATCCAAACCGCAACGACTTAGCAGGTCCGTTGGGTCGCCATGCTCAATGAATCGATCCGGAATTCCCAGATTGATTATTGGCGTAGTAATTTTCTGGGTATTTAAAAATTCGTTTACAGCGCTACCGGCGCCGCCAGCAATGGCGTTCTCTTCAATAGTGACGAGTTGCTGGTGACTATTGACCATCTCAAGGATCATCGATTGGTCGAGCGGTTTTACAAAGCGCATATCTACCACGGTTGCATCGATTTCTTCTGCCACTGCCATGGCGGTCGGTAATAAACTACCAAATACTAACAACGCAATTTTTTGACCCTGTCGTCTGATAATCGCTTTGCCGATTTCAATCGTATCGAGATCATCTCCGGCGTCAACGCCAGTACCAGCGCCTCGCGGATAGCGAACCGCCGTTGGTCCATCATAATGATATCCGGTAGAGAGCATCATTCGGCATTCTCTTTCGTCACTCGGTACCATGACCATCATATTCGGAATACAGCGCAAGTAACTCAGATCAAATGCACCGTGATGGGTCGCTCCATCGCCTCCCACCAGGCCACCGCGGTCGATGGCAAACAGGACATCCAGATTTTGCAAAGCGACGTCGTGAATTAATTGATCATAACCGCGCTGTAAAAAAGAGCCGTATATGGCACAAACCGGTTTGGCTTGTTCACAAGCCATACCTGCGGCCAAGGTAACGGCGTGTTGTTCGGCAATGCCGACGTCGAAATAACGTTGCGGATATGCCTTTGAAAACGCCACCAGATCGGAGCCTTCGCGCATAGCAGGCGTAATTCCCATAAGGCGTTCATCCTTGGCCGCCATGTCACATAACCACTGGCCAAAAATATTGGAATAGGTGCGTGTTTTTTTGCTTTTCGGAAGCTCTTTTTCCTGCGGGTTAAACACCGGTACCGCGTGATATTTAATGGGATCTTTTTCCGCCGGCTCAAAGCCTTTTCCCTTGCGGGTTACCACGTGAAGAAGTTGCGGACCTTTCAGAGCTTTAATGTTGCCTATAGTGGTCAACAGTGTCGGTAAGTTATGTCCATCAATGGGACCGATATAATTAAAACCGAGTTCTTCAAACAGTGTTCCGGGCAACACCATCCCTTTCATATGTTCTTCGACGCGATGCGCCCATTCGGAAATAGTCGGCATATTCTGCAGCACTTTTTTGCCGCCTTCTTTTACTCCACTATAAAATTTTCCGGACAAAACCTTGGCGAGATAATTATTCAGCCCCCCGACATTTTCGGAAATCGACATGTCGTTATCATTGAGGATAACGGTTAGATTGGCATCCAGATCGGCGGCATGATTAAGCGCCTCAAATGCCATACCGGCCGTCATTGCACCATCGCCAATGACCGCAACAAAACGACGTTCATCGCCGCGCGCTTTGGCCGCCACCGCCATGCCCAACGCCGCACTAATTGAGGTACTGGAATGCCCGACACCAAAACAGTCGTATTCGCTTTCAAAGCGACTGGGAAAAGGATGTAAACCGTCGGTCTGGCGAATCGATATCAAGGCTTCTTTGCGACCCGTGAGCACTTTATGCGGATAAGCCTGATGCCCCACATCCCAGACTATTTTATCAGTCGGCGTATCAAACAAATAATGCAAAACGACTGTCAATTCAACCGTCCCCAATCCGGCGGCAAAATGGCCGCCACATTGGCTCGTCGACTCAATTAAAAATTCCCGTAATTCTTCAGCGACCGCCTGGAGGCTTTCTTTCGGCAGCTCGCGCAAGTCAGCAGGGTAATTAATACCTGCTAGATTGGGATATTTTTCCGGGGTACACAACATATTAAAACTTCTTATCAATTCTCAATGGTCTAGGTTTAATCACGTTACTAATAGCTTCGCAAGATGATGTAACGAGCAAACGCTTCCAGGTTTTCGCTATTATAAGGTAGTTGCTTTAATGCGGCTAATGCCGTTTCTACTAATTCATTTGCCTTTTGCTTGGCGCTTTGCAACCCCATTAAAGCCGGAAAAGTAGATTTGTTTTTTTCCAGATCAGATCCTTGCGGCTTGCCCAGTGTTTCAGTGTCCCCTTCTATATCTAAAATATCGTCACGGATCTGAAACGCCAACCCTAAAGACTGACTGTACACCTGTAGGTGCTCCAATACACGCGCATCTCTAACACTACTGGTCAGGTAACCGAGCTTAACTGATACATCGATCAGCGCGCCGGTTTTCATTCGGTGCATCGATTCCAGCGTCGCCAGGTCGGTCTGACGATTTGTCATCTCCAGATCGATAGCTTGTCCGCCGCCCATACCTAAAGAGCCGCTCGCTCGACTGAGTTCAGTTAGCATTTCCAATCGCGTTTGCGGTGCGACCGTTAAGCGCGTCGCATTGGCCAAAATTTCAAAAGCCAAAGTCTGTAGTGCGTCGCCGGCTAACACAGCTGTCGCCTCGTCAAATGCCACATGACAGGTTGGGATGCCTCGTCTTAAATCATCATCATCCATACAAGGCAGGTCATCATGAATTAACGAATAAGCGTGGATCAACTCGACCACTAATGCGGGAATATCCAACGACGCTCTTTCAGCGCCCAACATCTCACCGCAAGCGAATACCAACGCTGGCCGTAACCGCTTGCCCGGGTTAAGCGCCGAATGGCGCATCGCCTGATGCAGTCGTGTTGGTGGCTGAGACTCCAGCGGTAAATACTGGTCTAACAGCCCCTGTACACGTTGCTGCACATGCGCTAAAAACTGTCTATGCGGCATAGATTATTCTTTTGAAAAGTCTTCGAGTTGATCGTTATCTTGAGTCAAAATAGCGACTTTTTGTTGCGCTTGATCGAGCAAGTTCTGGCAATCTCGGGTCAATTTTACGCCTTTTTCAAATTGGGCCAGCGAATCTTCCAAAGCCAGATCGCCTTTTTCCAATTTTTCGACGATAGACTCAAGCGAAGCTAATTGCTCTTCAAACGAAGGCTTTTTTGCGCTCATGGCAATATCTCTCGGTTAAAACAACGTGTCTCGATTAAAAACAGGGCGCTATTGTCGCGCATTTCCGAGCGGAAAGAAATAATAAACCTGTAACTGAGTAAATTCGAAAAACGATCGATTAAACCGGTAAACCGCGCCAATTTCCGCTATATTTCCTCTTCAAAGGCGATTTGCTTCACAAAGCTTTAAATAGGAAAAGGAATTTTTCTTTGATACTGGAATTGTATAGAATCTCGTCTAACCTTTGAGTAAGCATTATAAAATAACGAGTTGCGGCCTTTGATTCAGTCGCAACCATTTGAAAGCAAAGGAGCTTTTAAAGTTGGATATAGCAACTCTGGTAGGGTTAATCGGTGCGGTCGCGATGGTCTTAGTGGCCATGATTTTAAGCGGCGGAGTCGCTCCTTTTATCGACGCCCCTTCCATTTTGATCGTTGTCGTTGGAACACACTTTGTTGTAATGATGAAATTTGCCCTGGGCGATTTCCTCAGCGCGGCGTCTTCCGGTATGAAGGTATTGACCTTCAAATCACCTGACTTTGACGAATTAATTGAAAATATTGTCGAATTGGCTGATATGGCTCGTAAAAGCGGCTTGTTAGCGTTAGAAGGTGCCGAAATCAAAGATCCTTTTATTAAAAAAGGTATTGGTCTGTTAGTCGACGGTCACGACGGTGATGTAGTTAAATCGATTTTGCAAAAAGACGTCAAAATGGCTTCCGCGCGCCACGCGATTGGCGCCGATGTATTTAAATCAATGGCCGACGTTGCTCCGGCCATGGGTATGATCGGCACCTTGATAGGCCTGGTCGCCATGCTTGGCAATATGGACGATCCCAAGTCGATAGGTCCGGCGATGGCGGTCGCCTTATTGACCACTTTATATGGCGCTATTATGGCCAACATGGTGGGTATTCCCATTGCCGACAAGCTCGCTTTACGAGACGAAGAAGAAAAAATTTCGAAAACGCTGATTATCGATGGTCTATTGGGGATCCAGGCGGGTCAAAACCCACGCGTCATCGAACAAGTGTTACACGGCTATCTGGCGGAAAGTAAGCGTCCGTCGGCTGAAGAATAATCATCATGTTGATCCATGAGTGACCGAATCCAATGAGCGACGAAGAAGAGTGTAAATGTCCCCCTGAGGGTCTCCCCGCTTATATGGGGACTTTTGCAGATCTGATGGCCCTGCTGATGTGCTTCTTCGTCTTATTGTTATCCTTTTCAGAAATGGACGTGCTCAAATTTAAACAGATCGCGGGGTCCATGCAATTTGCTTTCGGGGTTCAAAACAAAGTCGACGTCAAAGACATTCCTAAAGGCACCAGCATAATCGCGCAAGAGTTTTCTCCCGGAAAACCGCGTCCAACCGTTATCGAAGCGGTGATGCAGCAGACAATTGACATCACCAAGGAGACTCTCGACTTTGACGAACCTGTTGAAGATGAGCCCTCTGAAGGCGAAGGCGAAGACGCCAACAAAGGCGTTGGAGAGCAAGACTCCACCAGCAGCGAAACCGCCCATGAAACCGCGGCTGAAAAAGCGGCGCGCGAAGCCGCAGAGCAAGCCGCCGCAGAAGCGCTGGCCCGCTCTATTGCCAGCAGCCTTTCCGAAGAGATTCTAGAAGGCCAGGTAGAACTGCTTGCCAAAGGCGCTTATGTGGTTATTCGCATTCGCGAGAAAGGATCTTTCGCTTCTGGCTCAGATACCATTGAAGAGCAATTTTTACCCGTGATTCAAAAAATCGAAGATATTCTCAAAGATACCGAAGGTGAAATCCGGGTGGCCGGACATACCGACAATCTGCCAATCAACAATGAATTTTTCCGTTCTAATTGGGAGCTTTCCGGCGGGCGAGCCGCGTCAGTAACACGCGAGCTACTTAAAAGCCGTGTACTGGATAAAAATCGCTTCGTGATTACTGGTTATGCAGATACCAAACCCGTTGCAGATAACACGACCCGAGAAGGGCGCGCGACCAATCGCCGAGTTGAAATTATTATTGTTCAAGGCGAACAACCCGAAGGGGAAGTCGTCGGGGTTGGTGTGGATACGCCAGGGAGCTAAGCGTAAAATAGCTCTCAATGGTCGGTAATCGATGTTAACAAAACATCCGTAAACCGCCGCTATCGAACGGAGGATCCATATCGACTGGTGGTTTATTCTGACAAAGAGCCGTGCCAGCGTTTGACGTCGGAAAGGTCAAAAATCCATTCATGAAATTGGTCTCCGCGCTGTTCTACCGGCATACCATCGCGAATCCACCGCTCGACACTAGTAATGGTCACATCCATTAAATTGGCCAGGGTATCTTTGCCGACAATTTTGTCATTGGGCATATAGCCCGCCTGCTCATCGACGATCGTCCGGTTTTGCCGTCGTTTCGCCTGGCGTAAGTAGTTAGAACTTCTCATAATTTACTCATCAGACCAGAATACTCACTTTAAATATAGTCTATTTTTTGTACGATCGAGACATATTAAACATTGAATTTTTGAGATATCGGTTCGCTAAAATCACCGCGACTCCCCGTCAAACACGTAAATTCTACCGAGAAGTTTCTCTATGCTCTTGATAAAATAGGCAATTCCTAACCGCCGATAATACCGATAATAATATGCGCGCAGTGCTGTCTTTTCTGATCTTTAATTTATTCCTGTTGCTGTTAGCCGAATGGCAAATCGCACGTCAGCGCAGCTTGGCAAGCCCGTCGCACCAAACCGGCCGGTGGTTTTATCTGGCGGTCGTGAGTAAATCATTGGCATCCTGCGCTTTTATTTTATTTTTTTATCTCTATAGTGCGACTTTAGACGCGTTCGGCTACGGAATTTTGGCGGCATTAATCTGCTCCTTGCTAGGGGACATTCTGCTCTTACCCAAACAAAATCATCTTGCGTTTAAATTTGGAATTGGCGCTTTTGCGCTCGCCCACATAGCTTATTCAGTCGCATTCTTCCCGCTGGTCACCGTCAGTATTTCACTGATCCTTCTCGCCGCTATCAATTTGTTATTCGCCGCATTAATATTTCGCTGGCTTGGCCAACATTTAAGCGGCGGATTCCGGTGGCTGGTTCCGGGTTATCTATTGATTATCGGTGTAATGGTGACTTTAGGCGGCACGATTAGCTTAGCAGGTTATTCTGTCTGGCTCGGTATTGGCAGCTTGTTGTTTGCCATCTCTGATGTGTTTGTCGCTCGTAATCGGTTTGTCTCGCCTGGATTGATCAATCGACTTGTAGGGCTACCGCTGTATTATTGTGGACAAATAATGATAGCTTACGGGGCGATAATCCATCTGCAAACCGAATAAGCTTTTATTGAATGCTTTTACGCAAATGGGGTTATGCCGGAAGCCCGAACTAGGGTAAAATCGGCGCTTACCGCCTTTGCCCCTTTGTAGGCAAGCGAGTAATCCATAGAAATTTGAATTCCATAGAAAAGAGACACACATCTAGATGAGCACAGAAGCGACCAAACCGGCCAATTTTATCCGAAACATTATCGAAGCAGATCTCGAAGCGGGTAAACACCAATCGGTACAAACCCGGTTTCCACCAGAGCCAAATGGCTTTTTGCATGTTGGACACGCCAAATCTATTTGCATCAATTTTGGGTTTGCCAACGACTACCAGGGAAAATGCAATCTGCGCTTTGACGATACCAATCCGGCAAAAGAAGAAGACGCTTACGCCAAAGCCATCGCGGCAGATGTTGAATGGTTAGGTTTTGAATGGTCTGGAGAAATCCGTCACGCAGCCGACTACTTTGACCAGCTTTACACTTTTGCCGAAGAACTCATCGAAAAAAACCTGGCTTATGTTGATGAACTGAGCGCCGAACAAATGCGTGAATACCGCGGAACTTTTGAAATACCCGGTAAAGATAGCCCGTTTCGCGATCGGCCAACAGCAGAAAGCCTGGATCTTTTTCGACGCATGAAAGCCGGTGAATTTGAAGACGGCGCGCTGTCCTTGCGGGCCAAAATAGACATGACGTCACCGAACATGAATATGCGTGACCCGGTCATTTATCGGATCAAACGTCAGCACCATATTCGCACCGGCGACAAGTGGTGTATTTATCCGACTTATGATTTTACCCACTGTATTTCGGACGCCATCGAAGGGATCACCCATTCGCTTTGTACCCTGGAGTTTGAAGATCATCGGCCACTGTATGACTGGGTACTGGACAATATTTCGATCGACTGCCATCCGCAACAGATTGAGTTTTCTCGTTTAAACCTGGAACACACTGTCACCAGTAAGCGTAAATTAAACCAGTTAGTGCTGGAAAACATTGTTGACGGTTGGGATGACCCAAGAATGCCGACCATTTCCGGAATGCGTCGTCGTGGTTTCACGCCGGCGTCAATTCGCGATTTTGTTCAGCGCACCGGGGTCACTAAAAAAGTTCACACGGTCGAAATGAGCTTGCTGGAAAATTCTGTACGTGAAGACCTGGGTGAAAATGCGCCACGAGCGATGGCCGTCTTGCGACCACTTAAGGTGACTATCACAAATTACCCTGAGGATAAGGTAGAAGAACTCACTGCGCCCAACCATCCGCAAAAAGAAACGATGGGCAGTCGCAAAATATACTTCAGTAAAACCCTGTACATCGACCAGGATGACTTCCGTGAAAGCGCCAACAAAAAGTATAAACGACTGGTTTTAGGTAAAGCGGTACGACTGCGTAATGCGTATGTGATTACCTGTGATGAAGTTGTCAAAGATGACGCAGGTAATATCGTCGAATTACTGTGTCATTATGATGAAAACACGCTGGGTAAAAATCCAGAAGGATACAAACCTAAAGGGGTGATCCACTGGGTGTCAGCGACCGAATCCAAACCGGCAACCATTCGTTTATACGATAGACTGTTTAACGTCCCTAACCCAGGTGCCGCTGAAGATTTTCTTGCAACCATAAATCCGAACTCGTTGGAAGTGCTCGAAAATGCACGAGTAGAGATGAGTCTGGCATCGGCCAAACCGGAACAGACGTTCCAGTTTGAACGAGAAGGCTATTTCTGCGCTGATCGTTACGAGCATAAACCTGATCATCTGGTGTTTAATCGAACCGTAACCTTGCGCGATAGTTGGGCAAAAATTGAAGCGAACGCCGGTTAGTTATTAATAACGACCAATCCAAAAAAAGGTGAACATTGTTCACCTTTTTTAATGTTATTTTTCTGAAAAAAGTCACCACTGCCAACGCTTCTTATACGCCGTGGTTTGAGTGACTTCCTCAATCGCGCGATCAAATTTTTTAACCATATCTAAACTCACCGTCTTGCGACTAAACATCAAAGAAACAGGCGCTGAATATACGGTTACATGACAAGACACTAAAGAATCTCGCGCTCGATTTGAGCGCTTACTATAGGCAACAATTACAGGGTCATCGATAACTCCATCTAAACCCTGTTGCTTTACAAATTCTGCATCTGCGTAGATTTGGTCAAAATAAATAATTTTTTGGTTCAGCTGCGGGTCCTTCTGGATCTGGTTAATTTCATCGCCATAAAGACTGTTTTTCTGAAGTCCCAATTTAAATCCTTGCGCAATCAATTCGCCAATACGACTTTTCCGACAAGCCTTCGCAAACGCTTTAGTCGTATAAAGAACTAACATTTCATTTCGGTAAGGTTTGGAAAAATACGCGTACTGTCTACGCTCAATTGAATCGGTCGCACCTAAAACAATGTCGAGTGTTCCATTTTGAATGCCTTTAATGGTTTGTGCCGTGCTGAGCTTGAAATAGCTTAATCGGCAACCTGCCTTATTCGCCAATTGATTGACCAGTTCGATCTGCAGCCCTTTGGCTTCACCTTTTTGATTAAAATACTGGTAAGGCCGCCACTCAGCGATCCCGACTCGCAGAATACAAGTCTCCGGTGAGAATTCATCCGCTTGCACACTTTGCGGAAATAAAAGCGTCCTGCTTACCCCGAAGAAAAGACCGACAAAGGCAACAAAGAATAAGAAAAATTTCAAACGAGTTGTTTTAAAATTGACGTTCACAGGACTAGCTTACAACGAGATTCGCTAAATAGCGAGCAAAGCCTTGTCATAAAAAGATGTGGGGATGAGGCTGAATATTCCGCATGACCGGTTTTAAAGTAACCCTTTTTTGCTAAACGGCGAACCTGAGTACTTACAAACTTCGAAAAAGCTCTAGCGACTTGCTAGAGCTTTTTTACCGCTTTTACCCGCTCAGTTTCCCCGTACTTCTTTACCGATTCTTTTTAACTCGATTGGTATTTTCTATCTCCATCTCTTTTGCGACTAATGCTTGAATGTCGGCCTCTCGATTAGACGCGTCTTTATTGCCAACTATTGAGGTATTTTTTGAATTATTTTCTAGCAAAATGCTATCTGGAATGGCCACGGGTCGTTCAGCAACTTTTTGCCAGCTTCTATTATCGGTAGTCGCCCACCATAATAAGTGTCCGGTGGGGTCGGTCTCAACGCGAGAATAATCAAGAAAGAATCGATGCAAGTGTCGCATTGAATATTCACCTGATGCAGAAATATGATAAAGATCCCATTCGCGTTCATTGTACAACTGACAATCATCGTCATCTAACGTTTCCCATGTTCCAGGGTTGCAGAAACCAAACATCCCTGACAAGTAATGATATCGATATCGTCGAATTACTATGTTACCTTCGCTATTAAACTGCCACCGTGTCGGTATTATAAAAAATTCTTCAGCCGACAATTCTCCGTCACTATCTATATCCAATGTTGAGATCTGCAATCCGGTACCGTCGGCATAGTTTTCAATCCAAAAATACTGGAGTGATGAAAAGAAATTCCAACCTAAATCAAATATACCCAACACGTTTGTGTCATCCCAACTCATTTCTTCAGCAAAGCCAGGATATGACACAGACGATTTACCCGTTCCTAAATTATTCTGAAAATTTATCGCAGGCGTCTTGTCGCCACCTTGTTCAAAAAATACGACGTCTGCGTCAACACCCTCACCGACGATTGAAAGATGCCCATCTGGCGTAATACTCCAAGTGTGCGTTACCAATTCATAAGCGACACTACCTTGTCCATCTAATACCGGCTCTTGTATGACAACTTCTCCACCCGAGGCTTCATCGCCAGTAAACACCATTGTCTTCGCGAAAACATCAAAACTTGAAAAGTAGTTAGTTGGGTTTTCTACTACGCCTTGTGCAGTGGTCATTCCCATTGAAAAATTATTATCGATTAGAATAGCGTCTAAAGGCGATATTAGACCGGCACTTTTAACCGCTGAAGCAACGTATTGCCATGAAGAAGGCGGCGTATCCGCTCTTTCACCATTCGGGTAGTGCAGATGAAAAGTATTTTTGATCAGCAACTGATCGTGCGTCTGAGACTGCGCGATCCATTTAATGTTTTTATCGGTAATAATAAAATGCGTTTCCGCTTGGCTAAAATCTTCAAGCGTGGTAAAAAATACACTTTGTGTCCAGCCTTCAGGGCCAAAATCGATATCAACGCCAGATTCACCAAGTAACCAGCTAAACGAAGCGCCACTCGTTAACTCGCTTATTTCCCCGCTTCCATCTTCATTTAATGTGATGCGATCGCCGGTACCGCTAAAGGGCATGAAAAAATAATTATCAGCTATAGGAATAGCAGAATTATCAGCCAATGAAGATATCACTTCCGGGTCGGATAGGATCGCAGCTAATGCCGCGTTGTATGACTCTGGCGCCTGAGCGATGGCATAACTGACATACTCACTGGCTAGTTCAATATTACTGACTAGCGCTAGCGTATCGCTCGCTCCATCTGGCAATGCTAAGTCCGGGTTTTCACCAGAATAATCAATCACAAGTTTTATCGCAGTAGCGAGTGGCAGTAGGAGTGTTGAGTTAATTTCATTTGAGGCCGCAATAAATTCTTCGGAATTTGAAATCGGGCTTTCTTCATTCACATCTTCCATTAATGCCGCCAGCGCTGTCGACACGTTGGTCACGTTTACGCCAAACAGTTGATTTTTCGTGACGAGGCCATCCTCACTCGCGACGCTTTCTAAGCTACCAAAATCGCCGAGCAATGACACGAGCTTAACCGGGCTATTTTGTTCTGCACCTAACGCCGTGACGGTCACCATTTGGTCAACATAGGAATCATCAAGGTTTATTTCAATGGCATAAGCCCCGGTTTCATCAGCAGTCGTTGTGATCACTTCATCACCGACGTTGACCGAAACTATCGCTTCAGGAATAGGTGAATCGGTCACCAACCCCTGTAATGTGACAGTGAGGATGTTGGCGTTAATCGTTACCAGAGTATCCGCGCTAGCCGTTGCGCCATCATCGTCGGTAACGGTGACCGTCAAAACAACTTCCTGATTTTCCGTCACGGCCGGCGCAGTAAGCATAACTGATTCTGAGTCAGCGTTTAAGAGTTCGACCGTAACACCTGATTTTTGCGTCCAGTTTATTTCTGATATTTCGCCGTCTGAATCTGATGCTTCAGCTTGAATTGTTACGCTGCTTTTTTCATCGACTGTCACCGCGGAAACGGAAACCACGGGCGCGATATTTTCAGGTGGGGGTGGTGGTTCAGTTGAGCTGTTGTTTCCACATCCAGTGATTAATATCATTATGAAGCAATTAAGAATACATAAAAAAGTTTGCCATAATTTCATTGTTACTCTCCTTTAATGTGCAAATTTAATATTTGCAATAAAATAAAAGGCGACTTTTTGCTTGAATAACAACAACGCACAACTCTAGAACCGGACTAGCAATCCGATTTTATTGCCAGTCGCCATATTTTATAGGAGTGCAATAACCGGAATATTTATCTCAGTTAAAGGTGTTAGGTTTAACTCTGAGACAAACTGCTGTGCGATTAAGCGACTAGCTCGGTTAATCTATTTCTTGCTCTATGCAACACACGGTAGTAATGAGACTTTTTCAGACACAATTCGCAGCAAAGTTCTTCGACACTTTGTTCTTCAAAGAAACGTTTCTTTATAATCTCTCGATCTCTCACTTGAGAAAGTTTATCGATAGCGGAAACCACGGTTTTTAGTTTTTGCTCCGCTTCAACTTCACGATAAAAACTGATTTCGCTAACTCCGCTCAGCTCACCTTCCTCAATAGGTACAAAGCGAAGCCTGTTTTTTTGGAATTTCCAGATGAGATATTTTACGCTTTTCAAAAAGTAGCCTCGAATCGCCTCTTCGCACCTCAATCGATTCTGGCGTAGAGACAGTATCAAAGATATAAGAGCCTCTTGTAACGCATCTTCAATATCTTCTTGCCGATAACCCTGACCTGAAAAATGATAGCGATAGCGCTTATATAAAAACGAACTTAAGCAGTTCTCCGAGTTGCAATCGCCATTTTTAACGCCCAAAACCCATTGTTGAAATTTTTCAGGTTGAAGTTTTGTAGCTTGCTGAAGCGCGTCCATCGTCTTATCCCTTTCAGATTAACAGGAACGTTAATATATTGATTTTTGGGTGTTTTAGATTGACGGAGGGCGGCTAACTATTATCTCATCGCGACATAAATATCTCATTTATCTGTGTGCGACAGAAAATTGATTACGGCCGACATCATCCTTTAGCTATTATCTGAAGACCTTACGTTAGATGGACTCATTTGAAATAATTCTTTAAACGCTCGAGAAAAATGAGGCAGCGAATTAAACCCAACCGCATAGCATGCATTCGAGACGGATTCGCCTCGAGATAACATTACTTTGGCCTGCTGCAGCCGGTATCGTTTAATTGTTTCCGTTGGAGAGTAGCCTGTAACGGCTTTTAGTTTACGTTGGAGTTGCCTTTCGCTCATTGCGAAAGCTTCGGCAAATTGAAAGGTGGAAAATTCAGGTTTGCTAAAATGTTTTGTCAGGATATGGTTTAAATTCTCGATAAATTTCCGGTCACTGACTTTATGATTAACGATATCCTGATCTAGCGAGAGTTCACTGGAGAATTTTGCCCTTAGGATTTGTCGATTGGCCAATATATTTTCTATTCGCTGACACAGTTCGAGCTCGTCAAAAGGCTTGGTTAGATAGTCATCTGTTCCCGTTTGTAGGCCTTCCAAACGACTATATTTAGACCCTCTTGCAGTTAGCACCAGGATCGGAATATGGTTGGTTACCGGGTTGTCCCTTAGTCGACGTATCAGCTCAAAACCGTCCATCACCGGCATCATTGCGTCCGTTACAATCAGATCAGGAACCATTTCGATGGCTTTATCAAGCGCTTCTTGTCCGTTAGTCGCAGAATAACAGTGATATTGAGTTAACACTGAAATCACGAATTCACGCATGTCGCTATCATCATCTACGACTAATAAATGAGCGACTGAATCATCATGAATTGAGTGCTGCGGCGAAACCGTCCCATGAACATCGGCTTCTTCGCTTTCCTTTGAAACCGTCGTCCCTTTTAGCGCTTCAATAATTGTCTGGCTGGTTTGATGGGAGATTGTTGAAGAAGCCAATTTGGCTTTTACGGGAACTAGCTTGATAATAAATTGCGTACCTTGACCTTTAGTACTCTTTACACTAATTGAAGAATTATTTAACTCAATTAACTCTTTAACCAGAGATAAGCCTATTCCGGTTCCGGCTATCGTTTTGTTATTTTCCATTCGCGAAAATCGGTCGAAAATACTTTCTATCTTATCTTGCTCGATACCGACCCCCGTATCGGCGACAATCAGACTAACATCACTCCCTATGCGACAAGAAAACGTAACCGTTCCTCCTGTTCGGTTATACTTGATGGCGTTTGAGGTTAAGTTTAGTAAAATCCGCTGCAATGATTCCGCGTCAAATAACACATTAACATTATCTGGCACTTCATTAATTAAGCGCAATCCCGCTTCTCTTGCAGGAATTTGAAAATCGACAAGTAAATCGTCGATAAAAGGCGAAAGCTCGATCGGCACGGGTTGGCAGCTCCTCAACCCTGAATTTAATCGTGAAATTTCTAACAACTGGTCAATAAGATTCAGAAGTCGAGCGGCATTTCTATTGATCACATTAAGTTGTTGTTTTTGTTCTTTGTTTATAATTGTTGTGATTAGTTTTCTGACTGGCCCAATGATTAGAGTCAACGGAGTCCTGAATTCATGTGATATATTCTCGAAAAAACGCGTTTGTTCGTTAGCAAGTTTTTCGATAGTCTCTTTTTGGCTGGAAATTTCTGCTGTTCGCTCATTAACTTGTTGTTCTAGCTCCAGGGCGCGCGCTTTAACAATTCTTATTCGCCATTTAAATACGCAATAAATTAAAACAAGCATTGCTAAAATGTAAATGATATATGCTGTTTTTGTGCGCCAAAGCGGAGGAATAACACTAAATTCAAGATTAAGACTGTTTTTGGTCCATGGCGCTTTATCAGCCGCGACAAAAAGTTCTATTAGGAAAGAGTCGAATGGTAATTCTTGAAAGACTAAATTAACCTCACCATCAGCATTGACCCAGTCTTTAGATTGGTTAGAAAACCTATACTTAAGCAAGTTTTTTTCTGGACTGGAAAGTTGAATGGATTTTAATGATATACTGATAGGAAAATCTTGATATCTAACAGATATTTTTTCAAAACTGTTTTTATTAGGTGAGATAACAAATCTTTTATTTGTATTGGTAGTCAATATAATCTGCGGTATAGCTGAGCTACGCTTTTTCTGTAGTTCACTCAAGCTAAAGACATTAAATCCATTTATACCACCAAGCACAAATTTTGAGCTTTCAGTTAGTTTATGTGCACCCTTATTAAATTCGTTCTCTTGCAAGCCATCTGATATCTCATATGCTGTAACCTTATGTGTAGCCCGATCAATTAAGTACAAACCATTATTTGTACTAGCAACTACTTTGTTACCCATTTTTTCGATACCATTGATATCTAAGTTTTTGAAACCTTGATTAGCACCGATGTTAGTCAACTTTCGATCATCTGCATGATATACAAAAACGCCATATCCGGCACTTCCAAACCAATACTCTCCATCATCGACCTGCAATATAGTGTTGAATCCAATATCGTCATAACTTTTATGACTGTCGGTCAAATGAGAGAGCCTGTAGAAATTATCTTTTTCCGGATTATACAAATAGACTCCTATTGGAGTTGCAACCCAAAGCTTTCCTAATTTATCGCGATATAGTTCAAACACGGTATCAGATTTTAAACTGTAATCTTCGCCAATGTTTTTTTGGTAAATTTGATAGCCATCTGATTGAATACGATACAAGCCATGGTCGTATGTTCCTACCCATGTATCTGTATACGCTTCTGCGACTGTAAATACTGGAGGAAAATTATTACAACTTGAATTTAATGTCTTTCGACTTATCAGAAAGTCTGATAGGTTAATCCTATCTATGCCTTTGTGATGGCCAACCCACATGGTTCCGTCAGAATGAAGAAATAATTTATATATCGCGTTGCTTCTTATTGATTTAACGGAGAGAACATTTTTAACCGAACAATTTTCAACATGATTACTCGTTAATTTTTGCCCTCCTACATTCTGATCGCCCCAATTATCGTTATGAACACCGAGATTTTTAATTACTCCGCCAGTATTATTTATTACACTGATACCATCATGATGTGTTCCAATCCATAAGTTCCCAAAACCATCTTCCGCAATCGAGCTCACACTATTACCAACAAGGCGATTGACGCTCGATTGTCTAAAATGCCCTAGTTTATTTTCGAATTTACTATACCGAGCAACTCCACCATCCGTACCAATCCATACATTGTTAAAAACATCGTTAAAAAGCGAAAAAACATTGTTGCTGGGCAATGATAGAACATCTAACTCATCATCTATTATCTGATTAGATAACTCATGGTCGGAATTTATTATGTACACTCCCTGTTCATAAGTTCCTACCCACAACTTACCATGGGCCGCTAAAATACTATAAACCTCCGAGTTTACAATATCGGGTACATAGGGTACAAACTCATTTTTTAGGTTTGAGCTTTTATAGTTAAATAATCCTTTTTTGCTGCCTACTAGAATATTATCTTGCCAAGAGGACAACGCATAAACTGCACCTATACTTTTTATATGTTTGACTCTTGAACTTTCAATTTGAATATCAAACAGTCCGACCGAAGTAGCAAGTAAGGTCTGGCTTGTATTTTGTAAAGAATCATAAATTTTTACGTTTCTTTCAAGTTCCTCCAAATGAAGGCGTCTAATTACAGCATTATTATTTTGAAGTACCACAATATATTGGTGACTATCTAACAACAAAACCGGCTGTTCATTGTCGGATATGATTTTATATCTCTCTTGTTCTTCACTCAGTATTTGTTCAAAGCTATCAGTCGAAAAACTATATTTAAAAATTCTTCCATCATCAGTTGAAACAAAAACACTGCCTTCATTATCAATCACTAGATTAGTCACCGGCGATGGTTTATCCCTGTCTAAAGTGTAATTGGTGATATTATAACCATCATAAACAACTACACCGCTTCGTCCGGCGAACCATAACAAACCGCTTTTATCTTGAACTATGTGCCGCGCGACACCTTTAAGAAGTGATTTTTTCCAGGTAAATCGCTCTACTCGCGGCATCTTGACTTCGAGACTAATAGCAGTACATTTTACTATTCCAAAAATTAAAGAAATAACGCAAAATATCAGAAAAACTAGCTGTTTTCGCAATTCAAATTGATATTTACAAGTAAAAATCATATTTTAAAATAACTTATTACTTGTTATAATGCAGGGCCATCTTTGCTAGCCGATCCTATTGGGCACTTACCATACTTTACCAAAAAAGAAGCTTTCCTCGGCGCGCCAAATTCATCAAATTTATAATCCCAATACTTCTCTAATTGGTTCGCATCCATGGTTTGAATTGGAGTAGGGCTACCCGTTCCATCATGTACTCTCTTTCCGGCTTTTGCTTGCAACTCGATGTCTTCAATTACCGCTCCAGTCGGTCGTGCTTGATAGAAGGGTATCAACAGCTCTTCAACAACATCATAATCTTCATTGTAAAAGAATACGCTCGTAACATTTCCATCTGGCGCATTCATTGTACTGTTTGGATAGTATGATACTGGCTGGAGAGAGCTGTCATGCAAACGTTCTTCTGGAGTAAACTGCAAAGAAGAACCGTAGGTATAAAAAAAACGAATGCAAGAGGGCAGAAACCAATCTACCTGCGTTCTTAATTTACCGGGTTCAACACCATACTTTCTAGAGACTTTAAAAATAAAATCAAAATTATCATCGCTACGAAAAATCAATCTACCCAACACTACCTTTAGATTTTTTCCATTCAAATAGCTAATAAATTCAGCCTCCGTGCAAAATTTACGCCCTCTTTTGTTAAGTACAAATCGAATATTCTTTCCTTGAGATAACAATGTCTCGACAACTATATAATATCCTACAGCTCCCCAAGTTATACATGCGAGCTTTTTCGAAGAAACTCTGTAAGTTTTATTTAAACGAGTATTGCAATATATTTGAAATTTATTAACAGGAATTCTTCTTGCTGCCATGACTTAATCTCCATAAGTAAAATTATTCATATCCTATGTACCAGAAAACTAAAAAACATCTCATTGATTAGAAATTGAATTATCTAATCGTTATACAAGACTGCTACTACAATCGTTAAACTGGAATAAATACTAGACAATTGTTGACAAACAGAATGAGCGAAGATTTATTATTGCGATGTGCTCTTTGCCAAACGCTGGTTTTCAGCATTTATAAATGTATATATAAATAGCAAAAAATTCAAGTGAGAGAAAAAAACTGACTCAATCACTCACAAATTAGAGCATAACTTTTATACCATACAAGCTATTTTTATCTCACTTATAGATTGTTTCAGCTTTTATACGTTAGGTACTATTGCTAAAACGCGATACGAGTTAAATCCAAATAACCTCGAGTGGGCATAACCTTGGATATAACTTGGCATAGAAATTCGAATCTCATCTTGGAGCAGCTTAATATGGAGAAAACTAAGGAATTTCACTTTATTCTACAAATTATATTTTACTCATTTCTTTTACTGTTGTTGAACCACCCGATTTTGGCTCGTGAAAGCATTTATCAATATACTAGCATCGTCGCGGACTTGCATCACAGCTCGTGCAACCACGGCCTTTATCACTTGCAGAAACTTAGAAACACCCATCCAGAAAAAAACATTAAAGTAGAAATTGAAGTAATATCAAGATCCGCAGGAAAGGTTGTCGTGAATCGAGAAACATATAAAGTGAATCCTTCAGATTTTACGGTCTTAGGTTGTACCGCGGAACGTTTAAAGTCAGGTACAATTACAACCTTTCAGAGAACGATTCTAAAAGTTGGTTTAGAGGCCAACTAATATTTTAACTAATAAATTCATTTTAATGGCGCTGCCCCAAACACGTCGATGCGTTATGAGCCTATCGCAAATCGAACCGCCTCCTTCGCCAGCAACCGCGTCGAATCCAAAGTCGGCAAAGCAGAATTCCCATCGTTAATAATCAAAGGAATTTCAGTGCATCCCAAAACCACCGCATCACACCCTTCCTGCTTCATGCGCTTTATGGTGTTTTGACAATAAATGATACCTTTTGATTTAAATTCACCATAAACCAGTTCATCCATAATAATTCGATTAATTTCGCAGCGTTCGTTTTCTTTTGGAACAAGGTGATCAATCTGATATTGGGACAACTTGGCGGGGTACACGTCGCTTTCAACTAGCCAGCGAGTCCCTGTTATTCCGACTTTTTGAAAATTTCTTTCCCTCGCTTGACGAGCGACAACTTCAGCAATATGCAGCCAGGGCAACGGTGATTGTTGTTCTACCAATGAAAAGGCTTGGTGGATAGTATTGTCGGGGCAAATCAGAAACTCAGCGCCGCCTTGCGCCAGTTTTTGCGCAGAGACTAACATCATATCCGCGACGCTTTGCCAGTCATCATTTTCGATATGATTCACATAGTCGGCTAAAGATAAGGAGTGGAGTGAGATCTCTGGGTGCGCATGGTCTCCGAGTAACTTACTCGCTTCAATACAGATGGTGCGGTAACACAAAGCTGCGCCTTCTGAAGAACACGCGACAATTCCAATATGTTTAGGTTGCTTGCCAGATTCCATCCACTCACTTTCACGACTAATCTTGCTAGTCTTTTAGTCTAACAAAGGTTGACCAGGTAATTGAATAGTAAATGTATTTTTATAATCTAAATGGCTAAAAAAAGAAACGAAAAGACGCGTCCATTCAAACGCAAGTGCATTACTAAATATTTGCAAAAGCCCTGACAGGGAAGGTTCCCATGCCTTCAACTTTTACAGGCACCGCGTAAAAATCGAATCCCGACTCCGGGAGTTGCTCTAAATGGCACAAATGCTCTACGATTAAAATGTCTGCACCCAGTAAAATGGTGTGCGCTGGCCTTTTATCATCTGCTGTGTCGTCCATATTTAATGAATCGATACCCACCAGCACTACATTCTGTGCTTTTAAATACTCAGCTGCCGCTCTGGTTAAATGCGGGTGACACTCGAAATATTGATCGGTATTCCAGTGTTTCGACCAACCGGTTTGAATCAAAACCGCTTTATGGCCAAGTTCGAGCGCCTGAAAGTGTTCCGGACCTATCTGAATAGTATCTTCTGGAATCGTCACTTTAATGGCAGGGATGGCGGCTAACAAGGATAAATCAAGTTCGGATATATCTTTACCTTGTTCATAACGATGAAAAGGCGCGTCGATGTAGGTTCCGGTGTTAGCGACCATTTCAATCTTACCGATGTGAAAGGTGGTGTTTTCTCCGTAATGCGATTGGGATGCTTCTCGGCTAAGATAATCACACACAATCGGCGCGGGAAGACCTTTATATGTGATCAGACCATCTTTGATAGTGTGGCTTAAATCGATTAGTTTTTTCAATTGGGAAAGCTCACTTTAAGTAATCTAGTAGCCTTGATGTAGCGTGCGAAATCAAGGTTTCAGTTTTAGCGCAAACACTTTGATTAATTTTAGTCGATTCACAAACCTAAAACCGGTCAAAATTAAAACCAATTCAGACAATATGGCTCAAACAAAAAAGGCGAGTACATGGACTCGCCCCTACACTATTACGAAGACTGGCGACTAATCTTCCGTCAGATCATCGGCATCTTCAACAACAACTGCAGTCCCATAAACCACCAGTTCGGCCGCGCCATGAGCTATCTGAGAAGTCGAAAACTGCAAGCCAACAATGGCGTTACCGCCGAGTTCTTTGGCATCTTGCATAATGCGATCTAAAACCTGTTCACGACTTTCAGCGATTAATTTGGTGTATTCATGAATTTCGCCGCCAACAATACCGCGAGCCCACGCCATGATGTCATGACCGATATGCCGTGCTCGTATACTTGTTCCGCGCACGAGCCCCAGATGTTTAATAATTTGTTTACCATAAATAAACTCGGTCGTCGAGAGAATAACACGACTCATATTTTTACCCTCTTATATTTATCCGTTTTAAGGCTGATTAATCTTTGGCGTAATACGCTAAACAAGAGAAAAAGGCAGCCGCCACCTAATGCACCGACCAATAATTTTTCGACTATCCCCAACTCAGGATGAGTAAATATGACATAGAGTGTTAAAGCGACGATGCCCACCGAGCTGATGGCTATTAATGCCAGACCAAAAATCTTAGCTGTTTTGGCGACGGGCTCTTGAAATAACTTGTCCAGATGTTCTAGTTCCTGCTCTTGTAAGCTTAGTGACTGCACTTCATGACGCATCAATGTCAATTCTTCATAGAGCTTTTTGTATTCAGGATCCGTTTCAACGAGCAGCGCAACTTTTTGTGCCTCTTGCTGGGTAAGTTCTCCGTCAAGATAGCCAGACAAGCGTTCAAATTTTTCATCATTAAAATTTGATTGTTCAAGGTTCATTGTGCACCTCCAGCCTGTTGACCATTTAAAGAGAACCCCTTTCTCACGAGTATTTCTCTTAAGGCCATCCTGGCACGGTGCAATCGTGACATCACCGATCCGTTCGCAATTCCTAATATTTTTGCAATTTCTGCATAACTAAAGTTGTGATAATCGCGCAAAAGAATAATTTCTTTCTGCTGCATATTGAGTTGATTTATGGCTTGTTCGAGCGTTTCCTTCAATTGCATTTGTTGCAATGACTTATCCGGTTCGCTTGTAATGGGTGCACTGGAGTGGTAATCCTCATGCTCAACTTTTCGTACCCGCTGCTGATGACGCAAAATGTCAATCGATTTATTCCGGACCACGGTAAATAGCCAGGGTTTAAATTCCGGGTGGTCCAATGCTGGCGCACCAGGATGATTGATCCCCTTCTCGATTGACGATTGCACCACTTCGAGCGCATCATCTTTATTGTTGAGTAACCGTAAAGCCAGCGAAAAAGCCTGCTTACGGCACTGTTCAAATTCATCCGACACCTGCATGGTGTATTCCTTTATTTCTGTCATGGACGCTAAAACCATCAAATAGTACGCTATATCTCAAACAAGTTGAATGTAAAAATTGAGCCTATAAACTTAGCCCGTCACACCGCATTTCCCTGGAGTCAATCTTGTCCATGGCGCAATATCCCCTCAAAGCTGTATCTCTAATAGGGGACATAACGCATCGCCCCCCTAGAATATTCCGATTATTCAACTAAATTTGACCATTTTTCACTGGGCTGGCTTGCGACTTTACAAATCCACCCGATGGGAATTAAAATAGCGCGCAATCTTCGTGGAATTCATTCCAATATGGCAAACATGTTTTTAGAAAAATCACAAAAAACATCGCTTAATATCTTCGCCAGCCAAAATGGCTGCAAGTTTATTCTAAACTAACCCTGTTCTCCTTTGGGCGCTCTGCCCGTTGCTGTCATTTATGCTATTCTCAATCGAGTAGTCTAAGCTTTCAGCAGAATACCCGGTTGATAGTTTTATTTTTCCTCAACCAAAGCACAAAAATTGATTTTTTAACCCATTAAAACAACAAGTTACTGGAAAAGACTATGGCTAGTGATCAATCTCAATCCAAAATCAGTACCGATAAAGCACCACCGCCTGTTGGCCTCTACCCCCATGCGCGCAAAGTAGGCAATTTATTGTTCCTTTCCGGCGTTGGGCCAAGACAGGCGGGAACGAAGGAAATTCCTGGCGTTACTTTGAATGAAGATGGTTCCATTCAAGCTTATGACATTGAAGCACAATGTCGCAGCGTATTTGACAACGTTCGCACCATTCTCGAAGCATCGGGCTCCAGCTGGATGAATCTGGTCGATGTCACGGTATTTTTGACAAACATGGCAGACGACTTTAAAACTTACAATAAAATCTACGCCGAATATTTCGCCGACAATCAGCCGTGTCGTACAACCGTCGAAATTAATTGCTTACCGACACCGATTGCCATCGAACTGAAATGTATAGCGACCATTAACGACTAGAACTTAGAACTTAGAACTTAGAACTATTTTTAGCCACCACTGGCAAATTGACAGGACCAAATTATGAGCGCACCCATGCAGGTAATCAATTTTCAAAAATGGATCGACGACAACCGAGACAAACTCAAGCCGCCGGTCTGCAACAAAGAAGTTTACCGTGAAGGCGATATGATCATCATGGTGGTCGGCGGTCCCAACGGGCGGAAAGATTTTCACTATAACGAAGGGCCCGAGTTTTTTTACCAGCTCGAGGGGGAAATGTTGTTGCGAACTCAACAAAACAACAAAGTGGTCGAGTACCCAATTAAAGCCGGCGAAGTTTTTCTTTTGCCGCCTAAAGTACCGCATTCGCCGGTTCGTTTTGCCGACTCCATTGGCCTGGTCATCGAGCAGGTGCGTCGCCCCGATGAAACCGACGCACTGATGTGGTTTTGCGAGCAATGTAATCACAAGCTGTACGAAGAGTATTTTCCACTGCGTGACATTGAAAATGATTTTGGCGCGGTCTTTAATCGATTTTTATCCAGCGAAGCGCTACGCACTTGCGACGAATGCGGGCATGTGATGCCGCATAATAAATACGATTTTGAAAAATAAGCGGGTAAACTCTATATGTTAACTGTTGATATCCATACCCACATCCTGCCAGAAAAATGGCCGGATCTAAAAGAAAAATACGGCTATGGTGGATGGATCCACCTTGACCATCATAAATGTGGCTGCGCCCGCATGATGAAAGACGATGTGTTTTTTCGGGAAATCGACGCCAATTGCTGGGACGCTAATGTTCGCATGAAAGAGTGCGACCAACATCAGGTTGACGTTCAAGTGCTTTCCACCGTGCCGGTCATGTTTAGTTACTGGGCTAAAGCGCAGGATGCGCTGGATATATCCAAACTGCTCAACGATCATATCGCTGGCATCTGTGATGAACATTACAGTCGGTTTGCCGGACTTGGCACTATCCCATTGCAATCACCTGATCTGGCCATCAAAGAACTGGAGCGATGCGTTAATGACTTAGGCTTGTCGGGCGTTCAAATTGGCTCACACGTCAACGAATGGAACCTCAATGCGCCTGAATTATTTGCCGTGTTTGAAGCTGCGCAAGATCTCAACGCGTCCGTTTTTGTTCACCCCTGGGACATGATGGGTAAAGAACAAATGAAGGATTACTGGCTACCCTGGTTGGTCGGTATGCCGGCAGAAACATCACTAGCGATTTGTTCGATGATTTTCGGTGGCGTGTTTGAAAGACTCCCCAATCTGAAAGTTGCTTTCGCCCACGGCGGCGGTTCCTTCCCGGCGACTATTGGTCGCATCGAACATGGTTTTAATTGTCGCCCCGATCTGGTCGCCGTTGACAATAACGTAAACCCGCGCGAATACCTGGATAAATTCTATCTCGATACCCTGGTGCACGACGCGCCGATGCTCAATTATCTGATCGAACTGATGGGTGCGGACAAATTGGCCCTTGGCACCGACTATCCATTCCCGCTCGGCGAACTGGAACCCGGAAAATTAATTAACGATACGATAAAAGACGATGCTGTGCGCGCGCGACTACTGCACGGCACCGCGCTTGAGTGGTTAGGATTGGAGGCGTCTCGGTTTGTAAGATAACAAGTTCCCTCCCCTGCGATGGGGAGGGCTAGGGTGGGGTCAGCAAGGTTTCGACTAAAAGACTCAGCAAAAGTTTTTTCATTCAACCATCGCTACCCCTCCTAACCTCCCCCTTCACAGTGGGAGGAACCTAACTCTTTTGAATTAATGACTTTGTTTCAAAAATGAAAATAAAACTAACCATCGACAATAAAAACTACTCTGCTGATTTAGCTCAGCCTAAGAGTATCGCAATTACCCTGCTACCGAATGGTGAACAACCCAGTCACTTCGGCGCGCCCGCCTGTACGAGCGAAACCTTAGAAGGCGGCGGCTTTATCGGCGATACCAGACGCGGAGGCAGTTGCAATGTTAATATTTTATCGATTGTACCTCATTGCAACGGCACCCATACTGAATCCGTCGCTCATATCGTGAATCAATCCAAGCCTGTTTATCGGGCGATAGATGAGTCAATTTTTCTCGCAGTTTTGATTTCGGTCGAACCTGTTATCGCATCTAGTGTAACAGATAAATATTTACCCAAGCTCGATAACGACAATCGCGTCATTACTCGCAAACAACTCGAATCCGCCTTGGCGAACTATACTGATTCACAACTTACCGGTCTCGCAATACGCACCTTGCCGAACTTTAAATCAAAACAAACCGCCGTTTACGATGAGACCAACTATCCCGTTTATTTAACCAACGACGCGATGACCTATCTGGTCGAACGCAATGTGAAACACCTGATGGTCGACTTTCCTTCGGTCGATAAAATGTACGACGACGGTCAGCTTTCGAACCATCGAATTTTCTGGAATATCATCCAGGGAGAAAAAAATCTCAGCTCAGATTCGACGACACAAAAAACCATCACCGAAATGATTTTTGTCGCTGATGATATTACGGATGGAAATTACCTGTGTAACTTGCAGGTCCCTGAGATTGACACCGATGCGGTGCCATCCCGGCCAACATTTTATGAGTTAACTTTAGAATAAAATACGACTGTTTAAACGAGACTATTATGCAATTTGAAAATACCCTAGAATTTGCCCAACAAATGGATCGCCATGACCCGCTGGCTGCGATTAGAAACGAATTTTCGATTCCCAAAATGGCAAACGGCAAAGAAGAAATTTATCTTTGCGGAAACTCGCTGGGGTTGCAACCCAAACTCGCTGCGGAATATGTTCAACGGGAATTATCCCAATGGGCGTCACTCGGCGTAAAAGGCCACTTTAGTGGCGACTTTCCCTGGATGCCCTATCATGAATTTTTAAGCGAAGGCTTTGCTGGTTTAGTTGGTGCGCATCAGGACGAAGTCGTTTGCATGAATACCTTAACCGCCAATTTACATTTTATGATGGTCAGTTTTTATCAGCCGACTAAAACGCGCCATAAAATATTAATCGAAGACCACGCCTTTCCGTCCGATCACTACGCGGTTGAATCGCAAATTAAATTCCATGGATACGATCCCAAAGATTCTATGCTGTTAATCAAACCGCGCGAAGGCGAAGATCTCATTCGCAATGAAGATTTGATGGATTTGATTGAAAAAGAAGGCGAGTCGATTGCACTCATTATGTTGCCCGGCGTGCAGTATTACACCGGTCAGGTTTTTGATATGCAGGCAGTGACCCAGCTGGGTCATCAAAAAGGCTGTAAAGTTGGGTTTGATCTGGCACACGCAGCCGGTAATATCGAAATGAATTTACATGAGTGGCAAGTCGATTTTGCCTGTTGGTGTACTTACAAATACCTTAACTCAGGGCCGGGGTCAGTCGCCGGTTGCTTTGTCCATCGCAACCACCATCAAGATGAATCCTTACCCCGATTTGCCGGCTGGTGGGGTCATGATAAATCGACCCGATTTAAAATGGAAAATCAGTTTAAACCGATGCATTCGGCGGAAGCCTGGCAACTTTCGAATCCGCCCGTCTTATCGTTAGCCGCTATTCGCGGGTCGCTCGATACGGTCAAAAAAGCCGGCGGTATTAAAGCGCTGCGCGAAAAATCGCTGAAGCTCACCGGTTACATGCGCTACCTGCTCGAAACGGACTTGCCCGGTCGTATCAATATTCTAACGCCTGCTGATTCGCGTTATAGCGGAAGCCAGCTGTCACTGACCGTACGCCTCAATGAAAAAGATGATCCCGAACGTGGCAAGCGAGTATTTACCGCGCTGGAAGACGCCGGTGTCACTGGCGACTGGCGATACCCCAACGTTATACGCGTGGCACCCGTTCCGCAATACAACAGCTTTGAAGATGTTTATCGTTTTGTCGAAGTTTTAAGAATTGCCTTAGAGAAGCACTAGGATACTGTCATGAATGAACAAAAAGAAACTATCACCCTCGTCGGTGCTGGACTGGTTGGTTCTTTGCTGGCTGTGTTACTGGCCAAACGCGGCTTTAAAGTCGAAATTTATGAGCGCCGACCGGATATGCGCGCAACCGATATCAGCGCTGGCCGCTCAATCAACCTCGCGCTGGCCAACCGCGGAATTTATCCGCTTGAGCAAGCGGGCTTAATGGATCAGGTAAAACCGATCCTGACTCCTATGAAAGGACGAATGGTGCATGACCTGGCTGGCAATCAAAATTTTCAAAGTTATGGTCAAAAACCCGAAGAAGTTATCTATTCTGTTTCGCGCGGCGACCTGAATAAAATTTGTATGAATGCGGCCGAGGCAACCGGCCTGGTAACCATTTTCTTTAATCAAAAGTGTGAGTCTGTCGATTTTGAGTCGCAACTACTGACCATTCGCGATGAAGTCAGCGGAGAAGTCAGACAAGCGCCTTTTACCCGAGTGATCGGCACCGATGGCAGCGCCTCTGCAGTGCGAGATGCGATTCACGCGGTTGAATCCAGACAGCATGATATTATTCCGCTGGGACACAGTTATAAGGAGCTTTGCATCCCGCCGGTGCCGAATGGCGAATACCTTATTGATGCGAACTCGCTGCATATTTGGCCCAAGGGCGGCTATATGATTATCGCGCTGCCAAACGAAGATGCTTCTTTTACCGTTACATTATTTATGCCGAATAAAGGTGAGATCAGTTTTGCCGCCATTGATACACCGGAAAAAGTAGAAACATTCTTTCTCGAACATTTCCCTAGTATTGTTCCCTTGTTACCCAACTTACAACAAGAATATTTTGACAATCCGACCGGCCGTTTAGCAACGGTAAAGTGCGCCCCGTGGCATTACCAGGATAAAGCGTTAATACTGGGTGACGCGGCTCATGCTGTCGTGCCTTTTCACGGTCAGGGAATGAATTGTGGTTTTGAAGATGCACTCGATTTGGTTGAAACGATAGACCGGTTAGGAGAAAGCTGGCAAGCTGTATTTGCCCAGGTTGATGACAATCGAAAAGTGAATGGTGATGCCATCGCCGATATGGCGATCGAAAATTACATTACCATGCGAGACTCAGTCACCGACGAGAAATTTTTACTGCGCAGTCAACTGGCATTTGAACTTGAAAATCGATTTCCCGATTATTTTTGCCCGCGTTATTCGATGGTGATGTTTCACCGCCTGCCGTACGCTGAAGCAAAAAGTCGTGGCGTTATTCAGGAAGATATTTTGCAGACTCTTACTCAGTCGGTTGATACGGTAGCGGCGGTTGACTTTGCCTTGGCTGAATCTTTAATTAAGGAAAAGTTAACGCCGGTTACGCTTAATCCTGAATGAGGGGGTATCGCTTAAAAGTGTAGTTAGGCGTTCAGTTATTGTCTGTTGCAGGCAACTGCTGGTGAGTTTTGAGATGTCTCATGGTATCTTAAAGCGGACATTGGTAATACTTGATTAGACTGTTAGCATCACATTTTTGCCGTTCAGCTGTTGAAAATATAATTGAAAAATGGTCATTCATCGGGCCATCTGTTCTGACAAACTTGTACTTAAGAATAATAATTGCTAGGAAGTGCCGTGAAAATCTATTTTAGTTTAATAATAATATTATCTTTTCCTTTATCAGCTTTGGCTGAATTAAAATCTGCAGAAAGCGCTCAAGTAGACAATGCTCAGAAAGAGCGAGCTATAAGATTATTTGAAGAAACTAAGAAGTATGCTGAAGCAGGGAATTCAGCCGCACAAAATAATTTAGGAGTTATGTATGATAATGGAGAGGGCGTTGCTAGAGACAGCAAATTAGCAGCGTACTGGTATTTAAAATCAGCTCAGCAAGGTGATAAATATGCTCAAAGTAATCTCGGAGAGATGTATTATTTTGGCGAGGGCATAAAGCAAGACAGAGAACAATCAGCTTACTGGTTTCTAAAGTCTGCTAAACAAGGCTATGTAAATGCGCAATTTTCATTAGGACTAATGTATTATACAGGTCGTGGTGTACCGGCAAATGAAAAAAATGCGATATTATGGTATCGCCGCGCCGCAGAGCAAGATCATAGTGATGCTCAGTATAATCTTGCACTTATTTTTTCTAGCAGTGAATTTAATAAAAGCGATGAGAAAGCTTTTTATTGGTACTCAAAAGCAGCAAATCATAACGATGTTCGAGCACAGGTTAACCTGGGTTTAATGTACGATAACGGCCAAGGTATCGAAAAGGATTTAAAACTGGCTTTATTTTGGTACCAAAGAGCTGCTGATCAAGGGGATCCGGTAGGGCAATTTAACCTTGGAGTTATGTATGCGAAAGGAGATGGCGTAACAAAAGATTTGGTAGCAGCGAAAAATTGGATAAAAAAATCCATGGACGCTGGATATGAAGACGCATTTAATGCTTGGGAAGAATATGAACTGTGGGAGCATTGACAGCGTTGAATAACTTATTCGGGCAAATTATTGTGTTTACGATTTCGTAGGTGGTCAGTCAAAAGAACCAGAGTTACAGTTTTTTGAGCGGCTTGAACCATCACATTGCAGTCACTCAACCCACAACGTCATTCCGAGCAGAAGTGAGTCAGACAGCCACGAAATAACAGAAGTGAGTCAGACAGCCACAGAAGTGAGTCAGACAGCCACATTTACGAAATAACGCACAACCCAACGAGCCAATATCTGCAAAGCACAAATTGCAGTTCAGGGCGTGAAAATATTCTTGGGTGTTTTTATTAATTTTCGCTTGG
>Ga0209692_10000243_pt1 | contig 167383 bp, 146 predicted proteins | sample tdDd472_FD_187129 | JGI IMG/M metagenome (GOLD analysis project Ga0209692, IMG submission 187129) | Marine sediment microbial communities from the Atlantic coast under amendment with organic carbon and nitrate - tdDd47.2 (SPAdes)... | ecosystem: Environmental > Aquatic > Marine > Coastal >... | reverse complement strand
ACGCAGACGATCAAGCTGCTCTTCACTCAAATAAAACAGGTCGCTCATGATGGAAACTCCTTCCATCATCTTGAATCATATTTTTAACCAGTTGGAAACCATAAAAAATTAATGGGTCCTGAGCCTAGGTAGGACGTAGCATATACGGAAGGAACGATTTGCCACCTGCTTCTGCAGAATGCCGATGATCTGCTTGCGCGGGCTTACTCCGCGCCACTGGCGCGAAGGTCCTGCTCAGTCACTAAATCTTCTACGTTTCATTTAAAAATCCTCCATGTTTAATTTACACGGAAAACTCTCTCAAAAAATGACCCAGTTTATGGGGAGCAGGTCAGGGTTATGAAGCCCCTCTAAGCCCCACTCTTTTCTAGCCATGTTAAACAAATGACTAATAATCGCGAACTCCAGTCGAACGGTGGAGGGGTTTATACCTTCCGTTATTCGAGTATCTCTATAGCTAACAAAATCAGAGCCGTTTAGCCTGCTCAGACCATAACTTGCGATTTTATGTTGCTTCCAAATATCTATGCGACGGGTTTCCGCCACAACACCTTTTTTATGAACTGTATATTCAGTGTGATAGCGTTCGAGCGCCGCTTTTAATGTAGTGTTTTCGGCATCAGAATTATCTTGCCATTTTCTGGCGTCCATCTCGGCTTCAATTTTGCGAGCCCAGCGGTCTGCATCAATCTTTCTGTCAAAGCTTTCTGTTTGGCTAGGGAACCCCTTCTTTCTGATTTGAACATGCCAAGAAGTCGTGCCGTTTTTATTTTGACGCCTTCGTATTGATGCCATTAATTCACCCCCGCTCACATAGGATCACTACAGATATACTCTGTCACTGTGCCACTCCACTATTGTGCCACACGAGAAAAAAACGACAAAATTGAAAATAGTTCCAGAAACACAAAAACCAGCTAAGCGCTTGACTTAACTGGCTTTAAAAAATTGGTAGCGGAGGAGGGACTTGACCCCCCGACACGCGGATTATGATTCCGCTGCTCTAACCATCTAAATTACTTCCCTGTTGTGATGTGCAACCGATAGCCGGCACATGACTAAAAAGTCCTTCACCCTCTCAAAGAATTCTATTATTTCAGCCGAAGGCGCCTGACAAAAAGTTCGATTTCTGTCCACGATGGGGAGCTAATTTTTCCCCAAAAAAATCCATGCAATTCAGACGCTTAGATGGTCGAGTTGCGGCCACCCCAAATCGAACTCGAACTTTGACCGCCTTTTCGCCGGCGCCGTCGCAAATGGACCCTACAACATCCCGCCGAATAGCCGGTGTCATATTGACTCAGGACGACCAGGAAATCTGATTTCTGAATTGCCTCTGGAATTTTAGACACCTCGCAATTACAAAATGAAGCAAGGAGTCAAAGATCATATAAAATGCACCTACTACAGTTGCGAAAGTCGAAACTGAACGGAAACTGACTCGACGGATAACAAAATAAACGATCCAAAACTACGATACTTACATAATCGACAAGGAAGTGCTCAATTCTTATCCACCAGCAGGGAAATCACCAGCGCCAAGGCCAATAGAAAGCACAGACCGCGCCAGAATAACAGCGGATTTCTTTCCAGAAGTGGAGAGAATTCTTTTTTACCCTGCATCGCAGGCGGCAGGGTAAAATCCCGTTCAAACTGGGAAAAACTCTGATATCTCTCGCGCGGATCTTTTTCAACGGCTTTTTTCAGAACCGCATCAATCCATGGCGGAATGTCGGGATTAACAATCGTTGCCGGAATATAATCCAGCCGGCGCGCAAGGCGAATAGAAGAAAAACCTTTCCCATACGGCAACCTATGAGTCAGAATCTCATAGATAACCACCCCCAGCGCATAAAGGTCGGAGAGATGATCACCGTCACCATAAAGCAAATACTCCGGCGCCGTATACTCAACTGCGCCCGCGGGCATTTGAGGCCGGTTCATATCCGCCCCCTCAGCTATACTGGCCACTTTAACAGACCCAAAATCAATTATTTTAACGGTTCCCGCCTGATCAATCATGATGTTTTCAGGCTTCAAATCCTGATGCACCATATCAAGGCGATGCAGGGACCGTAATCCCCGTATCAGTTGACGAAGAATATCCCGCACCTTAGCCATATCGGGCTCGGGATGATCAGCGATCCATTCCCGCAGTGTCTGCCCTTCAATATATTCCGTAACATAATACAGAAATCGCCTCTTGGCCTTCGGCGGGATTATTTTCAAGATATGCGGCGACTTAACCTGGGCGCCAATCCATTCTTCCCGGTGGAATAATTCCATATATCGGGCATCATCATCAAAATTAGCCGACGGCGTCTTCAGGCCCACCAAGTCCCCTGTCGATATATCTTCGGCCAGGTAGACCTGACTTCGCGCATTGGCATGCAGCTCCCGCAACACCCTATACCCCTCCAGCACCATTCCTATTTCAAGAGGCGGCGGGAAAGACAGGCCGGCGCGATTGATCAAACTCCGCGTTTTCTGAAAGTCGGATATGTTATCCATACTGATGATCTGACAGGTAAGATTATCAGTACCGCCATTATCCAAAGCCTTGTCACAGATACACTGAGCCGCTATATCCAGATCATCTTTATTCTGTATAATCAAATGCTTCATTTCACTATTTAGAATAAATTCATGAACCCCATCCGTGGTCAGGATGAAAATATCATTTTCCTGCACATCAATAACCCGATAATCAATTTCGAGAGTCTTACCCGTTCCCATAGCCCGGGCCAGATAATTGCTTTTACCATACCTGTGATCTGTTGTGAGTTGCTCAACGGCATCATCCCGCAGAAGGCTGATACGGCTGTCGCCAATGTGGAAAATATAAGCGCTTCCAGACTTGATTATCATGGCGCTGAGCGTACTCACCATGCCCAGGTCAGACCCATAAACCGATTGCCCCTGGCCAAACATCCAACTATTTGTCGCCAATAAAATTTTACTAACCGATTTTTTAACACTCCAGCTGTCGGGTGTCGCGAAATAATCCTGCAGCAGGCATTTAACACAGGTTTCACTGGCCGCTTTACCGGCCTGACTTCCGCTCATTCCATCGGCAAGAGCTATTGCAATTCCCTTGGTCAACTCCTGTTCTCTTTCCGGGAACATGACGCCGTAGGAATCTTCATTCTCCTCTTTGACGCCCTTGTCGGAATAGGCGCCGATGGTGATATCCGTCATCAGTTCATCCTAACTGACCTTGATCATCTCAATGGTCCCGTCGGGCAGAATTTCCGCGATCTCGCCTTCCGGCTCATCCATAAATAGTGCGACCAGCAGAAAAGTGACAATAGCGGCCCCGCCGATCACCAGGAAAAAGACCTGGGGCGAGACAAAAGACAGAACCATAAGGAAACATACCCCGCCCACATTGCCGTACGCCCCGACCATGCCTGCAATCTGTCCCGTCATGCGTCTTTTAATCAGCGGCACCGTGGCGAAAACCGCCCCTTCACCCGCCTGGACAAAGAAAGAACAGCACATACAGGCTACTACAGCCAGCGGCAAAAACCAATCCGACGTGATCTGGGACATCAGAATATAGCCTAACGTCAAACCGACAAGCAGAAACATCAAAGACTTTTTGCGGCCGAATTTATCACTGAAATATCCGCCGCTGGGCCGCGCAACCAGATTCATGAAGGCGAAGCTGGAAGCGACCATCCCCGCCGCGACGGGCGACAGACCAAAAACATCCATAAAAAATAAAGGCAGCATGGACACCACGGCCAATTCAGAGCCAAAGGTCACCAGATAGGCCAGATTGAGGATCGCGACCTGCTTGAATTTATAACGGTGAAGCTCATCCACCCCGGATTCAAGAGCCTCTGCATTGACCTTGAAGATATGGTAAACCTGATACAGATACACCGCAACCAGCGCGACATAGACGGACATCTCCGCCGCGGCCCCGAGAATATTCAGATTTTGCGGCCCGAGCTTCCAGGTCAACAGCGCCAGGGCCAGAAAGAGCGGCGCTTTCATAATGATATAAAGCACCAAATCCTGAGGCGTGCAGATTTCCATGGCGCCTGCTTTATTGGGCTTGAAATAGGTCGCCCCCCGGGGGGTGTTCCTCACCGTCAGGAAGAAGACCGCGGAATAGATCACTGCGATCACACCGGTCAATCCGATGGCGTAACGCCAGCCGTCGTCGCCCCCGAACATTAAGGCCAAAGTCGGCAATGACAGGGCCGCCGCAGCTGACCCAAAATTGCCCCAGCCGCCATAAATTCCTTCGGCCAACCCCACCGTGCGGGCCGGAAACCATTCGCTGATCAGGCGAATGCCGATGACAAAACCCGCCCCGACGAAGCCCATCAGAAACCGCGCCAGCGCCATGGTTTCAAAGCTGTCGGCCAGCGCGAAAAAGAAACAGAGAAAACCGGAAATGAATAACAAGAACGAATAAACCGCCCGCGGCCCGAATTTATCGACAAACATGCCGATAATCACCCGCGCCGGGATCGTCAAGGCCACATTCAATATCAATATCGCCGTCACCTGCTGCTTGTTGAGCCCAAGATCCTCGCGAATGATCGCCATCAGCGGGGCATGGTTGAACCAGACGACAAATGTGATAAAAAACGCCATCCATGACAGATGCAATATCCTGGTTTTCCCCTTGAAGGAGAAAATATCTATTTTCCGGGAAGTTGATTTTGACATTACACAGTCCTTCATATGTTTATCAACATAAACCAGGAAAGTCCGGTTTATTCTGTCTGCCCTATAGATCAAGCAAAGAACATGCCAAAAATATTGCGCCGCAACATATGCCATCCATTTTCTATGTTACTCCCTGAATTCTTTTAAAGTTTCCATCTGGGGATAGACTAGGGCTTCAGATTTTTCTTTCTTTAACCTGAGGATTTCAGCCCTTTTCCTTTGGCCAAATCGGCAATATTGCCTAATAATTAGCCTGATATTAAAATCGCTTAATTATTAGGCAATATTGTTAGCGTCCGCACAATAATTAGAGCAACCGCACCCAGATTTATCTTGGGGAAAGTGATTTTTATTGAAAACAAAGGGGAAAATCGGGTTGGCATAAGGCTTGCTTATATGAAGGTCATGATACTGAAGAATGTTGTTTAACAATGGGCACAACACCTGATAACAGGAAAATCCCAGCACTAACGACACGCTGCATTCCCAACAGCAAGTGAGATCATCATGAAAAAGAAACTCGTCATTATTGGTAACGGCATGGCTGGCATGAGAGCGCTGGAGGAGCTATTGCAACTGGCTGCTAAAGAATATGACATCACTGTTTTTGGCGCCGAACCTCATGTCAATTATAACAGAATTATGCTGTCACCGGTTCTTGCCGGGGAACAGGCGTTTGATGACATCATCATCAATGACCAAGCCTGGTATGACAACAATGACATCACCCTGTTTTCGGGTGAGAAAGTCATCGCCATCAATCGGTCCAACAAAACGATTGTGAGCGACAATGACCGGATCATACCTTACGACACCTTGTGGATCGCGACAGGTTCAGATCCCTTTATCATACCGGTACCGGGAAAGGATCTCGACGGCATTGTCACCTTCCGGGATATAAAAGATGTCGATGACATGGTTGAGGCATCAAAAACCTATAAAAATGCCGTCGTGATCGGCGGCGGGCTTCTGGGGTTGGAAGCCGCTTATGGCCTCAAACGAAACGGCATGAATGTTACGGTCATCCATCTGGCCGATACCTTAATGGAACGACAGCTTGACGAAGCGGCGGGGTATCTCCTGAAATCTGACCTCGAAAGCCGTGGCATCAGCATTTTGACAGAAGCCAACACCAAAGAACTCATTGGTGACGGTCGTGTTCAGGCTGTAAAATTATCCGACGGCGCTGAAATCCCTGCAGACCTTGTTGTCATGGCCGTCGGCATTCGTCCCAACATAGCCTTGGCCAGGGACGCAGGTCTGGACTGTAATCGAGGCGTTGTTGTCAATGATCACCTTCAAACATCTGACCCCGATATTTTCGCCGTCGGTGAATGTGTGGAACACAGGGGCGAGGTATACGGCCTGGTATCGCCATTGTATGAGATGGGCCGTGCGCTGGCAGGATTTATGGCGGGTTATAACAGCCATTACAAAGGATCTGTCACCAGCACAAAATTGAAAGTAACCGGGGTAGAACTATTTTCTGCCGGTGACTTCAGTGGGGGCGAAGGGGCTGAAGACATTGTCCTTCGGGATGCCCGGCAAGGTATCTATAAACGATTGATCATCAAGGACGATCGTATTGTCGGCACTGTATTATACGGCGATGTTACCGATGGCCCGTGGTATTTCCAGCTTTTGAAGGACAAGGATAGGATCGGTGACATACGTGACCATCTGATATTTGGACAATCTCTTGCCATGGGAGACACCGCCGTGGACCCCCTGGCGGCCGTTACAGCATTGCCTCTTGAGGCGGAGATTTGCGGCTGTAACGGCGTATCAAAAGGCGCGATCACCTCCGCTATCAGCGAGAAAGGTCTCTCAAGTCTCGATGAGGTCCGCGCCCATACCAAGGCGTCCGCCAGCTGTGGCTCCTGTACCCATCTGGTGGAACAGGTCATGGCGCTGACCCTTGGCGAGGACTATGAGACCCCGGCAGCCACCCCCATGTGCGGCTGCACCGATCATACGCACGATGATGCAAGACATCTCATTCAACTGCACAATTTAAAGGAAATTCCTGCAGTAATGCAAATGCTGCACTGGAAAACGCCCAATGGCTGCTCCAAATGCCGGCCGGCCCTGAATTACTACCTGATTGCAGCCTGGCCCGGCGAATATAAGGACGATTCCCAATCCCGCTATATCAACGAACGGGTTCATGCCAATATCCAGAAGGACGGCACCTATAGCGTCGTGCCACGCATGTGGGGCGGCCTGACAAATCCTAAAGAACTGCGGGCGATCGCTGACGTGGCGGATAAATTCGACATTCCCACCGTCAAGGTTACAGGCGGCCAGCGCATTGACCTTCTGGGCATCCGAAAAGAAGACCTGCCCGGTGTCTGGGCAGACCTGAATGCAGCCGGCATGGTCTCCGGCCATGCTTACGGCAAATCCCTGCGGACAGTAAAAACCTGCGTCGGTCAGGAATGGTGCCGCTTCGGCACCCAGATGTCCATGGGCATGGGGGTCGCGTTGGAAAAGATGACCTGGGGCAGCTGGACCCCGCATAAATTTAAGATGGCGGTCAGCGGCTGTCCCAGAAACTGCGCCGAAGCCACCATCAAGGATTTCGGGGTTGTCGCCGTGGACAGCGGATGGGAACTTCATGTGGGCGGCAACGGCGGCATGCATGTCAGGGCCTGCGACTTGTTGTGCAAGGTCACAACGGATGAAGAAGTCAAGGAATATGCCGCGGCCTTTATGCAGCTCTATCGCGAAGAGGGCCATTACCTTGAACGCACGGCCCCGTGGGTGGAGCGCGTCGGGCTGGACAGTATTAAAAAGCGTATTGTTGACAATCCCGAGAACCGTAAAAGACTGGTGGCGCGTTTCCATCTTTCCCAGAAGGACAACCAGGAAGACCCCTGGGCTGAGCGGGTAGAGAACAACGTCCATGCCCATGAATTTAAACCTCTCGCAGATGTAGGATAAGACCATGACACAGAACTGGATTGAAGTAGGTCAATTGGAGGACATTCCCTATCTCGGCTCCCGGGTTGTTAAAACGGGTGGGACAGATATTGCTATTTTCAAAACGGCGACCGGCGCGGTCTTTGCCCTTGAAGATAAATGTCCCCACAAAGGGGGCCCTCTGTCCCAGGGCATCATCCATGGCAAAAGCGTCTCCTGCCCACTGCACAACTGGAATATTTCTCTGGAGAACGGTGAAGCGCTTGGCCCGGACAACGGATGCAGCCATGTCATCCCCACCCGAATAAAAGGAGATAAAGTATTTCTGGCGTTACCTGCTAACCTAAAAGCCACCGGTACTGATGACTGAGGAAACCCGAACCACCTGCCCTTACTGTGGCGTCGGTTGCGGCGTCATCGCCCGCACGCAGGAAGACGGCGCGGTCACCGTCAAAGGCGACCCGGATCATCCGGCCAACTTTGGCAAACTATGCTCTAAAGGCGGCGCGCTGGCCGAAACGCTCGGCCTGGAAGACCGGCTTCTAACCCCGGAGATTTACGGCCAGAAAGTCAGTTGGAACGTCGCTTCCCAGGTCGTTGCATCAGGGTTGAACAAAATCAAAAAGCAGCATGGTCCCGACGCCATCGGCTTTTATGTCTCCGGCCAGTTGCTGACCGAAGATTATTATGTCGCCAACAAGCTGATGAAAGGTTTCATTGGGTCCGCCAATATCGACACCAATTCCCGTCTGTGCATGTCCTCCGCCGTTGCCGGCCATAAAAGGGCCTTTGGCAGCGACACCGTTCCCGGGTGCTATGAGGACTGGGATCAGGCTGATCTTGTGGTTCTGGTGGGATCCAATGCGGCCTGGTGTCACCCCATTCTGTTTCAGCGCCTTATCAGCGCACAAGAGAACCGGGGGACCCGGCTTGTGGTCATTGACCCCCGGCGCACGCCGACCTGCGACAGCGCCAATCTGCATCTGGCCCTAAAACCCGGCAGTGATGTCAGGTTGTTCAACGGCCTGCTGGTCCATCTAGCAAACGAGGGGCTCACGGACACGGACTTCGTAACCAACCATACCACCGGATTGAAGGCAGCCTTGACTGAAGCGCTAAAAGACGCGCCCGACATGGCGACACTTGCTCAAAGTTGCGGCCTTTCCGAGGATAACCTTGCCGCATTTTTTGACCTTTTCGCCAATACAGAGAAAGTCCTCACGGTTTATTCCCAGGGCGTCAACCAATCTTCTCAGGGCACGGACAAGGTCAACGCCATTATCAATTGCCACCTGCTTACCGGACGTATCGGCAAGACGGGCGCGGGGCCTTTTTCAATCACCGGCCAACCCAACGCCATGGGCGGTCGTGAGGTCGGGGGTCTCGCAAACATGCTGGCGGCCCATATGGATTTTGAGGAAAAGTCACATGATCGCGTCAGCCGATTTTGGCAGACGGATAACCTCGCCAGAAAACCCGGTCTGAAAGCGGTGGATATGTTCCGCGCGGTTCACGAGGGACGGATCAAAGCCATCTGGATCATGGCGACCAATCCGGCCGTCAGCATGCCCGATGCGAATTATATCCGTGAAGCCCTGGAAAAATGTGAATTGGTTATTGTTTCTGATGTCATGCAAAATACAGACACGATGAAATACGCCCATATCGTCCTGCCCGCCCTGGCCTGGGGTGAAAAAGACGGGACGGTGACCAACAGCGAACGCCGCATATCCCGGCAACGCCGCTTTTTAAAAGCCCCCAAAGAAGCGCGACCCGACTGGTGGATCATAACGAACGTCGCCAAGCGCATGGGATTTGCCGAGCATTTTGATTATACCTCTCCCGATGAGATTTTCGCGGAACATGTCGCCCTTTCAGCCTTCGAGAACAACGGCGCCCGTGACTTTGACCTTTCGGGTCTTAGTAACGGTTATGATGACCTTTTCCCTATTCAATGGCCGGTAGATGCCGCGAATCCCACGGGGAAAAGCCGCTTCTTTGACCAAGGTAATTTTTATACCGAAGACAAACGCGCCCGTTTTGTCGCTGTCCACACGCAGAATCCGGTTAACAGCCCCGACATATCATACCCCCTGATCCTCAATAGCGGCCGTATTCGCGATCAATGGCATACCATGACAAGGACCGGGAAATCCCCCCGGCTGAATGCCCACCGGGAAGAACCCTATATAAATATTCATCCTCAGGATGCGGAAAATTATAAACTTGTGAATAAAGGTTTCGTCAAAATAACTAGCCGCTGGGGGGACGCTCTGGTGCGCGTCCACATTACCACTGAACAGCAAATAAGGCAGATATTCATGCCCCTGCACTGGACAGACGCCTTTGCGGCCAATGCCGTGACAGGACGTCTGGTCAATCCGGCTGCCGATCCCCACTCCGGCCAGCCCGAACTGAAACATACCCCGGTTCGCCTGGAAAAATGGTCGCCCAGATGGCATGGCTTTTTGCTGTCGCGGGAAAAAATCACGCCCAAGCATTTGGACTACTGGTGCTACAGCTATCAGAAAAATTGCCATATTCTGGAGATTGCCGGCACGGATGAAATAAAGAGCAACCCTTTTCTCGCCCCCTTCCTGGCCCAGGAGGGCGATGCTGACACCCTTAGTTTCAGCAACCCGGCATCGGGTCAAATGCGCCTTGCCAGAATCACAGACAACAAGTTGGATATCTGCCTGTTCGCCACCTCAAAGGGGGCGCTGCCGGACAGAAGCTGGCTGGAATCATTATTTAAAAAAGACAGTTTGCCCCCCCACAGCCGCCCGATCCTGCTGTCAGGACAATCACATGACTTGTCTCCCATGGCAGGACCCATTGTTTGCGCCTGTTACGGCGTCAGCCAACAGGCTATTCTTACGGCATTTGAAGAAAAACCGGCCATGACAGTGGAGGATATAGGCGCCCTGCTGAATGCCGGGCGCAATTGTGGATCCTGCAAACCGGAAATAAAGGAACTTATAGGACGCAGCCACAGACCCTAGGAACCAGATTATGAAAAGCAGGTCTCGCCATTAGGATTACCCATGGTGACCGAACGGTGAAATGTAATGTAACCCGGCTTAAGTATCAAAAAGTTGCACTTACACCGAGATAAAGTGATCGCGGCCGGGCCGGGAAATATCGCGGGCCGGAAAAGACCGTGTAATCAGCCCGTTCGGCATATTTGCGATTGGTCAGATTCATCAAGCGGAAGGAAAACCTGATGTGATCCGAAATATCAACAAAGCCGCGCATATTGAAATAATCATGGCCGCCATATTGGTACAGGTTTTCCGGGTCGAGGAAATAACGTCCCATATGAACCCATTCCATTTCCATTGTAATGTTTTTTGCCGGGCGCCAGATGACCTGTAAACTGCCAAATTCATTGGGGGCGGTGTCAATCTCCCTACCCTTTAGGTTGATGCCGTTGCTGACATAATCAAAATTATAACGATGCCGGGCAAAGCTGACATTACCGCTTAAAGACACCTGCTGCGTAACGTCAAAGCCAAGGGTGAGGTCAGCCCCGATATGATCCGACTCGCCATTGTTAACATTGAAATAGGATGAATCGCGGAAGATGTAATTTGTTTTATCCATAACATAGAAGGCGATATCATAGCGCCAGCGTGTCCCTTCGCCCCGCAGGCCGATCTCGGCATTCTTAAGACTGACCTTGTCCAGATCTGCGACCTGCTGCTCGCGCTGCAGTCGATAGAGTTCGGTGGCCTGCGGCGCCCTGAAGCCATGGCTCAGATTCAGGTAGAGATGATGGTTCTGGTGATATTTATACAACAGACCGACTTTGGGGGAAAAGACGGTGAAATCGTCCCGGCGGTCTTCCGGCCGGCTGTAGCGGCAGCCCCCGAAACCGCAGGCTGTTCCGTCATCGCGGGTTCGCCCGGATAACATGTTATTCCGATAATCATAGCGGATATATTCCAGGCGCGCCCCCGCCAGCAGGCTTAATTTCTCGCCAAGGGCCATATCGCCCTGAAGGAATGCCGCCGCCATGAAACTGTCGACATCATAATCATATTGCTTGCCCGCCGGAACGGTCGCCTGTAAAAAGGCCGACCCTGTCGTTGGGGCGGCCTGTGTCTGTTTTAATGCGCCGCGGGTATATTCCAGATCAAAGCCTGTGACCAGTTCAATGTCATGACCGGGGTATAGGTAAAAACCGTTTTGCAGCCCGAAGCTGGCCTGACTGTTTTCCTCCAGAGGTTGGCCAGGCAGGAAATGCATCAGGAACTCCATTTCCAGCAAGCGCATATACGGGGTGATCCGCCATTGCGCATTTTCGGTCAGAGCAGTCGAAAATTGCGTCCAGTAGCGCAATGACCGGGCCTTGCGGAAAGCTTCCGGATTGGGGTTGGTCCTGATTTTCGCCGCGTCCTGATACGCATCCCGGCCGGTGATGTAACCCGCAGTTTCCTGATCCAGATTGGTCAGATACAGGCTTGACTCAATCTCCCAGGCGTCGCCCTGATAACGATGACGTAAATTGATTTTCTGCTGGTCGTAACCGGACTGGTCGCGAAAACCGCCGTCATGGGTGAGGCTGGCGCTTAACCGCAGCCCCTGCTTCTCCCCTGAAAAACCCTTTGAAAAATTCAGGCGGATAAAATCATCCGCCCCGGTTTCGACGCTGGCCTTCCCCTCATCCGTGTCCGCTTTGGCCGTAATGATATTGATCATGCCATGGAGCGCATTGGAGCCGTAGAGGGCTGACCCCGGGCCTTTGACGACCTCAACCCGTTCGGCCTGTTCGGTAAACCCTTCGAAGAGTTCGTTGGCATTACAAAAACCGGCCGCCCGGAGCGGAATGTTATCCTGGGCCATGAGAAAAGCGCCGCAGGCGCCCGAACCGGTAAATATCGGGGAGCGGATCGCCGCCAGATATTCCTGACCGCTGTTTCGGGAGAGATTGACCCCTGACAGCCGGACGGCCAACTCATTAAAATGCGTGGGTTTCACCAAGTCCAATTCACTGGCGCTGACGGCGGTTATATTGCCACTGAGATCCGAAAGCGGCTTTTCATGACGAGACTGGCTGGTGATGATTTCTTCCAGCGACGCCTGATCGTCGGCGGCTGTCGCCAAGGCGATCAGGTGACTGACCAGAGGCAAGAATGCAACTTTTATCAGAACAGTTTTTTTACCCATAATAAAATTACTTAACGTCCGTTGTTGTCGCCTTCAGCAGGTGAGCGCGGGCAATGACATAGTGGCGAATATTTTCCAGCTCATCCCGACCCAATTGATTTTTGAAGGACACCATTCCATTACTTTTCAAGATCCCATCCAGGGTTATCTTAAACCACATGTCATCCTGAAGCGCCAGGCTGTATCTCAGGTCAGGCAAGACCCCGGCGCTGACCGCCGTATCGCCATGGCAACTGCTGCAATACCGATGGTAGAGCGCATTGCCATCGGAGACCTGTTTTTCACGCGCGGTTTCCTGTGGCGGTTCCGGCAGTTCCGGCTCCACATACTTCCAGTCCGGTAACTTATCCTTACCACCGAGCTTAAAGGTCAGGATGCGGCTGTTATTTACGACTTTACCGGATTTTTGAGCCGCCTCCCCTGCGAGGAGAGGGAATACGCCCCCCCATCCCGCCAAAATCGTGACATATTGCTCTCCATTGACGCTAAAGGTCACGGGCGACGCTACAATCCCGGTTTGCGCCGGGAAAGACCATAATTTCTCACCATTGTCCGAATTATAGGCCACGAAATATCCGGCGGCATTGCCCTGAAACAACAGCTTGCCGCCCGTATTCAACAGCCCGCCATTCCACGGTCCCGGATGCTGCACGCGCCACAGTTCTTTCTGGTTGACCGGATCCCAGGCGGAAATATGACCCTTGATCATCGCCTTAACCTGCTTTTTTGCGGCTTCATCGTCGGGCATGGACGCCGCGGCCATGTCAATACCCAGGTTTATCCCGGGACGGATTGATTTGAAATCCTTATCCGGCGCATAAAGAAAAGGAACTTCCTGAGCCGGAATATAAACGATCCCGCTGTTCGGGTTATAGGACATCGGATGCCAGTTATGGGCCCCCAGCGGATTGGGAAACGCAAGCCACGGGCTTGTAAAATAGCGGGCATTTGGGTTTTCCACCGGGCGTCCGGTCTTCATATCGATATGATCCGCCCAATTGACAGGAACAAAATTTTTCGCCGAGATCAATTCGCCTGTTTCCCGGTCAAGAACGTAGAAGAAGCCATTCTTCGGCGCTTGCATAATGGTCTTGCGCTGACGGCCCTCAATCTCCATGTCGGCCAAAATCATATGTTGGGTTGCGGTATAGTCCCACATTTCACCGGGTGTTGTCTGATAATGCCAGACATATTCACCGCTGTCGGGGCGGAGGGCGACGATGGAGGACAAAAACAGGTTATCACCGCCTTGTGGGCTGCGAATGGCCTGATTCCACGGTGAGCCATTACCCGTACCAATATAGAGAAGGTCCAGTTCAGGGTCGTACGCCATGCTGTCCCATACCGTGCCGCCCCCGCCAAGTTTCCACCATTGGCCGGTCCAGGTTTCGGCCGCTTTCGCCATGACTTCATTTTCAAATCCCTCGGCAGGATTGCCGGGCACCGTATAAAACCGCCAGAGCTGCTCACCCGTTTCGGCATCATAGGCGCCGACATAGCCCCGAACGCCAAATTCGGCGCCACCATTGCCGATGATAACCTTATCTTTGATGACCCGGGGCGCTCCAGTAATGGAATAGGGGTATCTCTTGTCAATGGTGAGCGCATCCCAGACAGGCTTTCCGGTCGCTGCGTCCAGCGCAATCAGCCGCCCGTCAAGGGTTCCGGCATAGACTTTGCCCTTCCATACCGCGACCCCGCGGTTCACCACATCGCAACAGGCATTGACGGCCCATTCACCCGGTACTTCCGGATCAAATTCCCATAATAATTCCCCACTTACTGCCTTAAAGGCATAAACGCGACTCCAGGACCCGGTGACATACATGACGCCATCAACAACAATTGGCGTCGCTTCCAGCCCCCTGTGGGTATCAAAATCATAATGCCAGGCAAGCCCCAGTTCCTTGATGTTATCCCGGGTAATCTTTTTCAACGGGCTGTAGCGCTGCTCATCATAGGTCCTGCCATGGGCCAGCCAGTTTTGTGGCTCCTGATCCGCATGTATAATACGGGGCTGGTCTACGTCTCCCGCAGAGGGGGGCGTTTGAGTGTTTTTGTCACAGGCTGCGATAGAAAAAAGTGCCGCAATCAGGATAAATCTGCTCATTATCTTCATGATGATATTACTTCCACAGGTGCGTTAATGGAGGAAAAAGAGCCCCGGGCAGGGCGGGAACCCGCCCGGAGCATGCCGCCTGAATTTAATAGTTCAGACGAAGTGTCAGATACCATTCCCGGGGGCGGGCATAAGTGCCCTCGGTAAAACCGACCCCCGGCTGATCAAAGCCGGATATGATATATCTTTCATCGCTCAGGTTGCGGCCGCCAAAGGCAAGTTGCCAACGCTCACTGGAATGGGAATAGGTCACGGAAGCGTTGAACAAATGCACCGCCGGCTGAGTCAGCTCGGGCGTGTTTTCTGCGTTGTTATAAATCTTGCTGTTATAGTTCCAGTCGCCATGCAACATGATGGATCCGCCGCCTTCGAGATCATGGGTATAATCCAGTCCGGCAGTGGAGGAGAACTCCGGCGTATTGGCAAACTTGCTGTTGATATTAATGGTGGCAAAAGGATCGGTGATTTCACTATATTTGGCATCGGTATAGGAAAGGCCGACATTCAGCACCAGATCATCTGTCACCAGGGCCTGCAGTTCTATTTCCCCGCCCTTGATTTCCGCCTTGCCGGCGTTGACGGTAATCGGGGTAATGCCTTCCTGATTGACAACCTGGAGGTTGGTGTAATCGGTGTAATAAGCGGCCCCGTTCAGGCGTATGCGCCCATCCGCCAGGTCGGATTTAAAGCCAACTTCATACGCCCAGACCTTTTCTGGTTTAAAGGGCCGCGCCGCAGGTTGCGGGTCGACAGTCCTGCCGGTAAAGCCGCCTGACTTAAACCCCTTGGATACGGAGGCATAGGTGAAGAAACTCTCGTTCCAGCGGTATTCGACCCCGAAACGGGGGGATGTATCGGTGATGTCTAGCTCCGCCACATCGTCCGGCACCAGCAGGACGCCGGACACCAGATCCCTATGGACCGGGCGGTAATCCTTGTTCTCCTTGGTATAGCGCAGGCCGGCCGTGACGCTCAGATCTTCGGTGATGTTATAGCTGGCCTGGCTGAAGGCGGCATAGCTGACATTCTCAACAATATTCAGTTCATCCAGATTCAGGAACGGCAGTCCCCCCAAAGGCACGAAGACATTATCGCGGCCGCTTTCTTCGAAATAATACAGGCCGGCGAGCCATTTTAATTTGCCGTCCAGGGCAAGCCCCGTAAACTGGATTTCCTGAGTGAATTGTTCATGCTCATAGAGGTTTGAGGTATGATCCATGGTCAGCGGCGAATTATCACCGTCACGACCAAACTCTGCATCCAATTTGCGGTAAGCGGTAATGGATTTCAAATCAACGGTCTCAGCCAGCGCATAGTCGAGCGTCAGACTGACGCCAAACAGGTCCAGATTGGAGAAATTGGGGCCCGTGGCGTATGTCGTGTAAGGATCATCGGTCAGAAAACGATTGTCATAGGGCGTACGGTCATTGTCGGGGTCGCCATCCCCATTCAGGTTATGAGCCGGTCCACAGGCGGCCAGGGGAATCGCGCCGGCAATGCAGCCATTATACAGACCGGAAAGTTGCGCCGCGCCCGGATAGGCCTTCAGGAGTTTTGACGCCGCCGAATGTTCGCGGGAACGGGTCGCATCAACAATCAATGTTGCCTGCAGGTCTTCCGTGGCATTTAACAGGAAAATCCCTTTAACCGTATCAGTATTCTCGTCACCAAGTTCCGTATTTTGGCCGATGGCCTGCGGCGGGTAGGAAATATCCGGGCCATGGGCGCCGGTGAAGGGAATTCTTTCGGCATAGCCATCGCGGTTTTTCATCGAAAAACTCAATGAGGAATATAATTTATCCTGAATCAAAGGTATATCAGCCGACATCCTCAGGTCACGGCGGTTAAAGTTGCCAATGGTGGCCTCCGCCTGCAGGGCGAATTCCTCTCCCGGTTTGGCCGATACGATATTGATTGCGCCACCAATGGTGTTTCGGCCAAACAATGTTCCCTGAGGGCCTTTCAGCACTTCAACGCGTTCAAGGTTCAGCAGGTCGACAATGCCGCCCACAGAACGCGCCACATAGACGCCGTCGACATAAATCCCGACGCCCGGGTCAATGGTCAACAGAAAGTCCGACTGGCCGATACCCCGGATAAAAGTCGTTGCGGAGGCGGAACTGCCTGTCAAGGCGGAGGTAAAATCCATGATCAGGCTCGGGGTGTAATCTCCGATCTGTGAAATATTGCTCAACCCCTTGTTCTGCATCGAAGCCGCCGTGAATGCCGATACGGCAATTGGCACGTCCTGCAGGCTTTCGGATATTTTCCGGGATGTGACGACCACTTCCTCCAAAGTCATGCTGTTTTCGACATCGGCAGCCGTGGCGTTCGGGGCGAAACCGGTGGCCAGCAGGCTTGAGCCGAGAATGAGATGCGAGACCGTTTTTAACGGATTAAAAATTTGTTTATTCATCTGGTGGATACTCCCTATATATTGCAAGCTCGGGCTTTTTTGTCCTGGCTGAAGCCCGTTTTTAATCGCATTGCACAGTGGCATAGGGTCGGGCGGCCTGCTCCACCGAGAGCGATGAAAAACTTATCTCACAGGGAACTTGTCAGATGTTAAAGGGAGATATATTGATTTAAACGGCGATATAAACGGGGGGAGGCGCCGAATTTTTCCTTAAAAACGCGCGAGAAATGGGTCATGCTGTTAAAGCCCCAGGAAAAGGCGATGTCGGTGATTTTCAGGTGAGAAATATCCGAGCTGCGAAATTGGCCGGCGCAACCCTTCAGGCGTTTGTTGAGGATATACTGGCCGACCGTTTCCGATCCGCTGCCGAATTCGGCGAATATCTGATGCAAATAACGCGGGGTTATTTTAAAGGTTTCGGCGATCCTGGTCGGGCTTAATTCCGGATCGGACAGGTTATAATCGATATATTTTCTGATTTGCATAAACCGCACGCGGCGTACAGAACCGGCGGAAATTGCTTTTTTGGTATCCTTTAAATAGGATGTCGCGAGCAGGTCAAGAATGCTATCGGCCATTTGGCGATTGGCGACTTCATCATCGGTCAGGCTGTTCTGTTGCCAGAATCCCTGCAGCATAAGGGATAACATGCCACTGACATCCCGGGCGCCGGAAAATTTATGTCCCACCATATCTTCCGGGTTCGCCACCTTTTGAGACAGAGAACGATAAGGAATGCGCATAACCCCCATGGAGATAGGGTCGTTAAATTCGACGCTATAGGGGGTGGTGCTGTCGACAAGGGTAAATTCACCAGCTTTAAGAAATACGTTGTTTCCTCTCTGGCTGTTCAGGCTGCTGTTTTTTAACTGCAGGTGGAGCAGGAACACATTCTCGCGGGTTTTTGACGCGTGGTGGTGGGTGTGGGAAACCCTGGAACTGGTGGTGTCCACCCTCGCATAGGTCATATTGCCAAGGGCGTGAGATCGAAGCTCGGCATTGAATTCATCCAGTTCGCAAACATCCGTCACCAGTTCGGTGAAGGTTTCACAAATCACATCATTCCAATATTCCCGCCGCATGCGCGGGGACATTCCCTTTGTCGAATAAATTTTCATATTTTAGTTGTTCCCGACGAAAACAGCTTCTGTCGGCTTGGCGCCGTTTTTCTTGAGCTGTCTTGACCCTATATTAAATCAGTCACGCAACTGATCATCACATATATAGCCTATAATATGTCAAATATTTGGAAAAACTTATCTGAGAGGGAAGTGGCCATTCAAACGACGGGCCTTATTTCTTAAAGTTTTCCTGAACCGGGGTAACATTGGCCTCAAACTTGGGCCATCAGAATTGAGCAAATTCCGATGTATGAAGCAACCCGGCAAAAAACGCTTCCGCAATACCGGAAAATCAATGCTCTGCACAATTATAAATTTAACTGCTTCATATTCCAATAAAAACCAGAACAATTGAGTCAAATCAATTTTTCATAGGTTTAATATATTATTGCCAGATTTGTTTGCTCCAAAAACTTGACCCGGATCAATTACTAATAATTGAGCCGGTCTACCGTTTCCATAATACAATTTGTTTCGGTTGATACAGTTTGCTTTCTGAGGAGGGTAAGTGATATGCCGTTGGGATAGTAACCAGACGGGAGTTATTTAGGCGCCAGTCGAATTGCGGCTCCGCGATATTGCCTCCCTGGGCGCATCAAGCTGATGTATTTTTTGGTCTTTGTGACGGTTGCGCGAAATGCGTGACGGCCTGCCCTCAAGATATACTCAGCATAAACCACGATCACGCCGTCGCCAGTTTCAAGAATGGGTCTTGTGACTTTTGCGGCGAGTGTGAAACAGTTTGCCCCTCCCAAGCCTTGAACCGGGAACTGAACCCCGCCTGGACGCATAAAGCTAAAATAGACGCCAAATGCCTTTCCTTTAAAGGGGTCGCCTGTCGCCTGTGCGCGGAAAACTGCGAAGCGCAGGCCATCCGGTTCAGGCTTGTTCTGGACGGACGTTCAGTCCCTTTAATTGATACAGACATATGCGATGGATGTGGTGGATGCCGAACGGTTTGTCCGGCAGACGCGGTGCATTTCACCCAACCCAAAAAGGATCCACAATCATGAATGCTGCAAGAATAAATATTTCAGGTGTCCTGGTCAGCGTCAATCCTGAAAAAATAACCCAGGTAAAAAAGGCTTTTGAAGAAATAGGTGGAATTGAAGTTCATCTGCAAACCGATAACGATCGACTGATCGTCACAGTCGAAGAAGAGCAAGGCGGCGACACCATGCTTGCCCTTCATCGAACGGAAGGCGTGATAGCCGCAAGTCTGGTTTATCACAATTTTGAATTATACGAAGATGCCGGCCCCGAGAGTGAAGCGAGAAAACAATCCGGTCTGGTGATTTAATTTTAACATTGGAAACATGAAACAAGCTCAGGAACCCAGGAGTTCAGCCATGAAACATTCACGTCGTGATTTTATAAAAACCAGCGCCATTGCAGCAACTGCCGCCGCAGCTGGGGTATCTGTGAAAGGTGGGGTGGCCTTGGCCGCATCGCCAGATGGAATAAGGTGGGATAAAGCGCCCTGTCGATTTTGTGGAACGGGATGTTCCGTATTGGTTGGCACCAAGGCCGGGCGGGTCGTCGCAACCCAGGGGGATCCGGATGCTCCCGTGAACCGGGGTCTTAACTGCATCAAGGGATATTTCCTGTCGAAAATTCTCTATGGTGAAGACCGCCTCACCACGCCGTTGCTGCGCAAAACAAATGGCGTATATGACAAAGAAGGCGAATTTACACCCGTAAGCTGGGATGAAGCATTCGATGTCATGGCCGACAAATTCAAAACCGCCCTTAAGGAAAAGGGACCAGAATCCGTAGGCATGTTTGGCTCTGGCCAATGGACCGTCTGGGAAGGCTATGCGGCGGCCAAATTGATGAAAGCGGGCTTCCGAAGCAACAATATCGACCCCAACGCCCGGCATTGCATGGCCTCCGCCGTGGCGGGATTCATCCGCGGCTTCGGCATTGATGAACCCATGGGATGTTATGACGACCTGGAGGAGGCCGACGCCTTCGTCCTATGGGGGTCAAACATGGCGGAAATGCATCCCATTTTATGGTCACGCCTGACCAATACCCGTCTGACCAAACCCGGTTGTGAAGTCCATGTTCTGTCCACATTCGAGCATCGCTGTTTCGAGCTCTCCGATAACTCCCTTGTTTTTAAACCGCAGACTGATTTGGCGATTTTGAATTATATCGCCAACTATATCATTCAGAATGGGGCGGTGAACAAGGACTTTGTGCAGAAGCATGTCAATATCACCAAGACAGCAACCGACATTGGCTATGGTCTGCGACCAAACGATCCAAGGGAACAGGCCGCGGCCAATCCGTCCCATAAAGGCAACCACGGCAAGCTCAGTAAAATAACTTTTGATGAATACGCCAGGGCCGTGTCCGAATATACCGTTGAAAAGGCCAGTGAAATTTCCGGCGTTCCGGTCGAGAAACTGGAGCGGCTGGCCAAGCTCTATGCTGATCCGAAGAAAAAAATCACCTCGCTCTGGACGATGGGCTTCAATCAGCATAGCCGCGGAACATGGGTCAACGGCTTGATGTATAATGTACATTTGCTGACGGGCAAGATTTCCGAACCCGGCAATGGTCCTTTCTCCCTGACGGGACAACCTTCTGCTTGCGGCACCGCCCGCGAGGTGGGAACTTTCGCGCATCGTCTGCCGGCCGACATGGTCGTAATGAACGAAGGTCATCGCGATATAGCCGAGCAAATCTGGAAACTGCCAAAGGGCACTATCCCCGGCAAACCCGGCTACCATGCCGTGTTACAGAACCGGATGCTGAAAGATGGCAAGCTCAATGCCTATTGGGTCATGTGCAACAACAATATGCAGGCTGCGCCCAATATGAATGAGGAAACCTACCCCGGTTATCGGAATCCGGATAATTTCATCGTGGTATCCGATCCCTATCCGACCGTGACGGCCACCGCCGCTGACCTTATTCTGCCAACCGCCATGTGGGTGGAGAAAGAAGGCGCATATGGTAATGCGGAACGCCGCACCCAATTCTGGCGTGAGCAGGTGCCCGCGCCGGGTGAGGCCAAATCCGACCTGTGGCAGTTAATGGAATTCTCCAAACGCTTCAAGGTGGAGGACGTCTGGACGGAAGAACTGATCGCCCAAATGCCGGAATACAGGGGTAAGAGCCTGTTTGACATTCTGTTCAAAAACGGCCAGGTGGATAAATTCCCCAACAGCCAGCTGCAAAAAGGTCATGACAACCACGAATCCGAAGAATTCGGCTTCTATGCTCAAAAGGGATTGTTCGAAGAATATGCGAGTTTCGGCCGCGGCCGCAAACATGATCTGGCGCCCTTTGAAGCCTATCATCAGTCCCGCGGATTACGGTGGCCTGTGGTCGGTGGCAAAGAAACCCTGTGGCGGTTCCGGGAAGGCTATGATCCCTATGTCAAGAAAGGCAAGGACATCGAGTTTTATGGCAAGAAAGACGGTCGGGCCAACATCATTTTCGCCCCCTATGAAGATCCGGCGGAGATTCCTGATGATGAATATAACCTCTGGCTGATCACGGGCCGTGTGCTGGAGCATTGGCATTCAGGCTCCATGACGCGCCGCGTGCCGGAACTTCATCGCGCCTTCCCGAATGCTGTTGTCTTCATGCATCCGGAAGACGCCCGTGAACGCGGTCTGCGGCGCGGACAGGCGATCAAATTGATGACCCGCCGCGGCGTTGTGGAATCCACTGTGGAAACACGAGGCCGGAACAAACCGCCCAAAGGCGCCGTCTTCATGCCATGGTTTGATGCGAGCCAGTTGACCAACAAGCTCACATTGGACGCCACTTGCCCGATTTCGAAAGAAACCGATTTCAAGAAATGCGCCTGTAAAGTTGAACGCGCATAACGCGTATTTTACGGTGGAGGGCCCTGGCCTTCCACCGTAGAGGCGGAAGTTGAACAATGAATGATACACAGCAAAAATCCTATCACCCAAATCGCCGGCGGTTTCTGACTGATACCGCAAAAACAGCGGGCGGCGTGGCGGTATGTGGATTGTCATTGGCCATGTTGACCAATACGAGCCGGGCGAAGCCTGCGACTTTTTTGCGCCCGCCCGGCGCCTTGCATGAGGATGACTTTCTGAGCGCCTGTGTTGGGTGCGGTTTATGTGTCAGATCCTGCCCTTATGATACGTTGAAACTGGCGAAATTCGGTGATCCGGTCAAAATAGGAACACCTTATTTCAAAGCGCGGGAAATCGCCTGTGAAATGTGTGAGGATATTCCCTGCGTCGACGCCTGCCCGACCGGCGCCCTGGACAAGGGGCTTTCCAATATTGATGACGCCCGCATGGGGGTTGCGACCCTGATTGGCCATGAAACCTGTTTGAATTATCTGGGATTGCGCTGTGATGTCTGTTACCGGGTGTGCCCGGCCATAGACAAGGCCATTACCCTGGATATGGTGCCTAACCAGCGAACCGGATCCCATGCGAAATTCATTCCGGTTGTCCATTCCGATTATTGCACGGGATGCGGCAAATGCGAAAAATCCTGCGTGTTGGACGAAACGGCGATTCGCGTGCTGCCCCGTGATCTGGCCGTGGGCAGAAAAGACCATCATTATCGTCTGGGCTGGGAAGAAAAAGCCGACAGGGGAGCGCCGCTGGTGCCGGATGTAATCGACTTGCCAGACAGAGTTCCGGAGGGGGCGCAATGAGCATTAAGCATCCCGGGCGCAAGGCCATCCAGACCAAAGGCTGGTTCAAAGCTCATTTCTGGTTAATCCTGCGGCGCTTGTCTCAAGTCGGCATTTTGGGGCTGTTCCTGCTGGGACCGGTCGCAGGCATCTGGATTGTCGAGGGGAATCTGAACTCCAGCATGACTTTGGACGTCTTGCCCCTGACCGATCCGTTCGTCGCGTTACAGTCCTTTGTCGCCGGTCATATTTTGGAAACCCAGGTCTTGATCGGGGCTGCAATAGTGATCCTTTTTTACGCCATCGTGGGCGGCAGGGTCTATTGTTCCTGGGTTTGCCCGGTGAATTTAATAACGGACGCCGCTCATCACGCCCGCCTCAAGCTGAATATTGGCAAAGGGTGGCGGCCAAAGCGGAATCTGCGGTACTGGATCATGGCCATGGCCCTGGCGGTGTCCGCCGTGACAGCTACGGTCGCATGGGAAGTGGTGAACCCGGTCTCCATGCTCCATCGGGGTGTTATCTTCACAATGGGACTGGCCTGGCTGGTCGTGGCGGCGGTATTCCTGTTCGACCTTTTCGTCAGCCGAAGAGGCTGGTGCGGACATGTTTGTCCGGTTGGGGCCTTCTATGGGATCCTGGGACAGAAAAGACTGCTTAACATTAGCGCCCGGCACAGGGAACGCTGTGATGACTGTATGGATTGTTTTTCCGTATGTCCTGAACCTCACGTGATCACACCGGCCCTTGACCGGGCGGGCAAGGGAACATCCCCCGTTGTATCATCCATTGATTGCAGTAATTGTGGGCGATGCATTGATGTGTGTAGCGTAAATGTATTTCGATTTGCCGCCCGAGGAGGAGATGAGGCGACAGAAAAGAACAGGCTGATTCCTTCAGACGACCCCGGAGGAGATCAGAAAACCAACGCGCCTTCCGAGGCGGCATGAACAGTGGATTTTGGGAAAACTCTATTCCTTTCCCGACATTAATTAAGGAGCAATGCGATGAAAGTAAAATTCAAAACTGCGGTATTGGGGATGGCTGTGGCTTTATTCATGATGCCTTTGCAATCCGCCCTTTCCGACGACGATCAAAAAACCGAATCTCTGCGCGGCGCTACGGCGATTGATGAAAAAAACAAGGCGCCTGCAGTGCCCAAACTGGATAACAGCGGACGTTTTGAGCGCGCCTATCGTCAGCAACCCCCCCTGGTTCCCCATAAGGTTTCGGGCTATCAAATTGACCTGAGGGTGAACCAGTGCATCGCCTGCCATGACTGGCCGAAGAATGTGGAATACGAGGCGCCAAAGATTTCCGAAACCCACTATGTGGATCGCAACAACATCAGACTGGACCATGTCTCGCGGGAGAGGTGGAACTGTAATCAGTGTCACGTCCCTCAAGCCAATGCGAAGGAACTGATCGAAAATAACTTTAAATCCGCTCTTGAAGTCGAAAAAGAGTGACGTGGAACAAGATGAAAGGTTAGGGGTCTACCCATGAGTGATGACAACACATTAAAAACCGGTGGCGTTGTAAGGAAATGCTGGCGGTTTCTCCGCCGGCCAAGCGCCAAATATTCCCTGCTTACTCTGTTGGCGGCAGGATTTATTGCCGGGATTATCTTCTGGGGCGGGTTTAATACCGCTATGGAAATGACAAATACCGAGGAATTCTGTATCAGTTGCCATGAAATGAAGGATAATGTCTATGCGGAATACCAGCAAACAGAACATTACACCAATAGTTCGGGGGTGAGGGCCACATGCCCGGATTGCCATGTGCCGAAACCCTGGCTGCACAAAGTGGTGCGGAAAATCAAAGCCAGTAATGAACTGGTGCATAAAGCCCTGGGCACGATTGACACCCCGGAAAAATTTGACGCCAAACGTCTACAAATGGCGCAAGCCGTCTGGAAGACCATGAAGGAATCAGATTCACGGGAATGCCGCAACTGCCATGAATTTAACTCGATGGACTTTACCCTGCAAGCCACCAGGGCGTCCAAGAACCACCAGAAAGGGCTGGATAAGGACATGACCTGTATCGATTGTCATAAGGGCATCGCCCATGATCTGCCCCGCGGCGCTTATGATGGACAGGACATCCCTTGAAGAATTCCTGACTTGCCGGATGACGTCGCCACAGGAACCGGGACAGGATAAAACTGATCCTGTTCCATATTCCAGCGCCAACGCCCGCCGTCGTTATTGCGCCTCGGTTGCTGCTGCCCCCAGGGCCGCCTCGGGGCTGTCCTGAAAGGTGATATATTGCTCCATTTCGTGACCCCTGATTTTCCGGCGGATTTTTTCTTTCACCGCCGGACTGGCGCAGATGATCGCCACGGCGCGTTTTTCATGGGCGATGGCGCCGAGCATTGATTTCAGCGCCACCAGGCCGGTCATGTCGATAAAGGGCACATCGCGGATGTCCAGCAGCAGATAGTCCATGAAGTCATGGGTGAACTGATAACGGTCGAACGCCCTTTCAATGGTGCCGAAAAACAGCGGCCCGCGAATACGATACAGCATGGTCCCCCGGGGCAGGTTGCGCGATGCCGCCGCCGGGTCCTCATATTCGCCCGCCTTCTCATCCCCGGCATTGGCGCTGCCTTCCACTTCAATACTGGTCAGTTCGGTGACCCGCTTGATCAGCAGCAGGGTCGCACAGATCATGCCAACCCCGACACCGGCGACCATATCAATAAACACCGTCAGGGTGAAACAGACCAGCAGCACGATGACGTCGCTGCGCGGGGCGATCTGCAGCGTGCGGACGAACTGCCGGAAATGGGACATGCGATAGGCGGTATGAATCAGCAGCGCCGCCAGCGCCGCCATCGGGATATAGCCGATATAGGGGGCAAGCAGCAGCACATAGATCATGATCAGCAGGGCATGAATGCTGGAAGCCAGCGGCGTCCGCGCCCCGTTGTTGACCGCGGTCGCCGTCCGCGCGATGGCGCCGGTCGCCGGAATGCCGGCCGCCAGCGCCGACAGGATATTGCCGATCCCGATCCCGTTCAGTTCCGCATTGGGGTCGTGTCTGGTGCCGGCCATGCTGTCGGCCACCGTCGCCGACAAAAGGGATTCGATCGCCGCCAGAATGGCGATGGCGACAGCCGGAAACAGCAGGCTGCGAAATTCCGCCAGCGACGGAATGGTGAACAGGCCGCCCTCGGCGAAGGTCGGCCAACTGAACAGCGGCGGATAGGGCGGAATGCCGGCCCGGACCTCGCCGCCGGCGGTCGTAAAGCTGAACTGGCTGCCGATGGTCGCCACTTCATAGCCCATCCCCGACAGCAGCAGCGCCAGCAGCGTCCCGGCGAGAATGGCGATGATCGCGCTCGGCACAACCCGGATGATCCGCTGGGCGGTGAACATCAGCAGCAGGGTGACGAGGCCCACCGCCAACGTCGCCGGCTGCATTCCCGACAGATGAGAACCGATCAACATCAGTTTTTCAACGAATTCGCCGTCAAGGTGATCAATGCCGAGGCCCATGAAGTCATTGAGCGACAGAACGGCCAGCACCACGGCGATCCCGGCGGTAAAGCCGGTGGTCACCGGATAAGGGACATAATTAATCAGACGACCCAGCCGGCCAAACCCCATGCCCAGCAGAATGACGCCGGCGAGAATACCCGCCCAGACAATGCCCCGCAGCCCCTGTTCGCTGACAATCGGCGCCAGAATGACGACGAAGGCGGCGGTCGGGCCGCTGACCTGCCAAATCGACCCGCCGAGCAGCGGCACGACGACGCCGGCGACAATGGCGGTATATATCCCGTGCTGCGGCGGCAGGCCGACGGCGATCGACAACGCCATCGACAGCGGCAACGCCACCAGCGACACCACGAAAGCCGCCAGCAGATCCTGGCGAAAGACCGACAGATTGTAACCGCCAATCGTCTGACGCAGCGCCGACGCGACGGGGAACAGGCTTTTCTTTTTCATGTGAACTGCAAACTCAACTTTTGATCCGATTGGCTTCCTCAGCGGATAATTTTCCGGCCATGCGCCACAAGACTATGACATATCGCCCCGTCGCACAATTCATTTGATTTATAATCCGCGGTATCGGATCATGGCGGGAATCAGGTCATAAACTCATAAATACAGAGGCAGATCATGAGCCAGGTCTTTTACCGCGCCCCCCGTCACACCTATCCGATGGCGGTACGGGCGGAGGGGGTTTATTTATATGACAAAGGGGGCAAGCAATATCTCGACGGCAGCGGCGGCGCCGCCGTATCCTGCCTGGGCCATGGCAACCGACATGTCATCGAAGCAATAAAATCACAACTCGATCAGGTCGCCTTCGCCCATACGACTTTTTTCACCAACGAACCGCAGGAAGAGCTGTCCGCCCGGCTTTCCCGGCGCTTTGGCGAAGAAAACGCCCGGGTCTATTTCCTGTCCGGCGGTTCGGAAGCCAATGAAACCGCTGTCAAGCTGGCGCGAAGTTACTGGCGCGCCACGGGCAGGACGGACAAGCATCTGATCATCAGCCGCCATCAGAGCTATCACGGCAACACCCTGGCCACCCTGTCGTTAAGCGGCAATCCCGGGCGCCGGAAGAACTATGCCCCGATGCTGATCGACTGGCCCAAAATCGCCCCCTGCCATGCCTACCGCGATCAAGCGCCGGAGGAAACCGCCGAAGAATATGCTGCAAGATGCGCCCGGGCGCTCGAAACGGAAATTATGCGCCAAGGTCCGGAAAATGTCGCCGCCTTTATCGCCGAAACCGTCGTCGGCGCCACCCTGGGCTGCGTTGCCGCCGCCCCCGGCTATCTCAAGCGCATCCGGGCGATTTGCGACAAATATCAAATACTGCTGATCCTCGATGAGGTCATGGCCGGCAGCGGCCGCACCGGCAGCTATTTCGCCTTTGAACAGGAAGACGTCCGTCCGGATATCGTCACCCTCGCCAAGGGGATCGGCGGCGGTTACCTGCCGTTGGCCGCCACCCTGTGCCGCGGCTTTATCCATGACCGGATTATCGAAAGTCACGGCGCCTTCGAACATGGCCATACCTATGTCGGCCATGCCACGGCCTGCGCCGCGGGGCTCGCGGTGATGACGGTGCTGGATCGGGAAAAGCTATTGCCGAATGTCCGCACTATGGGCGAAAAACTGAAAAACCGCCTCCAGGACGCCTTCCGGGATCATCCCCATGTGGGCGACATCCGGGGCCGCGGCCTGTTCATCGGTCTTGAATTTGTCGCGGACCGGGACAGCAAGGCGCCGCCGGACCCGGCGCTTCACCTGCCGCAGAAAATAAAGCAGGCGGCGATGGATCACGGCCTGATCTGCTATCCCGGCGGCGGCACAGTCGACGGGGTGCGCGGCGCCCATGTCCTGCTCGCCCCGCCCTTTATTTATCAGGACAGGCATATTGACGAGCTGGTTGACAAATTATCCCGCACCATAAAGGAGCAGAAATTCACGTGAGCATGACGACGTTGAAGACAGAGACACCGCCATTTCACCGCAAAATGATGATCATGGTCGCCCCCAATGGCGCGCGCAAAACCCGGGACGACCACCCGGCCCTGCCGCTGTCGCCCGGGGAGCTCGCCATATGCGCGGCGGAAATTGTCGAAGCCGGCGCCGCGGCGCTGCATCTTCATGTCCGCGACGCCAATGGCCGCCACAGCCTGTGCCCGGATCGTTACCGACAGGCGATTGACGCCATCCGCGACCAGGTCGGCGACAAGCTGGTTCTGCAGGTCACCAGTGAAGCGGTCGGCCAATATACGGCGGATCAGCAAATGGACATGGTGCGACAGGTGCGGCCCGAAGCGGTTTCCCTGGCCCTGAAGGAACTTTGCCCCACGGCGCAGGACATTCCGGAAGCCGCGCGCTTTTTCACCTGGCTTCGACAGGAAACCATCTGGCCGCAATATATTCTCTATGCCCCGGAGGACGTCGCCCGGTTCGAAAAGCTGAGAAAGCAGGGGGTCTTCGGCGAAGAATACCCTGCGGTTTTATATGTCCTCGGCCGTTATCAGGCCGACCTGACCGGAAATCCCGCCCTTCTGGACCTCTTTCTGGCGGAAAGTGACGCGCATACCCCATGGGCCGCCTGCTGCTTTGGCGGGACGGAACTGGGCTGCATGCTCAAGGCCGCAGAGCTCGGCGGTCACGCCCGGGTCGGCTTTGAAAATAATCTTTATCTGAAAGACGGCCGTCTGGCGGAAAATAACGCCGGTCTGGTGACCCAGCTTGTCGCGGAAATCGCCGCCTTCGGCCGGACCGCCGCCACCGCCGATGACATCCGGAATATATTTTTCTAACCGGACAAACGGCCTTTATCGCCCCTCATATAAAGACCAAATTTTAGAGGCCCTTGGAGCCGATCGCCAAGGCCCCTGACCAAACATCCAGTCTGAGTATTCTTAATCCTCGTCCATGGCCAGGCTGACCCCGATCATCCGCGCCGCGCCCGCCCCGGCATTGACATACAGATGGCCCATGGAGCTGTCAAAATAGGCGCTGTCGCCTTCCTCCAGGTAAACCGGCTCATAATGTTCCAGCACCAGTTTCACCCGGCCCTCGAGGACATAGGCGAATTCCTCGCCCTGATGGCGGATCAATTCGACGCCTTCCTCCTCGCCGTCCCTGATTTTCAGGTCGACAATCAGCGGAATCATGATTTTTTTCGAGATGCTGGAACAGACATAATTGCTCAGGTAATTATCAGTAATGATCGACGTCATATCCCCCTTTCGGGTGACCGCCAGCCGGGCGGCGGGCTGTTGATCACCACGGTCCGGTCTATTTGCCGACTGAAGCAGGTCGGTAATGTCAATTTCAAGACTGTGACAAATCGCCATCACCTTGTCAAAACCGGGGGAAATAATGTCATTTTCAATCTTGGACAGGGTGGACTGGGCGATGGCGGCCCTGTCCGCCATGGTCTTGAGGCTCATGCGCCGGGCCTTGCGGAACTGGCGGATTTTTGAACCGAGCTTTATTTTTCTGGCATTCATTTGCGGTGATCGTCACTGTCCTGTTCTCAAACACGGGAGGGAGTATAATCCGGAAATATTCCTATAGTAAAGATGCAATATTTTCCGACACTATCCTGACCCGGTCAGGAGTTCGAAATTGCCCCGCAGCGCGCAACGGACACCCCTCAAGACGATGGATAGCGACCTATCCCGCTATCCCAATGAGGCGTTTTGAGGCCGCCGCTGGCCACCGCCGCCGCCTTTGCCGCCGGGCTTGCCCATGCGTCTTTTACCGGCGTTTTTCATCCTGCCGTCAGACAGGAACATCACGATTTCCCTGTCGGAGACGCTGCAATCGCCGTTGCTGTCCAACAGTTGGAATTGGCCGTCGGGCCGCTGATCAAATTCCTGCCGCGATATGATCCGGTCATGATTGAGGTCATACAGGCCGAGATGCTCGGCGGCGAAGGCCCGGTTGCTCCACGGCGCTTCGGCAAATTCCGTCACATCAAGCAACCCGTCCCCGTTCAGGTCCGCCTTGACAAATTTCTGCGCATGTTTTTGGGTCGCATCGTCACAGGTGATCTCACCGTCCCGATTCAGATCCCAACGTTCCATGATCCGGCTTTTGGCCATCTCAAACCGTTCGCCTCCCATAGGGCCGGACCGACCGGCGCAGGAAGATAACAGGGCCGTCATGACGACTAACAAAAGCATCATGACGATGGTGAATATATCAGATTTCGACTTCTGGAGCATGGCGCATCTCTCTTGGTAATTAATTGCTTACTTCTTCTTGATACGCCGCCAAAATGGAAATCCTGCGCAAATGGCCCTGCGATGCGGAAAAAAACGGCGGTTCGGCCCAGTAAACCCGCATAGAATGATGATTGAAGGATTTTCTCCCCTTCAAATTGCGCTATCTTGACGTTACGGTTATTTTAGCTTATCCTTATGCCAATCATAAATATCGCGACCATAGGGTTTTAAACGCGAAGCTGCATCCTATACCGTATCACTACTCTGGGGGAGGAAATCTCGATGCAGGGACAATTCAACTGCATGCACCGGACCAATGACGATATTCATCATGTCTATCAGGGTTTCCTGACGGATATTTGTGATTCGCCCGATCGTCCTGAAATTATTTTGTCCGACAACCCGCCGCTCAGCCATCACAAGGCCTATCGCCTTAATTTTGATCATCATGGCGGCCATGGATATTGGGCGGTAGACCGTCTCGACCGGGATCTGATATCCTGTATCGCCAAATCCGGTTACTGCGATGATTTTAACATAACCTACCGGGCGCTGCGCGATCATTTCACCATACGTTTTATGGCATCCGGCGCGATTGACGTGAATGTGCGGGGGAAACAGTCCTATCGGGTTCCCGCAGGAAAAATATCCCTCCACCACGTTCATAAGAACGAAATCGTCGATGTGACCTACCCGCGGGGAACGGTGCTGTCCTGTGTCACCCTGTATGTCTCCGCCGGCTATATCCAAACGCTGCGCCGGTTGCTGCCCCGGGAAAGCCGACAGAATTTTCAGGAAATCCTGAACGACAGTTTTGGTCTCGCCGGCCGCGAACTGGCGCTGGAGCCCTATGACAAAAACCTGATCTGCCAGTTGCAGAATCTGACCGCTTCCGGCGAATTGAAGCGCTATTTCATCAAATCAAAAACAAGGGAGCTTTTATGCGCTTTGCTGAAAAACTACGCGTCGCCTGCCGGCCAGACGGATCGTACAGACAGCATCCCGCAAACGGAGAAATTCAAACGCGTCTTCGACCTTCTGGAGCAAAATTATATTTCCCCGCCCAGCACCCAGGAACTCTCCCGCAAAATCGGCCTCAACCGGACCATGCTGCGGCGGGGCTTTCGCGCCACCTATGGCAAAAGCATATCGCAGCACTGCCTGGAAAGGCGCATGAGCCGGGCCTGTGAGCTGCTGAGTGACAAGCAACGCAACATCACCCAGATCGCCGAAGAACTCGGCTATGGCCATTCGACAAATTTCACCGCCTCTTTCAAACGCTATTTCGGCATCCTGCCCAAGGATTACCGCAGCCATTACAGCATGTGATTGTGAATGCGGCAAAGGCGGCGCAAGGCCGCCTTTGTCAATCATCTCAGGCTTTGATCAGTTCTTGAAGGTCACCCGCAGGTAGCCAAACTGACCCGGCACATCATGCAGGGAGCCATCAAAGCCGTTCAGGGCGCAGGACGTACACAGGGCCGGATCCTTGTCAAAGATATTGTTGACCCCGACCGTGACGCCAAAACCGCTGCCCTCCGGCGTCCAGGTCACCTGAAGGTCATTATAGAGGATGGCGCTCATTTCGTTATCACCGGCATTGACCTCGGTCACGCCGCCGATATAACGGCCGGTCCAGGAAACCGTCCAGTCATCCTTGTACCAGCTGAGAATGCCCGTCGATTTCCATTCCGGGAAACCCTGTTCCGGGTCGCCGCGCTCGGTGCCTTCCAGTCTTTCGGAAATCAGGCCGGACGCGCCCTCGGTCAGCCGTTCGTATTTGAACAGCAGCGTATTGGTCCAGACCAGGCCGAACTGGCCGACATCCGTATCAGGGCTCAGGTAATTGAGCGAGAAATCAAGTCCGGAAGTGCGGATCCCGCCAATATTCTGCAACGTCGTGTCAAAGCCGTTGATCACCCCGCCCGGGGTCCGGCTGATCCCCTGACAGGCCACGCTGTCGCCGTCATCGAAACAACGGCTGAGCTTGATCTGGGCGTCGGGCGGCGAAATGGCGTTATCCAGTTTGATGTCATAATAATTGACTTCGACCGTCAGGCTGCCCTCGCCGATATCCGGGCTCCAGACGCCGCCGACGCTCCAGCTTTCGGATTCTTCCGGCTCCAGGTTGGTATTGCCGCCGGTGATCACGGAGATCTGCGGGTTGAACTGGGCATAGCTGCCATCGGCCGGCACGCCGCCAGCGATACAATTGGCGATTGTCGCCGCCGAGGCGCCGGTGTTGTTAAAGTCCGAACAGGGGTCGGTCAGCGTCTGGTCAAAGCGCGAGAAGGTGCCGAACAGCTCACCGATATTCGGCGCGCGGAAACCTTCCGACCAGGACGCCCGGATCAAAAGCCGCTCCATGGGCCGCCATTTGCCGCCAAACTTGAAGGTGCTGTTGCTGCCGAAGGTATTATAATCGGAAAACCGCACGGCGGCGTTCAGATCCAGCAGGTCGGCAAAGGGCGTATCGCGAACGATCGGCAGGTTTATCTCGGCATAGAATTCCTTGGAATCAAAGCTGCCGTCGGTCGGGCCGGACGGCACCCCGGCGCTTTCCCCGGCGGTGACGATGGAATCGGGAATGAAGAAACCGGATTGTTCACGATATTCCACTCCGACGGCAAAGCCGATGGGCCCCGCCGGCAAGTCGATAATTTCACCCGACAGGTTGGCGGTGACGTCAAACAGAGTCTGTTCACTCAGGTCTTTTTGAATGAAGGTGACCCAGTCGAGCATTTCCTGGGTGATGGTGCCATCGCCGGAACCCTGGCCGCCAAAGAAATTGAACGGCACACAGCCCGGCGTCGCGGCGCAGACAGCCGGATCATCGAGGGCGACTTTCAGATGACGGGAATTAAAGGCGCCATGCTTGACCTGATCGGCGCGGTTCTTGGAATAGGCCGCCGTCACATCCCAGTAGAAATTCCGGTCTCCCGCCTCAAACGCGCCGTCAAAACCGCCGGAGAAATACCAGGTGTTGACCGTCTGCTCGAAGATGCGCGGCCCGGCTTCCAGCGGTCGTCGGCCAAAGAAAAAGGAATTGGTCGTCGCATCAACCGTGAAACCAAACGGGTTGAAGGGATTATCCTCATGGACCGAAATGGTGTCGAGCAGATTTCCGTTACCGGCTTCCGGCCCGATGAACAAGGGCTCGGGCGCCGCCTGGTTGGTCGATTGACGGTTGTTGAACAGGGCCTTGAAATTCATGTTGATATTGTCATCAATCGCATAGGACACCTGGGAATAGACCCCGACCCGCTCCGACGGCGTCAGCACCAGGTTGAAGGGGGCGAAATTGAACCTGTCGGCGGTCGCGAACGGATGGAAATCATCGCCCGGTCCGCCGGGGTCAAGCGGATCATAGCTTGGAATCCCCGTCACCCCGTCATTGATGGTCAGATCCAGTCCCGTGCCCGTATTGGGATCGGTGAGGAAAAACCGCCCCTGCGGCGTGCCCGAGCTGCAGCCGCCGGCCTCACAGCTTGTCGCGCCGGCGGTCGGAAACTGGGAAATGGGAATATCCGCCGCGCTGACCCGATCCTGCTTGGTATAGCTCAGGCTGACGAATATATTCATTTTGTCGGTCTGCTGGCCCCAGGAAACCTGATATTCCTGGGTTTCGCCGTCGCCACGGTCATAGGCTCCGACATAGGCCGAAGCGTCAAAGCCGTCCTGGGACTTTTTGGTGATGATATTGACCACGCCGGCGATCGCGTCCGAGCCATATATGGCCGACGCGCCGTCCTGCAACACTTCGATCCGTTCAATGACGCTGGTCGGAATGGTGTTGAGGTCGGTGGCCCCGGATACCCCGGAAGCGGATGACCCGTGAACCCAGCGCACCCCGTCAACCAGAACCAGAACCCGCTTTGACCCGAGGTTGCGCAGATCGACCTGGGCCGCGCCGGCGCCAATCCCGCCGCCATCGGGCGGAAAGCCAAAGTTGCCGGAACTGTTGAATTTGGTGTTCAGGGCGCTGCCGGACCCCGGCAGGCGCTGCAGAAAATCTCCCAGCGACGTCAGGCCCGATTTATCAATATCCTCCGCCGTCACATTCAACACCGGCGCCCCTTTATCCAGCGGATTGGTCCGGATGCGGGAACCGGTGACCAGAATTTCCTCGAAAACCGCATCTTCCTCTTCCGCCGCCAAAGCGGCCGGCGGCGCCAAAAGCGCCAGGCCAAGGATCAGGGCGGAAGCGCCGCCCAGATATTTATTGCCCCAATATTTATCCTTATGAAGATCACTGTTGATTGTCTTAGACATAAGCGTTTCCTCTTGTTAGATCAAATTGTTAGATCAAAAACACGCCGGCTGTTTTCATAACAGCCTTGCCCCAAGAGGATACGCAAATCGGGCCCGGAAAAATGATTGTCAACCGTTAAAAAATGATGGTAAACGCATTTTTTAACCACATGACCGGCAAAATGGCTGAAGTGCGGGGTTTTGGCGATGATTTCAAGAGAATTCTGATCATTTCCCCGGCGACGACAACGGCCTGCCACCGCGCTTCAGAGCTTCAGAATAACCGCTCCGACCCTGGTCGCCAGCCCGTTCTGGCTCGCCACCATGCCCTGCCGGCCGATCACCGGATGATGCAGCGCATCATATTGAATGATCACCGGTTTTGATTTTTCGGCCGCCTGAAGCGAAATGACCGGCAATGAGATCATCACCAGCCAGTTCACGATAATATGTCGAACTTTGGCGGCGTGTTTATTCATTCATCCTCACCTTTATTTTTACCTGCTCCTGATCGCGCCGTCGGCGGTTCTGGCGCCAATACAGCAAACTGATCCCGATCAGAATATTTTTGCCCGACCCACAGCGTTTTGACATCACCCTCACCCTCCCCATAACGCCCGGTCGGACGCCACGATCCGGCCCTGATCAAATGTCAGGCCATTCTCCCGGTCGCGCCGCATCCACAACGGCCCGTCCAGATCGACAAAGCGCGCGCCCGCCGCCAGAAGCAGCGCCGGCACCATGGCGAGCGACGTCGCCACCATGCAGCCAATCATAATCTCAAAACCCATTTCCCGCGCCTGATGTTTCAGCTTTACCGCCTCGGTCAGGCCGCCGGTCTTGTCGAGCTTGATATTGACCAGCTGATATTTGCCCAGAAGACCGTCGAGGTCCCGCCGGGTATGGCAGGATTCATCGGCGCAAATCGGTATCTTGCCGCGAAAATCCCGCAGGCCCTCGTCCGCACCGGCGGCCAGCGGTTGCTCCAGCAGGTCAATCCTCATCTCCGCCAGGAAATCATCCAGCGCCGCGAGGTCATCCAGCGTCCAGCTTTCATTGGGGTCAATGATGATGCGCGGCCGGGGCGCCTGTTGGCGAATGGCCGTGATTTTGCCCCGGACATCCTGCCGGTCGAGCTTGATTTTCAGCAGCGGATATTCCTTGTACAACCGGGCCTTGTCCGCCATCGCCGCCGCGTCATCAATGCCAATGGTGACCGCGGTTTCAACCCCCTTTGGCCGGGGAAAATGCAGCAGGTCGGAAACCGTCACCCCCTTCCAGCGCGCCATCAGGTCCCACAGGGCGCAATCCACCGCATTGCGCGCCGCACCGGCGGGCAGCAGCCCCTGCAACGCTTGCGGGTCTGTCCCCTCTTCAAGAGCGTCCCGCATGGCTTCGATCTGATCCATGACGCTGTCGATGGTTTCTCCATAGCGGGCGTAGGGCGTCGCCTCGCCGCGGCCGCGGATGGCGCAATGCTCGAGCTCCACCTTGACCACATGGGCGTCGGTCTTAAGCCCCCGCGAAATGTGAAACGGTTCCTTCAGGGGCCATTTTTCATGGCTGACATGCAGGCGGCGCTGGATCACGGCTCACCCCCACGGGACAGGATGAAATCAAGGATCTGCGATATGCCGTGGCGCATCGGATCAACGCAGGGCACCGCATATCTTTCGGTCATTTCCCGACAATATCCGCGAGCTTCCTCTTCGCCAAGGGCCGAACTGTTGACGGCGATCCCGCCGAGGAAGGCCCCGGGATTGGTCAGGTGCGCCGCCCCCAGGTTGGCGTTGATGCATTTCTGAATATCCGGCGTCTGCAAATGCGGCAGGCCGCGCATATGGGGCCGGCCCACCTCATGACACAATACCAGCGCATCCGGCTGGGCGCCGTGCAACAGGCCGAGGCTCACCCCGGCGAAGGACGGATTGAACAACGATCCCTGGCCTTCGATCACGTCCCAGTGGTCCGGGCTGTTGGCCGGCGCCAGTTCCTCGACCGCGCCGGAAATAAAATCGGCGACCACCGCATCAACCGAAATGCCGCCGCCCGCAATCAATATGCCGGTCTGGCCGGTGGCGCGGAAATCCACATTGAGGCCGCGCTCTTTCATTTCCCTTTCAAGGGCGAGCGCCGTATACATCTTGCCGACGGAACAGTCGGTGCCGACCGCCAGAATCCGCCTGCCCGGCCGCTTTTTCCCCGTGCCGACCGAAAGCGCCCGCCCGGGGTGGCGCACATCAAAAATCCGCCGCCCCAGCCGGTCCGCCAGTTCCCTGATCTCGGCAATGTCGCCAACCTTCTGATGCAGGCCGCTGGCGATGTCCATGCCATGCTCCAGCGCCTGGCGGATATAGGGCAGCCACCCGTCGGCAATCCGCCCGCCGCTGTTGGCGAGCCCGAGGATAAAGGTTTTCGCCCCTTGATCGGCCGCTTCCTTCATCGTCAGCTCCGGCAGGCCGAGGCTCGTCCGACAACCGGGCATGCTGAGCTGTCCGAGGCATTTCTCCGGTCGCCACTGGGCAATGCCCCGCGATGTCTTGGCGCTCAACGGGTCCTCAATGTCCCCCAGAAACAAAAGATAAGGCGGCGAAATTTCCATGGTCATCATCCTGTTTAATCATCCTGTTAGAGTAACGCATTACCGCTGGTTTTAAAACTCAATCCGGCAGAGACGCCCCGCGCTTTGATGCGCGAACCCCCTGTCCGTCGAAAACAGGTCATCTTAACAGACCGCCGCGTCCCGTCCAGATTCTTCGCCGCACAATATCGCCGCAAGCGGCTATAATGCCGGCCTGCGCCAGAACGAACAAGCGGCGCGATTGGATAGGCTCTGGTGACTAAAAAGGCCATGGTGATTGTTATATTTTCACCATGGCCTTCCAGATTACATAGAAAATCAACGTTTTATTGTTTTACCAACTCTTCTGGTCGGGAAAACACCCTGGCTATTTTCTTCACGCTTCTCTTACGCCACAGGTAATAGACAGCGGGGAGGACGAGCAGGGTCAGCAGCACGGCGCTCATCATGCCGCCAACCATCGGCGCGGCGATGCGGCTCATGACTTCTGAACCGGTGCCGGTGCCGTATAAAATGGGCAGCAAACCGGCAATGATAGCGGCTGCGGTCATCATGACGGGGCGGACGCGCAACACAGCGCCATGCAGAACGGCATGCACCAAAGTTTCCTCATCGGGAATTTTACCGGTTTTGTCGCACTCTTCCAACATGGCTTTATAAGCCTGATCAAGATAGACCAGCATAATGACGCCGATTTCGACCGCGACCCCGGCAAGGGCGATAAAGCCGACCCCGACCGCAATCGAGAAGTTATAGCCCTCGAGATACATCAGCCAGATACTGCCGACCATGGCCAGCGGCAGGGTGCCCATGATGATCGCGACCTCAATAAAGTTACGGAAGTTGATATACAGCAGGATCACAATGATGAAGAGTGTCAGAGGCACCACATAGGATAGTTTTTCCTTGGCGCGCAGCATATATTCATACTGGCCCGACCATTGTATTGAATAGCCGGCCGGCAGGACAAGTTGCTGGTCCACGACCTTCTGTGCAGCAACCACATAGGTTCCCACATCAATGCCTTCAATATCAACGAAAGACCAGCCGTTAAGGCGGGCATTCTCACTCTTGATGGCCGGCGGGCCATCCTCGACGATAATGTCCGCCACATCGGCCAGCGCGATCCGCTGATTGCTAGGCGTTACGATTGGCATCAGGGCAAGCTGTTCCGGAGAATTGCGGTAATCCTGCGGGTAGCGGATATTAACCGGGTAACGTTCCAGCCCCTCGACAGTCTGTGTCACATTCATTCCGCCAATGGCAGTCGCGACAACCTGTTGTACATCAGCAATATTCAGCCCGTATCTGGCGGCTTTATCCCGGTCAATATCGACCTTGATATAACGCCCGCCAGCCACACGTTCGGAATAGACCGACGCCGTACCGGGAACATCTTTAAGGATAGTCTCCAGCTGCTGGCCGATTTTCTGGATTTCCGACAATTCCGGACCGGCAATTTTAATGCCGACCGGGGTTTTGATGCCGGTCGCCAGCATGTCGATGCGGGTTATGATCGGCATGACCCAGGCGTTGGTCACCCCGGGCAGCTTGACCAGCGCATCCAGTTCCTGTTTCAGGCTTTCTGTCGTCACCCCCTCGCGCCACTCTTCACGCGGTTTCAACTGGATGAAAGTCTCGACCATGGTCAGCGGCGCGGGATCGGTGGCAGTTTCCGCCCGTCCCATTTTGCCAAACACGGTTTTTACTTCCGGAACGGTATAGATCAGCTTGTCCGTTTGCTGGATCAGCTCACGCGCCTTGCCAATGGAAATGCCAGGGTAAGTCGTCGGCATATACATCAGGTCACCTTCATCCAGCGGCGGGATAAATTCACTACCGATCTTGTCGATGGGCCACATGCCTATCACGAGTACTGCCAGGGCTCCAAGAAGGGTTATCTTGGGGAACTGCAATACCTTTGTGAGTACCGGCATATAGGCTGCCGTCAATAATCGGTTGACGGGATTTTTATGTTCCGGGAGGATTTTTCCCCGAATAAAATATCCCATCAAAACCGGCACCAACGTGATCGCCAATGCCGCCGAAGCCGCCATGGCATAGGTCTTGGTAAAGGCGAGCGGTGAGAACATGCGTCCCTCCTGCGCCTCCAGGGTAAAGACCGGCACGAAGCTGACTGTGATGATCAGCAGGCTGAAGAACAGCGCCGGACCGACCTCACTGGCCGATTCCGCGACAATTTTCCAGCGGTTTTCCTTGGTGATTGGCGTTCGCTCCATATGCTTGTGCATATTTTCAATCATCACGATCGCCCCGTCAATCATGGCGCCGATGGCGATGGCGATGCCGCCGAGCGACATGATGTTGGCGTTCAGGCCCTGCAGATGCATGACGACGAAAGCGGTCAATATACCAACCGGCAGGCTGAAAATGGCCACCAGAGAGGACCTTACATGGAATAGGAATACCATACAGACCAGGGCGACAACCCCGAATTCTTCAAGTAATTTAATCCAGAGATTTTTAACCGCTCGTTCGATCAGACCGCTACGGTCATAAACCGTGACAATTTCGACCCCTTCGGGCAGACCTTTTTTCAACTGTTCCAGCTTGGCTTTAACCCCGTCAATGACTTTCTGGGCATTTTCGCCGAAGCGCATGACGATGATGCCGCCGACGACTTCGCCTTCTCCGTTCAGTTCGGCAACGCCGCGTCGCATTTGCGGGCCAATGCCGATTTCGGCGACATCCTTCAGGAGCAAGGGGGTCCCGTTCTGATTAACCCCCAGAGGGATATTTCGGAGATTATCGACGCTTTGAATATAGCCGGTGGCGCGGACCATATATTCCGCCTCGGCCATTTCCACAACCGAGGCGCCAATTTCCTGATTGCCCTGTTTGATGGCATTCTGGATATGGGTCAGCGGTATACCAAAGGCCCGTAATTTATCCGGGTCGACTTTCACCTGATACTGTTTGACCATCCCTCCAAGTGCACTGACCTCGGATACGCCGGGGACCGTCTGCAATTCATATTTCAAAAACCAATCTTGTATGCTGCGCATCTGGCTGATGTCATTTTTGCCGGTCTTGTCAACCAGCGCATAGAGATATACCCAGCCGACACCGGTGGCGTCCGGGCCCAGTTGGGGTCTGGCGCTATCGGGCAGGAACGGAGCCACCTGACTGAGATATTCAAGCACCCGGCTACGGGCCCAGTAAAGATCTGTTTCCTCATTGAAAATAATATAAACGTAACTGTCCCCGAAGAAGGAATAGCCGCGTACAATTTCGGCCCCCGGTACGGAGAGCATGGCGGTGGTCAGGGGATAGGTCACTTGATCTTCCACCACTTGAGGGGCCTGTCCCGGAAATGAAGTTTTAATAATTACCTGAACATCTGACAGATCAGGTAGCGCATCAACCGGTGTCTGTTTTAGGGATACTAACCCCACACCAACGATAATGAAGGTGGCCAGCAAAACGAAAAATCTGTTGCCGATCGACCAGCGAATAATTGATTCAATCATGGTCTGATCCCCCTATTGATTATGCTGGCTATGGTCCATATTTCCATGGTCCATAGGTTGAGGTTTGCTGTGATCCATATTTTCATGATCCATATTTTCAGGGGCCATTTTCTGCTCCGGATCCGGATCGGAAGGAATATGGACGTTAGAGATCAGATATTGATCATCATCTTTTCTGGTGATTTCCACATGCAGGGTCATGCCCTGTTTCAGATCGGAAAATTCGACGGAATCCGCCACCATAAAATCCATCGTCATTTCAGGCCATTGCCATTCCGCTATCGCCTGATGGGTCACATTGATCATCCTGTGGCCGGCCATCAGGCTGTTGATCTTTGCTTCCACCCAGACTGAGGTGGGCATGGCAGAGGGTTGCGCGGCATCCTGATCACTGTCATGGTTCATTCGTTTGAAGTCCGATGACTTGCTGGATTCAGAATCAAGCAGGAATTGTGCCGATGCGACAACTTTATCGCCTTCTTCGATACCGGACAGGATTTCGGCATATTGTTCGTCAATACGACCGACCTTTACCTTTACGGATTTAAAGCGACCCTCGCCCAGCGCCAGGACGATCCGGTCAAACGTCCCGGAACGTATAACGGCCTCATTAGGGACCAGCAAGCTGTCCTCATTATTTTCGGCGTGAATGATGACTTGGGCGAACATATTGGGCTTCAGTTCATCATCTTTATTTTCAAAACGCAGGCGTACCTTGACGGTTCGCGTTTTGGCATTCAGGGAAGGGTAGATATAATCTACAGTGCCTTTCCATTTCCGGCCGGGCAGATAGTCCAGCGTCATGGTCACCGGCAAACCCTCTTTGACTTGAAAGGCCTGACGTTCGAAGACCTCGGCCTCGACCCAAACCTGCTCAAGTACGCCGATGGACATAAGAGAATTTCCGGGTTTTACGAAAAAGCCTTCCCTTATATTGAGATTGTCAAGTACGCCACTTTGCGGGGCATAAATTGTAACATTCTGCTGCACTTTTTTGGTTTTTCTTAAAAGTGCTATGGCGTCTTTGGGAAGCCGTAGAGCCTTTAGCCTGTCTTCAGCAGCGCGGATGAGCCGGTTGTTGGCGCGGCCAAGGGCGATGATCAACTCTTCTTGCGCATTGACCAGTTCCGGCGAATATATCTCGTAAAGCGGCTGGCCTTTCTTAACCGGATCGCCGGCGGCTTTGACATAGAGCTTTTCGATCCAGCCTTCTACCCTTGGGTGAATATGAAGCAACTGATCCTCGTCATATTGCACATAACCCACGGTCTTTATTTCCGCATGGAGCGGCTTGCGTTCAACTATGGCGGTTCTTACGCCCAAATTATTGATGACTTCGTGAGAGATTTTTATCGTACCCGGCCCGCTGTCCGCCCCGGATGCGCCATCCGCATAGACCGGAATCAAGTCCATCCCCATCGGCGACTTACCCGGCTTGTCTCGCTTATAATTCGGGTCCATGGGGGCGACCCAATATAACGGCTTCTTTTCGCTGCTTGCGCCGCTCCTGTCTTGTATGTCACCGGAAGGTTGGAACAGGCTGGCGTAGAGGGCCACTGAGATGACAGAACCCAATACGGCTCCGGCAATCAATGGTTTTACAATTGTCATTTTTTTTGTCATTTTGACTCTCCTGAGTGGCTCGCGCCTGCGATGATTTCATCGGCATTTGTCATAAATAAATAATTCAGTTGAAGAATGGTTTTCTGACGTTCCACATTAATGCTTAACGCATCAACTTCGGCGTCCATTTCCGCAATCCGGGCGCGCATGACTTCGGCAAAATCCCCATCGTCATTGGTATAGGCCGTAAGGGAAGCTTCCGCCTGCTCATGCATCTGTGGAAGCAAAAGGGTGTCATATAGTTTTTGTCTTTCATTCAGGCGTAACAGTTCGGCTTTGGCTGTTTCAAAAGACGCCATCAGCTTTCTGAGAAGTTGCCATTTCTCGGTCTTGACCGCCGATGTTCTGGATCTTGCGGATTGAACTTCCTTGTCCTGCCGGTTGCCTGTGAACAGGGGAATGCTCAGGGTCACGCCAACGGAAAAAAGATCGGACCGGCCATTGCCCATGGCATCACTCGCCCGGTACCCATAACCCGCATTGACGCCCCATTCAGGCTTGTATTTTTGTTGTGCAAGATCAATGCCCGCCTCACTCGCCCTGATTTTCTGTTCGAGACTTTGCAGGGACGGATGGCCGGACAATTTCTCGAAAAGAGTTTCCGGATTGGTCGGCCCTGTCGGGCCAAAGAACTGTAGATTAATCAGATTAATGTCAGGTATTTCACGAACCAGCGAAAATTGACTTGTTTCGATCTGTTTTATATCTTGTTGATCATATGAATATTTGTCCATGAAATAACCATTCAGCCATTCTGAAAGCCGTTCCTGAAACATTTCCTGTCTTTGACGCAATATGGTCAGGCGGTCATCCAGCCGGGTCAGCTCCAGTTGGGCGCGAATAACATCCTGCTGTCGGCTTTTGCCCAGAGCAGTGGAATAGCTGGATTCTGCAACATCAGTCAGTTGATCAAACAAGATTCTATTTTTTTCAATAATGACGATGCTTTCCTGTGCTTTATAGGCATCGAGCCAGAGTTTCCCTACCGTGACAGCTATTTTGGCCCTGCGGTCTTCCCGCTGATAGGGATATTGGCTGCTCTCCAGTTCAAGTTGCCGTTTCTTGATATCCAGCGTGTCACCGGCGGGAAACATTTGCGATATTCCGATTTGGGCCTGTGTCATGGCCTCCTGCCCGAAGTTCAGGCTATCGGTCGGCAGGTTTGCCATACCAATAGACATTTTCGGATCCGGCAATTCTCCGGCGGCGACGCTCTGCGACAGCAACGCATCCTCGGAATGTCTGTTGCCCGCCAGCCACGGGTCATTGAGAACTGCTGTTCTAACGGCCATCCGCAGATCCAGCATTTTGGCTGGACTTTGTGGTTTTTCCATTGCATTGGCGGAGAAAACCACAGAAAGGGCAAGCGTCACCGCGACGGTCGCCTTCATATAATGTTTCATTGATATTGTTCCTTCCGGGAATTAATCTCGACATAGGGGCTGTGGGAGCCATCAGATTTCAGAAGTAGAACCGTATAGGGCGTGAAATGGTCACCCATTTCCATACCGGGACTGCCCATAGGCATCGCCGGGACGGAAAGTCCAATCACGCCTTCCGGTTTTTCCTTGAGAAATTTCTGAATAACCCTGGCCGGGATATGGCCTTCAAAAACATAGCCGTCTTTTGAAACGGCCGTGTGACAGGATTGGTAACGGGGCTGGATCTGCTTGTCCCGTTTTAATGCAGATAAATCATTCATATTATGCGCGGTGGCCTGAAAGCCATTGTCTTCCAAATGCGTTATCCATTTCTTGCAACAGCCGCATGTCGGGCTTTTATAGACATGCAGAACAGGTGAATTTGAGTGTTCTGATGTCGCCTCTTCGGAGTTTGCTTCATTACCGGCATCGGAACATGCGGTCAAAAATACCGCCATCAGCACGACGAATAACCGTTTGGATAATAGGGGAGAATAAAACATATAACACTTCCTTTGAATGCTGTCTGGCCTGTCCATTGGGCGACAGGATTTGCAGCGGGTTTAATATGGTCAAGAGATCAAGGAAGGCTCTTCCGTCAGAAGAAAAACAGACCGGCGCAAGCGGGACGCCGTTTAAGTCAGACGGATTTGCCCTGTGTTATAGGGAAATGGGAGGACGATAAAGAGAGGTCGCGGGCCGCGCCAGAACAAAGTTGTAGGAATGGCCATCTTTCTGCAGCAGGGCGACAGACCAGTCCTGCCCAGGCGCCGGCAACAGCACCGCAGAAGCGCAATCCCCCGGCGGGCAATTACAAGTCGTCTGGTTGCTGCAACATTCGTCGGGATCGCCATTGATGTCCGCGGCAGGTTGGGTATCCGCTTCCGACCAACAGCATTCCACGTCATGATTCATGTCGATTTCGGATGATGTCAAAGTCGCCATAGCCTCTGCAGTCATAAGCTCAACGGCCGGATTATGGGTCATTTGTCCGGAATGCAACGTCACGGCGCCGGTCTGCCCCATAAGGACCAGAACCATCAAGATCGCCGTCACTATCCTGTTTTTAACAAATGTCACCGAATATCCATTCTTTGCATTGCACTCTCTTTATCTACGAATTAATATGAAAAAATCAATTAATTTCTTTTATTTTTTCCAAAAATATTTGTGAACCGGCTGAATATTGCGCTTTTTAAGGCAATCAATTGACACTTCACAGGTCCGGTGCTAGGTAGGCGCATCGCGCAACAGGCCGCGTGGAACTTGAAAGTAGACGAAATGAGCAAATTTGCGGAACTCGGCCTGCGCGCCGCCCTTCTTCGCGCTGTTGAAGAAGGCGGTTATCAGAATATGACCCCGATCCAGAAGCAGGCGATCCCCACCGTCCTCAACGGCAGGGATCTGATTGGCGTCGCCCAGACCGGCACCGGAAAGACGGCGGCTTTTTCCCTGCCGATCATCCAGATGCTGCTCAAGGCTGAAGGCAAGCGCCGGGCGCGCGCCGCCCGTTCCCTGATCCTGGCGCCGACCCGCGAACTGGCGATTCAGATTGCCGACAATATCCGCGCCTATACCAAATATCTCCATCTGCGCACGGCCATTGTCTATGGCGGCGCATCCGCCCGGCCGCAGATCAAGGACCTGCTGCCCGGCGTCGATATATTGATCGCCACCCCGGGCCGCCTGCTGGATCTGGTCAATCAGAAGCATATCCTGCTGAGCGAGGTTGAATATCTGGTGCTCGATGAAGCGGACCGCATGCTCGACATGGGATTTATCCGCGACATTCAGAAGATCATCGCCTGCCTGCCCGAAAAGCGGCAAACCGTGCTTTTTTCCGCCACCATGCCGAAAAGCGTCGAAAAATTCGCCGCCGGCATCCTGCATCGCCCCGACCGGATTGACGTCGCCCCGGCCGCGACCACGGCGGAAAAAGTCAGGCAGCATGTGCTGATGGTGCCCAAAAGCCGCAAGCGGGATCTGCTGGCCCATGTGCTCAAGGATCAGGCTATCAGCCGCGTGCTGGTCTTTACCCGCACCAAGCACGGCGCCAACCGGGTGTCAAAATATCTCGACAAGCTCGGCATCGCGTCCGGCGCCATTCACGGCAACAAGTCCCAGAACGCCCGCCAGAAAGCCCTGGATGAATTTCGTTCCGGACATATCCGGGCGCTGGTCGCCACCGATGTCGCCGCCCGCGGCATCGACGTTGACGGCGTCACCCATGTCATCAATTTCGAACTGCCCAACGAGCCGGAAAGCTATGTCCACCGCATCGGCCGCACCGCCCGGGCGGGGGCGTCCGGCATCTCCCTGTCCTTTTGTGATCATGACGAACGGGCCTACCTGAAGGATATTGAAAAAATCATCCGCCAGCAGGTGCCGATGATGGCGGATCATCCTTTCCACCTTGAGGGACTGGCCCCGGCGGACGGCAAGGAACCGCCCGCCGCACAAAGACGGCCGGACGGGGCGAAACGCCATCCCAATGCCCGGAAAAATTCCGGCAAGCATAAACCGAACCGCCGCCTCAATCAGCCCCAGCCCCATCAGGCGAAACCGCCTAAGGCCAAAACCGCAGGCGACGCCCCGGGCGCCACCCCGGCCGGGACAAAATCCGCCCCCGGGAAACCGGGCGACAGGCGCCGGAAAAGCCGGCCGTCCAACCGGCGTCGCCGACCGGCGGCGTCTTAATGCCTGCAAACTTTTCTTAGCCGAGAGCCCTGGATTTCAGGACGCTATAGACCGCGCCTGTGGGCTGCGTATCGCTTTGATAGAGATTGAGCCGGTCAACCGGAAAGGCCCCCACCGACCCGCTATCCGCCACCGGCGACTGCGGTTTTGCCGGTCCTTTCAGGCGCGCCACCGTAATATGGGGGCGGAATTTTCGGCTCTCCAGATCATGGCCCGCCGCGGCGAGCGCCTCGACCAGCCGCCGCTGAAGTTCGCCGAGCCGCGCATCGTCAGTGATCCGGGCCGCCAGCAGCCGCGGCTTTTTGCGGTTCGGAAAGAAATCAATCGGCCCGATATGCAGCGAAAAGGGCAACATCCCGCGCGCACCGTCTTTCATGATAGCCGCAAGATTGGGGATTTCCGTTGCCGCCACGCCGCCGAGAAACGCCAGCGTCAGGTGATAATTCCGCGCGGGCGTCCAGCGCACATCATCCACCGCCGCCCATTGCTTCTTCAGGGGGATCACGGCCGCCGTCAACCGCTCAAGCCCCTCATCCGCCAGCGGGATGGCGATAAAAAGCCGTATTTTTCTTGATTTTTGCGCATCTTCGCTCATCCCCGAAGTATAGCGCGGATGACGGCAAAGCACAAAAGGCCCCGGGGGGACCGGCCGGGGCTGGCGATTTTGTTAAAAATAATCTAAAGTTGTTACCAGGCATCCTCTACTATTGATAGATAATGTGGGAGATCACAGTGACCTTACGGCCCGGATTGATATTGACCCTGCTCGCCGGAGCGCTGCTCGCGACAATTGTCACCGACGGCGTGATGCGCCGTGACTTCGCCGCGGCCGCCCGGGATATTCTCCCGGCAAGGAGCGGATCCAACACCCGGACCGTCACGACCGAATTATACGACCTGACCCTCGAAACATACGACCTTGACCTGGATACGCCGTGGTCGATCGCCTTCCTTGACGACAGGCGGGCGCTGGTGACCGACAAATCAGGCGCATTATATCACCTGCTGGACGGCAGGCTGCTGAAAATTCCGGTTCAGGGCCTGCCCGAGGATATGATCGCCCAGGGACAGGGCGGCCTGCTCGATGTTGTTCCGGACCCCGATTACGCCTTGAACGGCTGGATTTATCTTTCCTATAGCCAGGCCCTCCCCTTTCAGGGGAACCCCCGCCGCGCCCGGGCCATGACCCGGATCATCCGCGGCCGGATAAATGATAATCACTGGATCGATCAGCAGGTCATTTTCCAGGCCGCGCCGCAATCCTACAGCCTCACGCGCCACCATTACGGTTCGCGGATTGTTTTTGACAAGGCGGGTTTGCTTTATTTTTCCGTCGGCGACCGGGGCGAGCGATACCAGGCCCAGGATCTGACCCGGCCCAACGGCAAGATCCACCGCCTGCGCCGGGATGGTTCGATACCGCCGGACAACCCTTTTTTGAAGCAGCCGGACGCCCTGCCGTCGATCTTCAGTTACGGCCACCGCAACCCCCAGGGGCTGGCGACCCACCCGCAAAGCGGCGAGATATGGTCGACCGAACATGGCCCCATGGGCGGCGATGAGCTTAATCTTATCCGCAGGGGGCGCAATTACGGCTGGCCGGTGATCACTCACGGCCGGAACTACGACGGAACGATCATTTCAAAATTCACCGCAAAGCCCGGCATGGAGCAGCCGGTCGTCCACTGGACGCCATCAACCGCCGTCAGCGATATTGATTTCTATCACGGCGACCTCTTTCCTGACTGGCGGAACAACCTTTTGGTGACATCGCTGAAATATCAGGACCTGCGCCGTCTGGTGATCGAAAAGGACCGGGTCGTCCATCAGGAAATCCTGCTGAAGGACCTCGGCCGGTTGCGGGCGATCACCATTGGCCCCGATGAGGCGGTCTATATCCTGATCAATCGGCCGTCGCAACTGTTGCGCCTCGCCCCGCGGCAAAAGACCGCCCTTATGGATTAGCGGATCACCGCATCGACACGCCCCGGATAGTCAAAGGAAGAGAGCAGTTTATCCGCCTGATCCGGCTGATTTGTAAGAATATTTTCCGGAATATAGATCACGCCTGCGGGGAAATCCTTATTGATTTTCAGCGGCGCCGTCAGGGTCGCGCCCCGGCGCGTCACCGTCACAGTATAACCGCTGGCGTCCGGGCTGAAACTGTCGCCGGGATTCATTTCCACATAGGGACCGTCACCAAGGGACGACAATATTTCCGACCGGGTCGAAAGCCGGCCGGAATGAAACAGGCTGTCCCCGGTAATCAGCCAATACCCCTGTTCGTTCTGGTCAGACATTACGGCCGGCGGGTTTGGCATCGGATGCGGCTCATGTTGTTCCGCTACATCGCCGGGCAGATCTTCAAGTGTATCTTCTGGCGCAATTTCGACCCCCAATGCGGCGGCAATCCGCTGCATGACCTCTATCGCGGGCGGAACGCTATGGGCCGGCGGCCGGATGGGGCGCAGCTTTTGCAGCCGTCCCTCATTATTGGTATAGGTCCCCTCCTCTTCACCATAAGACGGCATCGGCAGGACGACATGGGCCCGTTCCGCCACCTTTGTCAGATGCGAATCCTGCACCACCAGGCAGCCGGCGGCGCGAACCGCCGTTACCCGGGGATCGTCCCGGGCGCCATGACTCAGCGGATCGGCGCCCAGCACATATATTAAATCCGGCGTCATTGAGGCCGGCAGTGCTTCATCTTCCGCCAGCCGCCATCCCGGGGCCATGCCGGCAAGACATCCCCGGTCCCAGACTCCGAGCTGATTGGGCCGGTCAAAGAGGAATTGCAGGAAAACCCGCCTGCCCCGCTGTTCCAGCGACCCGATCGCCTGATCAATCCAGTGCAGAACCTCACCCGCCCCGGACGTTCGCATGAATTCCGTCCCGATCAGCAAAGTGACGCTGTCCGCTTGGGCGACGGCCTCGCGCGCGGCAAGGACAAAATCCGTCATCTGATCCGCCTCTGCCGACGCATCCGCCGCCGTCAGCCGGGACAGGATATGACCCTCCGTCCCCGGCAGCAGGCGCAGGCGCGCCCGGGCAATATCATCAAGGCCGCAGGGCCGCGAACTGGCGACGAATAATTGCCGTCCCGCCGCCCGCGTCCGCCCCCACAGGGCTTCGCGGATCAGATAGCCGGTGACCGGATTTTCCTCGGTAACGTTGGACCCCATCAGCAGGATGCAATCAGCCCGAAGAACCGCATCCAGCGGCAGGCGGCTGTAGCGATCACGCATCACCCGGCGCAGGGCCTGCCGCATCGCGCGCGACGGCCGGTAAAGTCCGTCAAAGCGGCAGCCGGCCTCAATATCCGGGGAACCGAAGGCCCGGCGCATCATCTTCTGGAACATGTCGGCCGTTTCATTGGTCTGGCGTGGCGAAATCAGGCCCGCAAAATGGCCGCCGGCCTTTTTGACGCTGCGGGTCATATTGACGATATAGCCGATCGCCTCGTCCCAGCTTACCGGCGTCAGCACGCCCCCTTTGCGGATCATGGGCACCGAAAGCCGCTCGCCGCCGTCGATGCTGTCGAAACCGAAGCGGCCCTTGGCGCAGAGAAGCTCGCCATTCAGGCCCGTGTCATAGCGGCTTTTGACCCGCATCAACTGACCATCCCGGGTTTCAATGGTTCGGCTGCATCCGGTGCCGCACATATTGCAGATCGTCTCGGTCCGCGCCATGTCCCACGGCCGCGCGCGATAACGATAGGGCGTGCTCATCAGGGCGCCGACCGGGCAGACCTCGATACAGTTGCCGCAATGGCTGCAGCCGGACAGGCTGTCGCCGACGCCGGTGATTTCGGAATCCAGCCCCCGTTCCGCCGTGCCGAGGGCGACTTCGCCAACCACTTCCTCGCAGACGCGAACACAGCGCTGACACTGGATACAGCGGTCCGCATTGAAGATGATCACCTTGTTCAGTTCAATATCGCGGGTCCGGAAAACCCGTTTCTGGTCATAGAAGCGCGACTCGCCCCGGCCATATTCATAGACCGTATCCTGCAATTCGCATTCCCCGCCCTTGTCGCAGATCGGGCAGTCCAGCGGATGATTGGCGAGCAGGATTTCCAGCATATCCTCCCGCGCGGCGACCACCTTCTCGGACCGGCTGTGAACCACCATGCCGTCGGCCGCAACGGTCGCGCAGGCCGGCTCCAGCTTCGGCCGGCCCTCGACCTCCACCAGGCACATGCGGCAGGAGGCCAGGATCGACAGCCGGTCCTGATAGCAGAAGGTCGGAATATCAATCGCCCTGTCCCGCGCCGCCGTCAGGATGGTCGTGCCGGGCGCGACTTCGACCGCCTGGCCGTCCAGGGTGAAGGTCACATTTGTTTCCGCCTGCTTGTCCATCTGTTGATCCATTTTTTCACCCCGTCGCCGCCCGCTGGCCGATCAGGGCCTCATATTCGCCCCGGAAATGTTTCAAGGTCGCCCGCAGCGCCCAAGCCGCGCCATCGCCCAGCGCGCAGAAGGTCGTGCCGAAGATGCCGTTGCACAGCATTTCGAGCTGATCCAGGTCCTCCGCCCGCCCGCCGCCGGCCTCAATCCGGCGCAATATCTTGACCGCCCAGGTCAGCCCCTCGCGGCAGGGGGCGCATTTGCCGCAGCTTTCATGGCTGAAAAATTCAGTGATCCGCCGGGCGACCGCCGGGATCGAGGCCGTGTCATCGAGCGCAATCACCCCGGCCGAACCCAGCATGCTGTCCGCCGCGGCGAGCGAGGAAAAATCCATCTTCACGTCCAGGCCGTCCCTTGGGATCATCGGCGCCGACACCCCGCCCGGGATCACCGCCTTGAAATCGCCGTTCAGAGCGCCGCCGCCATAGTCCTCCACCAGCTCGCGCAGGGGAATCCCCATCGCCATTTCATAAACGCCGGGCCTTTTCAACTGGCCGCTGAGTCCGAACAGCTTCGGCCCCGGCGCATCCAGCGGCCCGATCGAGGTGAACCAGCCGACTCCGCGGCGGAAAAGATGGGGCAGGCAGGCGAAGGTCTCGACATTATTGACCACGGTCGGACATTCATAGAGCCCGGCGACCGCCGGAAAAGGCGGCTTCAGCTTGGGCTGGCCGCGCCGGCCCTCGATGGATTCGAGCAGGGCGGTTTCCTCGCCGCAGATATATGCGCCGGCCCCCCGGTGAATATACATGTCGAGCGAAAAGCCGGAACCCAGGATATTGCGCCCGAGATAGCCTTTGTCATAGGCTTCGGCGATCGCCGCCGTCACCGTCCGGATCGACAGGCCGTATTCGCCGCGAATATAGACATAGGCCGTTTTCGCCGCGATGGCGTAGGCGGCGATGATCATCCCTTCGATCATCTGGTGCGGGTCGCGCTCCATCAAAACCCGGTCCTTGAAGGTTCCCGGCTCGCCCTCATCCGCATTGCAGCACAGATAATGCGGCTTGTCGCTGTCCTTCGGCACGAAGCTCCATTTCAGGCCGGTCGGAAAGCCGGCTCCGCCGCGACCGCGCAGGTTGGACGCCTTGACCGTGTCGATAACCTCCGACGGCGCAAAATCCTTCAGCACCTTTCTCAGCCCCTGGTAGCCGCCGGATTTCTCATAAACCGACAGTTTGACCGCGTCCGGGTCATTAATGTTTTTCAGCAGAACCTGCTCCGTCATGACGCCGTCTCCTTCGCCGAGGCCGCCAGCCGGTCGAGCAACGCGTCAAGGCCCTGCGCCGTGATATTGTGATGATAGCGATCATTGACCATCAGCACCGGCGCATAATCGCAGGAGCCGATGCACTCCACCGTCGAAAGGGTGAACAGGCCGTCGGCCGTCGTCTGACCGTCGCCGACGCCAAGCCGCCGCTCCAGATGGCCCAGCGCATCATACGCCCCGCGCAGCATGCAGGAGACATTGGTGCACAGTTGAAGATGAAACCGGCCGACTTTTTCCCGGTTATACATGGTGTAGAAACTGGCGACCTCAAAGACCCATATTTCCGGAACATCGAGAATCTCCGCGATCGCCCGATAGATCACTTCATCAACCGCGCCGTATTTGTCCTGGGCCAGATAAAGCGCCGGCATGATGGCGCTGCGGCTTGTCGGATAACGGCCGGTGATGTCCCTGATCGCTTCGCCGAGATCGGCCTTTACGGTTTCTGTGGTGTACTCAGGGGTCATTTGTCCACCTCCGCCATCACCGGGTCGAGGCTGCCGAGCATGGCGATGACATCGGCGAGATATTTCATATTGGTCGTCCGCTCGGTCAGGGCCTGTAAATTGACGAAGGACGGCGCCCGGACCTTCAGGCGGAACGGTTTTTCGCTGCCGTCGGAAATAATGTAATAGCCCAGTTCACCCTTCGGGGCCTCGATCGCCGTATAGATTTCGCCCACCGGCACCCTGAAGCCATAGGCCGCCAGCTCGAAATGATGGATATGAGCCTCCATGGAGCGGGCCAGAAGGTCCTTGTCCACCGGAAAGGCGATTTTGGGATCATCGACCAGGAAGGGGCCGTCGGGCATCTGCTCGACGCACTGACGGACCATGCGGACGCTTTCGCGCATCTCATCGACCCGGCATTTCCAGCGGTCGTAACAATCGCCGTCCTGACGGGTGATGACCTTGAAATCCAGCTTGTCATATATTTCATAGGGCGCATCGCGGCGAATGTCCCAATCGACGCCCGACGCCCGCAGGTTCGGCCCGCTCAGGCCCAGCGCGATGGCGTCCTCGGCGGCGATGACGCCGATATGCTCCACCCGGGCGAGGAAGACCCGGTTATGTTCGACAAGCTGCTCATAATCGGCGATCCGCTCCGAAAAAATATCGCAGAATTCAAGAATCCGCTCCGCGCAGCCCTCCGGCAGGTCCTCCCGCACGCCGCCGACCCGGCAGAAGGAGGTATGCATCCTGACCCCGCTGATCATCTCCATCAGGTCCATGACCATTTCCCGCTCCCGCATGGTATAGAGAAGCGTCGTCATCGCCCCCACATCCATCGGCAGGGCGCCGGTAATCAGCAGATGGCCGGAGATGCGCGACAGTTCGGCCATCATCACCCGGATATATTGCGCCCGCTCCGGCGCTTCGATGCCGAGCAGCGCCTCCACCGCCAGGGCGTAGCCCAGGTTGTTGGACGGCGGACAGAGGTAATCCAGCCGGTCGGTCAGGGGAAAAATCTGGGTATAGGTGAAATTCTCCGCCAGCTTTTCCGTTCCCCGGTGCAGCAGGCCGATATGCGGTTCAACCCGCTCGATAATCTCGCCGTCCATCTGCAGGAGCAGCCGCAAGACGCCGTGGGTGCTCGGGTGCTGCGGCCCGAGGTTCATCAGGACCTCGCGGGTCAGGCCGCTGTCCTGCCGGGGGGCTTCGTCAACGACGGTGACATGGGTCATGGAATGTCCCCCTTCCGGCCCGGCGCCCCGTCATCGCGCGCCGCGCCCAGCGGGTTATATTTATCCTTGTACCCCCGCAGCGGAAAATCCTTCCGCATGGGGAAGCCCTCGAACTCCGCCCACATATAAATCCGCCTGAGGTCGGGATGGCCTTCAAAAACAATGCCGTACATGTCATAGGCTTCCCGTTCATGCCAGTTGGCGGTCGGCCAGACGCCGGTGATCGTTGGCGCCGCCGGCGGCTCGCCAAGGCGGCATTTCAGCCTGATCCGCCAGCCAAAGGGGATCGAAAACAGGTGGTAGACCACTTCAAAGCGGGGGTTTTGCGGATAAAAATCCACCCCGCAAATATCCGACATGAAATTGAACTTCAGCCCCGCCTCGTCCCGCAGATAGCGGCAGAGCGCCACCAGATCATCGGGAGCGACCTTGAGACAGGGCATGTCCGTGACCGCCTCATCCACCACGACCCGCCCGCCGAAACGGTCAAGGATCTGCTGCAGGGGAAAGCTTTCCGCCATGATTATCCTCCCTCTTGCGCAACAGGCGCATCGCCTGGCGCCGCCGCCCGCAGGACCCGGGTTCCGGTGATTTTTTCCTGCAGTTCGATAAAGCCGTGCAGCAAGGCGTCGGGCCGCGGCGGACAGCCCGCCACATGAACATCGACCGGCACGATCAGTTCCGAGCCCTGGACCACGGCATAGGTATTATAGACCCCGCCGGAAATGGCGCAGGTCCCCATGGCGATGACATAGCGGGGTTCCGGCATCTGGTCATACAGCCGGCGCACGATCGGGGCCATTTTCTTGGTCACGGTGCCGGCGATGATCATCACATCCGACTGCCGCGGCGACGGCCGGAAGACAACGCCGAATCGGTCGAGGTCATAGCGCGCGCAGCCCGCCGAAATCATTTCAATGGCGCAGCAGGCGATGCCGAATGTCTCGGGCCACAGCGACGACTTGCGGCTCCAGTTGATGATATTGTCCGCCGACGCGAAAAATATATTGTCCTGGAATTGGTTGTTCAGGATTCCCATTCCAAGGCTCCTTTCACCCACGCGTAAATAAATCCGACCAGCAGCAGCAGGATGAAGACAAACATTTCGATATAGCCGAACAGGCCCATATCCGCGAGGACCACCGCCCAGGGAAACAGGAACATGGTCTCGACGTCAAAGACGACAAATAAAATCGCAATCACGAAATACTGGACCTTGAACAGGCCGACCGCCGCCTCGCCGATATGATCGACGCCGCATTCATAGGGCCGGTTTTTTTCCGCATAGGGATTGTCGGGCCGGACCAGCCAGGACACGGCCAGGATAAATCCCGCCAGTCCGACAATGACGGCGACCATCAGAAACACCGGTAAAAAATCCATGGGCATCAGCAGCTATCCTTTATCTTGGGGTCTGGTTCCCCTCTCCCAGGCGCGCAGTTTTTATTCGCACTCAGCACAGACGCTACATATGAAACATACTACACCATTCGCCCCTGCAAGCCAAGCTCAACCAAAGCCGACGCCGTTGACGAAACCGTCCAAAAGGCCCAGAAACCAAGCCGGTACCAGCCCGGTCAGAATGGTTCCAAGAAACGTCACCAGCAAGACCAGCTTTAAAGGCAGATCAGTTCCTATCCGCCGCGGCGGCGCTGGCGGCCGGACATACATCACCATGATGATGCGGATATAAAACCAGGCCGCAACGGCGCTGAGCAGCACGGCGATCACCGCCAGCGCCACATATCCGGCCTCAATCAGGGCGACGAGAATATAAAATTTGGCGAAGAAGCCGCCGGTTGGCGGAATCCCGGCCAGCGACAACAGAAAGACCATCGCCATAAAGGCGAGGCCGGCGTTCTTTTTCGCCAGACCGGCGAAATCCTCGATTGGCTCGCCGCGGGCCGCTCCCCGGTTCAGGATGACGATAATCGCGAAAATCCCCAGATTCATCAGGGTATAGACCAGCAGGTAAAACATGATGCCGGCGGCCCCGTCCCGACCACCCGCCAGCAGGCCGAGCAGTAAAAAACCCGCATGGGCGATGCTGGAATAGGCCAGCAGCCGTTTGATATTGTCCTGCACCAGCGCGACAAAACTGCCCAGTCCCATCGTCAGGATGGCGATCGCCGCCAGATTGGCGAACCAGATCGGTTGCAACACCCCAAGATGACCGATGAAGATGCGCAGGATCACCGCGAAAGCCGCCGCCTTGGCCGCCACCGACATAAAACCGGTCACCGGCGACGGCGCCCCCTCGTAAATATCGGGCGCCCACATGTGAAAGGGCACCGCCCCGACCTTGAACAACAGCCCGACCAGCATAAACAGGGTCGCCATAATCAACATCGGGTCCGTCACATCGGCCATGTTGAATATTTCCGCCATCCCGGCAAGCTGTGTCGTGCCGGTCAGGCCATAGAACAGCGACAGGCCATAGAGGAAAATGCCCGAGGAAAAGGCCCCCAGGATGACATATTTCAGCGCCGCCTCGTTGGACCGGGCGCTGGCTTTCAAAAAGCCGGTCAGGATATAAATCGACAGGGCCTGCAACTCGAGCCCGACATAGATGATCAGCAGATCGACGCCGGACGCCATAATCATCATGCCGCAGAGCGCGAAGAGCAGCAGGACATGATATTCGCCGCGCAGGCTGTGTTCCTGAATCAGATATTTTCCCGACATCAAAATTGTCAGGCCGGCGCCCAGATACAGCACCAGCTTGAAAAAGGTCGAAAATTCATCGACGACAAACATGCCGGCATAAACCGTTTGCGGGGCGTCGCCCGTGAGCAGCCGGGGCAGCATATAGCTCATGATCGCCGCCAGAATAATCACCGCCAGGGAAAACAGACCGAGGATCACATCGAGACGCGCCTGGGGAACTAACGACAGCATCAGGGCGACGCAGGCCCCGGTGATGATGATGATCTCCGGGGCGGACGCCGTTACCGACTGCAGAATGAGGGTCATATCCATATCATTCTCCTCATCCGCCGCCCGCCGCCGGGACCGTCTGGCTCAGCAAATGGCGCAGGGTCGGCTCGAGAATCTTCAGAAACGGTTTCGGATAGAGCCCGATCCAGAAGACGAAAAGCAGCAGCGGCAGCGCACAGAGAATCTCCCGCGGCCCCAGATCCCGCAGCCGGGCGTCGCCCGGCGTCGCCACCGGCCCCAACAGCATCTGGCGATAGATCCCCAGAAGATAGGCCGCCCCGATCAAAGCGCCAACCACCCCGGCGGCGACCGCCCAGCCGCTGACGGCGAAGGCCCCGGACAGCACCAGAATCTCGCCGATAAAACCGTTGGTCCCCGGCACCGCCATCGACGACAGCAGGAAGACGGCGAACATGACCCCATAACGCGGCGCCGCCCGGATCATTCCGCCATGGGCCGGAATATCCCGCGAATGGGTCCGCTCGTAAATCAGGCCGACAAACAGGAACAGGGCTCCGGTGGTGATCCCGTGATTGAACATCTGTATCACCGCCCCGGACAGGCCGTTCAGGGTAAAGGTGAACAGGCCGAGCGTGATAAAGCCCATATGGCTGACGCTGGAATAGGCCACCAGCTTCTTGATGTCCGTCTGGGCCAGGGCCAGCAGGCCGCCGTAGACGATCGCCACCGCCGACAGGATGATCATCAACGGCGCGAAAGAGTGCGACGCCTCCGGCAGCATCGGCAGGGAAAAGCGGATAAAGCCGTAGGCTCCCATCTTGAGCAGCACCCCGGCGAGGATGATGCTGCCCGCCGTCGGCGCCTGGACATGGGCGTCGGGCAGCCAGGTATGGACCGGCACCATCGGCACCTTGACCGCGAAGGCGACGAGGAAGGCGATGAAGACCCCGGCCTGCACCGTAAAACCATAGTCGGCCGCCATCAGACGCAGCATGTCAAAGGTTCGCCCGCCTTCGAAATACAACACCAGGATGCCGACCAGAAACAGCAGGCTGCCGGCGAGGGTATAGAGGAAGAACTTGAAGGCGGCGTAAATCCTGTTCTTCCCGCCCCAGATGCCGATGATCAGATACATCGGCACCAGCATCGCCTCCCACAGCACATAGAACAAAAACAGGTCCAGGGCGCAGAACACGCCGATCATCAACCCCTGCATCACCAGCAGATTGATCATGAATTCCCGGACCCGCTCCCGGATCGCCGTCCACGAGGCCAGCACGCATATCCAGCCCAGCAGGGCGGTCAGGAAGACAAACAGAACGCTGACCCCGTCAACCCCGAGCCGGTAGGCGATGCCCAGCGACGGCACCCAGGCGACGGTTTCCCGGAATTGCATCGCCGCCGTCGCGCCGTCAAAGCGGATCAGCAATCCGCCGGCGATCAGGAAATCGGCAAATAATATGACAAAGGCCGCCCACCGCACCATGGCGTCACTACGCAGCAGCGGCAACAGTACAGCCCCCAGCAGCGGCAGGAAAATCACAATGCTCAGCAGGGGCAGATCCGTCATATGACCCCCTCCATCAGCAGCAGACCGGCGGCGATCACCATCAGCAGGCCGAGGGCGATGCCATAACCGTAGTGGGAAACAATGCCGGTCTGAATTCGCCGCATCAGGCCGCCGCTGAGCCAGGCCGCCCGGGCGACCGCATTGACCAGCGCATCAACCCCCCGCATATCCGCCTGCAGGCTCTGGCGCGACAGGCGGTGCGTCGTCCTGAGGCCAAAACCGTCGCCGAGGGTGATCAGCATCTGCTCCCAGATCAGCACCGGCTTGTTGGCGAACCACATGAAGAGCCGCGCCCCCCGCCGGTAAAACCAGTCGGTGTCCAGGCTGATGGTCTCCTCAGGGTCGAGATGTTTCAGAAACAGCACGAAGGCCAGCAGGGTGAACATCAGGACGCCCATGGTTTCCGTAATATGCAGGCCGCTATAAGGCGCGAAATCGACCGGATAAGGCAACAGGTCATATAACAGGCCGGGAAAGACGCCGATGCCGATGCAGAAGGCGGCGGCAATCGCCATCGCCAGCAGCATGTTGAGCGGCGGCTCACCGGGCCGGAGGCCGCTGTCCCGGCCAAAAAACATATAATAGGGCAGTTTGAGCCCGGTATGCAGGAAGGTTCCCGAGGACGCCACCGTCAGCAGCAGCGCCGCCCCCGCCCGGTGATCGCCGGCGGCGGCGGCGATAACCATGCTCTTGCTGACAAAGCCGCTGAAAAAGGGGAAAGCCGAAATGGCGAAGGCGCCCACCATGTAAAGCGCCACCGTCCACGGCATGGTGCGATAGAGCCCGCCGAGCTCGGTCAGCTTGCGCCGGCCGGTCATATGGATCACCGCCCCCGCCCCCATGAACAGCAGCCCCTTGTAGAGGATATGGGCGAAGGCGTGGGACGAGGCGCCGTTGAGGGCCATCTCCGTGCCGATGCCGACCCCGGCGACCATATAGCCGACCTGGCTGACGATATGATAGGCCAGCAGGCGGCGGCAATCATTCTCCAGCACGGCGAAAACCACGCCGTAAAGCGCCATGACCACGCCGAGCCAGACCAGGATTTCCGCCCCCGGATAGGTCCGGATCAGGACATATACCGCGGTCTTGGTGGTAAAGGCGCTTAAATAAACCGCCCCGGTCACCGTCGCTTCCGGGTAGGCGTCGGTCAGCCAGGCGTTGAGCGGCGGCACCGCCGCATTCAGCAGGAAAGACAGCAGGATCAGGTTATAGGCGAGCCCGCCCTCCTGCCCGCCGGTCAACGGCCCGAACAGGAATGAGCCGCTCTCCAGCCCGTGCAGGACAATGCCGCCGAGCAGCACGACCCCGCCGGCCACATGGACCATCAGATAGCGGAAACCGGCGCGCACTGCCGGCTGTTCCCGGGCGGCGAAGATCAGATAGGCCGAGGCGAAGGCCATGACTTCCCAACCGACGATCAGGGTAAACCAGTCGCCGGCAAAGACCACGCCGAAAGCGCTGCCGACATAAAATGCCGCCGCCACCCGCTGGCCGGGCCGCGTCAGATGCAGGCTGTACAGGGCGCCGATGAACGCCATAATCGCAAAGACCCAGCCAAAGACCAGGCTGAGCTTGTCGACCTTGAACAGGACGAGGGAAAGGTTGGCGAAATCAAGCGCGCCATATGTGCCGGGTGACAGGCGGGCCATCGCCGCAATCGCCAAAGCCGGAAGCAACAGGGAGAAGCCCTTCTGCGCCCGCCCGCGCAACAGCGGCAGCAGCAAACCGCCGGCGATCATCAGCAGGGCGGGATGGAACCATTCAGTCATAATAGTCCTCCTTCCGCATGATGCCGCCCTTATGGCCGATAAACTTGCTGACAAAGATGATCGCGACACAGCTGACAAAGCCGAAAAAGGCGCCCCAGCCGGGAATCGCGTCCCAGAAATTTTCCCCGTGATGGCGTTCAACCAGAAAATCGGCGAACACGACAATCCCCAGCACAAGAATCAGCAGCCGCCAGCGCCAGGTGCGGTATTTTTCATCGCCGAAGAAATTAACCAACCTGCCGATCATGATAGCCCCGCCCCCGTCATTACCGTCCGCGCCAGACTGAGAAAATAATCCGGATAGATTCCCAGCAGCAGCGACAGCAGCGCCGTCACCAGCAGCGGAATCGACAGCAGGGGAATTTCCCGCACTTCCTCCATGACGATCAGGCCGCCGTCCCCCGCCGGGCCCGGCCGCTCAAAAAAGGCCGTGTAGACCACCGGCAGGAAATAGGCCGCATTGAGCAGGGCGCTGACCAGCAGCACCACCAGAAACGCCATCTGCTGCGCCTCGACCGCCCCGGCGACCAGATACCATTTGCTGATAAAGCCGCCCGCCGGCGGAATGCCGATCATGCCGAGCGCGCCGATGAAAAAGGCCGCCATGGTCAGCGGCAGCCGCCGGCCGATCCCCGCCATATCGCTGATGTTTTTCCGCCGGGAGGCGCAGTAGATCGACCCGGCGCAGAAAAACAGGGTGATTTTCGAGAAGGCGTGAGCGGCGATATGGCTGACCCCGCCGATCGCCGCCATCGGCGTCAGCATCACCGCGCCCAGAATAATATAGGACAGCTGGCTCACCGTGGAATAGGCGAGCCGCGCCTTCAGGTCATCCCGGGTCAGGGCGTAAATCGACGCCATCACAATGGTGAAAGACACAAGGTAGGCGGTGACAATCCCCAGATTCAGCCGGTCCATCAGGCCGACCCCCATGACATGAAAGACCACCCGCAACATGCAGAAAACGCCCATTTTGACCACCGCCACCGCATGGAGCAGGGCGCTGACCGGCGTCGGGGCGACCATCGCCGCCGGCAGCCAGGCGTGAAACGGCATGATCGCCGCCTTGGCGAAGCCCGCCAGATAACAGAAGTAAACGATCACCAGAATATTGTCCGGCGCGGCGACGCCCTCGAACAGGCCATGCGGCTTGAAATCGAACGTCCCGGCAAGCTGATAGGTCAGCGCCAGCGCCGCCAGCAGAAAGGATTTCGACGCCCCGACCAGATACACCATATAACGTCGCCCCCCGGCCCAGGATTCGGCATCTTCCTTATGATAGACCAGGGGATAGGTCACCAGGCTGAGCGCCTCGTAAAAAATCACCAGCGTGAACAGGTTGGCGGCGAAAGCGCCGCCCACCGCCGCCGACAGCGACACGGCGAAGGCGGCGAAAAAGCGGCTCTGGGCATGTTCCCGCAGGCTGCGCATATAGCCGATCGAATAGAGGGCGGCCAGAATCCACAACAGGCTGGATACGGTGGCGAAGACCATGCCGAGGGCGTCGACCCGGAAGGCGAAATCGACACCGGGCAGGATCTCGAACAGGGTCAGTTGATGCGTGTCGCCGGCCAGAACCGCCGGCGCCAGCGAAATGACGATGATGAATTTCACCAGGGCGGCGATGACGGATATGCTGTCCCGCAGGTCGGGCCGCCGGGCGAGGCACAAGATCGCCCCCGCAGCCAGAAGCGACACCGCGACCGCCAGAACCGGTCTTATGGACAGTATGAATTCCACGCCTTACCCCTTCATTATTGTTATTTCATCCACTTCCAATGTATGTTTATTGCGCAACAGCGTCACCAGCACCCCGAGGGCGACGGCGACCTCCGCCGCGGTAATCGCAATGATGAAAATCGCCATGATCTGGCCACGCAGGTCATCCTGCTGATGACCAAAGGCGATCAGGTTGATATTGACGCTGTTCAGCATCAGCTCCAGCGACATCAGGACGATCAGCACATTGCGCCGCAACAATACGCCGCCGGCCCCGATGACAAACAGGACAGCGCCCAAAATCAGATACCAGGAGAGCGGAATCATCGGCCGCCCCCCTGATTGACATCCTTTTTTGCCGCAAGTTGCGGCTCAGTTCCCTCGCCCCGCGCCAGCACAACCGCCCCGATAAGCGCCACCAGCAGAATGACCGAAGCCACCTCGAACGGCAGCAGGAAATCGCGAAACAGAACCAGGCTCAGGTCGGAGATCGGCGCCGGGGCGGCCGCCTGGAGCTCACCCCGCGCCGGGGCCATCATCTCATGCAGGCGACCGCTTTGCAGCAGCAGGAACAGGATCTCCGCCGCCAGGGCGCCGAGGACGACAAGGCTGGGGACCGCCCCGCGGCCGAGGAATCTGGTCCGGGCCTCCTTGCGCACATCCAGCATCATGATGACGAATAAAAAAAGCACCATCACGGCGCCGACATATACGAAGATCTGGATCACCGCGAGAAAGGGCGACCCCAGAAGCACGAAAAGCGCCGCGATCTGAACGAAGCAGGCCACCAGCGACAGGGCGCTGTGAATCGGGTTTTTCGCCACCACGACCATCAGCCCCGTCCCGACGGCGACAGTCGCAAGCAACAGAAAGAATTCATGCTCCATCAGCGTTCCCTCGCTTTCTCGCTTCTCTTGTTTTCCGGCCGCCATCCGGCCCCGCGCCGCTTGTCTTTCTTTGTTAACTGCCGTTCCACACGCCCCGTCAATAGGGATACCGATAGCCCGTGCCGGCGATATAACGGCGCAATTCCACCTCATCCTGCAGGCTTTCATCCAGCCGGTGCTTGACCACATCGCCGATACTGATGATCCCTTTGACCTCCTCCCCGTCATAGACAAGCACATGGCGGGTTTTCTTGCTGGTCATCAGGGCCATGACTTTCGCCAGATTGTCATCCCAGGAACAGGTGACGATATTTTCCGTCATCACCTCTTTGACCGCTGTCTGCAGGCCCTGCCCGCTCTCGTCGGCCGCCAGCGCATGACAAATATCCCGCTCCGATACGGTGCCCAAAAATCCGCCCGCCTTGCTTTTGACGACGGCGAAGCCGATTTTCCGCTGGCGGAAGATCTTCAGCACGGTCACCAGCGTATCGTCCGGCGCGACCGAAAAAACCTCAACCCCTTTTTTATCCAGGACGGATTTCACATGCATGTTCTGGTCCCTTCATATTTTCCGTTCAATATTGATCGGCCTGTTTTTGCGCCGTCATGACACCGCCGGCCCCGGGTAAGTTCATTTATTCCTCCGGATGTTCCTCCACCAGTCATGACCGGCGCCCCCCCCGACCAGTTCTGACCGGGGCCTTTCATCTCTGATCAGTTTCGCCGGTTTGACCTCGCCGCCGTCCTCCGCCTTGCGCGGCGCCGCCACCAGATCCTCCAGATGGACGACCAGGGCTTCCGAACGGGTTTCCGACACCTCATATTCCTGACCGAGCTTGATGGCGTCGGCCGGACAGGCGTCTTCGCACAGCCCGCAATAAAGACAGCGCGCCAGATTAATGTCGAAGACCTTGGGCCGGCGATTGCCTTTCGCATCCTCATAGGGAATGACGAGAATACAGTCACAGGGGCAGATTTTCGAACACAGCTCGCAGCCGACGCAATTGACGTCACCCTCGTCATTGGTCTTGATGAAATGATGGCCGCGATGCCGGGCGTAGGGCACCCATTTTTCATGATCGGGATACATATGGGTCACGGTTTTCGCGAACATATAGCGCAACGTCAGCCGCAACCCGTGGATCAGGTCGAGAAAAAAGACCCATCCGATCCAACCGCCCCTATGTTCAAGCGTTCGCGCCATAATCACCTCTTGATCTAGAACATAAACAACCCGCTCACCAGAATATTGATCAGGGAAAGCGGCAGCAGCACCTTCCAGCCGATGGACATCAACTGGTCATAGCGGTAACGCGGGAAGGTGAAGCGAAACCACATGAAGACCCAGATGAAAAATCCGACTTTCAGAAACAGCCACAGGGTCGCCGGCAGAAAGGCCGGGCCGCCCAGCCAGCCGCCGAAAAATAAAATTACATTGAGAAACGCCAGGATCACCACCACCAGATATTCCGCCAGCATGAAAAAGGAAAATCTCAGCCCGCTGTATTCCGTGTGATAGCCGGCGCCGAGATCGCCTTCGGCTTCCGGCAGGTCAAAGGGGATCCGCTGCGCCTCGGCCAGCCCGGCGACAAAGAAGACAAAAAATCCGATCGGCTGATAGACGATATTCCACAGCCCGTCCTGGGCCGCGACAATATCGGTCATATTCATGCTGTTGGCCAGCATCACCACCCCGATCACGGAAAATCCCATCGGAATTTCATAGCTGATCATCTGGGCGATGGAACGCAGGCTGCCGAGCACGGCGTATTTGCTGTTTGACGCCCAGCCGGCCAGAATGACGCCGAACACGCCGATCCCGGAAATCGCCAGAATAAACAGCAGCCCCACATTCATATTGGACAGCGACAGCATGACTTGCGTGCCAAAAATCTCCACCGGCTCGCCGAAGGGAATCGCGACGAAGACGACGAAAGGCGGCACCAGCGCCACCACCGGCGCCATTTTAAACAGAAAGCGGTCGGCGTCACTCGGGATATGATCTTCCTTGGTCAACAGTTTTATGGCGTCGGCCACCGGCTGCAAAAGGCCGTGCCAGCCAACCCGCATGGGTCCGGGGCGCTGCTGAATATGGCCGGCGATCTTGCGTTCGAGCCAGGTCAGCGGCATCGGCAACAGCAAAAGCACCACCACAACGATGGCCATTTTGATCAGCAAAGGCAATATTGCAATGAAGCTTTCCATCTTGCCGGGGTTCCCTGCGCCAGACTGAACTGGCGGTCCATAAGATCGCATTGGCCGGATTTTCCGGTCAGCTGCTCTGTTCAACCCGCGCAAGCCGTAAAGTGTAGAAAACGCAGGTTTTGGTGTAACCACTTGCGAACAAACTACATAACTCCCTCCTTATATACTACATCCACAGGCCGTCCAATGTCAAAGCAGCGATGAAATTCATTTTCCCATGAAATTATTTAGGGTATTCTAATATTTCAATTTTTACCAAAATCCTGTATACTGAAACGTCATCCCTGCCCGGAAATCGCAATGAGACAGCAGGTCCGCTGTCGGGTCTGGGCGGCAAAGCAGAAAGTATTGCCATGGTAAAAACCCAAAATGATGAAATACTCCATAAAGTCACCCTGAATGTTCCGCCGCGGGAACTGGTGCGTTGGGTGAGAGAAGAAATTGAGGAAAGGCATATTCACCTCAATTTTTATGAAAGCGCGTGGAAGGAATATTCCTTTGAAGAGGACTATGACTATCGCGCCTTCGGCGTCAGCAAGGAAGAAAACCTCCAACTGGTTTCTGTCGAGGCGATCCTTGACATCGAACCCCTGGTCGAACAGAACTACTGGATACTGCAGTTGAAAGTGACCGACCGGATCGGCCTGCGCCGCAGGGAGGAGCAATTCCCCTATATCTCAAAAAACCTCAGCATCGACGACTTCACAGAGGAGTTTCTCAGAAGAAGACGCGGGAAAGCCGAAATCATCCTGTTCACCGAAACACTGGAGGCCAAAAGGCATTTTGACGACTGGTTCATGATCCTGAAATCCGAACACAGGCGAACGGCGACCCATTAACCCGGCCAGGGTTTGGTGGATCGCCGCCAATCGTTTCGTCAAAGCGCCATTGAACGGTGGTTATTTGTCAACGGTCAGCAGGAATTTCGCCACCTCCAGTCTCAAATCCGGCGACAGGTAATCCTGTGGCGGCATTTCCGGATAATCCTTGCGCTTATGCACCGGATTGGCGATATAGTCGGCGATGCCCTGCGGGTTATCCATATAGAGTGCCTGAATGGCCATGGTTGGCGGGCCGATCATGCGGCTGCCATAGGAATGACAGCCGGCGCAGACCCCGTAATAGACCAGCTTGCTCTTATTCGCCAGATTGGTTTCCCGCGGCGGCACCGGATTCTTCAGCATATAGCTTGTCACGGCCCTGGTATCGGTCGCCTGACAGTTTTTATAGCCGCCAAGCCCGATGGTGCTGTAACGGCCCCGGTCGCGGATGCAGCTGTCGACGCCGCCGCCGACGGCGACAATATCCAGGTTGCCCGTGACAAGGCTGGCCATCTTCAGCGCCTTCATTTCATTGGTCGGCGCCGTGCCGTTGTTGATCATGATATTGTCGAGCAGCACCACGCGGTCCGGGTTGGGTTCGCTTTCCGGGTCAACCGATATGGCGGCCATGAAATCAAGATCGGTAATAACGATGCCGACATTATGGTTGTCCTTGATGATGTTGTTTTCAACGATCACATCATCACCCGCCATGATGACTATTCCAGTCCCCGACGGCACCATGGAGACGATGGAGCCCGGCGCCCCGAAATTCTCATGATTGTTGTTATAGACATAATTGTTGCGCACGATCACGTCATAGGTCGTCTTGATCGGCAGGCCCGGCGTGATGAACACCAGTATCCCGCCCGCATTATCATAGGCATAGTTATATTCCACCAGTGAATGGCGGCTGTTTTCAATTTCAATGCCGGCCACATTGCCGTAAACCTCATTGAAGCGCACATCCACATTGTCGCACATGCCGACATAAATGGCGGCGTCCTCAATCCCGGTCAGGATATTGCGCTCCACCAGGCCATTGGTGCCATATTGCGGAAAAATGCCGTAGACCCCGGCGTCGATGATCCAGTTGTTGCGCAGGATAAAGTTATTGCCCGCCTGGCCCATGATGCCGTTGCCCTTGAAGCGTTCAATCTTGAAATTTTCGATCAGGATGTTATTGCCCGAATAAAGGAAGGCGTCATTGAGGCGTTTTTCCCCGTCCAGCGTCGGCCACGCGTTATCCTGGATCACCCCCTGCAGGCTGATGCTGTCCTTGTCGATATAGACCGTTTCCACATAGGTTCCCGGATAGACCCGGATCAGGTCGCCGGGCCCCGCCTGGTTGACCGCGGCCTGAATGCTGTCGCCGTCGCGGACCTCGATCACCGCCCCCGACATGGGAGCGACGATCTGGCTGCTGCCGTCTTCGACCGCCGCATCATCCTGCGAGAAATAAACCGGCACCGGCGGCGGGGCCGCCTGCTCCGGGTTGGCGAAGATAAATTTCCCGCCAATCAGGCCGATGATGACCAAACTGATCATGCCGATCCACTTCAACGTCTTCCTCATGGCTTTTGCTCCCTTTTTATTCTGGATTTATCGTTTACTGTTTCAACCTGTGACGGCGCCACATCCGGCACGGCGGGCTTAAAGACTTCATCGGTCAGCGTCTGCAGGAAATCCACCAGCCGGTCCAGTTCATCTTCCGCCAGGTCCGGCTCCCAGATGTGCCAGTGAAGGATCAGCTTTTCATCCTTGCCCAGCGCATGACCCCGGCCCTTGGTGTAAAACTCCACCGCTTCGCGCAGGGTTTTAAACCGCCCGGAATGCATATAGGGGGCGGTTTTCGCGATATTACGCAGCGTCGGCACCCGGAAGCCACCGCGGAAATCCGGATCATCAAAGGTTTTTTCCGCGCCAATATCCCGCGGCATGCCGTCCACCTCCGGGCTACCGATCACCGCAATCTGCTGATTGGTGAACAGCGGCGGCGTATGACATTCGGCGCAGCGGGCGACGAAAGAGCGGAAGATATTCAGCCCTTGCTTTTCCTTGTCCGTCAGGGCGTCATGGTGGCCATGGGCATATTGATCATAGCGGCTGTTGAGGGAAATCAGCGACGATTCGAAGGCCGCCAGCGCCTGATAGATTTCCGCCAGCGTAATATCACCTTCGGCCCGCCCCGGAAAGGCGAGGCGGAACAGGCGGCGATATTCGCCAATGCCGTTCAGTGTTTGCAGCAGGTTTTCCGGGCTGTTGCCCATTTCATCCGCGGCATAAAGCGGCCCCAGCATCTGTTCCTCGAGCGTATCCGCCCGACCGTCCCAGAAAAAGCTTTTCAGGTAGGCGACATTCCACAGGGTCGGCGCCGAGCGGGGCAATATCGCCCCGCCGATGCCCTCGCTGCGACCCTTGCCGTCGCTCAGGCCCTGTTCCGGGTCGTGACAGCTGGCGCAGGACAGGCTGCCGTCCCGGGACAGCGCCGGATCGAAAAACAGATAGCGCCCGAGATCAATCTGCTGCGGGCTGAACCCGTCGCGCGGCGGCGGCAAGTCGATCTTCAGACCGCCGAGTCCCGCCCCCTGCGGCGTTTGGTACAGCTGATACAGATTGCGTGATTTGCATTGATTGCCCGCCACCAGCTCAAACCCCGGCGGACAATAATCCCGCAGGGTGATATGTGACCTGTCTGAGTCCGTCCCGCCGAAATTTGGCCCGCCGGAATTTGGCCCGCCGGACAGCCCGCTCAGCAAAACAACCGCCGCCACGGCAGCCCATATTCGAAAAATCGTCCGCGTCATCTAATGCGCCCCCTTTTGCGGAACCGACTGGAGATAGCTCAATATATCCTTCAGCGTCTGATCATCGGGTAAGGATTTTGACATCATAACCATCTGTCGGCCGGATTTATCCGCCGGGTGATAGCCGCGGATCTTGGCCTGAAAATTATAATACTGTCGTTCGAGATACCAGTCATCGACGCCCGCCAATGCCGGCGCGTTCATCTCTTCAATGCCTTCGCCGCCCGGCCCGTGGCAGGCGCCGCAGATCATATTGTAATAGCGCGCGCCATTGCGAATGTCGCCCTTGAGCGACGCCGCTGGTTTCACCGGCGGCAGGCTGTCGATATAGGCGACCACATCAAGGATCGCCTGATCCCCGTCGAGGCTTTCCGCCATCGCCGCCATCTGCTGGCCGGCGTCATCTTCCGCATGGCCGCCGCGCAGGCCACTCCTGAAATTGACCAGTTGCTTTTTCAGCGACCATGGCGCCATATTAGCCAGCGCCGGGGCCGCCATTTCCCGATTGCCTGCGCCAGACGGTCCGTGACAGGCGGTACAGGTTTCAAATATCTCCCCCCCGGCGGCGCTACCCCCCGCCCCTTCAGGCAGCGCCAGCTTCACCGTCCCTTTCGATATTTCAGGGGCCCTGGCTGTCTCGGTTTCCTCTGTCGACGGTTTTTGCGCCTCACCACAGGCAACCAGCAGGAACAGAAGTCCCCCCAAGAGAATTTTTGAAAATTTATTCTTCATCCTACTTCTTCAATTCCTGTCTGATATAGGCCCGGAAGCGGGCGCCGAACGGCGGCCGCCCCTGAAGCAGCCCCATGATGTCGAACGGTCCCCGCTGGAACACGCTCATGCTGTGTGAAAAGGTCCGGAAGCCGTCCCGTCCGTGATAAGCGCCCATGCCCGAGGCCCCGGTCCCGCCAAAGGGCAGATCCTCCTGGGCGACATGAAGCAAGAATTCGTCATAGGCGATTCCCCCGGCGAGCACCTGCCGGCGAATTTGTTCGCGACCTTCGCCCCCGCCCAGAATATATAGCGCCAGCGGCCGTGGCCGGGCCTTGATATAGGCAATCACCTGATCCAGGCTGTCATAGGGCACCAGCGGCAGCAAGGGGCCGAATATCTCCTCCTGCATGATCTTCATGTCATCGCTGACGCTGGTCACCAGATGAAACGGCATGACATTGTCATTGCGCGGGCCGCCATAGGCCGTGGTTGTGGAGATCTCCGCCCCCTTCCGCCGGGCATCCTCCAGATAACTCTCCAGTCGCCGTTTCTGAGCCCCGTTGATGATTGCGGTGGGGACCGGTGCGGCCTCCTGTTCGGGATAAAGCTTTTCCGCCTGGGACATCAGGGCAGCTTTCAGTGCCGGGAGTTTATCCTTCGGCGCAAAAACATAATCGGGGGCGACACAGATCTGGCCGGCATTGGTCATCTTGGCGGCGGCGATTTTCAGCGCCGCCTGCGCCGGGTCGCCATCGGGCAGGAGAATTGTCGGCGACTTGCCGCCAAGCTCCAGCGTCACTGGCACCAGATTTTCCGCCGCCGCCTTCATCACCAGCCGGCCGACCGCGCCGGACCCGGTGTAGAAAAGATGATCCAGCTTCAGGCGGGTGAAGGCTTCCGAGACCTCAACCCCGCCGGTAAAGACGGCGATTTCCTCCGGCGCGAAATAGTCGCCGACCAGGGCTCGAATCAGTTCCGACGTCCGCGGCACATGCTCCGACGGCTTGATCATCACCCGGTTGCCCGCCGCCAGCGCCCCGGCCAGGGGGGCGAAAATCATATTCAGGGGGAAATTCCACGGGCTGATGATGCCGACCACCCCCTTGGGCCGGTATTCGACCCCGGCCCGCGCGCCGAGCAGCCCCAGGGGAAAGGTCGGACTGCGCCGTTCCCGCTTCATCCATTTGCCGACATTCTTACGGGCCTGTTTCAGCGCCTGGACCGAGGGCAGCAGATCCGCCATCAGGGTCACTTCCGGCGTTCGCTGGCCATAATCCTGAGCGATCGCCTCAATCAAGCGATCCTTGTGGTCAAGCAACAGGGCGACGGCCCGGGTCAGGCGATCGACCCTCACCGCCCGGCTGACCGGCAATTCGGCGGCGAAGGCCGCTTTCTGCCGATCGAGGATTTCCGCCATATTCTTCGCCATATCCTGCGGGGATATATTCTGTTTTCCCGGAAAGAGAGCAGCCTTTTCCATTGCGATTATTCCTCGTAAAACCCCAATTTACATTCCTAACTCAAACTCACCACGCTAGAACGTCAGGCTGACATCGACGCCATAGGTGCGGCCCTCGGCCAGTTTGACCACCGGCGACTGGAACAATGTCGCCACATAACCGCCCGGATCACCGACATATCTGTTATCAAACAGATTCCTGCCGAAAAGCGATACCTGCCAGCGTTCGGCGCTGTCGGTCCAGCTCAAGCGGGCATTGGTGTAATTCCGAGCCGTCCGGTATCCGCTGAACTGATCCAGGTCGATAAAGCCCTGTAAGGGGACGACATCAACGCCGGTCATGTCATTGTCCCGGGGGGCGCTGGTGTAGCTATGGTCCACATGCAGCCGGAGAGCGCCCGCATTGCCGAGCGGCATATCATAATCCATTCCGACCACCAGATCCATTGTCGGCACCCCCGTCGGCTGGCCGGACAGGTCAACAAGCTCGGTCGTCACCGCCGATCTCTGCTGACGGCGCGACCATGTGGCGTCAATCAGCCCCAGATTGAGGAACAGCTGCATATTGTCGGTGGCGGCGAAACGCACGTCGGCGTCCAGGCCCCAGGCCTCCATATCGCCGGTCCGGGTGAAGTAAAGCGGCAATCCCTCGGGCGTCGCCCGTTCAAAGGAGATTTCCTGCAGATCCTTATATTCATAATAATAGGCCGACATATTCAGGCGCAGGCGACCCTCCATCAGGGTTGATTTCAACCCGACTTCATAGTTCCAGACCTTTTCCGGATTGAACATGCTGTTGACTTCAAGGCCGCTGTAGCCCCCGGCCTTATAGCCCTTGGCGACGGAAACAAAGGTCATCAGATCCTCATTCCAGTGATAATCGGCGACAAAGCGCGGGCTGAAATCAGTCCAGGTATTCTCAACGGTGATCGGCTTGCCCTCGACGCCGGGCCCGAAATCAAAAATCAAATCGCCGTTGCTGCCGGTCACCGCGCCGATAATCATTTTTGAAAAATCGTCAAAGGGGATGGTTGCCGACGGGTCAAAGAAGGGGATACTGGTCCCGAGGCCCGCGTTCAACTGGGCGATATAGCCATTGTAATACAGCCCCGGCAGATTGAACATGTCAACATCTTCGATGGTCCGTCCGCCATTCTCCCAGGTGAATTTCTTGTTATCCCGGGTATAGCGCATGCCTAGGGACAGATTCAGCCGGTCCGTGGCCTTCCATGTGACATCGGCGAAACCGGCCCAGGAATTATTGCGGGCAAAATTATAAACGGTCTCGTTCCACTGATGGCCGAAAATAGGCACGCCGGCTTCGATGAACGGGCTGAACAGGGTCAGCGCCCCGCCGGACATGGCGCCCAGCAGCGTATCAATCGAATCGGTCATGGCGTTGACCGAATGGGCCTGGTCGCCTTTTTCCCAATGATAACTGCCGCCCACCGTCCAGGTCAGCAGGTCCGTATCGCCGGACAAATGCACTTCCTGATAGAATTGCTGATTGTCTTCCCGGTTTTCGGTATCAAGGTAGAGCGCCCGGATATTGGTGCCGTCCTCGTCATTGCGGATCGAGGTGGTGAATTCCTTGTAGGAACTGATGGTTTTCAGTTCGGCACCGCCAAAGTCATGGGTCACGGTCAGGGTTGAGCCGGTCAGGGCGCGTTTCTCATGGCCGTCGACCACATCATTGGCCAGGGGGCCATACGGGTCGCCGCCGCTGATGCTGTTGGTCGCGACCGCAGTCGCGGCGTTGCCGTCCTGGTCCGTATGATCCTGTTCCAGGTTCCACAGAATGTCGGTATTTTCTCCCGGCTGCCAGCGGGCGGCAATCCGGTAGGAGGCATTGTCTTCCCGGTTCAGTTTATTCCCGGTCGACGCGTCGGTTAGGAAGCCGTCGCTCTGGTTGATCAGGCCGTTGGCCCGGATCGCGAAGCTATCCGACAGCGGCAGGTTGACCATCACCTCGAGCCGGCGCTTGCCATTATTGCCGTTGCGAAAATGGACGCTGCCCTCAAATTCGTTATGGGGTTTTTTGGTGATGATTGAAATGGCGCCCGCCGCCGTATTGCGGCCGAAAAGAGTCCCCTGCGGGCCTTTCAGGACCTCGACCCGTTCAAGGTCGCTGAAAAAGATCAGCGCCGCCCCCGACCGGGCCGAATAAACCCCGTCGACATAGATCCCGACCGCCGGTTCCGTCCCGACACCGAAATCCGATGAACCGATACCGCGAATCGCGAAGGAAGGCTGCGTCGTCTGCCCGTCCCCGACCGAAAGCCCCGGCGTGAATATATCAAGATCCCCCATGGTTTCCGCCCCGACGACATCAATAAAATCACGGGAGAAGGCGTTGACGGAAATAGGAACCTCCTGCAGATTCTGCTCCCGTTTCTGCGCCGTGACGATAATTTCCTCCAGTTGGACAAATTCTTCGGCCGCCTGGGCGCCTTCCGTCATGGCGAACAGGCTTGTCGATAGATAAAGTAATGTTGTCAGCTTTTTCATTGGGCCTCTCCCTTATTTTTCCCTTATTTTTCCCTTATTTTTTATTTTTCCCTTATTTTTTCGGGCGTTTTTTTTTGCTTATCCCGCCTTTTGCGGCGGATTGTTATTTTGTTCGTTATTTCCCTGACCACTTTACAGTAGCCAATGGCGAAATGTTGTCAACTATAAAAAAGAACACCATTCACTTTTTATTGAGAGAACGCCAAAACCCGCCCCTGGCGGCGGCATCGCCGAACGACGATTCAACAACAGCAAAGCAAGGGGCAACGACCGGCGACCAGCAGGGCCGGCGATCCTCCGGACAGTTCAGCCCCGGGGATCCCGGACGGATCAGCGGATTTCGAGAAAAGGCGCAGGTGGCCCGGGACGGATTACCGGCTCTCCAGATAATGACGCAAGTAACCCTTGACCAGGATTTTCCACTCCCGGATCAGGGATTTTTGCAGGGCGACATCCTCACAGAGCAGCACCTTTCCCTCCATGGAATTATAGATCGTGACAATGACATGGGCGACGCTATCGGCCTGTTGACCGGAGGAAAACAGCCCCATCCGGATAAAATTCTCCGTCAGGGACTTGACCATTTCCTCCTTGTAAAGCGCCGCCAGATTGCGCAGTTCCGGCGTATGATTCATCGCTTTGAGGATATTGACATATCCCTTGCGGTCCATATAGACCGTGATGACAATATCGATGCTTTTGTCAATAATCCGCTCCCAATCGGCAATCTCATTGAACGACCGCAACAGGGCGGCGAGCTTCTCATCAACGGTTTCGATTGTTTCCGAGGCGATGGCGGCCATGATGGAAAATTTATTGGGGAAATAGCGATACACCGAGCCAATGGGAATCCCGGCCTCCGCCGCAATCTGCCGGGTCGTCACTTCGGAGAAATCATGCTTGTCCAGAAGATCCTCCGCCACGGCGAGGATCTGCTTCCTGCGCCGCATCGCCCGGCCCTGTTTCGGCACAACCCGGCTGTTGAGGATTTCACTATCGAGACTTTCAGTTATTTTCGGCACCGTTTTTCCCGGTCATAATCAACAGAATCGCCAGCCTGTCTTTCGGGCCGGTCTGTCGGGATGACCATAGCCTGTCACCCCGATGCAATCAAATAGGAATTTCGTTCACGCCCCACCGGACAGGAAACGGGCGACGCCGTTTCTTGTCATAAAAGGTGAGCCTTATTCAGCTTATTGCGGATTTCCGATCGCGCATATTCTACGACCTTACCCGCCGCGCGGCGCCGCCGGTCAGCGGGAATGATTCATATAGCTTGTCCGGGTATATTCCTCCAGCTCATATTGATCCTGGAGGAAGGCGACCATGTTTATCAGTTCCTCAACCGTCATGATGCTGTTGTAATTGCGCATCTTCGACATGCCGTCTTCCTGAATCAGGGTCATCATATAGCGTTGCGACAATTTATGAGTCGGGTTAATGATCGAGGTCACCAACTGGCCATAGGTCGCGAGGCGGGTCGTCTTGCCGCCAATCGGCACGGTCATGATCGGCTCGATCCCTTCGCGCAAATCATCCTTGCCGACAATGGAATGACAATCCAGGCAGCCAAGATCAACGAAAGTCGCCTGCCCCTGCGCGACATCACCATCCGGCAGGCTGAAGCCTTTCGAGGATTTCGGCCCGCCGTCACAGCCTGCAAGGGCTAGCCCGGCCGAGACAATTGACAGTAAAAATATTTTCCTCATACCTTAAGTCCTTTCTTATTCATCATGACAATCGTGATAATCACCTGCTCATGCATATAGCATGCAAGCAGGCGGAAACCATTAAATTATATCGAATTCGGGCGAATTTCATTGCGCTCTGTCTTTAACCTGTCGGAACCCAAGCTAAAAAAACTCCGGGGCCGCATGGCTTACTTCACGGAGGCAACCCATTCATCGACCTTCGTTTCCAGAACCGAAAGCGGCAGGGCGCCGTCGCGCAGAACAACTTCGTGATATTGGCGAATATCGAACTTGTCGCCCAGGGCCGCCTTGGCCTTTTCCCTCAGTTCGAGAATTTTGATCATGCCGATTTTATAGGCCGTCGCCTGCCCGGGCATGACAATATAGCGCTCAATCGCCTTGACCACATCGCCTTCGGGATTTGGCGTATTGGTTTTTAAATAGTCGATGGCCTGCTCGCGGGTCCATTTCTTGTAATGGATGCCGGTATCGACCACAAGCCGGCAAGCGCGCCAGATTTCCATCGCCAACCGGCCGAAATCGGAATAGGGATCGTCATAGAAGCCCATTTCCCGCGGCAGATATTCCGAATAAAGGCCCCAGCCTTCCGTATAGGCGGTATAACCGCCGAATTTGCGGAATTTGGGAATATTCTCCAGTTCCTGCATGATCGCCAACTGCATATGGTGACCCGGAATTCCTTCGTGATAGGCCAGGGCCTCCATCTGGTATTTCGGCATGTCGGACATCTTGTAAAGGTTGGCGTAATAGATGCCGGGGCGGCTGCCGTCGGGGGCCGGCCGGTTGTAAAACGCCTTGCCGGCCGATTTCTCGCGGAAGGCCTCGACCTGTTTCACGATCAGGTCGGCCTTGGGCTTGGTGATGAATACCTCGTCCAGCCGGCCCTTCATGGTTTCGATCAACCCGGTCGCCTTGTCGAGATAGGCTTTTTTGCCCTCTTCCGTTTCCGGATAATAAAATTGCTTGTCCGTCCGGGTAAATTCAAAGAAATCCTGCAGCGAGCCTTTGAAATCGACCTTTTTCATGATCTCGCGCATTTCACCATGGATGCGGGCGACCTCGGACAGGCCCAGTTGATGAATTTCCTCCGCCGTCATGTCGGTGCTGGTCATCTGGCGCAGGCGGTATTTATAATAATCCGCCCCGTCGGGCAGTTTCCACGCCCCGTCATCGGTGGTCGCGACCTTTTCCTGTTCCCCGGCCAGTTTGATCAGTTCCTCATAGGCGGGCTTGACGGAATTCAACAGGGCGGCTTCCGCCCGCTGGATCAGGTCGGCCGCTTTTGTCTCATCTTCAAGTTCAAGCCCGGCGACCTTCTTTTTGAAATCCGCCAGCAGCGTGCTGTCGTCGCCGTCATCGAACGGCGCGCCCGTGATGATGTTTTTGGCGTCATTGATCACATAGGCAAAGACGAATTTCGGCGGCAGGACGCCTTTTTCCTGATTGCGCCGCATGCCCGCCAGTCGCTGGTCGGCGCTGGCCTGGACCGCTTCGAGCCGGGCGACATAGGCTTCCGCATCCTCAAGGCTGGTCACCCGGTGGAAATTGATCAGGAAGGACGGCAGCCCCGATTGCCAGCCGAACATCTGATTGACCGGATAACCGTGATAGCGCCATGTATAGCCTTCGATCTGTTCCTTCAGGTTGCGCACCGCCAGATCATGACTGAGCTTTGTCGCGTCATCCAGCTTGTCATAATCGAATTCCGTCTGAAGCTCCTTCAGGTCTTTTTTGGCCTGTTCATGGTCGGCGGCGGCTTTTTCCTCGGTTCGCACATCCCATTTGTCGTAATCCTGCTTGATGCCGAGATAGGTCTGAAATTCCGGGCTGTCCATGACATCCCGCATGAACATTTCTTCAAAGCGGGCATTGAGCCGTTCGGATTCGCTTTGCCGGCTTTCGGCCGTCTGGCTGACGGCGGCGGTTTCTGTCGCCGCGTTATTTTGCGCGCGGTCTTTGTCTTCACCGCAGGCAGTGAGCGCCAGCGCCGCCATCATGGCCGTTGTCATCAAGAGTGTGGATTTCATCAGTCGTCCCCTTTGTTATTATTGATAAATTTCGCGATCAGGGGAAACTATATATAAAGCAACGACCAAAGCGCAAGCAAAGCCTGAATCTTTCGTACAAAACACCGATCCGATTTCATCCTTGCCTTGGTCGTCGATAAAATTATAGGCTGTGGTATTACAGAAATATCGAACGGGGACATCAATGACAGAGGATGTTGTTATCATCGGCGGCGGCCACAACGGTCTGGTCTGCGCCGCCTATCTGGCGAAGGCCGGCCGCAAGGTTCGCGTCCTGGAAAGACGGCCGGTCGTCGGCGGCGCCGCGGTGACGGAGGAATTTCATCCCGGATTCAGAAATTCCGTCGCCTCCTATACGGTCAGCCTGCTCAATCCCAAAGTCATCCGCGATCTGAGATTGCATGACCACGGCCTGACCATCGTGGAACGGCGAGTCAACAACCTGTGGCCCCATGAAGACGGCGATTTCCTCGCTTTTCCGGTCGGCAGTGAAGAACTGAAAGCTGAAATCGCCCGCTTTTCCCCGCGGGACGCCGAGGCCCTTCCGCGTTATCTGCGGGACGTCGGCATGGCGGCCGATGTGATCCGGGATTTCCTGCTCGAAACCCCGCCCAACGCCGGCGGCGGCCTCAGGGATATTTTCAAGATGATCAAAATGGGCAACCGGCTGCGCAAACTGCCGCTTGAGGACGAAAGAATTCTCCTCGACATCTTCACCAAAAGCGTCGCCGACTTCCTCGACCTCTATTTTGACAATGACTATGTCAAGGGCGCCTTCGCCTTCGACGGCGTTGTCGGCAATTACGCCGACAGCAGAACCCCCGGCACCGCCTATGTCCTGATGCATCACGCCTTCGGCGAGGTGAACGGCAAGAAAGGCGTCTGGGGTCACGCCGTCGGCGGCATGGGCGCGATCACCCAGGCGATGGCGAAATCGGCGGCGGCCGCAGGGGTCATCATCGAAACCGAAAAGCCGGTGCGCCGCATTGTGGTTGAGCAGGGCAAGGCGACCGGCGTCATTCTGGAGAATGGCGATATGCTGCGGGCGAAAACCGTTGTCGCCAATGTCAACCCGAGCCTGCTCTATAGCAAAATGATTGACGCGGCCCACCTGCCAGCCGACTTCAGCCGCCGCATGAGACAGTATAAAAACGGCTCCGGCACCTTTCGGATGAATGTGGCGCTCCGCGACCTGCCGCGCTTTACCTGCCTTGAGAAACAGTCCCGCGCCACGGCGGATCATTTGACCGGCGGCATCGTCATCGCGCCGACCATGGCCTATCTTGACCGGGCCTTCCGGGACGCCCGGGACAAGGGCTGGTCCGCGGCGCCGATCATCGAAATGCTGATCCCCTCGACCCTCGATCCGAGCCTGGCCCCCGAAGGTCGCCATGTCGCCAGCCTCTTCTGTCAGCAGTTCGACCCCGACCTGGCGTGGGATGAATACCGCGACCAGGCCGCCGACGCCATCATCAACCAGGTGGAGAAATTCGCCCCCGGCTTCCGGGACAGCATCCTCGGCCGGCAGATTTTAAGCCCCCTCGACCTCGAAAGAACCTTCGGCCTGACCAGGGGCGACATCATGCACGGCCGGCTGACTTTGGACCAGATGTTCAGCGCCCGGCCGCTTTTGGGCCATGGCGACTACCGCGCCCCCGTCAAGGGGCTTTACATGTGCGGCAGCGGCAGCCATCCGGGCGGCGGCGTCACCGGGGCGCCGGGCCATAATGCGGCCCGCGAGATCCTCAGGGACCGCTGAGCGCCGTTGTGATTTCACCATTTGATCCCGCCGCCCAACAGTTGTAACATGCCCCTTCGGCCCGGGTTATTGATAAACATCAAGGTTCAGGGGCCCGCGGGCGGATAACATGCCCTAACCTTAAAGACAAAAGGAGCGAACAATGACCAGTTTTCTGCATAAACTTGCCGAAGGGCTGCGCGCCCGGGAGCAATATCTTGAAGATCATACCGACCATCCCGTCTTTGAGGCCGACCGGGGCGAAGATTTCAAGGACGCCTATGATGATCTTTTGGCCGAAGTGAAGGAATTTTCCCGCCGTGTCCGCGACCTCGCCGAGGCGGGCGAGGATTATGACGAACATTTTGAACGCAAGATCAGCGACGAACACCATAAACTGTCGGTCAAGATCGACAGCTGGGTCAAAAGCATCAAGGACCGCTAAAGATCACGCTGTATGGGATAAGGAGGCGGACCGGTCGCATTTCTTTGGTTTTTCCAGCGACTGGTGGTAGGATTTGGCGATTGAGGTAACGCCGGGCAAAAAAAACCGACAGCATATGGAACAAGAAAACCCCCTGTTCCCCAAAACGGGAAATCGAAAACAGTTATTCGCCGTCGCGCTCCAGGATATCGGGCCGCTGCTCGATATGCCTGCCATAGACCCTACTGCCGTAACCTTCCATAAATATGCCGACGCCAAAAACAGGACATCCCGCCACGGGACAGCCGACCTCACCATGCCGCTGGCGGATTATTTCCGCATATTATGGGAGCTGTCGGTCGCCCTGCAGGATGAAACCATTCATCTGTCATCGCGTCACCTGATGCCCGGATCCACCAGTTTTATCCTGTCCAATATTGCCGGTTGCCGCACCCTGGGCGAGGCGATGAAACTGATCGCCAAATCCTATAACCTGCTCCATGGCGGACCCTATAACCGGGTCGAACTGCGCGAAGACAGCCTGCTGTATATCATTGATGACAGCCAGTTTCCCTATGTCAGCCAGGAAAAAAGCTATATCCATTTCACCATGGAATGCGTGCAGATTTACCTGCATGGCATCCTGTCTTTCATCACCTCGGTCGATTTGCAGCCCTGGGTGCGAAAAATCTATACCAAACGCGAAAGAGGACCGATAAAAAGCCGCCATATGGCCTATTGGAAGGCGCCGCTGCGCCATCATGCCGGCCCCTATACCCTGATGTATGACCGGGAGGCCGCCGCCCTGCCCATCACCATTGATGATCGCCGCATGCCGTCATCCCGGGAAATATATGATCATGTGATTTCCCTGATTAATAATAACGCCGAAACCGGCGGCAGCCTGTCGGAAAAGGTGTGCCGCATACTGGAGCAGAGCGTGCGCGATCAGCAGGATGTCGCGCGACGTCTGGGCTACAGCGTCGCCACCCTGCGCCGACGCCTGGCCCAGGAAGACACCAGCTTCCGCACCCTCAGCCAGGAGGCCCTTAACCAGAAATCAAAACACATGCTGGCCCAGGGATTTCATATGTCCGACATCGCCGAGGATCTGGGCTTTTCCGATTTCCGCAGTTTCACCCGCGCCTTCAAAGGCTGGAACAATATGACGCCAACCGCCTATCAGAAAACCCTGACACAGAAAGACTGAGCGAAATTGTACAATCAGATTGACCCCTAAAATCATATCGCTTTCTCCCCCCTGGTTCTATTCTGATCCTGAGGACGTTTAATCATAATACCGGTTTAAAACCGGCCGAGGGAGAAGTTAACAATGCCAAAACATTCAGATCACCATAACGCCGCCGCCCTGCTCATCAAAGGCTCCTGCCTGACAACTGTCTTTATGGCCCTGTCTGCGGTTTCGGCCGCCGCCGCCGAAAACGACAGCCTGCCGGAGGGGCCGGAAGCGGGCATAACTCTGGAAGAGGTGATCGTCACCGCCCGCCGCCAGAGCGAAAGCCTGCAAAGCGTGCCGCTGGCGGTCAGCGCCTTTAACGCCGATGCGCTGTTCGCCAACCGGATCGAGGATCTGGGCAATCTTCAGTCCCATGTGCCCAACCTGAGCCTGCATGTGGGCGATGCGGCCAATGCGGTGATCTATCTGCGCGGCGTCGGCCAGATCGATTCCATTTCCTTTAATGACCCCGGGGTCGGGGTCTATGTCGATGATGTCTATATGGGGCGGGCGCAGGGCTCGTTTCTCGACGTCATGGACCCGGCCCGGATTGAAGTGCTGCGCGGGCCACAGGGCACGCTTTACGGCCGCAACACCATCGGCGGGGCGATCAAATTCGTCAGCGCCCGGCCGACCAATGAAGTCGAAGGCTATCTGGAGGCCGGCTACGGCAATTACAACCAGTTCCGCGCCAAGGCCAGCCTCAGCGGTCCGATCATCGAAGACAAGCTGATGGCCAAGGCCGCCGTCGCCCACAGCTCCCGCGACGGCTATGCCGAGAATCTGTTTGACGGTGAAGATGATTTCGACAAGGAAACCAACAGCTGGCGGCTGAGCGCCCTGCTGACGCCCAATGAAGACCTGTCCTTCTATCTGGTGGTCGACGGCTCAAAGAACAACCCCGATCATTCACGCACCCCCCATGCGGAAACGCCGATCTTTTCGGTCCCTTCCGGCGGCTTCATCAACCCGACCGACGATCCCTTTGTCGTCGACGTCATTTCAACAGTCTGGAAAGCCTGGAGACGTTCGGCGTGGCGCTGACGGCGGAATATAACATCAATAACCTGACCTTCAAGTCGATCACCTCCTATCGGGAAATGGATTACCGGACCAAGATTGATCTCGACGGCACCCGGGACGCGAGCTTCGGCATCTATGATTTCGAGGATCAGGACCAGTTCAGCCAGGAACTGCAATTCATCTATCAGGGCGATCGCCTGTCCCTCGTCTCCGGCCTTTATTATTTCAAAGAGGATGACATCACCTTCGCCGGGGCCAATGCGCCGGACTTTTTTGTCACCCTGCCGGTGATCGGCGTTTTCCCCTTCCCGATCATCAATGCCGGACGCCGCGACCAGACCAACACCAGCAAGGCGGCCTATGCCCAGCTGAAATATGACGTGACGGAAAAACTCTCCCTGACCCTGGGCGCGCGCTTTACCAGGGAAAAGAAAGAAGTCGCCAGCGCCGGGGAAGAATTTTTCGGCACCGGCGTCACCACGGCTGAGGAAATGGAGGCCGTCTTCGGCACCGGGGTCGGCTTTGGCCGCACCAGCTTTGTGGCGGAAAATGACTGGGAAAGCTTCTCGCCCAAGATCGGCCTCGATTATAGCGTCAATGACGATGTCATGGTCTACCTGAGCGCCAGCCGCGGCTTTAAAAGCGGCGGTTTCAACGGCCGCCTGACCAACCGCGCCCAGTCCTTTGATCCGGAAACCCTGTGGAGCTATGAGGCGGGCTTTAAATCGACCCTCGCCGATCAGCGCCTGCGGCTCAATATGGCGGCCTTTTATAATGACTACAAGAATTTCCAGCTCAGCCGTTTCACCGCCAACCCGGACACCGGGGCCTTCGAATCCGTCTTCGACAATGCCGGCAAGGCGACCATCTGGGGGATCGAGATGGAAATGACCGCCCTGCTCGCCGATAACCTGCAACTGGACGTCAACGCCGGTTATCTCAACAGCAGCTATGATGAATTTTTCGGCGATTTCGGTATCGACGTCAGCGACCAGCGCCATCTGGTCAATGCGCCGGAATTTACCTCCCGCGCCAGCCTGACCTATGATCATGAGCTGGGCAATGCCGGCACCCTGACCCTGAACGGGGCCGTCAGCACCCGCTCCAAGACCTATCTCACCGTGTCGAGCAGCGAAGTCCTGGCGCAAGGAGCTTTCGCCCTGCTTGAAGCGTCCCTGCGCTTTACCTCACGGGATCAGCAGTGGAATGTCATCCTTTCGGGGCAGAATCTGACCGACAAGCGGTATCGCGAACATGGTTTTGACCTCAGTTCCGCGCCCGGGGTGCAGCTCGGCTATTACGGCGCGCCGCGCACCTATAGCCTCACCGTGCGCTACAGCTTCTGAAACCGGAAAGAATCTTCTATGACAATTGACCCTCAAACGGATGCAATCCTGCATCAGATCAATCAATTTGCCGCCGATCCGGAAACAGAGGCCACCATCGCCGCCGCCCGGGCCGGGGCTGACGCCCTGTTTACCGGCTATGCCGGACCACCGCCTGGCGATTGCACAGGGCAAGACCGGCAGATTCCCGGTCCCGACGGCCCCATCCCTGCCCGGATTTATCGCCCGGACGGCGCGAAGCCTTCCTCAGCACTTCCGCTTGTGATCTTCTTTCATGGCGGCGGCTGGTCGCTCGGCAATGTCGCCGCCTATGACGGGCTGGTCAGCAGCCTTGCGGTCCTCAGCGGGGCTCTCTTTATCAGTGTGGATTATCGTTTGGCGCCGGAACATAAATATCCGGCGGGCCTGAATGATTGCCGGGCAGTGACGGAATGGGCGGCCTCTCACGGGGCCGAAATCGGCGCTGATCCCACTCGAATTGCGCTTATGGGTGACAGCGCCGGCGGCACGCTCGCCGCGGTGGTCGCCCATCAGATCAATCACGGCCGCCCCCGCCGGATCAAGGCGCAATTCCTGCTCTATCCGGTGATGGATATTTCCCGACCCCATGATCATTACCCGTCACGCATCACGTCCGGCAACGGCGAATATCTGCTGTCACGGGACGGCATTGACACGGCCGTCGACTGGTATCTGAAGGCCGAGGATGATCCGGCCGACCCGACCCTGTCGCCGATCCGGCAAAGCGACCTGTCGCCAATGCCGCCGACGGTGATTGTCGTTGGCGGCTATGACCCCCTGTTGGATGAAGCCCGCGTCTATCACGACATGTTGCAGAAAGCCGGCATCCCCTCTGTAGTGAAATGTTTTGACAGCGCGATTCACGCCTTCCTGTCCTTTGGCGTCCTGGATGTCGCCCAGGACGGTCGGCGCTATATCGCCGATCAAATCCGCCAAACACTTTTTTCCTGACGGAAGCGGCCGGAAAACCAACCAATTTCTAACGGAGACTGTCAAGATAAGTGAGAATCGACTGAATCCGCAGGTTGTCCTCGATCTGCTCCCGATTGCCGCCATAGCGGATCACACTATCCTGCCGGGCCTGCCAGATGGCGACATAATCCTTCTTCTGATGATTGAACGGTTTGGTTTCCGGCCCGTCTTCGGACAGGGCGTCCGGCGCGGTTCCGGTCGTGATTTCCGGCTGGAAGCTCAAATTGATATGATCGTCATAGCTGATGGCGCCGGCGTCATAAAGCATTCGGCTCAGGCCGATGATTTCCCGCGGCGTGGCGGCGCGCACATCAACGGTCCGGGCGGCCGTGCTCCAGATTTCTCCAACAGACACCTGATCGCTCACCGGTTGCGCGGTCGATTTGACGGTTTTGTCGCTTTTCCCGGGAGGCGTCTTCGTCGGGGTCTTGTCCGGGTCGGGCCGATTCAGACTTTCCTGTCGTGAAAGGCTTTCGGAACCAACCTGCATTTTATTTATATTCATTACTTAACTTTCAACTATCTGCACATTCCGCCCTTTTACGCAGCAATTATTGTGCCAACTCTCCTCCTCTCCAAAAAGGGCCGAATTCTGCGGCCAAAAGCTAATATATTGTTAATAAAAGACAATTTACATTTTGTTAACCATATATACGCGGTATTTTTTGCCCTCTGCAAGAGTATATTGCCCAGTATATTAAGGAGCGATGAATAAGCGGTAAAAAAATATGATTATCAAAAAGGAAACGGATTAATTTTCCGGACGGCTGAACGTCGCAATCACCTCAAGGTGAGCCGAGTAGAGAAATTGATCCACCGGCAGAATATCCCCCATGACAAAGCCGCCCTCAACCAGAATGCGGGCGTCGCGGGCGAAAGTCGCCGGATTGCAGGAAATCATCACGACTTTTTCAAGATCCGAGCGGGCGATTTCCGCCGCCTGGTCCCGGGCGCCGGCCCGCGGCGGATCAATCACCGCGGCGTCGAAACCGTTCAATTCATAGGGCAGCAGCGGCCGCAGGAACAGGTCCCGCGCCTCGGTCGTCAGGTTGCGGATCGCGCCCATCTGACGGGCGCTCTTTTCCAGCGCTTCGACCATCTCCCGGTCGCCTTCGACCGCATGAACCGCATGATCGCCGATCAGGGCGACGGTAAAGGTGCCGCAACCGGCGAAAAGATCAACAATCCTGTCCGCATCGCCCAACGCCCCTTTCATAAAGCGGCTGAGGGCCGCCTCGCCCTCCGCCGTCGCCTGCAGGAAGGCCCCCGGCGGCGGAAAGACCCGGCGGCCGTCAAAGGTGACACGGGGCTTGCGCCGCTCGCACAAAATCTCATGAAACGGTTTTTTCAGTTTTGTGTCCAGCCAGCAGATGCGCGCAATATCCTCGGCCTCGGCAAAAGCGGCGATGTCCATCCGCAGGTCAAGGTCCGGCTCCCCGGCCCCTTCCAGGATAATATCCAGCCCGTTTTCCACCAGATTGATCTGGACCGCCATTTTCTGACGCGGCGTCAATTGCGGCCCGAGAAAATCCCGCAGCGGCGCAACCAGATCGACAATCTCCGGCCTCAGAACCGGACATTCGGCCAGGTCGACAAGGTTATGACTGGCGCGTTCGGAAAAGCCGACAATGGCCTTGCCCGCGCCCTGTCCCACCGCATTCAGCCGCGTGCGCCGACGGCGGCCCGGCGGGCTGATCTCGGGCGCAAGAATCGTCACATCGTCAAATCCCCGGTGACCGAGGGCGATGCGAACCTGTTCCTGTTTCCAGTCGGCATAATAGGTTTGCGACACATGTTGCAGGGCGCAGCCGCCGCAGCGGCCGAAATGGCGGCAGACCGGATCGCGACGATGCGGTGAAGAATTATGAATATGCCGGATGCGGCCCTGCCGGCCCTGAAGCTTGATCTCAAGATCATCGCCGTCGACCGCATAGGGCACGTAAAGCGGGCCGTCGGGTCCGGTGACGATCCCGTCGCCCTTGGCGCCGATATGATCAATTTTAACCCTGATGGTCATTTTTATCCTTCATTCCTTTCAGGGCCCGGCCTTTTATAGTCCGCCACGATCAGAAACTCCACATTGCCTTCCGGCCCCTTGATCGGGCTTACCGTCAGGCCCCTCACCGTCCAGCCGGGCATCTCTTCCGTGATCCAGTTTTCGATCCTGGCGCAGACCTCGGCGTGCAGTTCCGGGTCGCGGACCACGCCGCCCTTGCCGACCTTGCCCTTGCCGACTTCAAACTGCGGCTTGATCAGGGCCGCCAGGATACAGCCGTCCGCCGCCAGCGCCATCGCCGCCGGCAGCACCGTCTGCAGGCCGATAAAGCTCGCATCACAGACAATCATATCGACGGGATCGGCAACCTGTTCCGCGGTCAGGTAACGGGCGTTGGTTTTTTCCAGCACCACGACCCGGTCGTCATTGCGCAATTTCCACGCCAGCTGGCCATGACCGACATCGACCGCATAGACCCGCGTCGCGCCGTGATGCAGGCAGACATCGGTAAAGCCGCCGGTAGAGGCGCCGACATCAATCACCGTCCGGCCCTCTACATCAAGATTAAATTCCGCGATCGCCTGAACCAGCTTCAACCCGCCGCGGCTGACCCAGGGATGGGGCTTGCCGCGCAGTTCAAGCGGCGCCTCTTCCGTCAGTTGCGCGCCCGCCTTGTCAATTTTTTTCTCCCCGCTGAACACCGCGCCCGCCATGATCACGGCCTGCGCCTTGCTGCGATTTTCGACCAGGCCCCGATCGACAAGCAACTGGTCAACGCGCTTTTTCCGGGCCATTCGCCTTATCCGATTGAGGATGAACTGGTGTCATTGCGGCGCAGGGCCGTGAGGGCGACCTCGATAATATCCCGGGCGCATAATCCGGCTTCCTGATACATGACGTCGGGGTTGTTCTGATCCTGGAAAATATCGGGCAGTTTCAGGGTCCGCACCTTGAGGCCGTTTTCCAGCAGCCCCTCATTGCTGAGATAATCCAGGACGTGACTGCCGAAGCCGCCGATGGCCCCTTCCTCGATGGTCACCAGCACTTCGTGATTCAGCGCCAGATCGCGGATCATATTGACATCAAGCGGCTTGGCGAAGCGGGCGTCGGCCACCGTGGTCGTCAGGCCGTGGGCTTTCAGACCTTCGGCCGCCTTCTTCGCTTCCTCCAGCCGGGTGCCCAGCGACAGAATGGCGATGTGAGAGCCTTTTTCGATAATCCGCCCCTTGCCGATCTCGAGAATCCTGCCGTCTTCCGGCAACGGCACGCCGACCCCTTCGCCGCGCGGATAACGCACAGCCGACGGGCAATGGTCAAGGGACGCCGCCGTCGCGATCATATCGACCAGTTCCGCCTCATCAGCGGCCGCCATGACGACAAAATTGGGCAGGGTCGCCAGATAGGTGACGTCAAATGACCCGGCATGGGTCGGCCCGTCGGCGCCAACCAGCCCCGCCCGGTCAATGGCGAAACGCACCGGCAGATTCTGCACCGCCACGTCATGAACCACCTGGTCATAGGCCCGTTGCAGGAAGGTGGAATATATGGTGGCGAAGGGGCGATAGCCTTCGGTCGCCAGTCCGGCGGCAAAGGTTACCGCATGTTGTTCGGCGATCCCGACATCGAAACAGCGATCGGGAAATTCCGCCGCGAATTTGTCAAGCCCGGTGCCGGACGGCATCGCCGCATTGATCGCAACGATTTTCTCATCCTTGCGCGCCTCATTGATCAGGGCCCTGGCGAAGACGCTGGTATAGCTGGGCGCTTTCGGTTGCGACTTGCTCTGGGCGCCGGTAACGACATTGAATTTGGACACGCCGTGATATTTATCCTCGGCTTCCTCGGCGAATTTATAGCCCTTGCCCTTCTGGGTCACCACATGGATCAGCACCGGGCCATAGCCCGTATCGCGGACATTCTCCAGAACCGGCAGCAGATGCTCCATATTATGGCCGTCCACCGGCCCGACATAATAAAAACCCAGTTCCTCAAACAGGGTGCCACCGGTGGCCATGCCGCGGGCGTATTCCTCGGCCCGCTTGGCTTTTTCACTGATGGTGCGGGGGAAATGCTTGACGATATTCTTGGCGAAATCCCGCAGGTTCAAAAACGACCGGGAAGACAGCAGCCGCGCCAGATAGGCGCTCATCGCCCCCACAGGCGGCGCAATCGACATGTCATTGTCATTCAGGATGACGATCAGGCGCGATTTCAGCGCCCCGGCGTTATTCATCGCCTCATAGGCCATGCCGGCGCTCATCGAGCCGTCGCCGATCACCGCGATAATATTCTCATCCCCGCCGCGCAGGTCGCGGCCGACCGCCATGCCAAGCCCCGCCGAGATCGACGTCGAGCTGTGGCCCGCGCCAAAAGGATCATATTCACTTTCCTTGCGTTTGGTGAAACCGGCCAGGCCGCCGCCCTGACGGATGGTGCGCATCCGGTCGCGCCGCCCGGTGAGAATTTTATGGGGATAGCATTGGTGCCCCACATCCCAAATCAATTTATCCTTCGGCATGTTGAAGACATAGTGCAGCGCAACAGTAAGCTCAACGACCCCAAGCCCGGCGCCCAGATGGCCGCCGGTACTGGACACGGCGTCGATCATGTCCGCCCGCACCTCATCCGCCAGTTGCTGGAGCTTTTCAGGCGCTATTTTTTTTACGTCATCAGAACAATTAATCTGATCAAGCAATTCTGTTACCGGTTTGCTATTCAAAAGACCCTACTCTTCATAATTTTTATTTCGCTGATAGCATATGTCAGTTGGCACGATTAATAATGAATTTTGCCAGCCGGCGCAAGTTTTCCGCCTTGCCGCCAAAAACCTCAAGATGCTGTATCGCCTGCTCTGTCAGCATATGGGCTTTCGTTCGCGCCTGGTCGACTCCGGCCAGCGACACCAATGTCGCCTTGCCGGCATCGGCGTCCTTGCCGGCGGTTTTGCCAAGCTCCTGTGAGTCGCCTTCTTCATCCAGAAGATCGTCAACAATCTGAAACGCCAGCCCCACATCATGGGCGTAGCCCCGGATCGCCTGCCGTCTGCGGTCCTCGGCCTTGCCCAATATGGCGCCCGCCTCGCCGGAAAAGACGATCAAGGCCCCGGTCTTCATCCGTTGCAGCCGGGTAATGCGGATCTGGTCCAGTTCCTGATTTTCCGCCAGAATATCGAACATCTGGCCGCCGACCATGCCGTTGGCGCCGAGGGCCCGGGCGAGGGCGGAAATCAGTTCACAGCGCACCCGGGCATCAGAATGGGTATTCTCATCGGCCAGAATTTCAAAGGCCAGCGTCAGCAGGGCGTCGCCGGCCAGCACCGCCGTCGCCTCGTCAAACTGCTTGTGAACCGACGGCTGGCCGCGGCGCATGTCATCATCATCCATGCACGGCAGATCATCATGAATCAGCGAGTAGGTATGGGCGCATTCGACGGCGGCAGCGACCTGAACCGCCGAGCTTTCGCCGACCCCGAAAATTTTCGCGCTTTCCATGACCAGAAACGGCCGGACCCGCTTGCCGCCGGCCATCAGGGCGTATTCCATGGCGTCAATGACCCGCTGTTCCAGATCAACCGCCTTGGGCAGCAGCTTCAGAAGCTTGCTCTCTACCCGTTCCGCCGTGTCCTGCAGCGCATCCCGCGCCAGATCATCATTGTCATTCATCATAAAAAAAATCTCAAAAACTCAAAAACTCAAAAAGGAATGGATAAGAAAGAAATATATCACCTCCGGCGGGCCGGTCAGGCCGCATCCAGCGGCTCCGCCGCGAGCGTCCCGTCCTGTAATCTGGTGATTTTTTCGATCCGGGCGCTGGCGTCTTTCAGTTTACGGTCGCAATGCTGGCGAAGTTGTGTCCCCCGGGTATAAATATCAATCGATTCTTCCAGCGAAACCTGGCCGCTTTCCAGATTCTGGACGATTTTCTCCAGCGCGCTCAGGGCGTCTTCAAAATTCATTTCGGCAATATCGTCCGGAATGACAAGGGGTTCATTGCTGCTGTCTGACACATTATGCTCCTGATGCAAGAATCATTAATTCGTCACTATACCGGAAAGCGGCTTATCGCATCAATGCCGAAACGTGCGCGGCGGCGCTTTCGCCGAGGACGCTCAGGTTATAGCCCCCTTCCAGGCAGGACACCAGCCGCCCCTGACAATGTTTCTCCGCCAGATGCCTGATCTCGGCGGTGACCCAGGAAAAATCATCCTCGGTCAGTTTCAGCTCCGCCAGCGGGTCGAGGGCATGGCCGTCAAACCCGGCCGAGACCAGAATAAAATCCGGGGCGAATTCATCCAGCGCCGGCAATATCCTTTCCCTGTAGGACGCGCGGAAGGCCCGGCTGCCGCTGCCCGCCGCCAAGGGGGCGTTGACGATCACCCCCCGCCCCTGATCATGAAGATGGCCGGTGCCGGGGTAAAGCGGCGACTGGTGGGTTGAGCCGTAAAACAGGCCCGGCGCGCCTGCGACAACCGTCTGGCTGCCGTTGCCGTGATGGACATCAAAATCAATGATCGCCACCCGGTGACAAAAATGACTTTTGCGGGCATGAAGCGCCCCGATCGCCACATTGTTGAACAGGCAGAAGCCCATCGCCCGATCCGGTTCGGCATGATGACCCGGCGGACGGATGGCGCAAAAGGCGTTCCGCAACTCCCCGGCCATGACGGCGTCTATGGCCTGACAGGCGGCGCCGGCGGCCTTCAGCGCCGCATCGGCGGAGCCCGCCGACAAATGAGTGTCCGCGTCGAGGCTGTAATGGCCGCTTTCCGGGATATGGTCCATCACGCTGCGGACATAATCCGCCGTATGGACGAGCAGCAGCTGGGCGCGGCTGGCGTCCTTTGCCCGGATTTTTTTCAGGCCCTTAAAATCATCCGCCGCCAGACGATCCAGAATCACCGTCAGCCGCTCCCGCGCCTCCGGATGGCCGGCCGGCGGGATATGCTCCTTGCAGTCCTGATGATAAAACAGCCCGGTGGACACAATATTCTCCCGTCACTCCTGAACCTCCGCAGGGTATCATAATTCGCCGCCGCAATAAGGTAAAATTTCAGGGAAACGGGTGATCAGGCGCTTTTGCGGCGCTGTTCGTAAAGGGCTCTTTCCTCTTCGACCAGTTCCTTTTTCGATAATTTGCCGATCATGGTTTTCGGCAGTTCCGCCCGGAATTCAATCGCCTTCGGCCGTTCATGCTTGCCCAGTTTATCCCGGATAAAGGCCTGCAATTCCTCTTCGGACAGATTTTCATCGGGATTTTTCAGGGTGACGAACGCCTTGGGGCGCTCGCCGAGATAATCATCGGGAATCCCGATCACCGTCACCTCATTGACGGCGGGATGCTCATGGATCGCTTCCTCGACCACCCGCGGATAGACATTGAAGCCGCCGACAAGGATCAGGTCCTTGTCCCGGTCGATGATATAGGTAAAGCCGTCCTCATCCATATAGCCGACATCGCCGGTGCGGAACATGCCGTCGATCAGGGACTCGGCGGTGGCTTCCGGCCGCTTCCAGTAGCCTTTCATCACCTGCGGCCCGCGAATGCAGATTTCGCCATTTTCGCCAATCGGCAGAATCTTTGACGGGTCCTCCCGATCGACGATAATGATTTCCGTCGCCGGCATCGGCAGGCCAATGGAGCCATAGCGGGTCTCCCGGTCAAAGGGGTTGGCGCCGCAGACGGGCGACGTTTCGGTCAGGCCGTAGCCTTCGGAAATGGTGAGGTTGAGCTTCTTCTTGAAAGCCTGTCCCAGTTCGACCGGCAGCGGCGCGCCGCCCGACATGCACATCTTGATATTTTCCATGCCGACATTCATCACGTCCTTATGATTGAGGATCGCGGTAAACATGGTCGGCACCCCGGCGAACAACGTCGGCTTGTCTTTCTTGATCATCTTCATGGCGGCGTCGAGCTCAAATTTCGGCATGATGACCACCTTGGCCCCGATATGGGCGCTTAAATTCATCACCACGGTCATGGCGAAGACATGGAAAAACGGCAGAAAACCGGGAGTGACTTCCTTGCCCCTTTCCAGATTGACCGCCCAGGCGTCAAGCTGGAGCACGTTGATATAGATATTGGCGTGGGTCAGCATGGCGCCCTTGGGCACCCCGGTGGTGCCGCCGGTGCATTGTATCACCGCCACATCCTCGTAAACATCGATTTCGACCGCCTCCGGCGTGCCGTCATTATCCAGAAGCTTCTGATAATCCACATAACATCCATCCGGGATGATTTTCGCCACCATGCCGCCCTTTAGCAGCCTGAACAGGATGTTTTTCGGAAACGGCAGCGCGTTGCTGAAGCGATCGACCACCAGATGCTTCAGGCGGCTTTTCTGGGCGACCTTGCGGATCGTCGGATAGAGCGCCTCGAGATCGAGGGTGATCATGACGTCGGTGTCGGTTTCCTCCACCTGGTTGATCAGTTCCTGTTCCGAATAGAGCGGGCTGTAATTGACCACGGTGCCGCCCGCCTTCAGAATGCCGAAATAAGCGACCGCAAACTGGGGACAGTTGGGCATGAATATCCCGACATGGGAGCCTTTGCCGACCCCGAGATCCTGCAGCCCCCGGGCCATGCGATTGACCTGGTCCATAACATCCCGATAGGTGAACTCCTTGCCCATGAAATCATAGGCCACGCAATCGGGGAATTTAGCCGCGCTGTCCTCCATAATGGAATAAAGCGGCTTGGCGGTAAATTTCTGATCCCACTTAACATGTTCTGGATAGGTTTTTAACCAGGGATGCTCCGTCATATTTTCTACTCGTCCGTTATATCAATATTTAATGCTGCTCAAAAATTCAATTTCCGATCCCGATCAGGCCGTAGCCCATGGCGCGCCGCCCTCCCGACAGCGGATATGATTTAAGCCATATTCTCACTCGGAATGGCGAAAAACAGGTCATCCCCGGCCATGATCGCCGCCTTCAGCCCGACGGCCGGCGGGACAATCTGCTCCGCATAAAAGCGCGCCGTGACAATTTTCGCCTGCAGGAAATCATCGCCGGCCTCGCCCCCGTCGAGCCGGCGCCGGGCGGCCAGCGCGCCCCTGGCCATCAGATAGCACCCCGCCGTGACGCTAAACAGCCGCAGGAAGGGCGCGGAGCCCGCCAGGGCGGAACGCATATTATCCACATGCTGCGCCACAATCCATTCGGCGCAGTCCCGGGTGGCGGCGACACTCTCCGCCAGATTTTTGGCGATGGCGGAAAATTCCTCCGTCTCAGGCAGGCCGTCGCCGAAAGCGGCGATCTCATCCAGGAACCCGCGCCAGTATTTGCCGCCAGCCATCGAAAGCTTGCGCCCGACCAGATCCATCGCCTGAATGCCGTTGGTGCCCTCATAAATCGGGTTGATCCGCGTATCCCGGTAAATCTGGGCGACGCCGGTTTCCTCAATGAAGCCCATGCCGCCATGGACCTGCAGCGCGAGGGAAGCGTTCTCGACCCCTATGTCGGAGCCATAGGCCTTGGACAGCGGCGTCAGCAGATCGGCCAGCCCCTTGTATTTCTGCCGGATCTCATCATCCGGATGATGTTCGCCGAGATCAATCGCCTTGGCGTTCAGCATGGTGATCGCCCGCGCCGCCTCGGTGGTTGATTTGATCGTCATCAGCATCCGCCGGACATCCGCATGTTCGATGATGGCGCTGGGCCCCGGGCGGGTGGCGCCGACGGCGACCCCCTGCAGGCGCTCCCTGGCGTATTCCACCGCCATCTGCCAGGCCCGTTCCGCGCCGGCGACCCCCTGTATGCCCACATTGAGCCGGGCGTTGTTCATCATGGTGAACATCGCCGCCATGCCCTTGTTTTCCTCGCCGATCATATAGCCGACGCAATTGCCCTCTTCGCCATAGGCCATGACGCAGGTCGGGCTGCCGTGAATGCCCAGCTTATGTTCGAGGGAAACACATTTGGCGTCATTGCGCGCCCCCAGCGTCCCGTCTTCGTTAATCAGGTATTTCGGCACGATAAACAGGGAAATTCCCCGGGTGCCCGCCGGGCTGCCCGGGGTTCTGGCCAGCACGAGATGGATGATATTCTCGGTCATGTCATGATCGCCCCAGGTGATGAATATCTTCTGGCCGCTGATCCGGTAGCTGCCGTCACCGGCCGGTTCCGCCCTGGTCCGGAGCGCGCCGACATCAGTGCCGGCCCCCGGCTCGGTCAAATTCATCGAACCGCCCCACTGGCCGGAAATCATCTTCTCAAGATAGGTTTGTTTCTGCGCCTCAGACCCATGGGCCATGATGGATTCAACGGCGCCGGTGGTCAGCATGGGACACAGGCTGAACGCCATATTTGACGCATCGACAAATTCATAGACCGCGGAAGCCAGCGTCAGGGGCAGGCCCTGACCGCCGAAGGCCGGATCGCCGCTGACGCTGGTCCAGCCATTCTCCGCATAGGCGGCATAGGCCTCCTTGAAGCCCGGCGCCGGTTTGACCCCCGTCTCCGTCAGCCGGGCCCCTTCCTGATCGCCGACAACATTCAACGGCGCCAGGACATCACTGCAGAATTTCCCCGCCTCTTCCAGCACCGCGTCAATAATGTCATCGCTGGCGTCCCGGAATCGTTCAAGCGCTGTTACCTCGGCAATATCGATAACATCCTTCAGGACAAATTTCATTTCACGGGTCGGGGCGCGATATTCAGCCACTGGCAGCTCCTGTATAATTTCTTGTATTTGGTGTGTATTTAAACAGAAAGGCAGTTTATTATTGGCAACATTCGTTGCCTGGTTTAATTCGTTTGCCGAACTGATTTAAATTAAAACAGTCGTTTGAAAACCGAATTTACATGACTTGGCGGCGTAAAACAAGCGATTAATAAAACCACTTGAAAGATATTGGCGTAAATACAATGGACCCCAGTGACCCACATCAGGCCGAACCGAACATATTGCCCCCGACCCTGGCCAATTACCATCTGGCCGCTAAATTCCTGCTGCAGGGAAAACTGGTTTCCTTCCCGACCGAAACCGTTTATGGCCTGGGGGCCGACGCCACCAGCGACCCGGCGGTCGCCAATATTTTCGACGCCAAGCAACGGCCCGCGTTCAATCCGCTGATTATACACCTTCCTTCGCTGGAGGAGGCGGAAAAATATGTCGAATTTGACCTGACGTCGCGCAAGCTGGCCGAAAATTTCTGGCCCGGCCCGCTGACGCTGGTGCTGAAAAAGAAACCGAACAGCATGTTGTCCGCCCTCGTCTCCGCCGGGCTAGACACGGTGGCGGTTCGCGTGCCGGCCCATCCGGTGGCTCAGGGGCTGCTGGAGAATTTCAAATATCCGATCGCCGCGCCCAGCGCCAATATCTCCGGCAAGCTCAGCCCGACCCGGCCGCAACATGTGGCCCGGGCCCTGTCCGCTAAAGTCGCCATGATTCTGGATGGTCCGCCATGCCGCAATGGCCTGGAGTCAACCATCGCCCATGTCGCCGGCAGTGAAATCCGCCTTTTGCGGCCGGGCGGGATCACCAAACGCGAGATCGAGGAGGTTACCGGCCTCAGGGTGACCTATTATCAGGACGGCCAAAACCCGACCGCGCCGGGCCAGTTGAAAAGCCATTATGCGCCGGAAACAAAAATCCGTCTGAACGCCGAAACCATCTATCCGGGGGAGGCCCTGCTCGCCTTTGGCAGTCTTTACCCCAAAGATGCGACGATATTGCGCAATCTCAGCCCCAAGGGCAGCCTGCATGAGGCGGCGACGAACCTGTTTTCCATGCTCCATGAACTGGATCAGCTGGGCTGCAGCGCCATCGCCGTCAGCCCCATTCCCGACAAGGGCCTCGGCGTCGCCATCAACGACCGGCTGCGGCGGGCGGCGACGCGCCCCGAGGAATAATCATATGACCAAACTAGCCGCGAAACATCTGGAAATGTTGCAGCAGATCGCCGGGCCGCGCGGCGCGATTACGGACCCGGCGCAGATGACGCCGTTTCTGATCGAGCCGCGGGATAAATATCAGGGCGAAACGCCGCTGATCCTGCTGCCGGACAGCACCGAAAAAGTCGCCGCCATCGTCGGCTATTGCGCCGAACATAAAATCCCGATGGTGCCCCAGGGCGGCAACAGCGGCCTGGTCGGCGGCGGCATCCCCACGGCCGAGGGCGCGGAAATCCTCATCAGCCTGAAACGGATGGATAAAATTCGCGCCTTTGACGTTCAGAACCAGACCATGACCGTCGAGGCCGGCTGTATTCTAGCCGACGTTCAGGCGCGGGCGAAGCAGGAAAACTGCCTGTTTCCCCTGAGCCTCGCCGCCGAAGGCTCCTGCATGATTGGCGGCAATATCTCGACCAACGCCGGCGGGGTCAATGTCCTGCAGTACGGCAATATGCGCGACCTTGTCCTCGGGCTGGAAGCGGTTCTGCCCGACGGCGAAATCTGGCGCGGCCTTAGCGGCCTGCGCAAGAATAATACCGGTTATGACCTGAAACAGCTTTTCATCGGCGGCGAAGGCACCCTGGGCATCGTCACGGCGGCGACCGTCAAACTGTTTCCCTATCCCCATGAAAAGCAGACGGCCTTTGTCGCGGTCCCGGACCCAAGGGCGGCGGTTTCTCTGCTGACACTTGCCCGCGCGATCAGCGGCGACTGCATTACCGCTTTTGAAATCATGCCGCGGCTCGGCCTTGAAATCGTCACCCGCCACCTGCCGGGCAACCGCGACCCGCTGCAGGCCGGGTATGACTGGTATATCCTGCTGGAATGCGCCTCGTCCCTCAGTCGCGACCTGCTGGACCTGGAGCAGGTCATGGAGCGCATCCTGACCGAGGCCATGGAACAGGGGCTGGTCCTCGACGGCGTCATCGCCAAAAATCAGGCCGAAAGCGCCAACCTGTGGCGTTTGCGGGAAAATATGTCCGAAGCGCAGAAATTCGAGGGCGGCAGCATCAAGCATGATGTTTCGGTGCCGATTTCCGCCATCCCCGAATTCCTGAAGCGGGCGGGAGCGGTTGTCGAACGCGCTATCCCCGGCGCCCGGCCGGTGCCGTTCGGTCATATCGGCGACGGCAACCTGCATTATAACATCAGCCAGCCGGTGGCGATGGATAAACAGCAATTCCTCGACCACTGGTCCGACCTTAACCGCAAAGTCCATGACGTGGTCGAGGAATTCGGCGGCAGCTTCAGCGCCGAACACGGCATCGGCCGCATGAAAACCGGCGATATGCGGCGCTATAAATCCGCGGTGGAACTGGCCTTGATGCGGCGGATCAAAGCGGCGCTCGATCCCGATAATATCATGAACCCCGGCGTCATTATAAAATAGAAAAAATCATAAAATAGAAAAAAGCCATGACACAAAATGCAGACTTTCAGGAAAAATACTACACCAGCCCGGATGGGCTAAGGCTCTATTACCGGGACTATAATGCGGCAAACAGCACAGAAACCCCGGTGCTGTGCCTGCATGGCCTAACCCGCAATTCAAAGGATTTTCACGCCTTCGCCAGCGCCCTGTCCCGGGATCGCCGGGTCATCAGCCCCGACATGCGCGGCCGCGGCCGCTCGGATTATGACCCCGACTACAGGAATTACCAGGTCGCCACCTATGCCCGGGACGTCCTCGCCCTGCTCGATCATGAACAGCTCACCCGGGTGATCGCCGTCGGCACCTCGATGGGCGGGCTGATTTCGATGGCGATCGGCAGCGTAAAGCCGGATATCTTCAGGGGGATTATCCTCAATGATGTCGGGCCGGAAGTCGACCCCGAAGGCATCAAGCGCATCTCGGCCTATGTCGGCGCCGGGGCTGTCCTGCAAAACTGGCGGCAGGCAATCAATGGCGTCAAGGTGATCAACGGCCCATGCTTCCCCGATTACGCTCAGGCGGACTGGGAAAATTTCGCCCGCAATACATTTCGCGAGCAGGCGGACGGCAGCATCGTCGCCGACTATGACCAGGCTATCGGCGCGGCGATCCGCGAAAGCGCGGAAAATGCCGTGCCCGCCGATCTGTGGCCGATGTTCCGCGCCCTGGCGTCCGTTCCGGTCATGGTTCTGCGCGGGGAGAACAGCGACATCCTGTCGCCGGAAACCCTGACCCGGATGGCCCGGGAACACCCGCAGCTGACCCCAGTCATCGTGCCGAACCGCGGCCATGCCCCCGATCTGTCCGAGGATGTCAGCCAGCGTGAAATCAGGCGCTTTATCCAGCAGCTACAGGATTAAAAATAGCTATCGGATCAAAAAAGATCGAACTGGCTGCCCCGGGCCGGCGCGATGCAGGCCGCGCCGTCATGGCGGGCGTTATTCACATAACCGTCAACCGGAGAAAGGCGCAGGCGCGATTCGGTGTCCGTACCCAGCCTTTGAAAAATCGTCCGGGCCGGCGGGTCGTTCGGCCTGAGCCACAGGTCATAATCCGCCGGATCGACGATCACCGGGCTGCGGTGATGAACCGGCGTCATCAGCGGCGTCGCCGCCTTGGTCACCAGGGAGACGCTTTCCAGCCAGTCTTCGCCGTGCGGCCCCATCCAGATGTCCCAGATGGCGGCAAAGGCGAAGGGCGCCCGGTCCGGCAGGCAGCAGTGATAAGGCGCCGGCGACGCCCGGCCCCTCTTCCATTCATAGAAACCATCGGCCGGAACCAGACATTTTCGCCGGCGGAAAGGGCCGCGGAACGACGGCTTGTCAGCGATGGTTTCACTGCGGGCGTTGATCAGGGGGCGGTTTTTCGGCATCTCCTTCGCCCAGGCCGGCACCAGTCCCCATTGCATGAGGGCGATTTCCCTTTCCGGCAACTCCTGATTCGCAATCAGGACCCGGTCCCGGTCGGACCCCTTCAGCCGGACCACGGGAACCGGCTGCATCGGCGCAATATTATAGCGGTCCGGGGCCGCCATACCCCCGTCCGCAATGCCCAGAAGCTGCAGAAAATTATCATAGGCGTCTGAGGACAGGGAATATCTTCCGCACATATTGCTTGCCTTGAACTGAAAGTCGAATATCCTGCGCACAGAATAATAAGGGTTTGCCAAAATGAAAAGAGATTATCCCGATCGTCCCATTGTCGCCGTCGGCGTCGTTGTCCTGAAGGACGATCATGTTCTGCTGATCCGCCGATCAAAACCGCCGAAGCCGGACGCCTGGAGCATTCCGGGCGGCGCCCAGGAGCTTGGCGAGACCCTGCGGCAGGCGGCGAAGCGGGAAGTTTATGAGGAAACCGCTATCACCATCGGCGAGCCGCAGTTCCTTGATATTGTCGATTATCTCGACCGGGAGTCCAATGGCGCCATTCGCCATCATTACAGTCTGATAGATTACGCCGCCACCTATCAATCCGGCGCCCTGCGCGCCGGTGATGACGCCGTCGCCGCCCGCTGGGTGCCCCGGGATCAGCTTTCTGACTATAATCTGTGGCATGAAACGGAAAAAATAATATATAAGGCGTTTGGCATCTTAAAATAATTTATCGACCGAGGCCATATTATGCCGGATCATCGCCGCTCACTGTTCAATCGCATCCGCCGGTCGGTGACCGGACATTTGCGCGTCGCCGGAATTGCGGTTATTTTCGGCATGACCGCTTACGGATTGATTCATATACTGATCTGGGCGATACATTATGTTGAAAACATGTAAAGGGACGCAGGTCTGATGCGCAAATTATTCGGTTATTTTCTCGGCCTGGTCGGGCTGATCATCTATATATTGCTTGTCTCGCGCCTTATTGACGCCTATTTTCCCAAGCATGTTGTTCTGGAAATCATCTATTACGCCGTTGCCGGGATCGGCTGGATCTTTCCGGCCATGTGGTTTATCCGCTGGTGGTATCGGCCCAAAAATGACTGAATGAAATTGAGGATACCATGAAATTACTCTTTCGGAGCCTGATTGTACTGCTGGCGATCACCGTCGCCGGCTGCAGCAACAACACGGTCGCGCCGACGGAAAGCGCCCAGCACCGTCAAAATATGGATGAAACCAATTACGCCGACACCTATGATGAAAAAAGCATTGTCAATGCGGCCTCCGACTTCCTTGGCGGCGGCTCGGAGGCGCTGGCCAAGATCATTGAAAAGGCCTTCAAGGACCATGGCCGGCCCAACGGCTATATCATCGGCACCGAAGGCAGCGGCGCCCTGGTGGTCGGCCTGCGTTATGGCGACGGCACCCTGTCCCACAAGATCGAAGGCGACAGCCGCCTCTACTGGAAAGGCCCCTCGATCGGTTTCGATGTGGGCGGCAACGCCTCGCGGGTTTTCGCCCTGGTCTATAACCTCTATGATGTGCAGGAACTGTATAAGCGCTTTCCGGCCGTCGAGGGCAGTTTCTATTACATCGGCGGCCTCGGCATGAATTACCAGCAGCGCGGCGACATTGTCATCGCTCCGATCCGAGTCGGCGTCGGCCTGCGCGCCGGGGTCAACCTCGGCTATCTGCATTTCACCAAGGACAGAAGCTGGCTGCCGTTCTAAAACCCTTATGACAGGAGGGCGAGCGCGCCCTCCGCCGTCAGCTTCAGGCCGACCAGAAACAGCAGGCCGTAACAGATGATGTAAAACAGGACGTTGGACACCCGGTTGTGCATCCAGATGCCGAGCCAGACCCCGATCGGAGCGAAGGGCATCAGGTAGAAGGACATCTTCAGATTATCGAAGGACAGCTGGCCGAGCCAGGCGTAGGGGATCAGCTTGACATAATTGACGGTGATGAAAAACATCACCGAGGTCGCCACCATCACCGTCTTGTCGAGGCGCAGCGGAAAAAGATACTGCGACAGGGGCGGGCCGCCGGCATGGGCGATAAAGCTGGTGAATCCGCTCAGCGCGCCGAGCACGCCCCCCTTCACCACGTGATGGCTCCGGGGCGCGACCCGGCCATGCCGCCGCTGGACGAACCAGTAATTGCCGACAAAATACAGCGACATCAGCCCGACAATCAGCCGGATCATATCCGCATTCATGATGTGAAAGGTCAGCGCGCCAAACAGGATTCCGACCAGCGCCCCGGGAATCAGTATCTTCAGCGACCGGGCGTCCCAGTCCCTGCGGTAGCGCCAGAAGGTGAAAATATCCATCACGCAGAGAATCGGCAGCATGATCGCCGCCGCCAGCCGCGGGTCGACCATCAGGGTCAGCAGCGGCACCGCCAGGGTGCCGAGCCCGCCGGCGAAACCGCCCTTGGAAATGCCGGTCAGCACCACCACCGGAACCGCGAGCAGAAAGAACCAGCCCGGGTCGGCCATCATCCGCTAGCCGGACAGCCGGTGAAATTCAAGGGTCCTGTCGTCCGACAGGCCGGGCTGGAACCGGTAGCCGTCCTGATCGAAATTCTTCAGATCCTCCACATCCTCAATGCGGTTCTGAATGATATAGCGGGTCATCATGCCCCGGGCCTTCTTGGCGAACATGCCGAGCATGCGGGCGTGGCCCTCCTTCACTTCCTTGAACACCGGCGTGATCACCCGCCCGTCGAGCCGCTTTTCATGGATCGCCCTGAAATATTCCCGCGAGGCGCAGTTGACCAGAATATCGGTCTTTCGCTCTTTCATCAGCCCGTTGATTTCCCGGGTTAACTGATCGCCCCAGAATTCATAGAGCGTTTTTCCGCGGTCATTGGCGAGCTTCTTGCCCATTTCCAGACGGTAGGGCTGCATCAGGTCAAGCGGCCGCAGCAGGCCATAAAGCCCCGACAATATCCGGTAATGATCCTGGGCGTATTCCAGATCCGCTTCCGACAGGCTGTCCGCCTGCAAGCCGACATAGGTATCGCCGATGAAGGCGAAGACCGCCTGTTTGGAATTGGCCGGGGTGAACGGCGTTGTGAAGGCGCGAAAGCGGTTATAATTGAGGTCGGCCAGCTTGTCGCTGATTTTCATCAGTTTCGCCAACTGCCCGCGGGTCAGCTTTTTCGCCGCCGTGATCAGCTGCTGACTGTCGTCGAGAAATTGCGGAATCGTCCAGCCCGATCGCGTCACATCCTCTGAGAAATCAAGTTTTTTGGCCGGGGAAGTTACTACCAGCATGTTTTATCCTGCCTGTTGTTTAGCCCTGTTACGGCGCCAGCATAGCAAGTCTTATATTCCCCTGACAATAACAGACTTGACAATTTAAGCTATTGACTCTCCCTTTATATAATATTAATAATTATTATTAGATAACAGCGGGAGCATATCAATGAATATCGTTTGTCTGACGCCGAAGAAAGTCAATATCAGCACCCGGGATCTGACCTGCTGTGAACAGCTTGTCCTGTGGTCGTTGCGGACCTGGGTCATGGGGCTGGTGCGCAAATATGATGTTCAGGACGACCTGAAACGGGCTTACGGGCAATATAAGGTTGCCGAAGCCGGCCGGGAGCTGGATCATTTCCTCTATGCCCTGACGTTTGGCGCGAAATGCAAAATTGACGTCCGCTGCCCCCTGCGCGGCAGCCTGAGTCCCGATGAACTGACCCTGATGAATATTCTCGCCGCGTATCAGGCCGGGCAGGTTTCGCTGGCCAACGGCATGCTGAATAAATATTGCGCCGACAAATATCTGATGCAGGCCCGCACTCACGCCGTCAAATTCACTGGACTGATCCTGGAGCGGGGCCATATGAGGCTCTCCGCCAACCGGCTGACCAAGGCGGTCGCCCCGTCGGCCCGGGATGAGAATGTCACCCGCCTGCCGTCATCCCTGGCGATTTAGTCGCTGACCTCACAAAAAAGTATCAGTCTTCTATTGACAGCGCCGGTGATTCCCCCCATCTAATCAACCTACGGCTATTCTGCGCGCCCAGGCTGTCGGCGTCCGGAAAAGCTGAAAAAAATTACATAACAGGGCCACCCGTTGTCGGATTCAGGTAAAAAGAAACATCATCATGTCGACCTTACCCAGGGGCCGGTGCATAAACATCTGATCCGCATGGCGCTGCCGATGATGATCGGTATTTCCGCCTCCATGGGCTTTATCCTGATCGACACCTATTTTATCGGCAAAGTCGGCCCCGATGAACTGGCCGCGCTGGGCTTTGTCAGTCCGATCATCATGATCATTGTCTCCGCCTCGATCGGCCTCAGCGCCGGCACCTCGTCGGTGATGGCCCGGGCCTCGGGCGGCGGCGATCAGCAGGAACTGGTCAAGCTCGCCACCAACAGCTTTGTCATCTCGACCCTGTTCGCCCTGGTCTTCACCACCATCGGCCTGCTGACCATCACGCCGCTTTTCACCATGATGGGCGCGGATGAGGCGACCCTGCCGCTGATCCGCAACTATATGGAAATCTGGTACTGGTCGCCCCTGTTCATCATCGTGCCAATGGTCGCCATGGGCGTGATGCGCGCCCTTGGCGATACCTCGCTGCAGGGCAAAGTCATGATCCTCGCCGCCATCGGCAATGTCATCCTTGACCCGATCATGATTTTCGGCCTGTTCGGTTTTCCGCGCATGGAAATGGCCGGCGCCGCGCTGGCGACCCTGATCACCCGCGCCGGCAGCTTTGCCGCCGTGATGTATTACCTGACCTATCGCTTTCATGTCATTCATTTTTCCCGGGAGGTGCTGGACAGCTTTCGCGACTCCTTCCGCAAGATCATGCATGTCGGCATTCCGGCCATCGGCACCAACATGATCATTCCCATTACCGGCGGGGTGGTGATCTCGATCATCGCCACCTTCGGCAATGACGCCGTCGCCGGCACCAATGTCGCCATGCGGATCGAGGCGGTCACCATCATTGTCTTTTACGCCCTGTCCGCCGTTATCGGCCCTTTCGCCGGTCAGAATCTGGGCGCGCGCCACTATGAACGGATCACCCGGTCCCTCCGGCAATGCGCCCTGTTCGCCCTGTTGTGGGGCGCCTTCCTCGCCATTGCGATCGCCCTGCTCGCCCCGTCGATCACCCGGCATTTCAGTGAGGAGACGGCCATTCAGAACTGGGCCGACACCTATCTTTATATCCTGCCGGTCTCCTACGGCGCCTATGGCTTCGTCATGATCGCCAACGCCACCTTCAACGGTCTCGGCAAGCCCTTGCCCGGGGTCATGGTCTCCCTGCTCCGGGTGGTGGTTTTCCAGATTCCGCTGGTGCTGGTCGCGGCCATTTTCATATCCGACCTGCGCTATGTTTATGCCGCCAGCAGCCTGTCAAATATCATGGCCGGGCTGATCGCCTTCTTTTGGGTGATCCGGACCACCCGCAATCTCGGCCCCGCCCCCAGTGCGGAACAGGTCACGGAACAGCCTGCGGAATAGAAACGAACAGGGCCTATTTCTTTTTGAGCGGCGGCTCCCAAAGCTCGATCTTGTTGCTGTCGCAATCCAGAACCCAGGCGAAGCGGCCACAGCTTTCGTCCTCTTCCAGCTCGGGCAGAACGGTGACCCCGTCCCCCTCCAGCTTTTCCAGCATCGCGTCGAGGTCATCGACCCGGAAATTAAACATAAAAGACGACGGGCTGGGGTCAAAATACCTGGTGTCCGCCTGAAAGGGTCCCCAGACCGCATAGACGTCCCGCCCGGCCGGCGACGTCTCCTCAAAGCGGAAACTGACCGAACCCCAGTCATCAAATTCCAGCCCCAGATGTTTTTCATACCACGCCCTGAGCGCATCGGGATTTTTTGATTTAAAGAAAAAGCCGCCAATACCGATAACTTTTGTCATGATTGATCTACCCTGTTTTTTCCAAATGTTGTCGCCAATAGTCCCGGGCCATCTGCTCCGCCTGTTCCACAGTCGCGGCCCGGCCCGTCAGATAGAGCGCCTGCGCCGTCGTCCCCTGGATCATGGCGGCGGCATAATCATTCCGCAACCGGCCGCGCCAGATGTCGCGCATATATTCGACCGTCACCGGATAGTCCGGCCTCTCCCGGCCCTGCCCCGGCGCGGCGGGCCAGCTCGTGACCTGTTCCGCGCCGTCCGAAACCTGATAGAGCCTGATCGGTTTCAGGATATTCCGTTCGGCTTCGCCGCCGCCGCCCTTGATCACGCCGAGGCGCGGCTGCCCGAGCAGGCCGCCGGCCGCCACATTGAGCCGGATATAGGCCGGATGGAAAATGCCGAGGAAAATCATCCGCGCCGCCAAGGGGTTGATCAGCTTGACCGCGGTATTGACAATCGACCGCACGCCGAGCAGCGATCTGATCTGCAAGAGGCTCAGCAGTTCCGGACAAAAATTCCGCAGCGGCAGATAGACGAAATTTTCCCGCTCCAACCTTTGCCGGGCCGCCGCCAGGGACGCGGCCGGGCTTTCCCCAACCGCCGCCAGGCAATCTTCCGTCAGCAGGCCCTGCGTCAAATGGCTGTTAAAGCCATGCATCAATATTTTGACGCCATTTTCCGACAGAAGTTTCGCCGACAACAGGAACCAGGGCAGCCGGCGGCTGCGTCCCGAGGAATAGCTCGGCCAGTCAATCAAATTGCCAGTCAGGTTTTCACCCAGGTTGTCACTCTCATCCCGTTGCGGCGCACCGATATGTTGTCGCATGGCGTCGACAATGCCGGCAAGCTCCTCGGGGCTTTCCCCGCGGTATCTGAGCAGAAGCAACAGCGCCCCCACCTGCAGGTCGGCCATCTCGCCGGACAGGACGCCGCCAAAGGCGACGGCCGCCTCCTCCCGGGTCAGATGGCGCGAGTTGGTCGGCCCCCGGCCCAGTATCCTGATATATTTTGCAAAGGGATCAGCTGTCATAATCTATAATCCTAACGCAAAAAGCCCGATCGCCAAAACGGCGCCGACGAAGGGGATCACCACGGTCAGCGCCGCCACCGGCAAATAAGCCGTCCGATGGGTTTCGCCGCAGATCGCCCGGATGGTCGTCACCACATAGCCATTGTGGGGCAGGGAATCCAGGCCGCCCGAGGTGATGGCGATCACCCGGTGCAGGGCGTCCGGATCGACCCCCGCCTCGGTATAATGAGGCGCGATCAGCGGCAGCGCAATCGCCTGACCGCCGGATGCCGAGCCTGTCAGGGCGACAATAACACTGATCGCCACCGCCGCGCCAATCAATCCGTTGCCCGGGATCTCCGTCATAAAGGCCAGCGCGTCATGAAACGCCGGCGTCAGTTTGGCGATGCTGCCGAAACCGACCACGGCGCAGGTGTTGGATATGGCGATCAGCGCGCCGAAGGTCGCCGTCGACAGGGCAACGCCAAGATTGCTGAATTCCTTGCGATAGAGCAGGATCGCGCTTAACAGCCCGGCAAGCAGGGCGACAATCAGGGACGATTTTCCAAAGCCGAGAATCACGCTGAAATAAAAGGATGTCCCAAGGACAATGGCCAGCGGAATCAGGCCGAGAAAGGGGTTCGGCAGATTGTCGTAGGATTTCTGTTCCGGATCATCGGCCCGCGCGTCAAAAGATTCGCCGTTGGCCACCGCCCGTTTCATCATCCTCTCAAACCACCATATGCCGCTCAGCGCCATGAACAGCGCGACAAAAATACTGACCCGCCAGCCGGCGAACTGGGTCGTGCCGAGATATTCCATCGGCAGGAAATTCTGAATTTCCACCGAGCCGGCCGAGGTCATGGTGAAGGTCACCGAGCCGAAGGCCAGCGCCGCCGGAATGAAGCGCCGCGGCAGGTTGGCTTCCTTGAACAGGCTGAGCGCCATCGGAAAGACGGAAAAGGCGACGACAAAAACGCTGACCCCGCCGTAGGTAAGCACGGCGCAGGCGAGGATAACCGCCAGCGCCGCATGGCGCATGCCCAGCTTGCGGACCACCCAGTGGGCGACGCTGTCGGCGGCGCCGCTGTCTTCCATGACCTTGCCAAACATGGCGCCGAGCAGAAAGACAATGAACCAGTCCTTCAGAAAAGCGGCGAATCCGGTCATATAGCTGACGGTGAAACTCTCGCGCCCCTCGGCCAGCGGCGGCATCAGGGGAATGCCGCTGAACAACGCCACCAGCAGCGCGCACAGCGGCGCCGCGATCAGAATATTCATCCCCCTCAAGGTAAAATAGATCAGCAACAACAGGCCGCCGACCAACCCCAGCATACTTAACGTCATCATATCTCCCCGTATATCTCCCCGTGAAAATTTTTCTTCGCCGGATTTTTTTACCTTACAGGATTTTTTTATTTGGGTCTTTCCCTAATCAACATGTGATGGCTCAAGCCATTATTTTTATTGCAAAACTTTGGGGAGAATGTTAATGTATAACCATATAAAGTCACCGAAAAGTGATAAATACCTGCCATAAAAACGTCTTATAATTAATCAAATCATAACTATATTAATTAATAATACGATCTAACATACAAATGATGTCCAACAATTGCGATTAGCGCAATTTATGGGGAGGGAAGTCGCGTAAACCGCTAATTTCCGACATAAAAAAATGGACAACAGCTCGTTTACAACGCTTCCCTTCTGACGGTTTGTCAGAACAGAGCATGTGAATTTTTGACCGCTCATATTACAGTTTTCTGATCTGGCAAACGCCGTGTAACTCTTATAAAAGGAAGCTGCCGATGTCCACCGCACAAAACATTTTCGATCTTTATTCAAGCCAATATGACGCCCAGAAAGAAGCTGAACTTTCGCTCAGAGAATATCTGAAAGGCTGTAAAGAAGATCCAATGATGTATGCCTCCGCGGCCGAGCGCATGATACATGCCATTGGCGCGCCGGAAATGTTTGATACCTCAAAGGATGACCGTCTGGGCCGTATCTTCATGAACAGAACCATCAAACACTATAAGGGGTTTGAGAATTTTTACGGCATGGAGGAAACCATTGAACGCCTTGTCGGCTTCTTCAAACATGCCTCCCAGGGACTTGAGGAGCGAAAACAGGTGCTTTACCTGCTGGGCCCGGTCGGCGGCGGCAAATCCTCCCTCGCCGAACAGCTCAAGACCATCATGGAAAAGGAACCGATTTACGTCCTCAAGGCCGGTGAGCAGATCAGCCCGATATTTGAATCGCCCCTCGGCCTATTCAATCCGGAAACCATGGCCGATGTGCTTGAGGAAAAATACGGCATCGCCCGCCATCGCCTGACCGGCCTGATGTCGCCCTGGGCCCTCAAGCGGCTCGACGAGTTCGGTGGCGATATATCCAAATTCAGGGTTGTCAAAATGCATCCGTCAAAGCTCCGACAAGTCTGTATCGCCAAAACAGAGCCGGGGGATGAAAACAATCAGGATATTTCCACCCTGGTCGGCAAGGTTGACATTCGCAAACTGGAATATTTCTCCCAGAATGATACGGACGCCTACGCCTATAGCGGCGGGCTGAATGCGACGACCCAGGGCATCCTTGAATTCGTCGAAATGTTCAAGGCGCCGATTAAGATGCTGCACCCCCTGCTGACGGCGACCCAGGAAGGCAATTATATCGGAACCGAAAACATGGGGGCGATCCCCTATCAGGGCATTATCCTCGCCCATTCCAACGAATCCGAATGGCAGACCTTCAAGAACAACAAAAACAACGAGGCCTTCATTGACCGGGTTTATGTGATCAAGGTGCCTTACTGCCTGCGGGTTGACGAGGAACGGATGATTTACGACAAATTGCTGCAAAGCTCCGAACTGGACAAAAGCCATTGCGCCCCCGGCACATTGGATATGATGGCCCGCTTCAGCATCATGACCCGCCTGAAGGAGCATGAAAATTCAAACCTTTACTCCAAGATGCGGGTCTATAACGGCGACAACCTGAAGGATGTCGACCCCAAGGCCAAGCCGATGCAGGAATATAAGGACGCCGCCGGGGTCAATGAAGGCATGAGCGGCATTTCAACCCGTTTCGCCTTCAAGGTGCTGGCGGAAACCTTCAATTATGACACCCATGAGGTTGCGGCAGATCCGGTCCATCTGATGTATGTCCTGGAGCAGGCGCTGCTCAGGGAACAACTTCCGGAAGAAACCGAGAAGAAATATCTCAGCTTCATCAAATCCGACCTGGCGCCGCGCTATGCGGAATTCATCGGCAACGAAATCCAGAAGGCCTATCTCGAATCCTACAGCGACTACGGCCAGAATCTGTTTGACCGCTATATCGCCTATGCCGACAGCTGGATCGAAGGCCATGACTTCAAGGATCCGGATACCGGGCAGATGCTGGACACCAAAATCCTCGATCAGGAATTGTCCAAGATTGAAAAACCCGCCGGCATTTCGAATCCCAAGGATTTCCGCAACGAGGTTGTCAAATTCGCCCTCAGGGCCCGGGCCAACAACGCGGGCAAGAATCCGAAATGGACATCCTATGAAAAACTGCGCCAGGTGATCGAAAAACGCATGTTCAGCAGCGTCGAGGACCTGCTGCCGGTCATCAGCTTCGGCTCCAAGAAAGACAAGGAAAGCGAACATAAACATCACGAATTTGTCGCCCGCCTGACCGAACGCGGCTATAGCGAACGTCAGGTTCACCGGCTGGTTGAATGGTATATGCGGGTCAACAAGGCCGGCTAGACGAACAAGGAGAATATTAATCCCGACGTCACATTATTGAGAGTATGGTATCATGATGCATATAATCGACAGGAGGCTGAACCCCAAGGGTAAAAGTCTGTCCAACCGGCAGCGTTTTATGGAACGGGCCAAGAAGCAAATCAAGGAAGCTGTCGACGAAGCCATCAAGAAACGCAAGATCAGCAATACGGACGGCGGGGAGAATATTCGCATACCTTCCGACGGGCTTCATGAACCCCGTTTTCTCGGCGATGCGTCCAAAGGCGTCCGCGGCCGGGTCTTTCCCGGCAACAAGGATTTTATGCCCGGCGACAAGATCAAACGCCCCCCCGGCCAGGGGGCGGGACAAGGCGGCCGCGAAGCCAGTGAAGACGGCGAAGGCGAGGACAGCTTCCAGTTCACCCTGACCCGGGATGAATTTCTCGATATTTTCTTTGAGGACATGGCCCTGCCCGATTTCGTCAAGAAATCGATCAAGGATGAGGTGGTTCATGAATATCTGCGGGCCGGCTATAAAAAGGAAGGCTCGCCCAGCAACCTCAACCTGCCCATGACCATGCGCAACAGTCTGGCCCGCCGCCTGTGCCTGAGGCGCCCCAGTGAGGCGGAAATCGAGGAACTCGAACAGAAAATCACCGCCCTGCGCGCCCGGGAGCGCAAAACCGCCAAACAGCAGAAAGAGCTGGTCGCCCTGTTGCAGGAACTGGAGGTCAAGAAGAAAAGACGCAAGATCGTTCCCTATATCGATCCGCTGGATGTCCGCTATTCCAGTTTTACCGAACTGGACAAGCCCAATACCCATGCGGTGATGTTCTGCCTGATGGACGTGTCCGGCTCCATGGGCGAAACCCACAAGGAACTGGCGAAACGGTTTTTCATGCTGCTGCATATGTTCCTGAAACGGCAATACAGCAAGGTGGATGTCATTTTCATCCGCCACACCCATCTGGCCAGCGAAGTCGATGAGGATACCTTTTTCCATTCCCGGGAGACCGGCGGCACCATCGTTTCCACCGCGCTCGAAGTCATGCAGAAGGTCATCAAGGACCGCTATCCGCCGGAAGACTGGAACATTTACGCCGCCCAGGCCTCGGACGGCGACAATCTGAACAGCGACAACGCCCGCTGCGAACAGATTCTGACCGAAAGCCTGCTGCCCATGTGCCAGTATTTCGCCTATCTCGAGGTGTGGGACACCCATGAAGCCGAAATGTTTCCCGATGACAGCAACATCACCCGGCTGTGGCAGGTTTATGACAATATCCGGCTGAGCCACAAGAATTTCGCCCTTAAAAAAGTCACCCGGGCGGCGGACATATTCCCGGTCCTGCATGACCTGTTCGCCAAGGACCGAAAAAGCGAGGAGGCCTAATTGACCCGATCAAAACCCAAAGGAAAGTCCGGCGTGAAAGCCCCCGCCTCATCATTGCTGTTTGACGGGGCGGAATGGAGCTTTGAAGCGGTCGACAAGACCTTCCTCGCCATTCAGGAAATCGCCCTCGGGGAGATGGGGCTTGATGTCTACCCCACCCAGATCGAGGTCATCACCTCGGAACAGATGCTGGACGCCTACAGCTCCATCGGCATGCCGCTGATGTATAATCACTGGTCCTTCGGCAAGAGCTTCCTGCGTGACCAGTCCATGTATCAAAAAGGCTTCAGCGGCCTCGCCTATGAAATTGTCATCAATTCCAACCCCTGCATCTGTTACATCATGGAGGAAAATTCCATGACCATGCAGACGCTGGTCATGGCTCACGCCGCCTTCGGCCATAACCATTTTTTCAAGAACAACCATCTGTTCCAGCAATGGACGGACGCCAACGCCATTCTGGATTACCTGCAATTCGCCAAAAATTATATTGCCCGCTGCGAGGAACGCTACGGCCTGAAGGAGGTCGAGAAAATTCTCGATTCCGCCCATTCCCTGCGCGATCAGGGGGTTGATAAATACACCCGCCGCATCAAGCTGAATGTTAACGCCCTGCACCAGCGCGAACTGGAACGGGCCGAATATGAGCGCTCTCAATATAACGAATTATGGCGCACCCTGCCGGACCCGAAATCAAAGGATGATCAGGAGGTTGACGAAATGGAGCAGGCGCTGAACCAGAAGCTGGGCCTGCCGGAATCGAACCTGCTGTATTTCCTGGAAAAGCACAGCCCGGTGCTCAAAAACTGGCAGCGCGAACTGCTGCGCATTGTTCGCTCCCTGGCGCAATATTTCTATCCCCAGCGGCAAACCAAGATGATGAATGAGGGCTGCGCCTGTTTCGTCCATTATCATATTATGAACCGGCTTTATGAAAAGGGGCGGATTTCCGAGGGCGCCATGCTGGAATTTATCGATTTTCACACCCGCGTCGTCGCCCAACCCGGTTTTGACAGCCCGTATTTTTCCGGCATAAACCCCTATGCCCTGGGCTTCGCCATGATGAAGGACGTCGAACGAATCTGTGAAAATCCGACCGATGAGGACCGGACCTGGTTCCCGGACATCGCCGGCAACAACAAAGCGATCGAGACCCTGAAAAAAGCCTGGCGGGATTTCCGGGATGAAAGTTTCATCCTGCAATATCTCAGCCCCCGTCTGATGCGGGAGATGCGCCTGTTCGACCTCAAGGATGACATGTCAAAGCCCTATTTCAAGGTTGACGCCATCCACAACGAAAGCGGCTATAAAAAAATCCGCTCCTCCCTCGCCGCCCAATATTCCGTCGCCAATCTGGATCTTGACATTCAGGTGAGCAATGTCGACCTGCACGGCAACCGGTCGATGGTCCTGACCCACAATATGGTCAACGGCATCCTGTTGGAGGAAAAACAGGCCCGCATGGTGCTGCGCCATATTCACCGGCTTTGGGGCTATGACGTGATTTTGAACAGCGTCGATTCGATCAGCGGCAAAATCGAAAAAACCTATTCCAACAAAGGCTCGGGTTCATAATCGCCGCTTGAACCGCAGATAGCATATTCCGGCCAGCATCAGGCTGATGATCAACGCCCGGAACATGGGAAAGATATTATCATGGACCATATGGAGCACGGCGCTGGCCAGCATGATCAGGCCAAGAATAAGGCCGCCATATACGGCGAAGCGGGGCATCGTCAGCATCAGGCCCGCGACACATTCCAAGCCGCCGACCACATAAAGCAGGGTCCGGGACAACCCGAGGGCCTCAAATTGCGCGACCTGAATCGGCAGGCCCGCGATCTTGCCCACGCCATTGTAAAAAAATACAATCGCCAGAACGAGACTCAATATCCATAACACAACTTCAATAAACCGGTCCCCGTCCATCATCGCCCCCTCTTTTTTTAGGGTTGTTTTATTATTCAGCAGCCAACTATAGCAAAAAAACAGCAAAGGCCAAACCGGCCACGCCGCAAAGATCGTAAATCCAGGCTTCCCGGTCCGCCGAAACCGCAAAAGCTATTGCCGGCGGGCGCTGATCTTCACCGTCAGATCCACCTGCTCCGCGACCATCGACACGCTGCGCCACGCCGCCTGGCCGACGCCGTAGGTCAACCGGCTGATGGTCATCCGGCCGAGGATTTCCGCCTGCTGTTCATCATATCTTGTCAAAGTGAAATCAAGGGTTTCCCGGCGGGTCACATCGCGTATCGTCAGGTCGCCCGTGACCTGAAATTTCCGGCCGCCAAGATGGCGGAACCGCTGGCTGACGAAACGGGCTTCGGGAAAGCGCTTCACATCAAACCAGCTTTCCTTTTTGAGGTTTTCCGCCACATCGCTGTAAAAGGCCTCGATATGGGTGAGGTCAAAGACGATCACCGCCTTGCTCTGATCGAGCCTTGCCGGATCAAAGTCTATTTCAGCGCTGAATTCGGGGAAGCCGCCCTCGGTCGGCGTCCCTTCGATGACAATGGCGAAGGTCACCGCGCTTTCGGCGGCATCCATCCGCCATTCCGCGGCCCCCGCCGGTCCGGACAGCATCAGCAGGATGACGAAAGGCAGGGTCCATTTCATGATGATCGATCAGACTTTCCGGGATGGAGCGACATGCGGACCAGAACGTCATCCTTCCTGACGAAATGATGAAACAGGGACGCCGCCACATGAATAACAAAGCTAATGATCAGCAGCAGGGCGATCACCTCATGGGCCTCATGCATGATGTCGCTCATTGGTTTGTCCTTGCCGACCACGGCCGGAACCTGAAGCCCGAAGAACTTCACCGCATGCCCGCCGTAGGAGCTCATCAGCCAGCCGGTGATCGGCTGGGCGAACATCAGGACATAAAGCAGAATATGCATGCTGTGGGCGCTCAAGCTCTCAATGCGGCTCATGCTGTCGGGCATTTTCGGCACCGGATTGATCATCCGCCATCCGAGCCGGAGCGCCACCAGGATCAGAACCAGGAGGCCAAAGGACTTATGCATGTCATAGATACCGAATTTATAACTTGCCTGTTCCGGCGTCTCCGACGGCAGGTCATGCATGTAGATCCCGACGATCACCATCCCCGCCAGCATCAGGAACATGATCCAGTGAAACGCCTTGGCGACATGGCCATATGAGGTATCCGTATTTTTTAATCCCATTTTACGTCCTATCCCTTTATTTTTTAAATTATGGCGTCACGAGCGCTTCCGCCTCAATCCTGATTTTGACATTATCGCCGACAAATCCCAAGTATTTTTTCATGCCCCAGAGCGACCGCTTGACGGTGGCCCTGGCGGAAAAACCGGCCCGCGGCGTGTTTTTCTCAATATCCATGCCGCGCTTGTTAAAGCGCACATCCAGGGAAAGCGGCCTGCTTTTGCCGAGCAGGGTGAAGAGGCCGTCAACGGTCGCCCGGTCTTTTCCCGTCACCGTGACCCGGGTGCTCTCAAAATGCGCCGCCGGATATTTTTCAACATCAAAAAAATCCGCGCTTCGCAGGTGTTTGTCAAATTCCGGCTGGCCAGTCATGATGCTCGCCGTATCAAGGGTGATTTTGACCGAACTCTGTTCCGGTTGATCATGATCGAGGATGATCCGACCCTGGTAATCCATGAATTGCCCCATGGAATCCGAATAGCCGATATGACTGACAAACCACATGATATTGGTATGGGCCTTGTCAAAGACGTAAGTCTCCCGCCCGACGGCCTGATCCTCGGCATAGACCGCCGGCGCACTCAGCAGCAGCAGCAGAACCCCACATGATTTGATCAGATATTTCATCATCAGACTCCCTGTATGTGACACGCCATTTCAATCGGCGCCCGGATTATTTGCGTCTTCTGAACCGGTCCCTGAGGGTGGTCAGATTCATCAACAGCCAGACCGGCACGACAATGATCGCCCCGAGAAGGACATATTTTCCGCCCCATTCGACAAGCCGGATGGTCGCGTCAAAAATCCGGCCCAGTGTCTGCGGAATATCATGAATCAGGTCAACCGGGCTGACATCAAAATAATCCAGCGCCAGCCCGACCAGCAGCGAGACGACGACCAGTTTCCAGATGATCTGGAGTGCCGATTTATTCACCCTGCCGCTCCTGTGATTTCTGCTCGGAAAAAATCTTTTCCTCCATGTCATAGCGCAGTTGTTTCATGACGGCGTCCACAGCATATTTCTGCTTCCTATCCAGTTTGGTCGTCGCCGACAGCAGGGCCAGCTTGTTCAGCGCCCCTTGATAATCCTGTTCCTCGGCCTCACGAACGATTTCCGAAACACGTTCTCGCACCTCGGGGCTTTCGTCGCGGAAACTTTGAACCAGACGATTCTCGATCGTATCCTTATGCTGTTCATCCAGCTTGTCACAGGATGACATGAAGAATATCGTCATCACGGCAAGGGTTGATCTAAGCGTTTTCCTGAACATCATCACATAGGAACCTGTATCTGGCCTGTTTACGGAATTTTTACCATGGCTCAGGGTAATCGCTCCCGACAAAAAAAACAATCCCCGGCAGCGACTTGCCACCGGGGATCATATTTTAACCAGGCGGATGACCTAAACGTGTTTCCGGCTTTGCACCACCCGATAGCGGTTGGAAACATAGGCGGTATCGCTGAGCGCCGCATTGGCCGCCGGGTTGCAGCCGGTGGCGTGGAAGTCGCTGAAGGCCGCCGTCTGGTTGACATAAACGCCGCCGGTCAGATTGAAGGAAACGGCGACCCCGCTGCGGCAGGCGACGTCTTCGGCCCGGTCAAGGATGTCATCGGAGGTCGAATAGACACCAAAGCTGATCGCGCCGTGATTTTTGACGCTATGCTCAACGATATTCAGGCTGTCCGCGGTATCTTTCGTCGGCACGACAAAGGAAATCGGCCCGAACAGCTCGCTGCTGTAGGATTGCTCGTCCGTCGCCTTCAAAATCAGCGGCGTGCGGATCGTCGCATTGTCAAAGCCGGCCATCGGCACCTGACGGGACGCCAACACCACATTATCGCCGCTGCCATATTGTTCGAGCCGCTTCAGCGTCGCCTCACTCTGGATCGCCCCCAAAATCGCGCTCGCCCGCTCATCATCGCTGTTCAGTTTTTCAACGCCGCTGGCCAGCGCCGCCGCGACCTCGTCAAAGCTCTTGTGGCCGTCCTCGGTCTCAATACCGCCTTCGGGGATGAAGATATTCTGCGGCGTCGTACACATCTGACCGGAATAAAGGCTCAGGGTGAAGGCCAGGTTGCCGATCATACCGCGGAAATTGTCGGTGCTGTCGATCACGACGCAATTGACGCCGGCCTTTTCCGTATAGACCTGGGCCTGGCGGGCGTTATCTTCGAGCCAGTCGCCAAAGGCGGTGCTGCCGGTGAAGTCGATCAGCTTCACTTCCGGCCGGAGCGCCAGTTCCTTGGCCAGCGGCGCATCGGCGCTGTCGGCCGCCAGGGTGACGATATTCGGATCAAAACCTTCTTCCTTCAGCACATCGCGGCAAATCTCCACCGTGATCGCCAGCGGCAGGATCGCGCCCGGATGGGGCTTGACGATCAGGGCGTTGCCGGTCACCAGGCTGGCGAACATGCCGGGATAACTGTTCCAGGTCGGGAAGGTCGAACAGCCGATCACCAGGGCGACGCCGCGGGGAACGACCGTGAAATGCTTTTCCATCACCAGCGGGTCCCGCTTGCCCTGTGGTTTCTCCCAGCGGGCGACGGCGGGGGTCCGCGTCATGTCTTCATAGGCGTAAACCACCGCTTCCAGTCCCCGGTCCTGGGCGTGGGGACCGCCGGCCTGAAAGGCCATCATGAAAGCCTGCCCCGTGGTGTGCATGACGGCGAAGCCGATCTCGAAGCTGCGCTTGTTGATCCGGTCGAGGATTTCAAGACATATCCCGGTGCGCTGTTCGATGGAGGCTTTCGCCCAGTCCTGCCGGATTGCCTCCACATCGCGGACCAGTGCATCCACATCCGCCTTGGGATATGTGATCCCGAGATCGAAGCCGTAAGGCGACCGTTCCGCCCCGACCGCGCCCACCGTTCCCGGCTGATCAATCTCGAAATTCTTCTTGAGATAGGATTTAAAGGCCGCTTCCCCGTCCTTGCTGGCGGTTTCGCCGTAAACTTTCGGGCTGGGCATTTCCGGATAGGCCGTCCAATATTCGCGGCTGCGGCTGGCGCGGACGCCTTGTTCAAGGGTTTCCCTGTGGCGTTCAAATAACGAAGACTGTGACATATGTGTTTCTCCTGCTGAAATGTAGCCTGTTGCGTCAGACCCTATGCTCCCGGGCGTTAGCGGTCAGACCATATGTTTAACATATTTATTGACGAATCCGCATATATTTGTAATTAATAGACCGAACGGTTGGTTAATTCAAGATTAAATAGCTTAAATAATTTATTGGCGGCTGTGATATAATCGCCGCGCCGGCCCGATAATCAGGCGAACGGCGACCCGGATAAAACCGCGACAGAGCCGGGCATCCGGCCCTGATTTACAGTAACAAGTCAGTTTACAGCACCAAAAGGGATTCACAAATGTCTTACCGCACGATTGAATTTGATATTTCCGATGGATTGGCGATCCTGCGCCTGAACCGGCCGGACAGCCTGAACAGCTTTACCACCGCCATGCATCAGGAAGTCCGCGACGCGATAGACCGGCTGGAAAATGATCCCGCCGCGCGCTGTTTCCTGCTGACCGGCAACGGCCGCGGTTTTTGCGCCGGTCAGGACCTCAACGACCGGGCGGTCAAGCCGGGGGCCGAGCGCCGCGACCTGTCCAAATCCGTTGAGCAGAATTACAATCCGCTGATCAAGAGACTGGCCGCCCTGCCGATGCCGGTCATCTGCGCCGTCAACGGGGTCGCCGCCGGCGCCGGGGCCAATCTGGCGCTCGCCTGCGATATGGTGTTTGCCGCCAAATCGGCCAAATTCATCCAGGTCTTCTGCAAGATCGGCCTGATCCCCGACAGCGGCGGCACCTATATCCTGCCGCGGCTGATCGGCCAGGCCCGCGCCATGGGGCTGGCGCTCACCGGCGACGCCGTCAGCGCCGAACAGGCCGAACAATGGGGCATGATCTGGCAGGCGGTCGACGACCAGGATCTGATGGAGGTCGCGACCAAGCAGGCGCGGTTTTTCACCAAACAGCCGACCCTGGGCCTGTCTTTGATCAAAAATTCCATCCGCCGAAGCCTCGACAATGACTTGGCCGCCCAGTTGCAACTGGAAAGCGACTATCAGAAACAGGCCGGTTTCTCGGACGATTATCAGGAAGGAGTCGCCGCCTTCCTCGAAAAAAGGAAACCCGTCTTTAGCGGGAAATAAATCAGGCATGGTCCTATTCCATCCGCAAATATGCTATATCGGCCGGGCGCCTGAAGGATGCGCAAAGGTTTTTTAATTGAAATGTCGCGCCGAAGCGGCTAAATAATTTTATACTTAAAATAACAAGGGTATCTCACCATGACAGCACTCGCTCCCTCCCAGGCTATCGCCGTGATCGGCGCCGGAACCATGGGCGCCGGCATTGTTCAGGTCGCCGCCGGCGTCGGCCATACGGTCTATATTTATGACACGGCCGAGGAAGCCCTTGACCGGGGGATTGCCCAGATTGAAAAATTCCTCGCCCGCGCCGTGGATAAGGGCCGCCTGGAAGAGGCCGAACGCCAGGCCATTCTCGGGCGGATTAACCGCTGTCACAGGCTGGAGGAACTGGCGCCGGCGAAACTGGTGATCGAAGCGATTGTCGAAAATCTCGACATCAAGCGTTCGGTTTTTGGCCAGCTTGAGGATATTCTGACCGAGGACGCCATTCTCGCCTCCAACACCTCGTCCATTTCCATTACCGAAATTGCCGCCCGGCTGAAACGGCCGGAACGGATGGTCGGCATGCATTTCTTCAACCCGGCGCCGATCATGAAGCTGGTGGAAATCGTTCACGGCCTCGCCACCGCGCCCGAGGTCGCCGACATCATCTTCGACACCGCCGCCGCCTGGGGCAAAAAGGCGGCCCACGCCAAATCCACCCCCGGCTTCATCGTCAACCGGGTCGCCCGGCCGTTTTACGCCGAAGCGCTCCGCATCCTGCAGGAAGGCGGCGCCGATATTCCGACCATCGACGCCTGTCTAAAGGAAGCCGGCGGCTTTCGCATGGGGCCGTTCGAACTGATGGACCTGATCGGCAATGACGTCAATTTTTCCGTCACCCAGTCGGTTTATAACGCCTATTTTCAGGATCCGCGCTATCGCCCGTCGCTGATTCAGCAGGAACAGGTCGCCGCCGGACGCCTGGGCCGCAAATCCGGTCAGGGCTATTATGATTACCGCGACGGCGCAACCAATCCGGCCCCCGCCACCGCCCCCGAGGCCCCGACCCCGGCCGAAGTCACCCTGCTCGGCGACAACCGGCTGCTTGACCCCCTGATTGAGCTCGCCGAAAACGCCGGCATCTATATCAAGCGGGCAGATGCGGACAGACCGGATGACAGCATAGCCCTGCTTGAAGGCGCCTGCGGCTTCAGGATCGGTGATCTGTCCCTCCTGCTCACCAATGGCGACACCGCAACGGAAACAACAGCCTTCATCGACGAACCGGTGATTTATTTTGACCTGGCGCTGGATTACAGGGCCGCCGCCCGCATCGCCGTCGCCAAGGGAGATCAGCTTTCCGACGATGACCTGGCCCAGGCCGTCGGCTTCTTTCAGGCTTTGGGCAAAAAAGTGTCGGTCATTGATGATTGTCCCGGCTTGATCGTTATGCGTATAGTGGCAATGCTGGCCAATGAAGGCGCGGATGCGGTCTATCAGGGCGTCGCCAGCCCCGAGGGCGTTGACATCGCCATGGAAAATGGCGTCAATTATCCCAAAGGCCCCATGCGCTGGGCCGGGGATATTGGCCTGGAGCATATTGAAATGGTCCTGCGTTATTTGCAGGATTTTTACGGGGAAGACCGCTACCGCACCTCCCCCCTGATCAAACGGGCCGTCTTTGCCGGTAAGGAACTTGTATGAACGACGCAGCTACGGACAACAAACAGCATCAGGCCGAGGAAATCGCCAGAATCTTCAACGGCCGCCGCACCCTCGACAAATTGCTCGACATTAAATTTGTCAGCATCGGCGTCGGCGCCGCGACCATGAAAATGGCCGTCACCGAGGACAAGGTCAATGTTTACGGCAGCGCCCACGGCGGCGTGGTCTTCGCCCTCGCCGACGCGGTTTTCGCCTATGCCTGCAACAGCCAGAATCTGGTCACCGTCGCCTCGGGCTGCTCAATCGAATATCTCGCCCCGGCCTTTCCCGGCGATATATTGACCGCCCGGGCAAAGTTTCAGGGCGGCCGCGGCCGGCAGGGGATCTATGACATTATGATCACCAATCAGGATGATCAGCTGATCGCCACCTTCCGCGGCAAATCCCATGCAACGAAAGACAAAGTTTTAGGAGATTCCCAATGAGAGACGCTTTTATCTGTGACGCCATCCGCACCCCGATCGGCCGCTATGGCGGGGCGCTGTCCGCCGTGCGGCCCGACGACCTCGGCGCCATTCCCCTGAAGGCGCTGATGGAGCGCAACAGCAGCGTCGACTGGTCCGAGGTCGATGACGTCATCTTTGGCTGCGCCAACCAGGCGGGCGAGGACAACCGCAATGTGGCCCGGATGAGCGCCCTGCTCGCCGGCCTGCCGACGACCATATCAGGGACGACGGTCAATCGTCTCTGCGGCTCCGGCATGGACGCGACCGGCATCGCCGCCCGCGCCATCAAAGCCGGCGAGACGGAACTGATGATCGCCGGCGGCGTCGAAAGCATGTCCCGCGCCCCCTTTGTCATGGGCAAGGCCGAAACCGCCTTTTCGCGCAAGGCGGAAATTTATGACACCACCATCGGCTGGCGCTTCGTCAACCGGATCATGAAACAGCAATATGGCATCGACAGCATGCCGGAAACGGCGGAAAATGTCGCCGAGGAATTTACCGTCTCCCGCGCGGACCAGGATCTGTTCGCCTACCGGTCCCAGCAGAAAACCGCCGCCGCGCAGGCCGCCGGGCGCTTTGACGAGGAAATCATCCCCGTCACCATCCCCCAGCGCAAGGGCGATCCGCTGGTGGTCAGCGTTGACGAGCATCCCCGCGCCGGCACCACGCTGGAGGCCCTGGCCAAGCTGCGCGCCCCGTTCCGCGACGGCGGATCGGTGACCGCGGGCAACGCGTCCGGCGTCAATGACGGCGCCTGCGCCCTGCTGCTCGCCTCGGGCGAAGCGGCCGAGAAATACGGCCTCAGCCCCAAAGCCCGCGTCGTCGGCATGGCGACCGTCGGCCTTGACCCGCGAATCATGGGCTTTGGCCCGGCCCCGGCGACACGGAAAGTCTTGGCGCAGACCGGCCTCAGCATCGACCAGATGGACGTGATCGAACTGAATGAAGCCTTCGCCTCCCAGGGGCTGGCGGTGATGCGCGACCTCGGCCTGCCGGATGACGCGGAACATATCAATCCCAACGGCGGCGCCATCGCCCTCGGCCATCCGCTCGGCATGAGCGGTGCGCGGCTGGTGACCACCGCCCTGTATGAACTGCACCGGCGGCAAGGCCGTTATGCGCTCTGCACCATGTGCATCGGCGTCGGCCAGGGCATCGCGATGATTATCGAACGGGTATAGAGCAATATCCGATCAGGGAAGAATTGCGGAATCAGGGAAAGGCCGCCGAGCTCCGGCGGCCTTTTTCATGGATGGCGTAAAGTCAGTAACGGGCGGCCGGGATATGATCCTTGTTGATCACCACCTTGCCGATCGGCGCCAACGCCAGCCCGGCCAGTTTGAGGTGCTGAAAGGCGAACGGAATGCCGATCACCGTGATCATCAGCGCCACGGCCCAGAATAAATGGCCGAGCGCCAGCCAGATGCCGCCGAACAGGAACCAGATCACATTTCCGATCATGCCCAGGGGGCCGGTGCCGATATCCGACTGACCGGACAGGACTTCCCGGTTGACCACTTCCCGGCCAAAGGGCAGCAGGCTGAGATGCGCCATATTCATCGCCGCCACGAACCACGGCAGGCCGACAATAGTGATCGCCATGATAAAAGCCACCAGCACCCAGCCGACGGCCATGCAGAATCCGCCGAAAATCAGCCAGAGAATATTCAATAATAACGACATGCTAAATTCCAATCATTTCAGGATACCACCTGCCACCCTCTATGAGGATCATATAAGGCCGGGGCGGTTGAATTCAAGGGAAAGACCGCTGGATTACGCCCCGCATAATCCGCCTGCCGACGACCGGCGGGGCCCTATGCCTAAATCTATTTCTTCGGCAGTTTTTCCACATCCAAGGACATAAAGCCGTTCATGAAAACGTCAACCGCCAGATCGGCGAATTGTTCCTGATCAACCGGGCCGTCCTTGCGAAACCAGATATAAGTCCAGTTGATCATGCCGAGAAAGGCCATGGTGACCGGCTTTTTATAATCGGCGGATTTTTCCAGTTCAGGATTAAGCTCCAGCACCAGCCTGACCACATTATTGACCACCTGATCCTGCAACCCCATGATTTCCTTGCGCATGTCATCCGGCAGACAGCCCCGGTCATTCAGCAGGATCACATGCTTTGACCCGGCGTTGACATATATTTCCATGAAATTGCGCGCCAGGGTGCGGAATTTCTCCCGCGGGCTGCCGTCATGGGCCAGCGCCGCCTCCGACATCTTCACCAGCTCCCTCACATGAAGCCGCATAATGTCATAGAGGATCGCCTCCTTGGACGGATAATAATGATAGAGCCACGACTTGGACGCGTTGCAGGCGGTCGCCAGTTCCGAAATGGACGACCGGGCATAGCCCTTTTCCGCGAAAAGCTGCGCCGCCTTGTCCAGAATATTCCGGCGCCGTTCGCCATAATCCTCTGCTTGTTTTCGTGCCATCTTGAATGAATTCTTTTTATCAATTAAACATAGGGGCATCTTATCGACTATTGACGGAAAGGTCAAAGAATAGACCGGACAGCCGGTATATTTTACGCCAAACAAAAAGTTGCATTTTTTGGAAACTCCAGTCAATATTACCATGAATCTACCATATTACAGGAATAAAATAATGACCCTAGGTGTTGGCGGCTCAACAGCCGCAAAAGAATTGGACCGGTTGCGGGATATGACGGGCGGAATCGCCCCCATTCCGGCGGCGGAATATGAGCAGCGGACGGCGAAAGCCCAGGCGTTGATACGGCAACAGGGCCTCAAAGCCCTTTTTGTCACGGCCGGCACCAGCATGACCTATTTCACCGGCACCGTCTGGCATCCCAGCGAACGCATGGTCGGCGCGCTGATCCCGGCGCAAGGCGCCATCGAATATATCGCCCCGGTCTTTGAAATCGGCACGCTGGAGCAATATATGGGCGTCCGGGGCCCCGTCTATGGCTGGCAGGAACATGAATCCCCTTACCAACTGTTCAAACAGAGGCTGATCGCCCGCGGATTGACCGACGGCGCCATCGCCCTTGACGAATCCTGCCCTTTTTTCATCAGCAACGGCATCGCGCTGGCGGCGCCTGAATATGATTATGTCAACGGCGCCTCCGTCACCGCCGCCTGCCGCCAAATCAAATCAGCCAATGAACTCGCCCTGATGCAGCGGGTCAAGGATATGACGCTCGAGGTGCACAGGGCGGCGGCCCGCATCCTCCATCCCGGCGTCACCACGACCGAGGTCGCGGCCTTCATCCACCAGGCCCATATCAAGGTCGGCGCGCCGGCCGGCTCCTATTTCGTCATCGTCCTGTTCGGCGAGGCCACGGCCTATCCCCACGGCGTCAAGGAGCCCCAGACCCTGCGCGACGGCGATATGGTCCTGATCGATACCGGCTGTGAACTTCACGGCTATATTTCCGATATTACCCGCACCTATGTTTACGGCGCGCCCAATGACCGCCAGCGCCAGATCTGGAACATCGAGAAAGAGGCCCAGGCGGCGGCCTTCGCTGCGGCGCAGATCGGCGTCCGCTGCGGCGATGTCGACCTGGCGGCGCGGGCCTGCCTGGAGCGTCACCAGCTGGGTCCTGATTACAAGCTGCCCGGCCTGCCCCACCGCACCGGACACGGCATCGGCATGGATATTCACGAATGGCCGTACCTCAATTCCGGCGACGATACGCCGCTGGCCGCCGGCATGTGTTTCTCCAATGAGCCGATGATCTGTATTCCGGGGGAGTTTGGCGTCCGACTCGAGGACCATTTCTATATGACCGAAGACGGCCCCAAATGGTTCACCGAACCGAGCCACAGCATCGACGACCCCTTTGGTTATGAGAAATAAGGCGGCTATGAAAAATAAGGCGGTCTGCCGGTCCTAGCAGGCTGCTGAAAAACACTTTCCCGGGCCAAAGGAACTTGGAAACAACCAACCCCTCATTTCCGCGCAGGTGGGAATCCAGAATATTTTTTTAAAATCATAGTGTTATAATAATTTTATCAGGAGTTGTCTGGATCCCCGGGTCAAGCCCGAGGATGAGGAAGAGGGGGCGGGGATGAGAAAGAGAAAGAGAAGGAGAAGGAGGAGGTGGAAAGGGATAACCAAGAGGGCGCGGTAACAACCAGCAGAAAGAACCGCGGCGCAATGGCCGAAAAACTGCGGCTTATTTTTCTGTCCGGCCGACTTTACCGGCATAATCCTTCAACTTAAGATCCTGCCCGACCAGGAGCTTCAAGCCATAGCACGGCCGATTGACCCAGGCCACCTCGGCGGCATATTCACTCAATTCCGGCACATTCAGCAAAAACTGCTGCTTTTCCGCCAGCGGCGCGTCAAGCTTCATCAGCGCCCCCGCCGTGGAGACATTGGTCACCTGACAGGCATATTCTTTCCCGTCAATCAGCGCCGTGGCGTCCCATAAAACATCCAGCCGATCATCAATACGTTTGTGCCCTTCTTCGGGTTTGGTAACCATTTTTTTCCCTGTTATTTAATTTGATTGACGAACCTGTTTTGCATAAAGATATTACCAAATGGCAAATATTGCGACAAAAAGCATCTCAAAATGATCAGGCGCTGTTTTTAACCCCCTTGGTCACCAGCAGCATCACCTGTTCGACCAGTTCCCCGTGGGCGACCTCGCCTTCCGTTCGGTACCAGGCGGAAATTCCGTTCAGGGCGTCAAACAGCAGAATGGCGATAATCGTCGAATTGCACGGCCGAATCGAGCCGTCCGCCACCCCCTTGCGGATGATTTCCCGCACCCGGTGTTCAATGCCGCGGTGCATATTCAGGCTCGCCTGCTGCGCCTTGGGATCCTCGCGCTGGCCCCGGTGGCGGATATGGCAGCGAATAATATCATCGGTGACAATCTCGATATACCCCCCAATGAATTTTTGCAACTGGTCAAAGCCGTTGTCATCATTCGCCGTCACCCTGTCCAGCAGGCCGTTGATCCGCACGCTGGCCACATCTTCACATTTGATCAGAATATCTTCTTTATTTTTGATATAATAATACAGGGTCGGCTTGGTCACCTTATGCAGGCGCGCAATATCATCAAGCGAGGTCTTGTAATATCCCTTTTCCATGAAAGCCGTCGCCGCATGACGCAGGATGGCGTCCAGCTTGAGCTGTCGCTTTTCCTCACGGTTGAGCGCCGGCTTTGATAATTTTGTCTTTTCGATGTTCACCTGCCTGCCACTTCCTGCATTATGCTCCTGTTTCCGATCTTGCCATTTCGATCAATCGGGCCTATATTGTTACCCATGAGTAACTTAAACTCACATATTTTTAGGAGAAAATCAAGATGTCTTCATCCCCGAATAGTGATCCTGTCGTCATTGTAGGCATGTCCAGAACCCCGATGGGGGGCTTTCAGGGCGATTTCGCCTCGGTCACCGCGGCGCAACTGGGCGCCGCCGCCGTCCGGGGGGCGCTGGAAAATTCCGGGCTTGCGCCCGACGACATTGATGAAGCCTTCATGGGCTGCGTCCTGCCGGCGGGTCAGGGACAGGCCCCGGCCCGTCAGGCCGCCCTCGGCGCCGGGCTGCCCCAGGACGTCGGCTGCACCACGATCAACAAAATGTGCGGCTCCGGCATGCAGGCGGCAATGATGGCCCATGACGCGATCCTCGCCGGCTCAGCCGACATCATGATCGCCGGCGGCATGGAAAGCATGACCAACGCCCCTTACCTGCTGGCCAAGATGCGCGGCGGCGCCCGCCTCGGCCACGGCGAGGTCAAGGACAGCATGTTTCTTGACGGCCTGGAAGACGCCTATGACAAGGGCAAGCTGATGGGGGTCTTCGCCGAACAGACCGCCCAGCATTATCAATTCACCCGCGAGGAGCAGGATAATTACGCCATCTCTTCCCTCACCCGGGCCAATGACGCCATAGAAAAAGGCTATTTCAAGAGCGAAATTTCCCCGGTCGCCGTGACCTCCCGCAAGGGGGATGTCCTTGTCGATACCGACGAACAGCCCGGCAAGGCCCGCGCCGACAAGATCCCGACCCTGCGCCCGGCCTTCGCCAAGGACGGCACCGTCACCGCCGCCAATTCAAGCTCCATTTCCGACGGCGCGGCGGCGCTGGTCATGATGAAACAGTCCGAGGCCGAGCGCCGCAGCCTCACCCCGATCGCCCGGATTGTCGGCCACAGCACCCACGCCCAGGAACCGGCCTGGTTCACCACCGCGCCCATTGGCGCCATTGAGAAGCTCTACAAAAAAACCGGCTGGACCGACGCCGATGTCGACCTTTACGAGATCAACGAAGCCTTCGCCGTCGTCGCCATGGCGGCGATGCGCGATCTCGGTCTTGACCATGACAAGGTCAACGTCCATGGCGGGGCCTGCGCCCTTGGCCATCCGATCGGGGCGTCCGGGGCGCGGATACTGGTGACCCTGATCGCCGCCCTCAAGACCCACGGCGGCAAGCGCGGCGTCGCCTCGCTTTGCATCGGCGGCGGCGAAGCCACCGCCATGGCCGTCGAATTGCTGTAACCGGAGCCAGACCTCATGATCCTCACCGAAGAACAGCAGATGATCCGCGATATGGCCCGGGATTTCGCCCGCAAGGAACTGACGCCCCATGCGGCGGCATGGGACAAAAGCGGCGAATTGCCGCTTGATGTCCTGCATCGGATGGGGGAGCTCGGCCTGATGGGCATGACGATTCCCGAACAGTGGGGCGGGGCGGAAACCGATTATGTCTCCTACGCGCTCGCCCTGATGGAAATCGCCGGCGGCGACGGCGGGGTCAGCACGATCATGAGCGTCAATAACGCGCCGGTCTGCGCCGCGATCCTGAAAGAGGGCACCGATCGTCAGAAGGAAGCTTTCCTCAAACCCCTGGCCCGGGGCGAGATCATCGGCGCCTTCTGCCTGACCGAACCCCAGGCCGGGTCCGACGCCAGCATGCTGAAAACCCGGGCGCAAAAGACCGACACCGGCTGGGTGATTAACGGCGCCAAGCAGTTCATCACCTCGGGCAGGATCGGCGGCGCCGCCATCGTCTTCGCCGTCACCGATCCGGACCGGGGCAAAAAAGGCATATCCGCCTTTCTGGTGCCGACCGACCTGCCCGGCTATACCGTCGCCGGGGTCGAGGACAAGCTCGGCCAGAAGGCCTCCGACACCTGCACGATCCTGTTTGAGGATATGGAAGTGACCGCCGACATGCTGCTCGGCGCGGAAAACGAGGGCTACCGGGTGGCGCTCGCCAATCTCGAGACCGGCCGCATCGGCATCGCCGCCCAGAGCGTCGGCATGGCGCAGGCCGCCTTTGACGTGGCCGTCGCCTACGCCAATGAACGGACCACTTTCGGCAAGCCGATCATCCGGCATCAGGCCGTCGGTTTCCGCCTCGCCGATATGGCGACCAAGCTCAGCGCCGCCCGCCTGCTGGTGCTCAACGCCGCTTCTCTCAAGGATCAGGGCCAGCCGTGCCTGACCGAAGCCTGCATGGCGAAACTCTATGCCTCCGAAATGGCCGAGAGCGTCTGCTCGGCGGCGATCCAGACCCTCGGCGGCTATGGTTATCTCAGGGATTTCCCGCTCGAGCGCATCTATCGCGACGTCCGCGTCTGCCAGATTTACGAGGGAACCTCCGACATTCAGCGGATGATTATCAACCGGTCCCTGACCGAAAGCTGACACCCAAATGCCCGCGTGAATGAAAATATGGCAATCTGTCCTTTAAGTTTTGCGTCGAATGTCCATATAATAGGCTTGCAAACCAACGTTGTTTTAACAAAGACCGTAATTTTAGAAGACCTGTATGCCGTCAGATACCTCTCTTTCCCCGGATAAGGTCAGGGCCCAGCTTGACCAGATCCTGAATAGTGATTTATTCCATAACAAGAACCGGCCGAAACGGTTTCTGGAATATGTCATTACGGAATATCTGGCGGAACGGACCCATCTGATCAAAGGCTACAGCCTCGGGCTTGCGGTCTTTGACAAGGATGAGAGTTTCGACCCCCAGGCCGACGCCATCGTCCGGGTCGAGGCCGGGCGTCTCCGCCGCCTGCTTGAGCATTATTACATGGAGGAAGGCCGCCGTGACCCGATCCATATTTCCCTGCCCAAGGGGTCCTATGCGCCATGCCTGACCCCGGCGGAGCAGACGCCGGCCGACCTGGGCCAGAAAGACCCGGTGTTTGCCGCCGCCGCCGCGCCGCCCACCGGCCCGGCGATTGCCGTTCTGCCCTTTGAGAATCTCAGTGGCGAGGCCGCCCACGAGCTGTTCTGCGACGGCATTACCGAGGAAATCATCAACCACCTGTCCATAAGCCCGTCGCTTTACGTCATCTCGCGCCGGACCACCGCCCGGTATAAGGGCAAGACCGTTGACATCCGCCAGATTTCCGAGGATCTGGAAGCCCATTATATTCTGGAGGGCAGCATCCGCCAGGCCGGCGATCATCTGCGGGTTTCCGCCCAGTTGCTCAACGCCACCAACGCCGCCGTGATCTGGTCGGAAAATTACGATCGCACGCTGACGCCGGATAATCTGATCGAGGTCCAGGATGACATTGCGACCCATGTCGCCGCCACCATCGGCGATACCTACGGCGCCGTGATGCGGACCAGCGCCGTTGACATGAAACGCGGTTCGACCGAATATATGGAAGCCTATGAAAGCATGCTGCTGCTCCATGACTATCTGTTTGAACTGTCGCCGGAAACTCACCTGAAGGCGCGGCAGAGTCTCGAAAAGGCCATTGAGATCGACCCCAATTACCCCGACGCCTGGGCGGGACTGGCGTTTCTCACCCTCGATGAATATCGCTTCAGCTTCAATGTCCGCGACCCTGATCCGCTGGCGCTGGCGCTGAAATACGCCGAGAAATCGATCAGCCTCAATTCAAAATACTCCATCGCCTGGTACGCCCTGACGATCATCAATTTCCACCGCGGCGATTTCGAAAAATTCGAGGATAATATCCGCCTCGGCCTCAGCATTGCGCCCAACAGCCCGGCGATCCTCGCCGACAGCGGGGTTTATCTGTGTCTGATGGGCAAGCTGAATGAGGGGCTGTCGCTGGTGCGCAAGGCGATGGAGCTCAACCCCCAGCATCCCGGCTGGTGTCGTTTCGCCCTCTGTCACGACCATTATATCCGCGGCGAATATGAGCAGGCCATCGATCAGGTGCGCTTCATCGAAACGCCGGACTGGTTCTGGCCCCACGCCCTGCAGGCGATTATCTACGCCAAGCTCGGCAAGATGAAGGACGCCGCCCAGGCCCGGCGGAATGTGCTTCGGCTCTATCCGGATTTTGTCCGAAACGCGGAAAAGGAATGCGGCAAATGGTTCCGGCGGGAAGAAGACCTGGAAAAATATCTCACCGGGCTGAAACAGGCGGACCTGGCGTAAGGCGGGCAGATCGCTTATTTCCTTCTCTTCCGGCTTTATATGCGCCCCTCTTTCATATGGGCCCCTATTTTATATAAATAAGGCGAAAGCGGTCGAGGGCGTCCTTCAGATCGAAATAGCGTTGCGCCTGCCCCGGTTCGGCGTTGGCCGCCCACATGGGGCTTTCGTCCTGATTGCGCTGTTCGTCATCGGCGCATTCCTCGACTTCCGAGACAAGATGGCCGATGATGCGCTGACAGATTTCCGCCGTCACCGGCCCCGGCCCAATGTCCGGTTTCGCACCGGAAAGACAGGTCTTCAGGGTGTCAAAATCCGCCTTCAACAGACTATCGCCGTCAATAATATCCTGAAATTCGGCATAAATCCCAGTCAACCGGTTGTGCGGGGTTTTGTTGTCTGCGCTCACGGCAATTCTCCTCTCTCCTTTACGCCGCCCGACAGCCGCAAGGCCATGGCCCGGGTCAGCCGTCAAGGAATAATTCCGCCCCACTATGGCGGAAAGGCAGTATAGCAGAAAACGGGACCGCGCGCTGACAAGAATCGCTTTTCACGACTTGTCAAAAATAAAGCCGGCCCGGCTTGCCATTATTTTATGACACGCTTAGCGAAGCCATAAATCAAGTTACCCTGCCCCTGACGACTCGAATGATAAATAGAATACTGTCCCAATTTTCCTCCAGATTCCCAAAAGATTTCTTGCAGATTACGATTTCTTGCGGCTATGATGGCGCAGAATAACTGGCATTATGCTGGCGGCAGATTGGGTGGAGAAAAAATCAACATCGTCAATAGCTGCGATATTGTAAATATTTTACTCACGCTAATAGCTATTACCAATTCCAAACGCGGGATTGGACAAATAGAACAAGAAAGCCGTTCAGCATTAGCTGGGCGATTTTTTCTTTTGGGGAGATAAGGTATGAGAAAAACTATACATATGCTTTTGGGGACGATGCTCCTAGTCAGTATATCTAGTACTGCTGATGGGGATAGCTCCAAAGAAGCAGCTTGGATCGAAGTTGGCAAAGATGCAGTTAGGAGCAGGCTGAAGGATCCTCAAAGTGCTCAATTTAGGAATACATTCTTCAATTATGCGACACTTGAAGGAAAAAGAATCCCAGTAAGTTGTGGTCAAGTGAACGCGAGAAACTCTTTTGGTGGCTATACAGGATTTAAACGTTATGTAAGTGCTGGCGAAGGCCTAACTTTTTTGGAAAGCGACGTCAGCGATTTTGAAAACGTGTGGAACACATTATGTGGGAAGTATTAGGGGGATAAATGAGGACATAGCGTAATTGATAAATGGGGGCAGTATACCTATTTAGAAGCTGTCGAAGCTCTTGATGGCCGGAAATTTGGTCATTTCGGTAATTTTCACTTGAGATAATGGAGTTAGGTTTCTGTTTTAGGGTTATCAACCTTTGTTGTTGACCATATTAATGCCGCTACCCATCCAAGGAAGGTCCACCCTAAAAAGATATTAAGTAAAAATATTTGAACGCTGTTTTGATGTTTTCTGGTTGCGGCAATAATTGTAGGGACAAAGTATATCGCTACTGTTACCATTGCCACTAGCGAAATGAGATTTGAATCCATATTGCATCCCCTTTTTCTAAAATGGGGAGAATACATGTTTAGGGGGAGATTTTCAACTTTTGTCTGAAGCGGCTCAGGGGAATATGAAAAATGGGAAAAATGGGGAGAATACATGTTTAGGGGGAGATTTTCAACTTTGGGAAAAGTGGGGGGAATAAGATAAAAAATAAGTATACTGTCCCCATTTTTTCCTTAACAAGGGAAAAAAGGCGGCCGGGGAGCCGCCTTTCATCGCAATCTTTCCGCCTTATTTCTGCGCCAGAAAATCGGCGAGCCTTGGCCGGTGGAAGGCCACTTTCGCGGCGCAAAGCTCAATCCGCTCCAGCGTCTGGGCCAGCGAGCGCGCCCCGCCGGCGATGGTGGCGACCCGCGGGGTGAAGAACGCCTCGACCTCGTCCCGCTTTTCAAGCGTGCAGTAATCACTGGCGAAGCCGGCGATCCGCGCCTGGGCGAAGCCCGGAATCCGCGCCGTGACGCCGTCGAAATTCTGCCGGAACCAGGCCCAGGCCGCATCCCGCAGATGGTCGTTGAACATCTGGCCGGACAGGGCCGTCGCCACCTCATTGGCGCGCATCTTTTCGGTCAGGATCAAATCGCGCAGATCGGCGCCCAGCTTCACGTCCTCTGTATTGGCCACGGCCTGCAACAGCCGTCCCCTCACCGTTCCGTCCGTTGACTTCAGGTAAAGATCAAGCAGGTGGCGTCCAAAATCGGGCCCGAGATCCTCGACGCCGACAATCAGCGCCCGCGATACAAGGTTGTTGTCCACCTGATCTGAATGGATCTGACTGTCCGCGCCATAGCCGACATAGCGTTTGGCCATTTCAGCCAGTTTGCCGCGGATCTCCGGGTCCTTGCCGGTAAAGGCCAAATGGCCGATAAGAAAGCGCCGCAGGTTGGTCGCCTCGCCGTCATCATCCGCCCGGGCGTCAAAGCCCACCGTCGCCAGCTTCCCGCCATATAAATCACGGGACAGGGCGGACAGTTTCGTCTTTTCCGCATCATCCCGCGCCACCTTGTTATAGATAAAATCCAACGACCCCATCGGCGACGTCGCGACCCGGTAGGACTCCGAGGCGATCACCGCCGGCGCCACTTCGACCAATGCGGAAAAGTCCATCTTGCCCGCATCAATGGCGGCGGTGAAGCTGTTGGTCAGCGACAGCATGCTTTCGGCCGATAACTTGTCCTTATGGGCGAACAGCCGCGCCCAGTCGTCGGCGCTCAGGGCGTAACGGTAATATCCCGCCCCGTCCAGATTGGGCATCAGGTAATCAACCACGCCGATTTCCGGCAGCTTGATCGTCTCCCGGTTCTCCTTCAGCAGGGTGCAGTATTTATGCGGCGCGCCCTTGATGGCGTAGCCGAAACAGGCCGGCACCTTCCAGGATTTGTCCGTCGCCCCCTGTGAGCCGAGCGGCAGATAGCGGGACTGGCTGACGCTCACCATGGTATGGCCGTCACTGAGCGACGTGCTGACGTCAAGATAGGGGATGCCGGGCTGCTCAAGGAAACTGTTGAAGGCGGCGCGGATCTCCTCCATCGGCACGCTGTCCGATTTTTCACCGATCGCAGTGATGAAATCATCGGAAGAGGCGTTTTTAAACCGGTAACGGGTCATATAGTTGTGAATACCGGTCCGGAACTGCTCCGGCCCCATAAAGGCCTCGATCATCGCCAGAACGCCGCCGCCCTTGCGATAGGTAATGCCGTCAAAGGCGGTGACAATGTCGTCATTGCTCAAAATCGGCTGGCGAATCTGCCGGGCGCTGACCAGACTGTCGGCCGCCATCGCCCCCAGCGCCCCGCGCAGCAGATTCTGGCGGAATTTATGTTCCGGAAAGGCATTGTCCAGCGCCGTATTGCCCATCCAGGTGGCGAAGGCCTCATTGAGCCAGATGTCATGCCACCAGACCGGCGTCACCAGATTGCCGAACCACTGATGGGCCAGTTCATGGGCATGGGTCCCCATATAGGCTTTTTTCTCACCGAGCGAACTGTTGTCGTCGAGCAACAGCAATTGTTCGCGGTAGGTGATTGCGCCGGCGTTCTCCATCGCGCCGTAAGCGAAATCCGGCACCGCCAGAATATCGAGCTTCTCATACGGATAGGCGATCTGGAAATAATCCTCCAGCGCGCCAAGAATTTTCGCGGTATTCTCAAGGGCGTAGGCCATTTTCGCCCCTTTGCCTTTGGTCGCGATGCCGCGCAGCGGGACCGTCCGGTCGCGGACTGCGGTTTTGGGAATATCCGCCCATTCAACCACATCAAACGGCCCGGCGGCGAACGCCACCAGATAGGTCGGCAGCGGCTTGGTGGTGGCGAATGTCATCCGGGTAAAGCCGTTGCCGAGATCGGTTCGGGAAACTTCCGGCGTATTGCCCAGGGCCTCCATGCCGCTCGGCACCGCCACGCTGACGTCGAAGGGCACCTTGAAGCCCGGTTCGTCAAAACCCGGGAAGGCGCGGCGGGCGTCGATGGCCTCGAACTGGGTGTAGGTATAGCTGTGATCGCCGTCCTTGACCCGGTAAATGCCCTGCAGGGCGTCGCTGACCTTGCCCTGATAGGCGATGTCAAGGGTCGCCGCGCCGGGCGTGACCCCCTCCCCGAAGCCGAGGCGGACGATGCCGCTGGGATCCACCTGCCGGTAGTCCACCGGCAGCCTGCGGCCGTCGGCGAGCGTCAGTTCGGCGGTGCTGACCGTCATATCCTGGCCGTGTATCCACAAATGGTCCGTCGCCACATCGAATGTCAGGTCAATGCGGACCCTGCCGGAAAAGTTGCTGTCTTCCGGCACGATCTGCAGGTCCAGTGTATAATGGGTCGGCCGGACGGTGGTCGGCAACTGGCCTTTCGGCATGTCGGCCGGGTAGGCGACCTTCGATGGCGCGATGGCCTTCTGTTCCTCGGCGCCGCAGCCGGTCAGCATCACCGCCGCCAGCACGGCCGCCATCAACGGCGTAATATGCGCCGTAATATATGCCGTAATATATGATTGAATTCTACGCACTGTCATTATCCCTCTTGTCAATTATTTTTCGATCATTTTCTCCGGACATGCCGCCCGGCCCCTACGCCCGGGAAATAATCTACAAGACCCACGGAATATATCAATCGCTTTTATCGGATTGAGACGTCTGTCAGCAGCTCGTCAAGAAACAGGGCCAGCAATTCGTGGCAGCTGCCGACATTGGCCTTGCGGTAGATGGCGTTGCTTTGCGCCTTGACCGTGCCTTCCTTCGCCTGGCGCACCGCGGCGATTTCCGCGAAGCTCAAGCCCTTGATCAGACAGAGCGCCACGTCCCGTTCGGCCGGCGTCAAGCCCCATTCATCGAACAGGGCCATGATCACATCGGCGAATTCACCGGAAGCGACGCGCATCTGGTCGGTTATTTTACGGTGGCGGCGGAAAAAAATCCTCAGTTCGCGAAAATGAAACACAAAGGCCGACAGCGACAGCACGACCACTGTCAGCTCCAGAATATTATGGGTTTTCTCATTGGGAAAATCCCCGCCGAAAAAGAAATCCCCGAGCACATCGAGAGCGAAAAACAGCGTGCTCACCGTCGAAAGCGCCATGCCGATCCACAGAATGGTGATCCGCGAGGCGCTTTGCCGCGACAATCCCCGGCGCAAAAAAGATATAATTCTATTCATCCGCGTCCATTTCAGCCAAAGGGACCTTCTTTATGCCCGTAACCATGGCGGAAATCAAATTGATCCCGGTGCGGACGGATTCCCACAGAACCCCGCCCACATGCAGCGCGATGCTGAACAGCAGGTAACCGGCCAGAAATTCATGGCCTTCCTCGACCCATTCCACGCCCCAGAAACGGTCCGTCGTCGCCAGATAGCCGGTGACGCCGACCAGAATCAACGTCAGAATCAGGTTGAAGATCATCACCGCCCCAAGCGGATTATGTCCCAGGCTGATCTCCGCCTTGCCGGCGCGGATATTCCGGATATGTCGTTTGACCCTGGCCGGCGTCGGGAAGAAATGCGCGAACCGGGCGAAACGGGGCCCGATCAGTCCCCAGATCAGGCGAAGCGCCACAAGACCCATCACCGCATAACCCAGCATTTCATGAACCGCGCCTTCCTCAAACAGGGTGAAGTTGAGCAAAACCAGCCCCGCCACCGACCAATGGAAAAAACGGATAAACCGATCCCAAACCTTAATTTCCTGCATGATATATCTCCTGATAAATTTTTAATGAAACGTTTAGCAAAACTTCCGGGAAAACGCCTGAAAGAACGCCCGGGGAAACTTCTGGTAAGAATGCGTGAAAAAACAACGACCCCACCGCTCCCCGGGTTTCTCCGAAAGCTGTTACTTCTTTTTGCTTTTGACCAGCTTGCCCGTGACCGGATGGACATAAAGCTCATATTTCGCCCCGTCCTTCAGAACGTAAGCCTCATAACAGCCGTCCTCCTGTTCAATCTTGCGCAGCTGATAGCCCTGCGCCGTCAGAAGCTCGCCAATCGCCTCTTTCGTCATCCAGCCGGATTTCGGCCCCGCGTCGCATGTGACGTCCGACGCCTGCGACGGCAATATCTGGGACAGGGACAGGGAAAAGGCCACAATAGCGGCCGGTAGAATTTTTGATTTGATATTCATTTTAAAACCTCATAATTTATCGCATGAACCCCTTGCGGGTCAGGTTAAAAATAAGCACCTGCTGCGGTAAAAACCATAAACCCGAGGCATAAACCTGATATATATACTTAAAGTTTATGGGATTTTCTTAGGCCCCGTCGCCTTTTCACATTCCGAAAATCCCCTGAACCAGCCACAGATGTCATCAAGAAAGGCGCCGTTATGGATGTGAACGAATTCCGGGCAAGGGCCCACCAGTTTGTCGACTGGATGGCCGACTATATGGAAAATGTCGAGCGGCTCCCGGTCAAGGCCCCGACCCGGCCCGGTGAGATTCTCGCCCAACTGCCCGCCGCCGCGCCGAATGATCCTGAACCCATGGACCGGATTTTCGCGGATTTTCAGGACATCATCATGCCCGGCATGACCCATTGGCAACATCCCGGGTTCATGGCCTATTTCCCCGCCAACGCCAGTCCGCCGTCGATCCTCGCCGAAATGCTGACCGCCACCGTCGCCGCCCAGAGCATGAGCTGGCAGACCTCCCCGGCCGCGACCGAGCTGGAGGAGCGGGTCATGGACTGGCTGCGCGACATGATCGGCCTGCCGGCGGATTTCCACGGCGTGATCCAGGACACCGCCTCGACATCCATGCTGGTCGCCTTTCTTACCGCCCGCGAACGGGTCAATGATTTCAAAACCAACCATGTCGGCCTGAGCGGCGCCGGCCGTCATTGCTGCTACGCCGCCGCAGAGGTCCATTCCTCCACCGACAAGGGCGTCCGCATGGCCGGGCTCGGCTCCGACAATCTGCGGAAAATCGCCGTCGACGAGACTTTCGCCCTGATTCCGGCGGAGCTGGAAAAGGCGATCGTCGCCGACCTTGCGGCCGGACATATCCCGACCTGCGTCATCGCCACCCTGGGCAGCACCAGCCTGTCGTCCATCGATCCGCTGGCGGCCATCGGCGCGATCTGCCGGAAATACGACATCTGGCTCCATGTGGACGCCGCCTGGGCGGGCAGCGCCCTCGTCCTGCCGGAATTCCGCTGGATGATCGACGGCATCGAATATGTCGACAGTTTTGTCTTCAACCCCCATAAATGGCTGCTGACCCAGTTTGACTGCTCGGCCTTTTTCGTCCGCGACAAGGCCGCCCTGATCCGCACCTTTGAAATTCTGCCGGAATATCTCAAAACCCGCGAGGGCGATCAGGTCAATAATTACCGGGACTGGGGCCCGCAACTGGGACGGCGTTTCCGCGCCCTGAAGCTGTGGTTTGTCATCCGCTCTTACGGCGTCGCGGGCCTCAAGGACCATATCCGCCGCCATATCGACATGGCTCAAGATCTGGCGCGACAGGTGGCGCAGGAAGATGATTTCGAGCTTATGGCCCCCAACCCGTTGGCGCTGTTCTGTTTCCGTTATCACCCCGCGGGATGCCCGGAAGATCAGCTGGAGGCGATCAACGAACAACTGCTGGAGGCGATTAACGACAGCGGGGCGCTTTATCTGACCCAGACCCGCATCAACGGCGCCTACGCCATTCGTCTGGTCAGCGGGGCCGAGGCGACACAGCCCCGCCATCTGGCTGAGGCCTGGGCGCTGATCAAACGGCTGGCCCGGGGCATCACGCCCGCCGCGCTGCTAGAGGAAAAATGACCCGGCAAGAAAAATTGCCTGTTTGCCGGAAAATTGCCTTATATCAATGCCACATTGCCAGGGTCAGGACCTGTTAATTATGTCCTGCCCCTAAATTATATTCATCAGCTATGGAATTTTCCATCAACGACGCCTATATTTCCTGAACAAAGAAATCCAGGAAGGAAACAATGACAAAAAAAGCGCTTCTTATTACAGGGCAGGAATCCGAAACCGTGAGCACGCTGGCGAGAAATCTGATTCCCGTTGCCGGATTGAGCATTTTTGCCCGGCAAATGAAACAGTTAAAGGCTCTCGGGGTTGATGAGCTGCATGTCATTACCGACTGGTTTACCCAGGAATTTGAAAAGGAAATCGAAAGCTGCAGCAAGCGGCCGGAAAAAATATTTCTCCATAACACCAAAGACGCCCCGATCAAGCTTCTGGAGCATAACAATGAAGGCAACTGTTGGTTCCTGATCGAGGAAGGCGTCCTGATCGATGAAAGAATTATCGCTCATGTCGCGGAATTTCCGGCCCCGACCGTGGTCAGCCTGATCGGCCCCCATGATTTCCTTGACGCGCGCACCGCCCATGGCATCCCGCTGCAGACGGAAAATCAGGAAGGCTTCTTTGGCTCCGTCGCCAAACTGTCAAGCCAGACCTTGGCGGCCAATGTCCGCAAGCTCAATTCCCTGGACGGCCTGACGGGCGCCCTGAAAGCCATTACCCGGGCTGATGACTGCCAGGTTGCGCCGCTGACCGAAATCCCGCTCTATATCCCCAACCGGCGGCGGGAGGTTGACCTTGTCTGGTTCCCGGTCATCCGCCGCGAGGACAGCGACAAGGGCGCCGACATTCTGCTTGATTTCACCCAGAAAGGCACCCTCGACTGGCCGGCGTGGTACATTCACCGGCATATTGAAAATTTCATCGTCAAACATATCAGCAAACTGCCCGTCACCCCGAACCAGGTGACCGTCGCCACCGGCATTCTGGGTTTCTACATCATGTATCTCTTTGTCAACGGCCATATGATGCCCGGCCTGATCGGCGCCTATGTTGTCGGGATACTCGACGGCGTCGACGGCAAACTGGCCCGGGTCAAGATGATGCAGACCAAAATCGGCGAGCTGGAGCATATCCTTGACAAAATTGTCGAATATGGCTGGTATCTGGCGATCGCCGCCTATTTATCCAGCCTGAATGGCGAGGCGCCCTATGTCATGGCCGGCGCCCTGATCCTGTTCCATCTGGCCGATGAGGTCCAGAGCGAATTTTTCCGCCGGATGACCAACCTGCAGATCTGCGACACCGGATCTTTCGACAAGAAATTCCGCCTGATCGGCGGCCGGCGCAATACCCAGTTATGGGCCCTGCTGCCCTTCGCCCTGTTTGATCAGTGGTACATCGGCTTTATGTTCATTTGTATCTACGGCATTGCAACTTTCTTTGTCCATCAGTTGCGAATTGTCTATCATTTGAAAAATCAAATGGTCGCGGACAGCAAAACCTTTGCTGAAAACTTCCAGAAAACCAAGGTATTTTAGAAACGCCATAACATGTCCGATACCGTAAAGCGCACCAGTGAGATTGAAGAATTCACCAATCTTCATATCATCCACCCGATCAGCTGGTGGCTTGTCCCCAAGCTGGCCGGAAAGAATATCACCCCGAACATGGTTTCCCTGACCGGGATGGCCTTTGGCATCCTGGCGGGGGTTTCCTATTATTTCTACCAGTCCCCCGTCATGGCGGTCACCGGCTTCATCTTCATGATTCTGTGGCATATTATGGACGGCACCGATGGCCAACTGGCGCGGCTGACCCATAACCAGTCCGAACTCGGCATGATTCTCGACGGGTGCTGCGATTATATCACCTTCATCAGCGTCTATGTCGGGATCGCCCTCGCCCTCGCCCAGCAATATGGCCCGGAAATCTGGTATCTGGTTCTGACGGCCGGCATCCTGCATGCGGTCCAGTCGGGCGCCTATGAATTGCAGCGCGGCGAATTTGATTACTGGGGCTATGACAAGCAATCCTGCGGCCTGCCGGAAATTGAACAAATGATCGCCGATCTGGAGGGCAAATCCTTCCTGCCCTTTATGGCGAGCCAGTTGCATATCGGTTACGTTCGCATGCAGCGCCGCTTTTCCGGCGTTGACCGGAAATTCCGCGCCTCTCTCGCCGCCATCCTGCAGGACAACCCGGGTAAAGAGAAAGACATCAGGGCGCTCTACCGGGAAGTCTTCGCCCCTGGCGTCAAGGTCTGGTCAATTCTCTGCGCCAACTATCGGACCATCGCCATTTTCATCGCCTGCATTTTCGCCGCGCCGGCCTATTTCTTCTGGTTTGAAATCGTCATTCTCACCCCGGCGATGATCCTTCTGGTGCAGAAGCAGCGGCTGCTCAATCAGCTTTTCCTGTTGCGGGTCAAGGAAATCCTCTGAGGCTAAAACAGGCCCCGGGATCGGACGCCGAGAAAAAATCTTTCAAAAGACTTGCTATTTTAAGCAGATTCTGTTTCAAAAGAGTCCCTGTAGTGAGCCTTTTTTCATCTTAAGGAAGACCATTGACCGATAGCAACAGCCCGCGCGCCGATCAGCATAATGACATCCTGCTCTCTTACCGGGACAGCATCGACAATATTGACGCGGCCCTGATCCATATGCTGGCGGAACGGTTCAAAATCACCAAAAAGGTCGGCGAATACAAGGCCAGATACGGCCTGCCGCCGGCGGATAAAAACCGCGAAAGAAAGCAGATCGAACGCCTGCGCGCCCTATCGGTCGCGGCCAAGCTCGACCCGGATTTTTCCGAAAAATTCCTCCAGTTCATCATCACCGAAGTGATTCAGCATCACGAACAGATCCGCGACGAAACATAACGTCGCCCCAAGCGCCTATCCGGGCCGCCCGCGCCGCCCGGAAATCAGCCGGATTATCCGCCGGCTACGGCGCATCCTTGTAGATGCCGATCACCGGCTTGTCATGGCCCTTGATATAGCCGCGATACATGCCCGCGGTATTGAAGGTCATTGAGACATTGCCCGCCTTGTCAACGGCGATAATGCCGCCCGTCCCGCCCATCCTGACCAGTTTCTTCATCACGATCTCGTCCGCCGCCTGTTGCAGGGTCAGGCCCTTGTATTCCATCAGGGCGCAGACGCTGTGGGCGACCGCGGCGCGGATGAAATATTCGCCGTGGCCGGTCGCCGACAGGGCGCAACTGTTGTTATCGGCATAGGTGCCGGCGCCGATCACCGGTGAATCGCCGATCCGGTTCCAGCGTTTGTTGGTCATGCCGCCGGTCGAGGTGCCGGCCGCCAGGTTGCCGTGAATATCGAGCGCCGCCGCGCCGACAGTGCCGAATTTCCGTTCCGGGTCTTGCGGATCAAACCCCAGTTCCGAAATCCTGTCGCCTGTGCTGTCGTCTGTCCTGTCGCCATCATGGTCAAGCTGAAGCTTGTCCGCCTCCCGCGCCTTCTGAAGCTGCCGCCAGCGCTGTTCGGTTTTGAAATAATCGGCTTCGACCATCTTGATATGGCGCGTCCTGGCGAAGTCCTCGGCCCCGGCGCCGGCGAGCATGACATGCTTTGAATGCTGCATCACTTCCCGCGCCAGATTGATCGGATTTTTGACCCGGGTGACGCCGGCGACCGCCCCGGCGTTCAGGTCACGGCCCTCCATGATCGAGGCGTCCATTTCATTGCGGCCCTCATGGGTGAAGACCGCGCCCTTGCCGGCGTTGAACAGGGGCGAATTCTCCATCACATTGATTGTCGCGACCACCGCATCGACAGCCGCGCCGCCCCGGTCGAGAATCGCCCGCCCGGCGAGCAGCGCCTCTTCAAGTTTCGCCGTAATCGCCGCTTCCTTCTCCGGCGTCATATTCTTTTTCAGAATGGTCCCCGCTCCGCCATGAATGACCAGGACATATTTATGATCCTGATCTTCATGGGCCTCTAGCGGCGAGGCGGATAGTGCAAAGGCCGTCATGGCCATTATCCCCGAGAGCAGCGCTGTCGTCGTTAAGCGTTTCATTGTAAAATCCCCTTAAATTTGGATGGCCCTTTATATAATTCCTGTAATCCGGCCAAATACCGCCCAAGCTCACCGGGCTCCGAGCGGCATGGCGGCGATGGCGGCCTTCTATCCCGCAAGTGTACAATATTCCCCGACGAATTAAAGCCCCAATTCAGCCCGCGGATTTTGCCCGCCCATTCGCATCCGGATTTATTTTATGATTGAAATCCCAAAAAAAACAGGCGATCCCCGCCAAAGGGGAACCACCTGCTTCTTGATCACGGAATATTGTTAGTTGCGGCGTTTCCGGGCCAGTCCCAGACCGAAAAGTCCAAGCCCCAGCAAGGCCAAAGGCGCAGGTTCAGGAACCGTTGCCTGTTCGCGGAAGGTGATGTTGTCCACAGCCTCGATAAGGTTAATGGCATTCCCGGCGGCATCCCCGTACCAGAAAAGGGCGCTGTCGAAACTTGCCGCAGAAATGCCGATGGATTGATCAGTCAAGTCATTTCGGTTTAACGTTACACTCGTTATCCCGACCTGCGACCCATTGTCGAAGATTTCCAGCCATGCAAGATCGCCGGCATTTGAGCAGCAGGCGTCATCGTTGCCAAAAAACAAATCCAGAAAGGAAATGTTAAAATCGAAATCTATCTGTAACTTGCTCGGGTCATCGCCAAACACCAGCAGGTTTTGCGAGCCGATCGCCTGATGACTATGTATCCGCAGGTCCGAGCCGCTTGTATCGGTGAAATGCACCCCGGTTGCTGAATTCGAGGTGAAGCCATTGGCGACACTTCCGATAGTATCACTTTCAAAGTCAATAAATCCCGCCATTGCAGGAGTAGTCATCATTAATGAAATTGCCAGAGCGGCCAATTTTGTTTTAAACATATGTTCTCACCCTTATGAAATTTGAAATCACACTTATAAAATCTAAAATTACAACATTCCGTGTTTTGCACAAATCATGCCAAACCGGAAAACCGCCGAAAACAACGATGTCTGAAGAGTTCATTGCCGGAAAACTGTAAAATATACTGAAAAACTGTCAGTTTTCTTTACAGTTTCAGTGATGAGAAGTTGTCACCAGTCTTTTTGAGCATCACGTGGAATTTCAGATAAGCTCTTAGCGCAATATCTGACCAGATCAGGATCGCCCCCTCCCCTCACTCCTCCGCCTTAAAGCTCACCCGCTGCTGCTCATGGCCCTTCACGAAAATGCGGGTGCGGATTTTTTCGTTCCATTCCACATTGACCGTATTCTTCTGATCATCGAACAGATCCATAAACAGCCGGTTGATGATGACGAGATCGGATGGGTCCCGGGGCAGCGGCGCTTCCTGATAAAGAAAGACATTGTCGGTCTGATACTCCATGCCGACCCAGGTGAGCGGCAAGCGCTTGCCCGCCCCGTCATACAGCGCGAAAGAGCTTTCGGCGAAGTCCCGCAGCAGCGGTTCGATTTCCCCGTCCGTCAGGGCCGAGGCGTTGCCCAGCCTCACCCGCAGGAAGTCCTCCACGTCATGGGTGAACAGGCGATGGACCACTTCGATGGTCTGCTTCTTCTGTCTCAGGTCAATCTGGGTGAAGGCGGCGTAAAAACGGTGTGCGTGGCTCACCGGAACCACGCACAGAGATAACATGACAACCCAAAAGGAAATACTGAAAAATCTTCTCATCCTTCAGAATTCAGTCCTTGTCCTTGCCATTTTTATCGTTTTTTTTGTCGCCGTCTTTTTCGTCTTCCGCGCCTTTCAGCTTGGTGTCGAATTCCTTCATCAAATCGCGGCCTTTTTTGCCTTTGATCAGATCAAAGCGGGATTTTTCGATCCGGCGGGGGAAGTGATTGTTGTCCATGTTTGTGTCCGCCGTTTCCCAGTGGGGATCGACGGCAACCGATTTGACAATCTTGTCGGTGATCAGCATGCGGGTGACTTTTTTGGCGTTTTTGCGCCAGACTTCCGCGTTGAGGCGGATTTCCTGCTTGCTGTCGTCGGCATAGGTCACCTCGAGCAAAATCGGCATCACCAGACCACCCTTGTTGGTGAAATCCATCAGATAGATGTTGGACTTCTCATTCAGCAGATCCTTCTGCCAGTCTTCCAGCCCCTTAAGCAGGTCGGCATAGTCGTTGCGCTGTTTGTTGGTGACGGTGAATTCATCATGCTCGTTATAGAAATCAAGCAGTTCCGGGAAGCGGTCAACTCTTTTTTCCTTGTCCCTGTCGGCACGGCGCGCCGGGGCCAGGCCTTTTTCCTTGTCCTTGGCGCGCTTGAAGGCTTCCTCGATCTCCGGATCCTTGCTGTCGACATTGAAATGCCGCACATTGTCGAGCGAAATATCCACATGTTCGGTGGTATAGAACCAGCCGCGCCAGAACCAGTCGAGATCAACGCCGCTGGCATCCTCCATGGTGCGGAAAAAATCAGCCGGCGTCGGACGCTTGAACTTCCAGCGCCGGGAATATTCGCGGAAGGCGTAATCAAACAATTCGCGCCCCATCACGGTTTCCCGCAGGATCCGGAGCGCGATCGCCGGCTTGCCATAGGCGTTGTTGCCGAACTGCAGGATGGATTCGCTGTTGGTCATGATCGGCACCTGTTTGGCGCTTTTCATGTAATCAACGATCTGATAAGGCTCGGCCCGGCGGGTCGGATAATCCTTCTCCCACTCTTCTTCGGCCAGATTCTGCAGGAAGCTGTTCAAGCCTTCATCCATCCAGGTCCATTGCCGTTCGTCGGAATTGACGATCATCGGGAAATAGTTATGGCCGACCTCGTGAATGATCACCGAAACCAGCCCGTATTTGGTCCGGCGGCTATAGGTTTTCTCGCCGGTTTCCTTGTCCTTGGTCGGGCGCGGGCCGTTGAAGCAGATCATCGGATATTCCATGCCGCCGACCGGACCGTTAATCGACTGGGCCACCGGATAGGGATAGACCAGGGCATAGCGGTTATAGACCTCCAGCGTGTGGATGATCGCCTGGGTCGAATATTTCTCCCACAGCGGATTGCCCTCTTCCGGATAGAAGGACATGGCCATGACCGTCCTGGCGTTTTCCGGCTGGTGATAGCCCTGCGCGTCCCAGAGGAACTTGCGGGATGAGGCGAAGGCGAAATCGCGGACATTTTCCGCCTTGAACCGCCAGGTCTTGGTGGTTTTCGCCCGCTTGTCGAGCTTGGCCGCGGCCTCCTCGCTGGTGACGATCATTACCGGCTTTTTGGCGGTTTCGGCCTGTTTCAGGCGCTGACGCTGAACCTCGGTCAGGACATCGCCGGGATTTTGCAAGACGCCGGTTGCCGAAACCACATGGTCCGCCGGCACGGTGATCGCCACCTCATAATCGCCGAACTCCAGGGTGAATTCGCCGTTGCCGAGGAACTGCTTGTTGGTCCAGCCGTCATAGTCTGAATAGGCGGCCATGCGCGGGAACCACTGGGCGATCTCATAGATATAATTGCCGTCTTCCTTGAAATATTCCTTGCCGCCGCGGGCGCGGATGATCTTGGCGTCGAGAATATTGTAGGACCAGGCAATTTCAAAACTGATCTTCTGGCCGGGCCGCAGGGGGGACGGCAGGTCGATGCGCATCATGGTGTCATTGATGACATAGGGCAGATTGGCGCCGCCGCTGTCCTGCACCGCCGTCACTTTATAACCGCCGTCGAAGGTTTTCTCATAAATTTTCTGGCGCAATGCGCCGTAGGACGCCTGGGGCGCGGTGGAAGAAAAATTGCTTTTCCGTTGACCGGAGTCATGGGCGAAACGATTCTGGTCGAGCTGCAGCCACAGGTAGCGCAGGGTATCCGGCGAATTATTATGATATTTAATCCGCGCCGCGCCAATGATCCGCTGCTTTTCATCATCCAGCGTCACATCAATGTTATAGTCCGCCTGCTGTTGCCAGTATTTATGCCCCGGCGCGCCGGAAGCGGCCCGGTAAACATTCGGCGTCGGCAGCACTTCATCGCTCAATTGACGGAATTTGTCATTCAATTGTTCGATGGTCTGTGCGGAGCTGCTGTTGATGATAAATGATGTAAAAAATGCTAATATCCCGATAAAAAAGGATTTTCTCATTACCCTAGTCCCAAAACTTATTATTTTCGCGAAAATGAAGGGTTATGTTATAGCCTGCCCGATGATTAATCAAGCTTTACCAGATGATTGAGCGGCCCCTTGCCGCGGCCATATCCCGGCGCATTTAAAATGGCCTTGTGGACGTAACGGTGGGCGCGACCGACCGCATCCGGCACCGCCATGCCCTGGCCGAGGCCGGTGGCGATGGCGGCGGCCAGCGTGCAGCCGGTGCCGTGGGTATGTCGGGTGGGGATTCTGGCGCTGGAAAATTCTGTCACCCCTTCATCGGAAATCAGCAGGTCGGTCAGCCGGTCGCCGGCCAGATGGCCGCCCTTGACCAGAACCGCCTTCGGTCCCATGGCAAGCAGCTTCTCCCCGGCGCGCCGCATGTCCGCCAGGGTGGCTATTTCAGCGCCGTTCGTCAGCCGTTGCGCCTCGGCGAGATTGGGGGTCAACAATGTGACATGGGGGAAAATGCCGGCGATCAACAGCGCCACCCCCCGGCGGTCCAGCAGTTCATGGCCGCTGGTCGACAGGATCACCGGATCGACCACCAGCGGAATCGCCGCCATGCCCGCGAACAATTCGGCCAGCGCCGCGACATTATCCGCCGTCGCCAACATGCCCAGCTTCAGCGCATCGGGCGCCATATCCTGCAACACGGCCTCTACTTGCGCTTTCACCACCGGGGCCGCGACGGGATGGACCGCCGACACCTGACATGTGTTCTGCACCGTCAGCGCGGTAATCGCCGCCATCCCATAGCCGCCGAGGGCGGAAATGGTCTTGATGTCGGCCTGAATACCCGCGCCGCCGCTGGGATCAGACCCGGCGATGGTGAGTATTTTTCCGTGCATATGCTGCCTGGGATACCTTATGCCTGGGTTGACAATTCTTCGACGGTAGCGACAATATCATCCACCACATGGCTAATCAACTTGTCATCCTGACCTTCGGCCATGACCCGGATTACCGGCTCGGTGCCGGATTTGCGGATCACCACCCGCCCGGTGCCGTTCAGGCGATCCTCGCCTTTTTGAATCGCCTCCCTGACCGGAGCCATTTCAAGCGGGTTGGTGCCCTGTTGATAGCGGACATTTTTCAACAGTTGCGGATAAGGGGTGAACAGGCCGCAGATTTCGCTGACCGGCTTTTCCCCGGATACCAGCACCGACAGGACCTGCAGAGCGGCGATCAGGCCGTCGCCGGTCGAGGCGAAATCGCTGAGCACGATATGTCCCGATTGCTCGCCGCCCAGATTCAGATCTTTCTCCCGCATGGCTTCCACCACATAACGGTCGCCGACCGCGGTCCGGATCAGGTCAATGCCGATGCTTTCCAGATATTTTTCAAGCCCGAGGTTCGACATGATGGTCGCCGCCACCGCATCCCCGCGCAGAGTTCCGCTGTTTTTCATGTAAGTCGCGATGGTCGCCATCAGTTGATCGCCGTCAATGATCCGGCCGTTTTCATCGCAGACGATCAGGCGGTCGGCGTCACCGTCGAGGGCAATGCCGATGTCGGCCCCGTGGGCGACTACCGTCTCACAGATCAGATCCGGGCAGGTTGAACCGCATTTTTCATTGATATTCCTGCCGTTGGGCTGGACGCCGAGGGCGACAACCTCGGCCCCAAGTTCCCACAGCACGCTCGGCGCGGAGCGATAGGCGGCGCCGTTGGCGCAATCGACAACGATTTTCAGACCGTCAAGACGCAGGTTTTTGGGAAATGTATTCTTGGCGAATTCAATATAACGGCCGACGGCATTCTTCAGCCGCTGGGCCCGGCCGAGATTCTCCGACGGCACCAGATGATCGGCATAGCCGTTATCCATGCGCCGTTCAATTTCCAGTTCAATCTCGTCGGACAGCTTGAAACCGTCCGGGCCGAATAATTTCAGGCCGTTGTCGCAAAAGGGATTATGAGACGCTGAAATCATCACCCCGAGGTCCGCCCGCAGCGACCGGGTCAGCATGGCGACCGCCGGCGTCGGCATCGGACCGACCATGATCACGTCCATCCCCATGGAAATAAACCCGGAGGCCAGTGCCGGTTCCAGCATATATCCCGAGAGCCGGGTATCCTTGCCGATAACCACCCTGTGCTGGTGATCACCGCGGGTAAAATGCTTCGCCGCCGCCATGCCGACGCGCATGGCGACCTCTGCGGTCATGCTCCCTTCATTCGCCTTGCCGCGAATACCGTCCGTGCCAAAATATTTCCGTGTCATGATTATGTCTTGCTTTTGCTAAAATCAGTTCCGTAGATATATATCATTCACTTCTTAATACATACTGAATAAGGCTTATAGAACACCTAAAATTTGTTTGTAATATGACATTCGGACTAGAAGGTAAAAAAATATAAGGACTATCCGCGAAGCGCCGCCCAGATATCGCGCGCCTGCCGGCATTCGTCGACGTCATGCACCCGCAAAATCTGCACCCCCTGGTCACAGCCCGCCTGCCCCGCGGCCAGCGATCCGGCGAGCCGGGCCTCGGCCCGCTGTTCCCCGGTAATATGGCCGATGAAGCTCTTGCGGGAGACGCCGAGCAAAAGGGGCACACCCAGGCCGTGGAACAGCGACAGATTGGCCAGCAGTTCAATATTATGGTCAACCGTCTTGCCAAAGCCGATGCCCGGGTCGATGATCAGCCGATGATGCGCGATGCCCGCCGCCGCACAGGACTTCAGGCGCTCCTCCAGATAATCATAGACATCGAGCAGCACATCATCATAGCGCGGATCATCCTGCATCCTGTCCGGCGTATGGCGGGCATGCATCAGGATCACCGGGCAGTTCGCCTCGACGGCGCAGGCCGGGGATTCTTCGTCATGGGTCAGGGCGCTGACGTCATTGATAATATGCGCCCCGGCCTTGAGCGCCGCCCGCATCACCGCCGCATTGCGGCTGTCGATGGAAATCGGCGTCGCACAGTCTTTCAGCCGTTCAATGACCGGAATGACCCGCTCCAGTTCCACCTCGATTGATACTTTCGCCGCTCCCGGCCGGGTCGATTCGCCGCCAATATCAATGATGTCGGCCCCGGCCTCGATCAGGGCGCGGGCATGGGCCACCGCCGCCTCCAGCCGGTCGAAACGCCCGCCGTCGGAAAAACTGTCCGGCGTTACATTGACGATGCCCTGAATCAGCGGCTTGCTCCAGCTCAGGTTCTTTAAGGATTTTTCCCCGGCGCCCGGGCCGGCCAACGCCGGACGGGGGGCGTCGATATGCTCAAGCAGGGCGGCCGCTTCCTCCTGCTCAGCAACGGACAGGCCCGACAAATAATCATCAAGCCGGTAAACGGGATATATTTCCTCACGATGGCGCGCGGCCCCCTGACGAAAGATGATCCGGACCATGGCGTAAGCCAGGCCGGACCCGTCCGCCGCCCCGCCGCCGGCCAGCCAGCGGGCCTGCCCCGCCTTCACCGCCCGGGAAGCAGTACAGCCCCTGAGAAATCCCAGGGGCTGCAGATAAATCTTATCGACAATCGGACCGTGCATCAGATGGTTTCCCGGTCAGTTTTCCGGCACGGGATCACTTCCGAATTTGCCGCCCTTTTTATCGTCCGGTTTGCTGCCGGCGCTGGGCACCGAGCCGCTGACCGGCGCTTCGGGTTTTGAATCATCGTCGGACAGATCCTTGTGAATATCCTTGCCGGCGACGATGTCATTGATCTCATCCCCGGTCAGTGTTTCATATTCCAGCAGCGCCTGGCCCAGTTTATCCAGAATATCGCGGTTTTCGGTCAGGATCTTCTTGGCCCGCTGATAGCTTTCATCGACCAGCCGGCGCACTTCCTCGTCAATCAGCTTGGCGGTTTCATCGGAAATGTCATGATTGCGGGTCACGGAATGGCCCAGGAAGACCTCTTCCTGATTGTCGCCATACTGCAACAGGCCGAGCTTTTCGCTCATGCCCCATTTGGTGACCATGGAGCGGGCCAGCTTGGTCGCCATCGAAATATCGCCGGAAGCCCCGGAAGACACCTTGTCATAGCCGAAACAGATTTCCTCGGCGACGCGGCCGCCCATGGCCACGGCGAGGTCGGCATGCATTTTCTCCCGGGCATAGGAATAATTGTCCCGTTCCGGCAGGCGCATCACCATGCCGAGCGCCCGGCCGCGCGGGATGATCGTCGCCTTGTGAATCGGATCAGACGCCGGACATTTGGCCGCCACCAGCGCATGGCCCGCTTCATGGAAGGCGGTCATGCGTTTTTCTTCTTCGGTCATCACCATGGAGCGCCGTTCCGCCCCCATCATCACCTTGTCCTTGGCCTCTTCAAAGTCGGCCATGCTGACCACCCGTTTGCTTTTGCGGGCGGCGAGCAGCGCGGCCTCATTGACCAGGTTGGCGAGATCGGCGCCGGAAAAACCGGGCGTTCCGCGGGCGATGGTGCGAATATCGACATCCGCCGCCAGCTTCGGCGTCTTGCGGATGTGAACCTTGAGAATTTTCTCCCGGCCGATAATATCCGGGTTCGGCACCACGACCTGACGGTCAAAACGGCCCGGCCGCAGCAGCGCCGGGTCCAGCACGTCCGGCCGGTTAGTCGCGGCGACAAGAATCACGCCTTCGTTGGCTTCAAAGCCGTCCATCTCCACCAGCAACTGGTTGAGGGTCTGTTCACGCTCGTCATTGCCGCCGCCCAGGCCGGCGCCCCGATGACGGCCGACGGCGTCGATTTCGTCAATAAAGATAATGCAGGGGGCATTTTTCTTCGCCTGGTCAAACATGTCGCGCACCCGGCTCGCGCCGACGCCGACGAACATTTCGACAAAGTCCGAACCGGAAATGGTGAAGAAAGGCACATTGGCCTCGCCGGCGATGGCGCGGGCGAGCAGCGTCTTGCCGGTCCCCGGAGGGCCGACCAGCAGCGCCCCCTTGGGAATGGTGCCGCCAAGGCGTTCAAATTTCTGCGGATCCTGAAGAAATTCAACGATCTCCTCCAGTTCCTCCTTGGCTTCGTCAATCCCGGCCACATCCTCGAACGTGACCCGGCCCTGTCGCTCATTCAGCAGCTTGGCCTTGGATTTGCCAAAGCCCATCGCCTTGTTGCCGCCGCCCTGCATCTGACGCATGAAGAAAATCCACACGCCGATCAGAACGATCATCGGCAGCCAGCCGAGGAAAATATTGAGGAAAGAACCTGTCTCTTCCGGCAGGGAGGTAATGGCGACATCCTTCGCCCGCAGATGATCAACCAGGTTCGGATAATCCGGCGCATAGGTGTGGAATTTATTGTTGGCGCCGGTTCCCAGTTCACCGACAATATCCCTGCCCTGAATCGTGACTTTGGTCACCTGCCCGGTTTCCACCTTGTCCAGGAAAGTTGAAAAGTCAATTTCCGCCTGGGCGCTCTGCCGCACCCCGCCGTTCAATGCGGAGTAAAGAGTGAGCAGCAGAATGATAATGATTGCCCATAAAGCTATATTACGTCCCATGTTTTACGTGTCTTTCAAATTTCGACCTGTTCGCGCGAACCATCATTCGCGATACCTTGCCCTATAAATAAGGCTTTTTTAGCTCCAAACAAGCTGAACGGCCTTATTTTGTCGTTTTATTTCTTTTTTCGCCCGCTTGGCAATCTGATCCCGTCTGATTTTCCGTTGAAATGGTTTATAAACCGTTGTCGGGCTCCAGACTTCGGAGTCTAGCGCAAAAGCCCGTCTCTTCAAAGCCCGGAATAAAATCCGGCAGAAGAACCCCGCCCCCGTCAGCCAGAACGCACGGCAAACTGTCGCGGACCGCCTTCAGCAGTCTGATTTTTTTAAGCGCCGGCCTGTCCCGGCAGGCCGCCTGCCAGGCCGCGAGGTCAAGGCGCTTCACCGTCCCGGCACAGGGTCCGTTTTTAATGACAAAGCGGCCATCCCACAACAGGGTTGACTGGGGCGCCACATGCCGGCTGTCGGTGATGGCGGCGGCTTCCCGACAAACGATTATCCCGTCCCGCCTCTCCGGCAGGATTCGGCAGCCGCCCAGGGTCTGCCCCGCAAACGTCCCCGCCTTCAGTTTGACGTAAAGCGCCTCAAGCCTGCCCAGCCGCGGGCCGTAGGCGCCGCCGCTCACCCGCCGGGTCAGCCGGGCGAGCAGCCGCAGGGCGATTTCCTCATGGGCGGCCAACAGCGGCGCCAGCCTGACCACGCAATGGCCTTGCGGGAAACAGGTGACCGCCTTTGCCGCCAGTTCATCGGTCAGCCCCTGCAACAGGGACCGGACCCGCGCCATACGCCCGGCGGTCCGGGCCAGCCGTTCCGCGTTCAATCCTTCAATATCGCTGTCATTCAACAGGCGACGGACCCGCACCCGGGTATAGCTTTCATTCTCATTGCTCGGGTCCTCGATCCACGGCTGGTCCATATGACGCAGGGTCGCCTTCAGGCGGTCCTTGGCGACCGACAGCAGCGGCCGGCACAGCATCAGCTTGTCGCCTTCCGCATCGAGCAAAGGCAGCGGAAAGTCGGTCATCGCCTGCATGGCGGCCAAGCCGTCAACGCCGCTGCCCCGGAACAGCCGGATCAGAAAGGTCTCCGCCTGATCATCCTGATGATGGGCGAGAAAAAGTTTGCCGACCCCCTGCGCCCGGCACCATTCCCCCATCAGGCGATAGCGGGCGAGCCGGGCCTGATCCTGAATATTGCTGTCCGGCTTTTCCCCGCGCCAGGTCAATATAACATGGGGAATGTCATGCTGTTTCAGCCATCGGCCGACCTGCCGCGCCTCGTCCGCCGCCGCCTTGCGCAGGCCATGGTCGACGGTCAGCGCTGTCAGGCCGACGCCGTGGTCGCGGCACCACGGCCCCAGCATCAGCGCCAGGGCCAGGCTGTCGGCGCCGCCCGACACCGCCACCGCGACAGACTGGCCGCGCCCCGGCGTCATCGGCCCGAGCATCTCGGACAATTCCTTCTGGATCAGGGGGAGTGGCGCAGGCATCATTTCCGCCTTACCGGCAGCCGGCGCGCTTTTCTTCCGGCGGGCGCTTGCTTTTGCTTTCGATGCTGTCGGGATAGCGGGACGCCAGTTCACGATAGGCGTCACAAGCGTCCGCCTTTTCCCCCATGGCGTAGAGCGACATGCCGATTTTCAAAAGGAAAGCCGGCGCCTTCGGGCTTTTTGGATATGTGTTATAGCCTTCCAGAAAGGTGCGGGTCGCGGTGGTGTACATTTTGCGGACATAATAGGTCTGTCCCAGCCAATATTGGGCATTGCCGGCGAGATCGGCCTGCGGATACCGTTTCAGAAACTCGACAAGCGCCGCTTCGGCTTTGGCGTATTGGCCCATGGTGACAAGTTTCTGGGCGTAACTATATTGATCCTCCTCGGATCCCGCGGGCAGAATATCCGCCGGGGCGGCGTCAGTGCCGGCAGGAGCGGTTGGCTGTACGGCGGCCTGAGCATCGCCAGGGGCTGCGGGCGTGGCCTTTTCCAGCTCCTTAAAGCGAAATTCATAATCCCGGGCCATGGTTTCCATCTGCTGTTTCAGCTTATCAAGCTGATAGCCGCCCTCTTCGATCCGGCCGGTAAGCTGACGCAACTGGGTTTCCAGCTGGGACAGGCGCGCCTCAATATCCGCCAGCTGGACACTGCCGCCCGGGGCGACCTGGGCAGTGGTCGACGGCGCGCCGCCCTTTTGAGGAAACTGGCTTCCCGGGGTAAAGACCTTCCGTTGAATGGCCTTGATCTGCTTTTCGATATTCTCCAGCCTCTTGCTGACCGATTGCGCCTGCGCGGTCATTGTTCCGCCGCCGATCAGGACCGTCGCAAGACAGAAAAGAATGATTTTCCGCGGGCTTGTCAGGGATACATTTGTCATAAGATGCTCCAGTTTTCATCTCAGTCACATAAAAATACCCGCGCAGCCGAAATGACGCGCGGGTACTCTTCCAGTCGCAAGAATATTAATTTACGCGAGTATAACTGCGGCGATTTTTTGACCAGGCGGATTCACCCGTACCGGTTACAGCAGGACGTTCCTTACCATAGCTCACCGTGTGAATGCGCGACGGATCAACGCCCAGGGCCACCAGGTAATTCTTGACCGAATTCGCGCGGCGATCCCCCAGCGCCAGGTTGTATTCCCGCGTGCCCCGTTCATCGCAATGGCCTTCGACCGTGATTTTCACGGTCGGATGCTCCATCAGCCACGTCGCCTGGCTTTGCAGTTTTTCACGGCTGCCCGCGGTCAGATCGTAGCGGTCATAGCCAAAATATACCAGCGAATCTGAAGCTGCTGAATCAAGCGATTCCTGTGTATTGTCATCTTCCATCACGGCTTCGGTTTCCACGGACTCCGTCGGCTCAGCCACCACAGGCTCGGTAACTTCAGGCTCTGTAACCTCGGGCTCCGTCGGGACATCTGTCACCGCACCATTATTTGAATTAGCGCAGGCGCTTAAAAGCAAAACCGAGCCGATGAGTACCCAGTATTTAGCGCCATTCATTTTTTCCAGCATCTAGTGGTCCTTCCACGTAACTTATCTATATTTATCCAACCGATGAAATGCCATTCCCCTCAAGAATTGGCGGCTGCATATTCCAATTTAAACATTGAACTCCAGTGCAAACCAATGAAACTATAACAGAATCATTTATCTAATCAAGGGGGACCATGCAGGATCTGACGCCTCAAGAGGCGTGATCATCTGCCGTTCATTGTATCCGGTCAGGTCAACCGTCCATAATTGGGTATCCCCGCCGCGCCCGTTGCGGTCGTAGGGCTGCTGGCGGAAGAACATGATCACCCGCCCGTTGGGGGACCAGGTCGGCCCTTCGTCAAGGTAGCTCTCGGACAGCAGACGTTCACCGCTGCCGTCCGGCTTCATCACCCCGATATAGAACCGCCCCTTGAGCTGTTTGGTGAAGGCGATCAGATCCCCGCGCGGCGACCAGACCGGCGTGCTGTAGCGCCCCTTGCCGAAACTGATTCTCTTGATATTTTTGCCGTTGGCGTCCATGATATAGATCTGCTGATTGCCGCCCCGGTCCGAATTGAAGGTAATATAGCGCGAATCGGGCGAATAGCTCGGCGAGGTGTCAATGGCGGTATGCCGGGTCAGGCGCTTGATCTTGCGGGTGCTCAGCTCCATGACATAAATGTCCGAATTGCCGTTCGTCGCCTGGGACATTATGACTTTATTGCCGTCCGGGGAAAAGCGCGGCGCAAAGGTCATGCCCGGAAAATCGCCGAGGATTTCCTGTTTGCCGCTGTCGATATTATACAGATAGACCCGCGGGTTTTCATTATGATAGGCGAGATAGGTAATCTCCTGCGCCGTCGGCGAAAAGCGCGGCGTCAGCACGAGATTCTTGCCGCTGGTCAGATAGACATGATTATGGCCGTCCTGATCCATGATCGCCAGACGCTTGACCTTGGCCGTCGCCGGGCCGCTTTCGGCGACATAGACCACCCGGGTGTCGAAATAGCCGCTTTCCCCGGTCAGCCTTTTATAGATCGCATCCGAAATCAGATGGGCGATCCGCCGCCAGTTCTTCGGCGAGGTATAATAGCGCAAGCCGGTCATCTGGTGGCTGCCCAGCACGTCCCACAGCCGGAATTCCACCTTGAGCCGGCCATCTTCCTGCAGCGCGATCGAGCCATTCATCAGGGCCTGGGCGCCGATGGCCTTCCAGTTGTTGAACCTGGGATTGCGAAGGTTTTCCTGAAGATTGCCCGACTTGATATAGGCGGCCGAATCGACCACCCGGAACAGGCCCGAACGGGTCAGGTCCGCCTTGACGACAAGCGCAATGCGTTGACCGAAATCCTGAACGGAACCGCCGGAGACGATTGTATTTTCATCGCCGATCAGATTGGTTATGGCGATCGGCAGCGGGTCCACATGGCCCCGATTGACATCGACAACAATCTTGGCGCTGGACGCCGCCACCGTCAGAACCATGCCGGTAACCGCCAGCATCAGTATTTTCAATAACCTCACTTGCTTCTCCATCTCTGCTCTTATTTAGCCGTTTAACATTTGTTCCGGGTCAAAAATAATATCCATATCCCGCCAGATGTCATATTTATCCTTGGGCAGGAAATCATAGGGCGCGCATTTCCTGACGGCGCGCAGCGCGCTTTCCGCCGCCGTCCTGAAAAACTCCTCGCCCGGCATGTTCATCCGGGCGCTTTCCAGCACCTTGGGCGCGCCCACCAGGCGGCCTTCCGGCGTCAGGCGGATATGAACCGTCACCCGCAGCCCTTCCGCTCCCTTGGCTCCCGCCGGCACATTCCAGCACTGATTGTCAAAAATATGCTTGTCTATCGCGTCAATGATGCTCAGGGTCTGCTGTTGCAGTTCAAGCTCACTGAGGACCTTTTCGGCGCCGTAATCCTTGTCCCTGAGCTTTTCGACAATATCCGGTTCAGCCTGTTCCAGCTTGTTCAGCAGGGCGGCGGCGCTGAAGCGGCTCGGTTTGCTGCGGGGCGTCACTTTCGGGGCGCGGCGGGCGGCCGTCCGCCTTGGCTTTGGCGCCACCTTCTGCGGTTCCTTTTTCGGTTTCGCCTTTAAATCCGGTAGCGGCATCGTCGAGGCCAGCTTCGGCGGTTCCGGCGGCATTTCCACCTTGCGTTCCGGCTGTTTTTTCTTGGGCGGCGTGGTTTTCTTCTTCACCGGTTCCGGCTCTTTTTCCTGGGCCTTGAGTTTCGTCACATCGCCGACCTTGACCATTTCAACCGGAATAATCCGCATTTTTGTTTCCCGGTCGCGATTGAATTTGGGCAGCGCGAACATGGTCGATGCGATCACCACGGCATGAAAGACAAAGGATATGATGACGGCGGTGCGCAATTTTTCCTAATGCTCCGTGTCGGTCACCAGGGCGACCCGTGAAAAACCGGCCCCGTTCATCAGCCCCATGACCTTCATGACCACGCCGTAATCCACGGCCTGATCCCCGTGGATATAGATTCTGTCATCCTTGCGATTGGCGAAGATCACCCGCAGGCGCGGCACCAGTTCCTCCTGTTTGATTTTCTCATCCTGAAGGTAAAGCTGCCCGTCCTTGTCGATGGTCAGGGACAGGGGTTTGGTATTTTCCGGCAGGGCCTTGGCCCGGGAACTCGGCAGGTCAACCGGCACGCCGACCGTCAGCAAAGGCGCCGCCACCATAAAGACCACCAGCAGCACCAGCATCACATCGACGAAGGGCGTGACGTTGATTTCGCTCATCGGCCGGTGCCGGCGGGCGAAGGTCGACGGTTTGTTGCCACCATGTATCTGCATCAGTGATGCTCCTCATCCATCTGCCGGGACAGGATGGTGCCGAATTCATCGGCGAATCCTTCCAGCCGGTTGGCGTAGCGGCCCAGGTCATTGCTGATCTTGTTATAGGCGACAACCGCCGGGATCGCCGCCACCAGGCCCATGGCGGTCGCGAACAGGGCCTCGGCAATGCCCGGCGCCACCACCGCCAGCGATGAATTATGGGTAACGGCGATGCTTTCGAAACTGTTCATGATGCCCCAGACGGTGCCGAACAGGCCGACGAAAGGCGCCGTGGAGCCGACCGTCGCCAGAAAACTCAGGTAATTTTCCAGCCGCTCCATTTCCCGGCTGACGGTGACCCGCATCACCCGGTAAAGCCGGTCCTGAAGTCCCATGGCGATCTTGCTCCCCGCCCGGCCGCTGACGGAACGCTGCCATTCACGCATGGCGGCGACGAACAGGGCCGCCATCGGATGGTCGGGATTTTTCTTGATCCGTTCATACAGATCCTCCAGCGAATTGCCGGACCAGAATTCGGCGTCAAACTGATCGGCCTGGGCGGTGATCCGGCGGATGCGTTTGCTTTTGTCAAAAATAATCGCCCAGCACCACAGCGACGCGCCCAAGAGCAGCAGCATCACAATCTGGACAATAAAATCCGCCTGGACAAACATGCCCCACAGCGAAAAATCCGGAATATTCCCTCCCAGATCAATAACATCAACCGCTTTTTCTTCCATTTTATGTCCTTAGGCCTTATCCACCTGCTTCAGTTTATCCGCAACCCTCTTGGGCAGTTTTGCGGGTTTGTTATCCTTGTTCAGCGCCGCCGCCCTGATCACGCCGCGGGCCAGGGTTTCTTTCTCCCGGCGCACGTCCTGCTTCAGGGTCAGGCTGGCCTTGCCGACCTTGGAAATTGTCGTATGCACTGTGATTTCGTCGTCAAGCCCGGCGGGCTTCACATAGTCCACTTCCGCCCTGATCACGACAAATTTGACATCATCAGGTTCCAGAAACTTCAGCATATCCCCCTGATCAATCTGTAATTGTCGCAACATGTCAGATCGTCCGCGCTCCATGTATTTCAAGTAGTTGGCGTAATATACAATCCCGCCGGCGTCGGTATCCTCATAATAGACCCGGATCGGCAGGACATGCTCCCGATCCTTGATAACGCCAGAATGTGGCGAAAGTTGAGCCATCTTCATTCCTCAAGCAGATTCATCTGGTTTTTGCTATTCTCCTTGGGCAGCGGCAGCCCGATATGCTCAAAGCCCTGGGGCGACAGCATCCGGCCGCGCGGGGTGCGCTGCACCAGACCGGACTGAATGAGATAGGGCTCGATGATTTCCTCGATCGCATCCCGCGGTTCCGACAGGGCGGCGGCCAGGGTTTCGATCCCCACCGGACCGCCGTTGTAATTGACCCCGATGCAGCGCAAATATTTGTGATCCATGGCGTCGAGGCCCCGGCCGTCAACTTCCAGCCGGTTCAGGGCCTGATCGGCGACCTCGGCGGTGACCGCGCCATTGGCCCGGACCAGGGCGAAATCCGCCACCCGGCGCAGCAGACGGCCGGCAATCCGCGGCGTGCCCCGGGCCCGCCGGGCAATTTCCAGGGCGCCGTCCCTGGTCATTTCCACCTTGAGCACCCGGGCGGCCCGGCTGACGATGGTTTCCAGATCGGCGGCGGAATAAAATTCCAGCCGGGTCGGAATGCCAAAGCGATCCCGCAGCGGCGTCGTCAGTAGCCCGGAACGGGTCGTCGCGCCGATCAGCGTGAAGGGCGGCAGGTCGATGCGCACGGAGCGCGCCGCCGGCCCCTCGCCGATGATCAGGTCCAGATGATAATCCTCCATGGCGGGATAGAGAATTTCCTCGACCGCCGGATTGAGCCGATGGATTTCATCAATAAACAGGATGTCATTTTCTTCGAGATTGGTCAGCAGCGCCGCCAGGTCGCCGGATTTGGAAATCACCGGTCCCGCCGTCGCCCGGAAATTGACCCCCAGTTCGCGGGCCATGATCTGCGCCAGGGTGGTCTTGCCAAGCCCCGGCGGGCCGTAAAACAGGACATGATCCAGCGCCGCGCCCCGCGCCCGGGCGGCCTCGATGAATATTTTCAGATTATCGCAGCTTTTGCGCTGGCCGATGAAATCATCGAGCCGGGTCGGGCGGATCGACGCCTCGCCGTCATCCTGCGCGCCCAGGCCGCTGCTGATCAGGCGATCGCCTTCAATATCGCTCATTGGCCCAGTTCCTTCAGTCCGCGGCGGATCAGGTCAGACACGCTCAATTCCATTTCCGTCGCGCGGGCGGCGGCGGCGACCGCCATATAGGCTTCGGTCTGGCGATAGCCCAGATTGACCAGCGCCGACACCGCATCCTGCAGATCGCTGTTGTCCGGCGTTCCTGTCGCCGCTCCGGCAGCGCCGCCGCGCAATTCCGCCGGCGCCGGGGTGAAGGCGAATTTCGCCACTTTGTCTTTCAGTTCGGTGATGATCCGGGTCGCGAGCTTTGGCCCGACCCCCGTCGCCCGGCCGACCACCGTTTTATCCTGGGCGGCGATGGAATTGGACAGTTCATCGGGTCCGACAATCGACAGGATGGCCAGCGCCACCTTGGCGCCGACGCCCTGCACGCTTTGCAGCAGCTTGAACCAGTCCCGTTCCCGCTCGCTGGCGAAGCCGAACAGATGGATATGGTCCTCGCGGACATGGGTTTCGATCATCAGGCTCACCGCCTCGCCCGCCGGCGGCAGATTGCCGAGCGTCCGGCCGGAGCAGAAGACCAGATAGCCAACTCCGCCCACATCAATCACGCACCAGTCCTCTCCGATTGCATCGACCCGTCCCTTTAACTTGGCGATCATCGGCGGCTTCCCCTGATTAAAATCTGCGCCCCGCCGCCGGACAGTCCGGCATGATCCTTTTTCAGGGCGTCCTGCAGGGCGCCGTGGACGCCGCCGTTATGGGCGTGACAAATGGCCACCGCCAGCGCATCGCCGGCATCCTCGCCGGTGATCACCGCCTGCGGCAGGAGTATTTTCAGCATCGCCGCGACCTGCCCCTTGCCCGCGTGACCGGAACCGACGACGGATTTTTTGATATGGTTGGGCGAATATTCGGCCACGGAGATCCCGGCGAGCGCCGGCGCCAGCAGGCAGATGCCCCGGGCCTGCCCCAGTTTCAGGGTCGAGGTCGGGTTTTTATTGACGAAGGTTTCCTCCACCGCCGCCGATTGGGGTCGCCAGTCGGCAATGACCTGATTCAGACCGTCAAAAAGCTGGACCAGCCGCTCGGCCAGGCTGGCGCGACCTTCGGAATGGACAATACCGTTGGCGACATGAATCAGGCGGCTTCCTTCAACATCAATGATGCCCCAGCCGGTTTTCCTCAATCCCGGATCAAGCCCGATCAGTCGCTGCCGTTTTATTGTCACCTTACCTTCACTCGCTGAGTTGCTCCATGATTTCATCGGAGATGTCATAATTGCCGTAGATATTCTGAACATCGTCCAAATCGTCCAGAACATCAATCATTTTCAGCAATTTCCGTGCGGTCTCCAGGTCCACCTCGATGGTATTCTGCGGCTTCCAGATCAGTCTGGCGGATTTCGGCTCCTCGCCGACGGCCTCTATCAGGGCCGTCGTGACATCCTGCAGGTCTTCCATGGCGCAATAGATTTCATGGGTTTCGTCATCGGAGGCGACATCTTCCGCCCCGGCTTCGAGGGCGATTTCGAACATGTCATCGGCCGATTTGACCGCGGCGTCGAAAATGATCTCGCCCACCTTGTCAAACTGATAGGAGACGCTGCCGGTTTCGCCCAGGTTGCCGCCATGCTTGGCGAAGCCCGTGCGAATATCCGACGCCGCCCGGTTGCGGTTATCGGTCAGGCTTTCGACGATAATCGCCGTGCCGCCGGGTCCGAACCCCTCATAACGGATTTCATCATAGCTTTCCGCATCGCCGCCCTGAGACTTGTTGATCGCGCGCTGGATATTGTCTTTCGGCATGCTCTGGCCGCGGGCGGTCTGCACCGCCAGGCGCAGGCGCGGATTGCTGTCCACGTCCGGGCCGCCCATTTTCGCAGCGACGGTGATTTCCTTGGAGAGTTTACTGAACAGGGACGAGCGCTTTTTGTCCTGCGCGCCCTTGCGATGCATGATGTTTTTAAACTTGGAATGACCTGCCATGTTTCTTTCCTGAAAGATCCGGCCAGCGGATCCTGTTTTGTCATAAAATTCGGGGTTAGGACTGTGATAATACACTGGCTCGCATTTGTGAACCGGGAATTGGATTTTTTCAGAAAAAAGCCGGAAATTAATCAGGCCGGCGCTTTATACGGACGGCATATGCTCCTGCAGGCGGGCGCCGAGGCGCAGCGGCTCGATCCGCTTGGCGAGGCCGGTCCTGTCGTCGCTTTCGACAAAGACGCCGCACAGGGTCGCCTCGCCCAGGGCGGGGGAAAAGCGCCCCGTGGCGATCTTGCGGGTGAAGCGCTGCAACGGCTCGGCCTTGTCCATGCCGATGACGCTGTTGTAATCGCCGCACATGCCGGCGTCGGTCTGATAGGCGGTGCCGCCGTCGAAAATCTGCGCGTCGGCGGTCGGCACATGGCTGTGGGTGCCGACGACAAACGAGGCCCGGCCGTCGCAGAACTGGCCCATGGCCATTTTCTCGGACGTCGCCTCGCCGTGAATATCGACCAGGATGAAGTGGGCGCCGACGCCGAGGGCGTATTTCTTCAGTTCCGCATCCACCGCCGCGAAGGGATCATCCAGCGGATCCATGAAGATGCGTCCCATGACATTGATCACCAGCAGCTTGCGGCCGCGGCTGTCCGGGACCAGAACACTGCCCCGTCCGGGCGTGCCCGCCGGATAATTGATCGGCCGGATCAGGCGCGGCTCGCCGGCGATATGATTTTTGGTTTCCTTCTGGTCCCAGACGTGGTTGCCGGTGCTGATGACATCGACGCCGGCGGCGAATAATTCTTCGCAGATCTTGCCGGTAACGCCAAAACCGGCCGCGGCGTTCTCGCCATTGACGACGACGAAATCCAGATTCAGGGACTGGCGCAACGCCGGAATTTTCTCAACGGCGAGCTTGCGGCCCGCCCGCCCGACAATATCCCCCAGATACAATAGCTTCACGGTCTGTAGACTTTCTTTTCGGTTACAATAATATCGAGCGGCTGGTCATGATCGCTTGTCGGCAGCCGGTCCCGTTTCTGATCCTCATAGGCGACGCCAATCGCCGTGAAGGGATGGCCCTTTTGCCGGTATATTTCCAGCGTGCGGTCATAATAGCCGCCGCCATAGCCCAACCGGTGGCCCTGTTCATCAAAGGCCAGCATCGGGACCAGCATCACATCCGGCATGACATAGAGCAGATCGGATTTTGGCTCCCGGGTGCCGAAGGGGCCGTCCTTCAATTCTTCTTCCAGATCCCATTCCTTGAAGGCGAGATGGGTGTTTTCGCCATTCATCACCGGCAGGGCGCAGCGCCACTGGACCGCATTCAGCGTCTTCAGAATAAACAGACCGTCGATCTCGGACTGGATGGGATAAAAGCCGGAGACGACATGCGCCTCATTGCGGCGCGCCCGGATGCCGCGCTGGACCTCGCCCTGCATTTCCGGCAGCATCAAAAGATTGGAGGTGATCATGCACAGCGCCATGCCGTCGTTATCGGCATGAATCCGGTGACGGACTTGCTTCATTTCCTGACGCAGGCGCGCCTTTTTTTCAATCATTATATTTCCTGGCTGTTCCGGTTCCCGTCGCGACACCTCACCCCTGACGCCGCATGAACAAGGTGGCGGGACCATCGCTGCCGTGATTTAGTTGTATCCTCCGGAACCTGTGTATACAGGTGGGCGCCATAATATCCGGACCAGGATCCGGACAGGGACAGCTCCCTTGGGAAAGATTATCGCCCCAGGGATAAAGTAAAAACACGCACAGGATAGAACCCGCCTCCCCATATGTAAGGCGCGAGACGCCATTCAGCAATAGCAGAATCGATATTTGATTAATTTTCGCCGGCATCGGCCGCCGAAATCACGCCTTTTTACGCGGCAGTCCGCCCGCCCGCTGCTTGCCGGTCATATATCAGCATTCGTGAATGACGGTGAATTCCGTGTCCCGGGCCACGGGGCGTTCAAACAGCCTTTCGCCCAAGCAAAAATCCATAACCAAAAAACCGGCGGGAAGATATTCCTGCCGGTTTCGGTAAAATCAAAAGCGCCAGCGCCCAGGAGGCGCGGCCCGGGATAACCTTAGTAGCTATCGTTGGGCTCGAGAATCTGGCGGCCGCGATATTTGCCTGTGCTCAGGTCAATATGGTGCCGGCGGCGCAGTTCGCCGCTTTCATTATCTTCTACATATGTATCGACGCTCAGGCTGTCATGTGAACGACGGTTGCCCCGGCGATGGGGGGATACTTTCCTTTTAGGAACGGCCATTTTCTTATCCTAACTAATTCTTTTCTTCCGAGGCGAGCCGCGCTATCGGCATCCCCATCGTTCCCCAAACCAATATGGTCCGGAGACTCTGAATCTCAAAAACAGTGTCTTATCGTTAAATGACCGGCCAATGTCAAGCATTTCTTTGCCTGAATTGACCGTTCAGGATGACAAATGAGCATGGCGGCTGACAAACAGCAAAAACGCGCTGAACAGGATCAGCGCCGCCAGCAGCGGAAGACCGATCATCGTCGCGATAATATCATCCCACAGCCCGGGAAAATAGCTTTCGCTGACCGCTTTGTTGAAGCTGTCCAGCGCTTCGGCATTATATATACGCCACGCCTGCTGAATTGTCAGCAGGCTGGTTTCCCTGGTTTCCAGGTATCTTACAATCTCGAACCCTGACATTACTATGGCGCAGAAAGATAAGGCATAACCGATATAACGTAATATCATCATGGCTCCACCTGTATATTTCCATCTGCTAAAGTATAGAGCAAACCCGGTATTTAGGCAAATTCGGAAAAAAAATGAAAAAATACGGCGATTACGCCGTTGTTGGCTTGCATCCTGTTTCAAGATGGTTATATTGCGCCTTCTGATCCATGGATCGGCAATTCCATATGGAATCGGAGAGGTGGCCGAGTGGTTTAAGGCGCACGCCTGGAAAGCGTGTTGAGCGCAAGCTCTCGAGGGTTCGAATCCCTTCCTCTCCTCCATTGCCGACATGATCACCCCCTCTGTAACACACCCATAGAAGCCGACGGGCAAAGCCCGGTCTGAATGCGCCCCGTCCGGCGGCGAGAAGTTAAGAAATTATTAATACCACGGATATATAGTGGCACTCTTATTGAGAGAAAAACTAGAAAACGATTAAATTAGGCCGCATATGAAGAATTTCTATACTTTCGGTTTGATTATTCTTTCACTGTCCATTTTTTCAGACAAGGCAAAATCAAATTTTTGGCCAAAAGAGCAGGCCACAAGCGCCGCTCCCCTGCTGTTTAAAACAGATTCTTTCCAGCTCCTTCAACAACAAGTCAATTCGACCCCAAAACAGGCTCTCGCCCAATGCCGGAAGATTATCTCCGAAGGGGGGGACGCCCTGTCGTCAAAGCAGAAACTGGCCTTGACCGGCATACAGGCCATGGCTCATGCTCGTCTCGGGAATTTCAAAACCGGCCTTGACGTGGGTCGAAAGGCCCTCGACCTCTATCAGGCGGATACAAGCGATCCCCCCACCATCGCCTATATCCATAACGCCCTTGGCCACAATCATGAGGGCCTGGGCGACATTCCCCGGGCGATGGAAGCCTATCTGGCAGCCCAGGAAAAATATCAAACCGCCGGGGACCGGGTCGGCGCCGCCACATCCATGGTAAATATTGCCGGATTGTTCGTTGGCGCCGGGCTGTTTGATAAGGCGATTGAGGAATATGAACAGACCCTGACGCTGCTGGATCCGGAAAAGGATATTTTCCTTTATACCAGAATCCTCAACAATCTGGCCTTCACCAATATTGAAAACGGCGCGCCGGAAAAGGCCCTTGAATATCTCGTCCCGGCTCAGAGCGCCGCGCTGCGGATGGGCAATGAACTGACCATCGCCTATACCTTTTCCAATGCCGGTGAGGCCTATTATCACACCAAACAGTATGATGAGGCGGAGAAATTCACCCGGATCGCCTTGGAAAAAGCCCGGGAGCAGAATCTTGAATCACTGGAAACGGCGACCACCTATCAACTGGGGTTGATTGAGCTGGCCCGGGGCAATCTGCCGGACGCGGCCGCCCATGCGGCCAAAGCCCTTGAAATCGCCAAAAAGAACGACGATGCGACCAATCTGCCGCTCATCTACAGTCTGTTGTCGAAACTGGCGCGGAAACAGAATGATTACAAGATGGCCTTGACCTATTGGGACAAACACATAAGCCATAAAGATAATCTCGCCAGTCAGAATATCATCAATGCGCTGGCTGTGCTGCAAGCGGAGTTTCAGTTGAAGGAACGACAGCAGGAAATCCTCCTGTTGCAGCGCAACAATGAAATTCAACGGCTGTCCCTGAAAGAGGAGCAGACCCTGCGCTATCTGGGATTTGGCATGGTCGCCATTCTGTGCCTCGGCATGGCGGCGCTGCTGTATATTCTGACGCTCAAGTCACAGGCCACGCTGGACGCCGCCGCCCGCGAGCAGGACCTGATGGAGGCCAAGCGCGTCGCCGAAGCGGCCAACCAGGCAAAGACCGAATTTCTGTCTTTCATGAGTCACGAATTGCGCACTCCCTTGAATGCGGTTATCGGCTTTTCCGAAACCCTTCGCCTGAAAATATTCGGTGATCTGAATGAAAAACAGACCGAATATATCAACCATATTCACGAGGGCGGCGCCCTGCTCCTGAAGCTGATCAATGACCTGCTGCATCTGTCACGGATCGAAGCCGGCGCCGTTGAGCTTGACCTTAAAAAATGCGACCTGACCTCAATCGTTCAGGATGTCATCCCCATGGTTCGCCATTTGTTGAAAAAGAACAAGACAGAGCTTCATACCGAGGCGATTCCGGAAAATTTAAAGCCCGTTCTTGTCGATAAAATCCGCATGGACCAGGTTCTCGGCAACCTGATCTCCAACGCGATAAAATATGGCCATCGGGGAGGGAATATCTGGCTGTCGATTGCAGAAGTCGATCCTGACCGCGTCAGAATCAGCATCCGCGACGACGGCATGGGCATTGCCGAAGAGCAGTTTGACAATGTCTTCACCCCGTTCAACAGAGCCGGCAAGGAACAATCCGGCATCGAAGGCACCGGCGCCGGCCTCGCCATCGTCAAGGCCCTTGTCGAGGCGATGGGCGGCGCCATCGGCTTTGACAGCAGGCTCGGCGAAGGCTCGACCTTCTGGATCGAACTGCCCGTCGTCGACCCATGACATCTGTCATGGCATTTGCCGACCGGCGGTTCCCGTCTGCCGGAAACCCGCCTGAAATATCGCTAAAATATTTGATAAATCATAAAACCATAATGTGAATATCAGTAGCATTATCAAAATATTAGATTGATTTTTTACCGCAACTGACCTACAAGAAATGACTGAGTTACGTGTCGCTCCATTTGAGGATGCAGTAAGAATTTTATTTATTCGGGGCCGGTCAGCAAAATGATCCCGCCCGCCGGGTTCAAAAATTCCCAACAACCGTCAGCTTACGGGCTCATGCGAACTCTCCCTGTTCCCGGCTTAATTTGGGAAAATTGCGCAACAAATATTTGAGGAAGCAAAAATGGCTACAGGTACCGTTAAATGGTTCAATGCAAATAAAGGATATGGCTTTATTTGCCCTGATGAAGGAGGAAAAGACGTATTTGTACATATCACCGCACTTGAGCAGGCCGGACTGCGTCAGCTCAATGACGGTCAAAAAGTCAGCTACGAGATTGCCGAGAACAGAGGCAAGGAAGCCGCTGCCGACATCCGGCTTGTTGACTGATCGCTAAAGACCGATCGCCTGAATTATTTCACAAAACCGATCGCCTGACGGCGTCGGGCGTAAATTTACCAACTTACCGCGCTAGTTCATAGAGCGGTGAGTTCTTCATGGGTGTGTTCCCTCTCCTTCCCTCTCCCTTTTCCGCCCGCCGGGCAGGTCACGCGGATCAGTCCCCCGAAAACGTTTTTTAAGCGGGCGGCGCTATATGATTTTTTGATGCCGCCATCCGTCCTAACCATTTCTGCGATAATTTGATATAATACCGTCACGCGACGCCCCAAAGAATGGAGGAGAAACCATGACAGAAGTAAAAATATTTGACATTCCGGCGAATTTTGCCGCGGGCAGTCACGTCGACGCTGACAAATATAACGCCCTCTACCGGCGGTCCGTCGAGGATCCGGAAGGCTTCTGGGGCGAGATGGGCCGGCGGCTCGACTGGATCAGGCCCTATAGTTCGGTCAGGGACGTCTCCTTCGCCCGCGAAGACCTGCATATCAACTGGTACAAGGACGGCACGCTCAACGCCAGCGTCAACTGCATCGACCGCCATCTGCCCGCCCGCGCCCAACAGACGGCGATCA